>ERZ838225.130-NODE-130-length-117147-cov-7.317212_pt1 | contig 117147 bp, 105 predicted proteins | sample MGYA00519684_ERZ838225 | MGnify/ENA primary metagenome ERZ838225 (study PRJEB31850, sample SAMEA3708829) | human gut metagenome | biome: human gut; feature: human-associated habitat; material: faeces | place: China | collected 2014 ... | reverse complement strand
TTAACTGGAGCAAAAGGAGATACTGGAATAAGTGTAAAAAGTATAACTTTTAAAAATAAGGATAGTAATGGAAATAATATATATACAATAACCTTAACAAATAATGCTACACAGGATATCATAGTTCCTATTGGGCCACAAGGTATTCAAGGACCTAAAGGTGAAAAGGGAGACACTACAGCAGTAAGTGTAAAATGGGCTGATTTGTTAAATGTGCCAACAATCTTCCCTACTAACTGGGCTAATGTAGCAGATAAACCAACTGTTTTTGCAAGTAATTGGGCTAATGTAGCAGATAAACCTTCTACATTCCCAACAACATGGGCTACAGTGGCAAATAAACCAGCAACTTTTCCTCCAGCAGCAGGAACGATAACAGGAAATTTGACAGTTACTGGGGTGTTTGTATGTAACAATGATGTAACAGCCTTTTCTGATATTAGACTAAAGACTAATATAACACAATTAACAAATGCTCTTGGAAAGCTTGATATGATAAATGGATATAATTTTGAATATAAAGATAGAGCAGGAGAAAAGCAAGTAGGAGTTATAGCACAGGAAGTACAAACAGTACTACCAGAAGCAGTTAAACTTACAGAAAGAGTATTTAATGGAGAAAAAATGTTGGCTGTAAATGAAATAAAGATAGTACCTCTACTAATAGAAGCTATAAAGGAGTTAAAGAGAGAAATTGATAAGCTGAAAGGGGGCAAAGAATGAATGTAACAATAGATGGAATAGATACAAAAGTAAGGACTGTTGAGGGAACAGCAAGAGCAACTCCTATTGGAATGAAAAATTTAGATGATAGAATAAATGCTTTGAGTGGTCTTGGAAAATGTGTAAAAATAAATATTGGAAAAAATATAAAAACTTATACAATTCCGAGTCAATATACAGGTTGGGAACTAGCAATACTGAACATATCTTTAATGGAAGCTGGCAGTAATAGTGTTTATATTGAAGGAACTGATTACTTAGGAAATACAAATGGAACAAAAACATTTGCATTTAATAATAAGGAAAAAGGAACTGTTACAAGAGATGGAAATAAATTAACTTTTAATGGTTGGATAGATTCTAGTGAAGGATGTAATATTCTTTTATACCAATTATAAGGAGGAAAAATTGGAAAGATATTATTTTATAGATAAAAAAATAGCAGTAGAAGAACACAGAACAGTAGTTGTAGGAGTAGAAGATACCTTTATAGAAAACTATCAAGAACATTATAATAAATTATTTAAGGCAGTAGGACAAGAAGCACCTGAAGTGATTTACTATGTAGGAAGTTATGTATATAGAGTGCCTGTAGTAGAGAATAATACAGTAAGAGAAGCAACAGGAAAAGACCTTGTAGAACTAGGGATATATACTTTACAAGAAGGAGAAATTCTTGAAGGAGAAGATATTACAACAATTCCAGTTCCTATGAATGATAATTCGTATAAATGGATAAACAATAAATGGGTTGTAGATGAGGAAACAACAGCATTAAAGAAAGAAAGACTTGTAAATAGAGAGATAGATAAATACGTTGCTCTCTCAGAGAAAAAAGAAAAATATCTGAAATATGGTTTTGATGTAACAGCTATAGAAAATGAAATGGCAGGAAATATAATAAGAAGAAATATTCTTTTAGGAGAAAATTTATCTGTACAAGGAGTTGAGAATAATGAAACAAATTAAGTATACAAAAGTTGGGGGGCATTATACCCTATTAAACTGTAATATAGGTAGGTGGAGTTAATGGCTTTACCTACAACAGGACCAATAAGCTTAGGACAAGTAAAAGAAGAACTAAATAAAACTGGGAGTATATCTCTAGGAAGTACAGATGTGAGAAACTTGGCTGGTAAAACTTCTGGACAGATAAGTTTAAGTGATTTATATGGTAAGAGTGCTGCTATTTGGGTTAAAGTTGGAAATACTTATGGGATAGGAATCATAGCAGATGGAAACCCTATATCTGAAGCTATTAGCAAAGCAATAAGTAATTGTAGTAGTAGTATATCCAGTAAATATGGAGTAAGTATTATACCAGAATTTACATTAGGAGCAACAGTATATAGTTCAAATAAACTCGCTAAAACAATAACTACTGAAGCAATTACTGACAATAACGGCAATTCAGCAAGAATAGAAGTTGATGTTTATAAGTTCCAGTAAAGGGAGGAAATATGTTCCCTTCAAGTGGTAAAATAACAATGCAACAAGTTAATACAGAATTAAGAAGACCAGCTACTGACTTGAAAGAATATAAAAGTTTTAAATATATTATAGATGATAAATATATTATAGATGGAACAGGGGAAATACAATTATGGTTGCAAGATAAATTCTATAATACAACTCAAAATAGAGAAATATTTAATTATTTAAAAAGTAAATATAAACAAAAAATAAAATTTAGAATAGAAGCGATACCGTAAATAAGGAGTATGATGAAATAAATGAAAATAAGTGAAAAAGGAATAGAATTTATAATAAAGGAAGAAGGGGAAGTTTTAACAGCATATAGATGTTCCGCTGGTGTCTGGACAATAGGAGTAGGACATACAGGAAAAGATGTTAATCCTGGGATGAAAATTACTAAAGAACAATCAAGAGAGCTTTTAAAGAAAGATATTATAAGATTTGAAAATTCTGTTAATAGAAGTGTAAAAATAAATTTAACACAAAATAAATTTGATGCACTTGTGAGCTTTGCTTTTAATGTAGGAACTGGAGCATTTGAAACAAGTACTCTATTAAAGAAAATAAATGCCTCTGCTCCTATAGGAGAAATAGAAGAACAGTTTAGAAGATGGAATAGAGGTGGTGGGAAAATACTACCAATTTTAAAAGCAAGAAGAGAAAGAGAAATTAAATTATATAAGGGAGAGTGTTAAATGAACAGAGAAACTATATTTGTTTTTATTGCAATTTTAGCCATTATAATAATTACTATTTTACTTTATAAATATAAAAAAGAAACTCTTAGAGCAGCAGCATATTATATTGTAGTACAAGCAGAAGAGAACTTTATCTCTGGACAAGGTAAAGAAAAATTACAATTTGCTATAAGAGAATTAAAAAAGAATATTCCATGGTATATTTCGTGGCTGATATCAGAAATCTTTATTATAAATTTAATTGAGGATGTCCTAGAAGGGTTACAGGAAACATTTAAAAGTAGCAAAGAAAAGCAGCTAACAGTTGTAAATAAAGTTCTTGAAACAGTTACTAATGGAGCACAACAAGATGTATTAAGAGTTACAAAGAAAATGCAGCAAGATATAAAAAGCAAAGGATATATAGAAGGCTATCTTGAAGGAAGAACTGATTTTAAAGGAAACTCTAATTTAGTTGGTGGAGTAAAAGCAGGAATTAAGTTATAAAGGAGAGTTGAAAAATGGTAAATTTAATAAAAACATGGGGATTATATCTAGGGAGCGGTTGTTTAAGCTTGATTATATATCTGATAGGAGGCTATGATATATTGATAAAAACTCTTTTAGTAATGATGGTAATAGATTATATAACTGGAATTATGAAAGGGTATAAAAATAAAAATATAAATTCCAATATAGCCTATAGAGGCTTAAGAAAAAAGGTAATGGTTCTATTTATTGTAATGGCAGCCTCTCAAATGGATGTAATTCTACAAGGAGTAGGGATAAGAACACTTGTATTAATATTTTATGTGGCAACAGAATTCTTGTCTATTTTAGAAAATGCAGCTATACTAGGAATACCAATTCCAGAAAAATTAAAGGTAGCATTAGAACAATGTAGAGATAAACAAGATATAAAAACTAAATAAAAGCAACTAAAAATTGACAACAGATAAAAAATAGAGTATAATCATAGTAATAAATCCTTCCCCAAGATGTTTATTAAAGATGATAGAAAAAAGAAGAAAAAGAGCTTTTAATCTTATTAGCTCTTTTTTTCTTTTGATTAAAAAAGGAAATTGAAGTTTACGGAGTATATTGTATATGCTCGGATAGAGTGTTGGGGTAAAGAAGGCTGAGGAGGGCTAGAATTTTTTAACTCTCCTAGCTCTAATAAAGACAAATTAAAAAGGGAGCCTCTGGAAAGGAGACTCCTTTTGTTTTGATAAAACCTGCTGGGGTAGATTCCTAATAATATTATGCTATAAAATTTTATTTTTGCAATATGGGTAATTTTTCTTTTGATGCATCATACTTTTCAGGTGTCTTAAAATTTTTAAATTCTCTAAAAGTAGCCTCTCTTTTTATCTTGGCTATACCTTCTATTTCTTCATAAATCTTTTCTAAAAATTTTATTACAGGATATATCTCTTCTTCAAGTTCTTTAGCTTGGTTTAACCTATCATTGATTCTTTTTAAAGCCCAATCTTTATCTTCTGGTAGTAAAGGAATTTCTTTTTCTCTCTTGCCAAAGAAAGCATCTGCTAGTATATCTTTAGCTTTCAGTTGATAAATCATTAATTTTTCTTTTAACTTTTCATCAAATCTAGCAGGGTTAATCTTGAATAACCATGCTGGTAAATAATCTAATTCAATTACTAAGGTTTCTTGGATTCCTCCATTAGTTTTAAGGTGCGTTAATTTTGACGCTCCCTTTAAAAGTTCTTCATTTTGTATTTTTTTAACTTGTGCATCTTTTAAATTTTTATTCATACCCAAATTATCACATACAGATGAAACGCTTACATAGATCTTTCCATTTTCACTGATAGCTGTTAATTTGTTGCTTTGAAATTCCACTTCCTTGATAATTAAATTCTCCATATAAATACCTCCATTTTTTTATTTAAAAATAGAGTAAAGTATGATATAATATACTTGGCATGGTATGTGAATATATCATATACTTACCCCATTTCAGACTTTGGTTTGAGGTGGGGATTTTTTATTTACTTTTCATATTCTTTTATTCCTTTTTCAACAAACACTCTAACAACCTCTGCTCTTGTAGTATTTTCCTTTTCTGCTATTTCATCAAGTTTTTTCAATGTTTTCTCAGAAAACCTAATAGTTGTTATTTGATTTGTTTTGCTTTTAAATTCCATAACACCACCTCTTTATATTTCGATTGTATTCTATTAAGATTATTTTGTCAAGTTTTATTTTTCCGCAACAAAAAAAGTATCATTAAAATATACTCAAAAAGAATAATGATATTTTTAGTAGGAATCCCATTATATTTTCTTTTCAAAGCTAGAATAAATTATAGGTTGTTAGTAGGAAGAATAGTGGGAGACTTAACAGGAATTATCACAAGAATACCAGTAAAAGCGACCTCGTAAAATTGATTTTAAAGGACTTTTAAAGGGTAAGGCTATGCAGAGTATGGCTGTGTTTACAATAAAAAAAGAGAAGATTGATTTCTTCTCTTTATATTTTACCCCGTGTATAATTTATAAACAGCGGTCGGGAATCACACCCTGCCCTGAAGATAATTTTTTTATTTAATTTCTCTACATAAATAGTATAAAGCTGCTTTCTATTTTTGTCAACTAGATATTTCCAGTGTTTTTTAAAATTTTCCCTTAAATTCTATTGAAAATTTTTATTTATAGTGTATGATATGTATTGTTCATATAAATTTGATTAATATTTGGAAGGTGAAAAAATGAAACAAAATTTAAATCTGGAGACTGGAAAGATATCAAAACTTTTTTTTAGTTTTGCTGTTCCTTCTACTATCAGCATGATAGTGACATCTCTTTATACTATTGCTGATGGTGTCTTTATTACAAGAGGAGTAGGAAGTGATGGAATTGCTGCTGTAAATATCGGATATCCTATCATTAACTTTACTGTTGCCCTTAGTCTGATGTTTGGAATAGGAGGAGCTACTCTTATTGCATTTAAGAAAGGTGATATAAAATACCAGAATAAATGTTTCTCTCATATAATTCTTCTAAATATTTTTGTATATATAATAGTAGCAAGTATGATATTTTTATTTACCAATCCTTTGATGATGGCAATGGGAGCAAATGAAAAACTTCTTCCTATGATAAAAGGATATATGTACCCATGTACAGTAGCTACTTTCTTTCTTATGATGTCTATGTCATTGAATGCAGTTGTAAGAAATGACAATGCTCCAAGGAGAGCAATGGTCTCTACTTTATTAGGTGCTGGAATGAATATTGTTTTGGATTATTTATTTATCTTTAAATTTAATCTGGGAATTGAGGGGGGAGCTTATGCTACTGCCATAAGTCAGATAGTTTCCGCTATATATCTTTGCAAACACTTTATTGGTTCTACATTTAAGCTCGATCTTTCTTTAAAAAATATAGATTTCTTTCTTTTAAAGAAACTTCTTTCAATAGGATTTCCTTCATTTGTCTTAGAATTTGCAGTTGCTGTAATTACAGTTCTTCTCAATATAGCATTTATGAATGCAATAGGAGTATTTGGAGCTTCTGCTTATGGAATAATTTCATATAGCTTTATGTTCTTTAGAATGCTTTTCACAGGTCTTTCTCAAGGAATACAGCCAATAGTAAGTTTTAACTATGGAAGATCAAATTTGGAAAGAGTAAAAAAAATGCTTATCTTTGCTCATAAAATAACTTTTATAGCTTCAATAGGCTCTCTGTTTATAATTATTCTCCTTGCTACTCCAGTAGTAAGAATTTTTACTCATGATGCACCTCTTGTTGTTGAATCAGCTAAAGGATTTATTCTTTATTCCGTAGCTCTTTCATTTCTTGGATTCAATTTTGTAAACATTGCCTATCTTCAGGCAGTTGACAGACCTATGTTTTCTAATGTAATATGTATGTCTAGAAGTTTTCTTTTCGTGTTTATAGGTTTGGTTATTCTTCCAAAATTAATAGGAGTAAATGGTATTTGGCTCGCTCTGCCTTTTGCAGATTTTATGACAGCTATACTGACTATTCCATTTATGAAGAAAATCATTGTTACAAATTATATAGAAGCTTCTGCTTAAAAATAAAGGAGATGAAGATGAAAAAATTACTATTGTTTATGTTTCTTACTTTGACTATTTTAACTTCTGCTTCAGAAAATATTGTATTTTCAAGTGATAAAGTCAATCAGGGAGGATTTTTCTATATTGAATATCCTGCTGATAAAGACTACAAAATCACTTTTAAAAATTCTTATATAAAAATAAAAAGCTTTGATGAAGATGGAAAAAAAGTGGCTCTTATTCCTGTACATTATTCTACTCCTGAAGGTGTGTATACTGTAAAAATATCTGAAGGGGACAATGAAGTTTTTTCTAAAACTGTAAAAGTTCTTGATGGAAATTTTAAAAAAAGCTATATCACAGTTTCTAAAACTATGTCAGAAAAACGTTCTGAAAAGAATATGAAGGTTATGACTAATTTTGTAGCTGAAGCTAAGAAAAGCCCAGCTGTAAAAAAACTTTGGGACAGTAATTTTATCCTTCCTGTACAAAGTAAAATCAGCAGCCCCTTTGGTGCTATGAGATTTGTAAATAATAAGGTAGTGGGATATCATTCAGGTATTGATTTTCCTGTTCCTGTAGGAACTCCTTTAAAAGCATCAAATTCTGGAAAGGTAGTTCTTGCAAAAGAGCTGACTTCTACTGGAAATACTCTTGTCATTGACCATGGAATGAATGTATTTTCAAGCTATGCTCATATGAGTGTTTTAAATGTAAAAGAGGGAGATACAGTAAAAAAAGGAGATATAATTGGAAAAAGTGGAAATACAGGTTTTACTACTGGACCTCATCTGCATTTTACAATCAGTGTTGGAACAACTTTTGTAAATCCGCACCTTTTCATTGATTCTCCAGTATTGGAAAAATAAAAAATAAACTTCCTTTATAATAAACATCTTTCTCACTTTTCTCTGTCTATTATAAAGGAAGTTTTACATATTTTCCCAAGGAACTATTCTTATCTCTGCTCCTTTTGAATTTTCTATTATTTTATTTATAACTGACCCTCTAAAAAAAGTAGTTAATCTGCTTCTTTTACTATGTCCTAAGACTATCTGAGTTATTCTCTTTTCTGAAGAAAATTTTAATATCTCTTTGACAATATCCTTTCCTCTTAATCTTACAACTTCTGCTCCTAAAGTTTTAGCTAGATTCTCATGTTCCTCTATTACTTTCCATTCCTCTTCTGTGAATCCTTTTTTTAAAATTCCAGTAGTTTCAATTGATATAACATAAAATTCACATTTATATCTTTGAGCTATTCTCGCACCATATCTAACTACCCTTCCTGCTTTAGGGCTTGATGATATTGACACTAAAACTCTTTCTGTAGTATGCCAATTAGTTGTTATCTTTTTATCTTTCATGTATTCAATTAGATTATTATCAACCTCTTGAGCTATCTGTCTTAATGCTATTTCTCTTAATGCATTTAAATTTCCCTGTCTAAAAAAATTTTTTAATGCATTGGGAACTGTTTGAAGATTATATATTTCTCCTCTTTTAAGCCTCTCTTCAAGACTTGTAGATGAAATATCTATAACTTCCACTTCATTAGCAATATTTATTATTTTATCAGGAATGGTTTCTCTTACTACTATACCTGTTATTATGTGTATAGTATCATTTAAACTTTCAAGATGTTGTATATTCATAGTTGTATGAACATTTATTCCTGCTCCAAGTATTTCTAATATATCTTCATATCTTTTTTTATTTTTACTTCCTTTTATATTAGTATGAGCAAGTTCATCTACAAGAACTGTTGCAGGTTTTCTTTTTTTTATGCCTTCTACATCTACTTCTTTATATCTTTTTCCACAATATTCTATTTCTAAAGGAGGAATTTCTTCTAATATTCCTATTTGCTCTGTTGTAGCTTTTCTATCATGAGGTTCAATATATCCTATACAAATATCTTCCCCTCTTCTTGCTCTTATATTCGCTTCTCTGAGCATTGTATAAGTTTTTCCTACTCCAGGAGAATAACCAAGATATATTTTAAGTTTTCCATTCTTTTCTTTATTATATATTTTCAATGCTTCTTCTGGGGTTAATCTTTTTCCTTCATCCATATCCCATCCCTATCCCAACTTTATATTTTCATTAGAATAATCCATTTCTGTTATTCTTTCAAGATTACATGCAGCAGGCTCATATGAAGAATCTAAAGCTAAAGCAGCTCTATATTGTTTCTGAGCTTCTCCTATCTTTCCTTTACATTCTGCTATTACTCCTAATAAATTATGTGCTTCTGGGGAATTAACATTTTTTCCAATAGCTATTTTTAAAAGACTTTCTCCTTTTTCAAATTTTTTTCCAATTATATTTAATTTTGCATATTCTATATAATCTTCATAAGTTTCAAGCTTCTCTTCCTCTAATTCCTCTCTTGAAAATACTTTCTTTACTAATACTCTTATCTGCTCAGGAGTGAATGGTTTACTTATAAAGTCAATAGCATTTAATTTCATTGCTTCTACTGCTTCTTTTATAGTTCCATATGCAGTCATCATAATAATATTAGTTTTATTATCTGCTCCCCTCAACTTTCTCAATACTTCCATTCCACTTATATCTGGCATTTTAATATCCAGTAATATTAAATCATAACTTTTTCCCTGTTCTAAAAGCAGTTCCAATGCCTCGCTGCCATTAGATGCAGTTTCTATTTCAAACCCTTCAGCTGAAAGGCAGTAATTTAAAGTGGTTCTTATATTTTTTTCATCATCTGTAATTAATATTTTCTTTTTCATTTTTCTCCTTTTGATATGTTTTTCTCAATAATATCTAATAGTTTTTCTTTTGTAAAGGGTTTTAACAAATAGTCATTTCCCCCTGAATCAAAAGCTTCCTTTATATCTTCTTCCTGATTTTTTGAACTCATAAATACTATTGGTATTTTATCAATATCAACATCACACCTCAATGATCTACATACAGAATATCCATCCACTCTTGGCAGGCATATATCTAACAATATCAAATCAGGTTTTAATTCTCCAGCTTTTATCACTCCATCTAAACTATCTGAAGCTACTAAAACATCGTAACCCTCATTTCTTAAAATTAAATTTAAAGTTAATAAAATATTTTTTTCATCATCTATAACAAGAATTTTTTTTGACATTTTTCTCCTGTTCTTTATATTAATCTACACTTTTTAATGAAAAATAAAAAATACTTCCTTTATTTAAAACACTATCAACCCATATTTCTCCTCCATGAGCTTTTATAATTTCTTTACATATAGAAAGTCCTAATCCTGTTCCTTCTATTTTTCCATCATTAGAAATTTTAACTTGTATAAATTTATTAAATATTTTCTCTTTATATTCCTCTGGAATTCCCTTACCATTATCTTTTACAGAAACAACTATATTTTTTCCTTTCTTAAACGCTTTTACTATTATATTCCCTTCCCTTTCCTCGCTTTTATATTTTATAGCATTGGTTAGAAGGTTAGTCAAAACTAATAAAATCTTATTCAAATCAGCAAAAACTAAAAATGAATCTTTTATATTTCTGATTTCTATTTTAACATTTCTATTTTCAGAAAAGTTTTTTAAAAAATTTACTGCTGTTTCCACAATTTTTTTAATACTGCATTCTTCAAATTTCATGTGAGTTTTTCCAGATTCCAACCTTGATAAATCTAAAAGATCTCTAATAAGGAAATTTAATCTTTCATTATCCTCTTTTATTACTTTTAAAAGTTCTTTCTGTGTCTCATTTATTGTTCCCACAGAACCATCTCCCAATAACTCTACAGCCATTCCCATAGAAGTTAGAGGAGTTCTGAATTCATGTGAAACTGTTGACACAAAATCTGATTTCATCTGATCTATTTCTTTTAGTTTTGTTATATCCTGCAACAAAGTTACTATCCCTAAATTTTCTTTATTTTTTCCAATTATGGAATTTATAAAAACTCTACAGTAAATATTTTTCTCTACATTGGAGTTTAAAGATATTTCTAATTGCTTAAAAGTAGATTTTATATCATTATTGTTTTTAACTTCTGTAATACTGTCATATATTTTTCTATTTGGAATTGCTGTTAAAAATGATTTATCCAGCAATTCTGATTCCTCTACATTTAAAAGTTTTTCAGCAGCATTATTGATAAGAAGTATTTTATTTTCCTTATCTGTTACAATTATTCCATCACTTATGCTCTCAACAATTGCTTCTGCTTTACTTTTTTCTGTCATTATTTTTTTTATATTTATATTCTTGTAATCATTTAATTTTTCTGCCATTTGATTAAAAGCAATTCCTAATTCATTAAATTCTTTATCTAAGTTTGTAGGTATTCTTTGAGAATAATTTTCTTTGGATATTTCTTCTATTTTTTCAATAAAGATTTGAAATTGTTTTAAAATCTTTTTAACAAGATAAATAATTATCAACATTCCTAAAAGAATTGTAACTGCTGCTATTATTGTTGTAAAAAGAGTAGCTTTAGCTGCTATTTTCCCTGCTTCATATCTTTTTTTCACCATAGAGTCCTGATTAATTTCTAAAAGTTTTTTAGAAATATTTTTTATTTTTTCAAACCTGGGAAATATTTCTTTAAAATAAAAATTTCTCTGTTCCTCTGTATTTTCTATTTTCATAAAAATATAAAACTTTTTTATATATTCTTCATAAGAATTTCCAAGCTTATCTACTATTTCTTTTTCTCCAATTTCTGTCACATTATCTTGAGCATTCTTTAAGAAATTATAAAATTGTGATTCATTTTTTGTAAAATCTGCTATATATTTTTTATCTCGTGTAAAAATATAAGATAACTGCAAACTATCCTGTCTCTCAACTGATGTTGTCATATTTTGGGCAGCCACTATACTTTTGTAATTTGAATCCAATATCCCCTCGATTGAATCATTTAAAATATTAAAATTAAAAATAGCCCATAAACTGTTCAAAGTAAAAATTCCCAAAACCGTAATGAAAATTAAAAAAACTCTTGATTTAACACTTTTAATACCTGCTTTCATCTCTTTCACCATTTACCTCTTTGTAATTTGAAACTAAAAAAACACCACAACAAAAAAGTCATGGTGTTGTAAATAAACAAACCCAGGCTCTTTTCAACGCTGACGAGGTTAGCTGACGGGCTCGGATTGAAAAGTATCCTATTCCTAGTGGAAATACGCCCCAAAATAATGGTTCCCCCGCTTTATTTAATAAAATAAACTAAGCGATTTGGTATTATTCAATTTTCATTTTCAGATAATACTCCTAAATAAAATAAAAGTCAAGTACTTTTGCACAAAAAAATTTTCACTCTGCTTTTTATAGTATAGCAAAAAATTAAGAAAAAAAATATAAAAAAACTATTGACTTTTATGAAAAATTAATGGTAATATCCATAGCTGTGAAACCTCTTTGTAAATAAAAATAATTTTTCACCATTATTATTTTTATTCTAAATTTTGTATTGGAGGTGTTTTACAATATGATAAAATTATTTTCTTTATTGCCTGCTGCTCTTTTTGTCTTAATATTTTTTTATATTTTGAGATTTTTAGTTTTTTAAATCTCAAAATATTTTAAGCATTAACAGCAGTTTTAATTTGGTCAATTTTTGTTAAAAAAATAGTATTTTTAATATAAAAAATACTATTTTTAAAATATTTTAAATTTTTAAATAATAGGAGGATTTCAAAATGATAATTTTGGGAATAATTGTATTTTTTTTATTTTGTTATTTATTTTATGCTTTATTCAAACCAGAAAAATTTTAGGGAGGGATTTTAGATGTCACTATTTGATGTATTTATTTTTCTTATTGTTTTTATTTTATTAATAGTTCCTGTAGGAAAACATATATCTAAATTAATTTTGCATGAAGAAACAATTTTTGAATCTTTTTTTTCAAAAATAGAAAAATTTATTTTTAAGATTACCAAAAATCAGAATATGAATATTAAAACTTATATTGGAGCTTTTTTAGGAATCAATTTAACAATGCTTATTTTAACATATATTATTCTTGCATTAGATGGTTCTTCTCCATCATTAGCTTTTAATACCGCAGTAAGTTTTATGACAAATACAAATTTACAGCATTATTCTGGTGAATGGTTAAATGGAACAATGTCAAGATTAGCCTTAATAAATCTAATGTTCACATCAGCAGCAAGTGGACTTGCTGTGTCAATGGCAATTATTAGAGGAATATTAAAAATCAGATTAGGTAATTTCTTTGAGGATTTAGTAAAATCTATAACTAGACTTTTACTTCCTCTCTCAATCATTGCAGCAATTATATTGGTTATCTTAGGTATTCCTCAAACTTTTAATACTCAAGCAGTAGTAAAAACACTTGAAGGACAATATCAAGTACTTACCTTAGGACCTTCAGCTGCTTGGGAAGCAATAAAACATCTAGGAACAAATGGAGGAGGAATATTTTCTGCCAATTCATCACACCCTTTTGAAAATATTTCTTTATATACAAACTATATTGAAATGATGTGTATGATGATTATTCCAGGAGCTACTATTATAGGGTTTGGAATGGCTGCCAAAAATAAAAAACAAGGTTGGTTTATATTTTTACCAATATTTGCTTTATTTCTTTTTTCTTTCTTCATGTTATACCACTTTGAAAAACAGGGCATTCCACTATTCTCTAAATATGGATTAAATGGTATTAATATGGAAGGTAAAGAGATGAGATTTGGGCTTATAGCCTCTATATTATTTACAGATATAACAACATCCTTTACAACAGGAAGCGTTAATAATATGCATGACTCTTTGACTCCAATAGGTGGAATGATGCCTCTATGGAATATGATGCTAAATTGTATCTTTGGAGGAAAGGGAGTAGGATTTATGAATATCCTTATGTATATGATGTTTGGAGTTTTCCTATGTGGACTTATGGTTGGAAGAACTCCTGAATTTTTTGGAAAAAAACTTGAAGCCAAAGAAATGCAGATAATAACATTTTTAATATTGATACATCCAATTATAATACTGGTTCCTAGTGCTATATCTCTGATTAACGATTTAGGAATCTCTGGAATTACAAATTCGGGATTTCATGGAATATCTCAAGTACTTTATGAATATACTTCAAGTGCTGCTAATAATGGCTCTGGATTTGAAGGTCTTGGAGATGGAACTGCATTTTGGAATATTATGACTGGAATAGTAATGCTTTTAGGAAGATATATAAGCATGATATTAATGTTAATGGTTGGATATTCACTTTATAAAAAACAAGCTATCCCTGTTAATGCTTCTACATTTAAAACAGACAACTTAACTTTTTCTTTTATTTTATTCTTTATAATTTTAATAATTGGTGCTCTTACATTTTTACCAGCTTTGGCTTTAGGGCCTATTGCTGAGCACTTGAGCATCTGGGGGTAATTGACTATGAGCAAAAAACAAGTTAAATCTATTTCTAAAGAAATATTAAATAAAGCTTTTATTGAATCTTTTAAAAAATTTGATCCTAGAATTTTAATTAAAAATCCAGTTATATTTGTTGTTGAAATAGGTTTTTTCCTTACTTTAATTTTAACTATAAATCCTTCATTATTTACAGAAAATGAAGCTGATTTAAGAATATTTAATGGTATAATTTCATTTATTCTTTTTGTTACTGTAATCTTTGCAAACTTTGCTGAATCCATTGCTGAAGGGAGAGGAAAAGCTCAAGCTGACAGTTTGAAAAAAACTAGAAAAGAAACTTCTGCAAATCTTTTGAAAGAAGATGGAAGTCTAGTAGTAATAGATGCTGGTTCTTTAAAAAAGGGAGATATTGTCATTGTAAATACTGGTGAACTTATTCCTAATGATGGAACTGTTATTGAAGGAATAGCATCTGTAGATGAATCTGCTATTACTGGAGAATCTGCTCCAGTAATAAAAGAGGCTGGGGGAGATTTCTCTTCTGTCACTGGAGGGACTCGTGTAGTAAGTGATAAAATCAAAGTTCAAATATCTGTTTCAAGTGGAGAATCTTTCCTTGATAAAATGATTAATCTTGTGGAAGGAGCCGAAAGAAAGAAAACTCCTAATGAAATTGCTCTAAATACTGTTCTTGTTGGTTTGACACTAATATTTTTAGTAGTTATTGTAACTCTGTTTCCAATGGGATTATATGCTGGAGTTCATCTTCCATTATCTACACTTATGGCTTTACTTGTATGCTTAATTCCTACTACCATTGGTGGTTTACTTTCAGCAATAGGAATAGCTGGTATGGACAGAGTAAATAAATTTAATATTATTGCAATGTCTGGTAAAGCTGTAGAAACATGTGGAGATATTAATACCATCATTTTAGATAAAACAGGAACTATTACATTTGGTAACAGACTTGCTGATGACTTTTTCCCTGTTGCTGGAATCCCAAAAGATGAAATGATAAAATATTCTGCCATTTCCTCATTAAAAGATCTGACTCCAGAAGGAAGATCTATTGTGGAATTAAGTAAAAAACTTGGTATTATTTTAGCTGAAAAGGATTTTGATAAAGCTGAATTTATTGAATTTAGTGCTCAAACAAAAACTAGTGGAATAAATCTAGAAAATGGTCAAAAAATTAGAAAAGGTTCTGGCTCTTCAATCAAAAAATTTGTCCATGAACAAAATGGGGATATACCTAAAGATCTTGATAATATAATTGATAGAATATCAAGACTTGGTGGAACTCCTTTAGTTCTTGCTGTTGATAATAAAATCTATGGAGTCATCTACTTAAAAGATACAGTAAAACCCGGGCTAAAAGAAAGATTTGATAACATAAGAAAAATGGGAATCAAAACTATTATGTGTACTGGAGACAACCCTTTAACTGCTGAAACAATAGCTAAAGAAGCTGGAATAGATGAATTTGTAGCTGAATGTACACCAGAAGAAAAAATTGAAGTTATAAAAAGAGAACAAGCTCAAGGAAAATTGGTAGCTATGACAGGTGATGGAACTAATGATGCTCCTGCACTTGCTCAAGCTGATGTAGGTATTGCGATGAACAGTGGTACTATTGCTGCTAAAGAAGCTGCTAATATGGTGGATTTAGATTCTAACCCTACAAAAATTCTTGAAGTAGTAGAAATAGGTAAACAATTATTAATAACTCGTGGGGCTTTAACTACATTCAGTATAGCTAATGATGTAGCAAAATATTTTGCTATTATTCCTGCTATGTTTATAGCTGCTATTCCCCAAATGGAAAAACTTAATATTATGCATCTTTCTTCTCCAATGAGTGCAATAATTTCGGCATTAATTTTTAACGCTGTAATCATTCCTCTCTTAGTTCCTATTGCTCTAAAAGGAGTTAAGTATAAACCTATGAATGTTCAAATAATGTTATTAAAAAATCTAGGTATATATGGAGTGGGAGGAATTATTGCTCCATTTATAGGAATAAAATTTATTGACTTAATCGTCACACCATTCCTTTCAATTTTAGGAATATAATAATAGGAGGAAAATAAAATGGAATTGATAAAAAAAAGTATTTACACTACAATTTCTTTATTCATAATTGCTGTACTTTATACAATTATAATTAATGTATTTGCTCAAACCTTTTTCAAAGACAGTGCAAATGGAAGTATTATATATAAAAATAACCAAGCTGTAGGAAGTAAATATATTGGACAGCTTTTCACAAGTGACAAATATTTTCATGGAAGACCTTCAGCTTATAACTATAATACATATGATTCTAAGGAAGAAGCTGAAACACTTCCTGCTTCTGGTGGGACAAATCTTGCTTTAAGCAACCCTGTATACAACGAAAACATTAAAAATAATATAGATCTTTTACTTAAAAAAAATCCTAATTTAGAAACAAAAGAAATTCCTATAGAAATGATAACTTCTTCTGGTTCAGGTGTTGATCCTAATATATCAATTCAAGGAGCTATGATACAGGTTGAGAGAATTTCTAAAGCAAATAATATTCCTAAAGAAAAAGTTATAGAATTAGTAAAAAATAATATAGAAAATGATATGATTAATGTTTTAGAATTAAATATAGCTTTGGAGGAATTATTTAAATAATGTTTTCATATCATTTATAAATTTTCATAATCTTATAAAAAACCCCTTCTGGTTTTATTAAAATTTCTTTCAGAGGGGGTTTTATTTTTATATTTTTTCTTTTACTATTTTCTTTGTTCCTTCACAATTTATAAGAACATTTTCCATAATTCTCATTCCTGTTTCTATTTCTTCCATAGTTGTAGAGAGAAAACTGATTCTTATTTTACATGAGTTTCTCTTATTATAATAGAATATACTTCCAGGAAGTATTGATAATCCTCTCAACTTGCACTTATAATAAAATTTTTCTCCATCTATATAATCTGCCAGCTCTATCCAGACAAAAAATCCTCCTCTTGGAACATTTATTATTTTTATATGAGGTATTTTCAATAATAGAGACAGCATTTTCTGAAACTTAACTGCCAGAATCTTTTTTGATTCCTCTAAATGTCTGTCAAGATGTCCTTCAGCTATAAAATATTCTAATATCTTCTGATTTAATCCTGGAGTATTTGGATCAAGCCCATATTTTATCAATACAAACTTCTCCATAAATTTTCTAGGAGGTATCATAAAAGCTAGTGCTATTCCTGGCATAAACATTTTTGAATATGTTCTTATATAAATTACTCTCTCTTCTCCAGTCTTATCCATACTTTTTATAGAATAAACCTTATTTTCATCATAATAAAATTCAGAGAAGCAGTCATCCTCTATTATATAAAAATCATATTCTTCTGCTAATTGAATAAGCTTCTTTTTTTTCTCATCTGACCACACTATTCCAGTTGGATTTTGAAAATTAGAAACTACATATACCATATGTATTTTTTCTTTTTTTATCATTTCTTCAAATTTTTTCATATCCCAGCCATCATTTTCAAGATCCATAGTTTTTACATTACATATATCTCCTAAAAGATTTATAGCATTTGGATAAGTAGGATTGGATATAACCACTGTTTTTACTGGGTGGCATCCAAAAGCTTTTACTACTATATCCAAAGATTGCTGTGTTCCTGATGTTATAATTATATCTTCCCTTTCTACAAAGATATCATCTTTTTCAAGATAATCAGCTAGCACTTCTCTTAAACTTGTCAGCCCTTGTACATGTTGATAACCAAATAGCTCTCTTCCACAATCTTTTATTGCTTTTTCCGAAAGTTTCTGATACACTTCTACTGGAAAGAAATCTTTTGATGGTGTACCATTTGAAAAATTTATCTCAGGAAGTTCATTTTGCTGTCCATATCTAAAGCTCTCCATAATAGGAATAACTTTATCGCTTATAGTGAAATCTGAGTGCTCTTTTACAAAGCAGCCCTTTCCTTTTATTGAATATATATACCCATTCTCCTCAAGCATTCTGTAGACTCTCAAAACTGTATTGATATTTACATCAAACTTAATAACTGTTTGTCTTACAGAATAAAACTTTGAATCAGGTTTCATTTTTTTTGCAACTATTTCTGCTTTCAATAGTTCATACAGCTGAGTATAAAAATTGGTTCCTGTATTCCTAATGATTTTTTCATTCATAGTAATATTTTCCTCCCATTTTGAGGTGACCTAATAATAATTTTTTAAAGTGTCATAAGACACTTTCAAGGTTGAATGTTTGATTTTTCTTATATTATATAATAAAATCGTATTATAACAAAGCGTTTTATTCTCATATTATATATTTATATCATTTAATTAACATTTTCAAGGAGGAAATAATTATGGAAAACAAAAAAGCAGGATTTGGAACTGTAAGTATTCATGGAGGTAGCTGTAAAAACCCTTATGGTACACTTGCTGTGCCTATATTTCAAACTTCTACTTTCGTATTTGATTCAGCAGAACAAGGTGGGAAAAGATTTGCACTAGAAGAACCAGGATATATATACTCAAGACTTGGAAATCCTACAACTACTGTTTTAGAAGATAAAATAGCTCAATTAGAATCTGGTGAAGCAGCTGTAGCTACATCATCTGGTATGGGAGCTATCTCTTCAGTTATGTGGACTATCCTAAAAGCTGGAGATCATATTATTTCTGATAAAACTCTTTATGGATGTACTTTCGCTTTCTTCAGTCATGGATTATCAAGATTTGGAATCGAAGTAAGTTTTGTTGATACTGCTGATGGAGAAGCTGTTAAAAAAGCTATGAAGCCTAATACTAGAGCTGTATATCTTGAAACTCCAGCTAACCCTAACTTAAAAATAGTTGATATTAAAGCAATAGCTGAGATAGCTCATACTAACCCAAATACTTTAGTTGTTGTTGACAATACATTCTCTACTCCTTATTGTCAAAGACCTCTTGAATTGGGAGCAGATATAGTTGTTCACTCAGCTACAAAATACCTAAACGGACATGGAGACGTTATTGCCGGTATGGTTATTTCTAGAAAAGATTTAGTTGATCAAATAAGATTAGTTGGAATAAAAGATATGACAGGATCAGTTTTAGGACCTATGGAGGCTTACTTGATAATCAGAGGAATGAAAACTCTAGAAGTAAGAATGAGAAAACATTGTGAAAATGCTCTAAAAGTTGCTGAATTCTTAGAAGCTCACGATAAAGTTGCTGAAGTTTATTTCCCTGGACTTAAATCTCACCCAGGTCACGAAATTGCAGCAAAACAAATGGATGCTTTTGGCGGAATCATGTCTTTTGAATTAAAAGGTGGATTTGAAGCTGGAAAGATTCTTCTAAATAATTTAAAACTATGTTCTTTGGCTGTATCTCTTGGAGACACTGAAACTTTAATTCAACACCCTGCTTCTATGACTCACTCTCCTTACACTAAAGAGGAAAGAATGGAAGCTGGAATAACTGATGGATTAGTAAGATTATCAGTTGGTCTTGAAAATATCGAAGATATTATTGCAGATTTAGAATACGGTCTCAGCAAAATATAGAAATACAATAGGAGGTCTATATGGAGAACAAAGCTAAACCAAGTTTTGTAGGGTTAATTCCCTTTCTAATATTTGTTGCTATCTACCTCGGAACAGGAGTAGTGCTTCAAATGAAAGGTGTTGGAATGGCATTCTATCAATTGCCAGCACCAGTAGCTGTTTTTGTTGGTATAATTGCTGCTTTCATATTATTCAAAGGAAGTATCATAGAAAAATTCGATACTTTCCTTGAAGGTTGTGGGCATCAGGATATAATTACAATGTGTATAATTTATCTGCTTGCAGGAGCTTTTGCAGGTGTATCTAAAGCCATGGGTGGAGTAGATGCTACTGTTAATATGGGACTTACTTATATCCCAGCTCACTATATAGCAGCAGGATTATTTATAATAGCTTCTTTTATATCTACAGCTACAGGTACTTCTGTAGGGGCGATAGTTTCTATTACTCCAATTGCAGTAGGTCTGGCTGAAAAGAGTGGAGTTCCTCTTCCTCTTATCTTAGCTGCTGTTATGGGTGGAGCAATGTTTGGGGACAACCTTTCTGTTATATCTGATACTACTATTGCAGCAACAAAAACACAAGGTGTAGAAATGAGAGATAAATTTAGAGTAAACTTGTACATAGCTGCTCCAGCTGCTATTATTACAATTATTCTTCTCTTAGTATTTGGAAAACCTGACCATGTTCCTCACATAGAAGTTCTTGCATATAATTTCTTGAAAGTATTACCATATCTTGTAGTTCTAATCTTAGCTATCACAGGTATAAACGTTTTCGTTGTACTTACTAGTGGTATATTCCTTTCAGGAATAATCGGATTAGCTCATGGAGACTTTACTTTACTTTCTTTAACAAATGAAATATACAATGGTTTCCTAGGTATGAATGAAATATTCCTTCTTTCATTATTGACTGGAGGGCTGGCTACTATGTCTACAAAAGCTGGCGGTATACAATGGTTGATTGAACAGATACAAAAAATAATAGTTGGTAAGAAAAGTGCTAAAATTGGTGTTGGCCTTCTGGTTGCAGTAACAGATATGGCAGTTGCTAATAATACTGTTGCTATCATTATAAATGGTTCTATTGCCAAAAAAATATGCCAAAAATATAATGTTGATCTCAGAGAAAGTGCTGCTATATTGGATATATTCTCTTGTATATTCCAAGGACTTATCCCTTATGGAGCTCAAATGCTTATCCTCTTAGGATTTACAGCTGGAAAAGTTTCTCCATTAGACATCATACCTCTATTATGGTATCAATTATTATTGTTCATCTTCACAGTAGTATTTATATTCTTCTCTATCAATGAAAAAATCATTGCTAAATTAGATAAAAATAAAGTAAAAGCTAATTAAATATTATTATACAAAAAGAGGGTGAAATAATTTTCACCCTCTTTATCTTTTATTGCAACTAATTATTGCTCTAATAATTTTAAATCTACAATTACAGGAATATGATCACTTACTTTATTCCATTGAATTCCATCTTTTTCATTTTCTTTGTTAGGCACATATGTTTTTGCTTCCCACACTTGTGCTTTATTTAAATATATCTGATCAATTGCAACTTCTGGATTTACTGCTGGCCATGTTCTGTGATCTATCTTATCATCAAAAACTGACACCCAATATCTTTCCATTTCTTTTCCTATTACAGAATTAACAGTATCGTTGAAATCTCCTGCTAATATTTTTATTCCTCTCATATCAAGAGTTATTTCATTTATAGTTCTTATTTGCTGTAAACGAACTGCTGGATCTTCATGCCAGTCTAAATGAGTATTAATAAATGTAATTGGCACTTCAAATCCTGGAACCTCTATTTGAGTAACTAAAGTTATTCTTTGTTCATAGCCAGGACTTGTTGTATCTCCATTAGGGAAAGAAGGTAAAATAAGACTTTGCTGACTCAAAATAGGATGTTTAGATAAAATTGCTATTCCATAGTCCCCACCATCATGGTCTATAGTCTTTCCAAATACCATATTATATCCAGTAAGATCTGCTAGAATTTGAGCTTGATCTATTTTACCACTACGATTAGTATTTCTATCTACTTCCTGTATTGCAATAATGTCTGGATTTACCTTTTTAATTGTTTCTGCTGTCACCTTTAAATCTACTTTAAAATTATTCGCCCCTGCTGCAATGTTGTAAGTCATGATTTTCATCTTTGGATTATTTTTGTTATCTTCTTATTGTATAAAACTTTTGTTTCTGCAAAAGATACAACAGAAAGAATTACAAATAATAATGCTAATGCTTTTTTCATATTAATCCCCCTATTTTTTTAATTTTTAACAGGATATTTTGTATTCAATATCCAACTTCATAGTAACACTTATGAATTAAAATTTCAACTGTTTTTTTATTTTTATTATTAAAAAATCGGAAATTATTATTTTATTTTAATATGTTTCGTTCTATTTCAATGTGTAAAGCAATAAAAAAATGTGAATAGCTCATTGATTAACCATCCACATTTTTCCAAATAATTATTTATTATAATTTTTCAATTTCTTTAATAATATTTATAGCAATAGGTGTGAATAATTCTCCTATTCCATCTTCTTTACCTTTTGTAAGTCCTGCTATTCCTCTAGTCATAGGAAGTTCTCCCAATAGAGTAAGTCCCATTTCATTTAAGAAATCGTTAGTTCCATTTTCTTCGTTGAAGCTTATTTTAGTTTCACATCCTGGGCAAACTATATAGCTCATATTTTCTACTACACCTAATACAGGTATATTCATTTTCTTAGTCATATTTACAGCTTTTGCAACTATCATAGATACCATATCCTGAGGAACAGATACCATTACTACTCCATTAACTGGTGTAGACTGCATAACTGTCAGAGCTACGTCTCCTGTTCCTGGCGGCATATCTATTAGCAGGAAGTCAAGGTCTCCCCATATTACATCTTCCCAGAACTGTTTTACAGCTCCCCCTACTACTGGTCCTCTCCAGATTACTGGTTCATTTTCATCATCTATTAATAGGTTAAGAGAAATAACTTTTATTCCCTCTTTAGACATTACAGGATATATGCTTTCTCCATCTCCCATAGCCTTTTCATCTTTCATTCCCATTAATCTAGGAATGCTTGGTCCAGTTATATCTGCATCCATTATTCCAACTTTGTATCCCAATTTACTAAGTTCTTTTGCAAATAAAGTTGTTACTGTAGATTTTCCAACTCCACCTTTTCCACTCATTACTCCGATTACTTTTTTTATATTATTGTGTGGATTATTTACTATTCCACAGCTCTCTTTATCTTTTGTACAACTGCTTCCTGATGGACAAGTATTACAATCTGACATTTGATTCCCTCCCTAAATTTTTCTACCAAACTATCTATTATAATACTACTTACATCCTTTTTTGTCAATTAGTATCAAACACTTGTCAAGATATAAAAATATTTTTTCAAATAAAAAAGTCTTAGAATTTTTTCACTAGAATATTTCTAACTTAAAAACTCTAAAACTTGATTTTATTTTATCCTGCTGCTCTCATCTGTTCCTTTTCTATCTTGGAATTATAGATTTTAGCAAGTTCTGATTCAGTTATTTTTTTACTTTCTACATCAAGGATAACTCTTCCTTTATCCAACATAATTATCCTGTCAGCATACTGCACTGCATCTCTTAAATTATGAGATATCATCATAGCTGTAATATGCTGCTTATCAATAAGCTGCTTTGTTTTTTCCATTATTACCTTTGATGTCTTAGGATCAAGAGCTGCTGTATGTTCATCTAAAAGGAGAAGTTTTGGCTTTTTAAGAGTTGCCATAATAAGAGAAAGAGCCTGTCTTTGTCCTCCTGAAAGAAATTTTACCTGAGTATCCAGTTTATTTTCAAGTCCTAAATCCACTTCTTTTAAAATCTCTACAAATCTTTTTATTTTATCTTTTTTTATAAGATTTCTCAAAGAAAATTTTTCACATTTTTTATCTGCCAAAGAAAGATTTTCCAATATAGTAAGAGAAGGAGATACTCCTTTTGATGGATCTTGGTGAACTTTTCCTATTCCCCATGCTCTATCTTCTTCTTTTAAATTATTTATTGATGTTTCATCAAGAGAGATACTTCCAGCATCCTCCTTTAATGAACCACTGATAAGATTAAAAAGAGTACTTTTTCCACACCCATTTGATCCCAGTATTGCTACAAATTCACTTTCCTCTATATTAAGATTAAAATTTTCAAATATATTTAATTCATTTTCAGTTCCACTATTAAAGCTCTTTGACAAGTTTTTTATTTCCAGCATTCTCTTCTCCTCCCTTCTTTTTCAAACTAAAGAATGATGCATTGTTATATCCTATAAATATTATCACTATTATTGCACTGATAGCCTTCAAATCTGTTGGAGCAAGTCCTAAATCTATTGCTGCTCCACCTATTATCTTATAACTTATGGCTCCCATTATAGCCCTTGTTGTCCCTCTTAGTTTTGTAGATTTTTTAAGAATTGTATCTCCTATTATTATAGAAGCAAGTGCAGAAACTATTATAGATGTCCCCATATTTATATCTGCAAATCCTTGTATCTGCCCCATAAGAGCTCCACTTACAGCTACAAGTCCATTTGAAAGCATAAGTCCTAAAAGTTTAAATTTGTCACAGCTTACACCTAAAGATTTTACAAGTGTTTCATTATCTCCAGTTGCTATGAGAAGATATCCTATCTCTGTTTTAAGAAACATATCCATCAATACTTTTATAATTACGACTATTATCACAAGAACTACTATCTTATTTCCAAATGAGAAAACAGATGGGCTGTTATATAGAGGAATATTAGCTTTTCCATTTATTCTTAAATTTACAGAATAAAGTATAGTCATTGTAAGGATTCCAGCTAATATCGGAGCTATTTTCATTTTTATATGAAGAAAATATGTTATCACTCCAGCTAATGTGCCAAAGGCAAATGCTAATATTGTGCTTGTCACTGGATCAAGACCTAAAGTTGCAAATCTTGCAAAGATAAATGCTCCAAATGGAAATGTTCCTTCAACTGATAAGTCAGGAAAATCCAATATTTTATATGTTATAAATACTCCCATTGCCAATACTGCAAATATGAGTCCTTGTTCTATTGATATAGTCATTAATGAATTCATTTTTTACCCCTTTTTCTTTTCCTATTGTTCTATAAACTCTGCTCCTTCAAAAACTGGAAGCTCTTTATTTAATTTAAGTTTTTTCATTGTTTTTTCATTTACTACTTTAGTAGTGTTAGCCAATGTTTCCACTGGCATATCTTCTGGTTTCTTTCCATCTACAAGTATTTCTTTAGCCATACGGCCAGTTTGTCTTCCCAATTCATAGTAGCTAAGCCCATCTGTTAAAAGTATTCCTCCTTTTACATGAGCTTCCTCTGCTCCCACTGTTACCAATCCTCTTTCATTAGCTGCCATAGAGATAAGATTTATAGCAGAAGCAACTATATTATCTGTGATAGTGTAAAATCCATCTACTTTAGATACTAGAGAATTTACAGCCTGAGGTATATCATTTATATTATTTACACCAACAGCTCTTATTTCAAGTCCTAATTTCGCTCCTATTTCTTTTGCATTTGCTACTTGGATTTCTGAGTTTGATTCACTTGTATTATATATTATTCCTATTCTTTTAATTTCAGTGTTAATTTTCTTAAACAGTTCCAACTGTTTTTCCATAGGAGTTGCATCAGTAGTTCCTGTTACATTTCCTCCTACCTTATCCATTGTTTTTACCAGTTGAGAATTTACTGGATCTGTTACTGCACTGAATAGAACTGGGATCTTATCAGTTGACTGTTTAGCAGCCTGAGCTGATACAGTTGCTATTCCAAAAATAAGATCTGATTTATCTGATACAAATTTCTGTGCTATTACTCCAGCTACACCAGTATCTCCCTGTGAGTTTTTATATGTTATATCTGCCTCTACCCCTAAAGATTTTAATTCATCTTCAAAACCTCTTCTGACATCATCTAATGCTGGGTGTTCTGCAAATTGTGAAATACCTATTTTAAATTTTTTTCCTTCCTGTGCATTACTCTTTACTCCTGCTATAACTAAAAACATTATCACCATCATTATTAATCTCTGTCCTACTCTCATCTTCATTCTCTCCTCCTGATTATTATTGATGAGGAAATTAAAAAAACCTTTTTACATAAAATTGTAAAAAGGTAAAATAAACATAATACAACAAATCCCCCTTAAAAATAAGGTGACTCTGCTACAAAGTATTAAATTTTCCTACTATCCTACAATTCTACTCTACTGTTTTTCATTTCTTCTTCAATTTCTACTATTCTACAATTCTACATACTTCATTAATGATGATTATATAAAAAATCCTCACTTTTGTCAACCGTTATTTTATTCGTGATCTATTGGTACTGCTCTGTGACCAAGCCCTATTACCACTTCATCTAGTCTGAACATACCTATTGTAAGAAAAATACATACTGAAAGATGTTCCTGACATCTTGCAATTCCTATTTTCCCTCCTACATTAAATCCAACTGCTTTATCCATTATCTGTGCTATAGCTTCTCTAGTTGCTCCTGTCAAAGCTCCTTCATATATATGTGATTCTGATATTATTCCATTTCTTTTAGATGCTACCAGAGCTCTCTCCAATATTTTAGAGATAGAATCTACAACATTTCCTCCTATATCTACAGCAGCTGTTTTTATTCCTGAATCTAAATATTTTATTTTAAGTTCTGCTTCTTCCTCTCTTGAACTCATAGCCATTATAACTGAAGCTTTTGCTATATCTTTACTTTTATACTGCATTTTTACACCTCTCAATTTTCATATATACAAATATAGCATACCACAAAAAAAGAAGGAAGTACAAAGTATTTTGCACTTCCTTCTAAATTATTTTACCATTCACCTTTAAAGTTATTTACATTTTCTTTATTTACTTCCACTTGAATCATAGGAGTTACAGGATCAAGTTTTTCACCTTTTAATAATTTTCCTGCTGCTTCTATAGTTTTTGCTCCCTCTTCTACTGCTGACATATATGTAGTTCCATCAATAAGACCATCTTTTATTGCTGCAAGACCTTCCTTGCTTCCTCCAAGTCCTATTACATATATTTTATCTTTTAATCCAGCTTCTTGTAAAGCCATTCCAGCACCCATAGCTGAATTATCATCTTGAGTTATTATTATATCCATCTTTTGATTTTTTTGGATAAGGTCTTCAACTATTTTCATAGCTCTTTCTTTTTCCCATCTGCTTGTTTGATTATATACAATTTCCATTTTTGTTCCAGCTATTTCTTCAGTAAGTCCTTTTTTTCTGTTTCTTTGAGGAGGTGTTCCTGGAACTCCTTCTATAAGAACTATTTTAGCGTCATCTTTTTTTAATAAATTTTTAGCTATTTTCCCTGTTAAAGCTCCTGTTTTTACTTCGTTTTGTCCAACATAAGTAACTACACCATCATACTTACCATCTTCGTCACTTCCAATTGCATTTGTAAAAGCTATAACTGGTATTTTTGCTTCATTAGCTATTGCAATTGCTCCTTTGATAGCTTCTGAATCTGCTGCTGCTACTGCTATTACATCTACTTTTTTAGCTACTAGATCTTCTATTTGTGATAACTGTTTGATTGGATCCCAGTTAGCATCAGTATATTCCAACTTTAATCCCTCTTTTTTAGCCTGTGTATCCATTCCATCTCTTACTGCTATAAAATATCCTACTGGTCCAGGTAAAGACACTCCAATAACTTTTTCTGCTGCAAAAGCAGTTGCACCAACTACTAAACATAAAGCACCTAATAATAATTTTTTCATCTTCTTCCTCCTTTTTATTATATTGAAATCTATTTTTTCTTAAAACTTCCAAATCCTACTGCTGCCAGTATTATTATTCCTTTAAATACGTATTGGAAATATATACTCACACCTATAAGATTGAAACTATTGCTTATAACACTCATGAGAAGAACTCCGATTATTGTTCTCATAACGTTTCCTTCTCCACCGTTTACACTTGTTCCCCCGATAACGACTGAAGCTATTGCATCCATATCGTATCCCTCTCCTGCTGTAGGAGTAGCTGTGCTCAATCTTGATACAAGAATAAGTCCCCCTATTATTGAGGCCATACCATTTATCATGAATACCATTATTTTATACTTTATAGTATCTATACCTGACAGTCTGCTGGAATCTTCATTCCCTCCTACTGCATATATTCTTCTTCCCATTACTGTTTTTCTTAAAACTACATTAGCCAGTATTACCCCAAGGAAGAAAATTATAACAGGTACAGGTATTCCTAAGATATAGCCTCTTCCAATAAGAGAAAGAACTGGATTAGTTCCTGAAATTGGATATCCCCCTGTATATATAAAAATGAGCCCCTGTAAAATTACGACCATTCCCATAGTTGCTATAAGAGATGGTATTTTAATGACTGCAACTGCAAATCCGTTAATTAATCCAATAACTGCTCCTGCTAAAAGTGCAGCCAGAAGAGCAACAATAAAGCTATGACCATTTGAAATCATACTCATTATTATAGTTCCTCCTAAGGCAGCTATTTTTCCTACTGATATGTCAAAATTTCCAGATATTATTACAAAAGTCATTCCTGTTGCAATAACTCCGATTATAGATGATTGTCTCAATAAATTAAGTATATTGTTTCTAGTAAGAAAATTAGGTGTTGCAAAACTTATTATTGTACATAGTACTAAAAACCCTATTATTATTCCATAATTTTTCAGAAGATTCTCTCTTCTAAAAGAATTTTTTACCTGTTCTAACATATATCCTCCATTCTAACCATTCAACGCCAAATAGTTTATTTTTTCTATATTTATATCATTTCCCCTAAGTTCACTGATAAAATTTCCTCTTTTCAAAACAAGAACTCTGTCAGCTACTCTTTCTACCTCTTCAAGATCAGAGGATATAAAGATTATTCCCACTCCTTTAGCTGCATAATCCTCTATTACTTTAAAAATATCTTCTTTGGCATTTACATCTATTCCTTTTGTAGGCTCATCAAATATCAATATTTTTAAGTCCATATCTTTCCACTTTGATATAACTATTTTCTGCTGATTTCCACCACTGAGACTTGATACTTTTAAATTATAATCTGAAACTTTTATTGAAAGATCTTTTATAGCTTCCTCAATATGTTCATTCTCTTTTTTATTACTCAAAAGAGGTCCTGCTAACATTTTCTTTATCTGTATCAATGTGGAATTATCTTTAATTGTATGTTTCATTATAAGCCCAAAATTCTTTCTGTCTTCAGGTATCAGCCCTATTCCATTTTTTATAGCATCTTTAGGATGTGAGAAGTTCTGCTTTTCTCCTTCTAAATAAATATCTCCTTTATTTATCTCCCTTGCTCCAAATATACATTCTGCCAGTTCACTTCTTCCAGAGCCAACCAGCCCTGCTATCCCTACTACTTCCCCTCTTTTTACCTGAAAAGATAGATCTTTTAATATATTCTTATATTCCAGACCCTTTACCTCAAGGACTGTTTCATTTCTATTATCTTTTTTCTCTCTTATGCTTCCTCTTTTAACTACTTTTCCTGTCATCAGTTCCACTACTTTATCCTTTGTAAGCTCTGAAACTTTTTTAGTAGCTATAAATTCTCCATCTCTCAGTACACTTATCCTGTCACATACTGAAAATACCTCTTCCAGCATATGAGAAATATATATAACTGTTTTCCCTGCTTCTTTCAATTTTCTTATTACATCAAATAAAGATTTTTTTTCTTTTTCTGATAGTGAAGTTGTTGGTTCATCCATTATTATAATGTCAGAATCATTTGCCACTACTTTAAGTATCTCTATCATCTGCTGTTTTGATATACTCATATTTCTTGTTATTTCCATAGGATCTATATCAAAATTCAGTCTCTCGCACAGTTCCTTAAATCTTTTTATCATTGCTGTGTCATCAGTAAATATTCCATACTTTTTCATTTCATTTCCTACAAAAAGATTTTCATAGTTTTTAAGCGTAGATACAAGACTCAGCTCTTGATATATTATACTAATTCCTTTTTCCTGTGCTTCAAGAGGCGTTTTAAATTTCTCTGCCTTCCCTTTATAGATCAGCTCTCCACCGTTAGCTTCATGCACTCCGCAGATTATTTTCATCAAAGTAGATTTCCCAGCCCCATTTGCACCTATTATGGCATGAACTTCTCCCTTTTTTATTTCAATGTTTATATTTTTTAAAACTTCTACTTTAGAAAAAGATTTGCTTATATTTTTACAATTTAGAATTACATCTCCTATTGGCATTTCTCCTCCCTTTTCAAAAATATATCCAGATGTTCCTCTGGTATGCTCATTAAATCCCATGAAAGAACTATCCCTTCTGAATTTCCCTCTTCTAAAATATCAAATACCTCTTTTATATATTCTGCATCACTTAATGCTATATTTTCCTTCTTATTGAAATCTATTCCTACACATATATTTTTTAAATTTTCAGTCAGATATTTTATCTCTTTTATCATCTGCTCTTTTCCTATATTATCTTTTAAATCCTTTTCTCCTATGATATTCAAAAGAAACTCTCCAACTTTTTTATTATATAGTTCTCCATAAGTCTGTATTTCAAAAGGAATTCCTGCTGGAGCATAAGTTTTTCTATAATACATAGGTTTTATAAAATCCGCTTTCTCACTGAGCCTGATTATATCCTGCCCAAAGAGATAAGAAATATCAGAGGCATATGTATCCAGCCCCACTTCCAATCCCTTATTTTTAAAGAAATTTATCAGTTCATTTATTTTTTCAGTTATTGAATCATTTTTAAATTGAAAATATTGATTCATTTCTTTATTTTGAAATTCATACTTAAAATCTTTATAACTTTGTATTTCAAGTGGATTATTTCCTTGATTTTCAAAAGTTTTATCAATGTATTCTTTTAATTTTTCTACATCTATCCCTCTTTTTTTCATCTTTTCCACGCATACAGGACAGAAACAGCTGAATACAGCCTTTCCTCCATTTGAAAATGCTGGGTATCTTATTTTATCCAGAAATACTCCATCTATCTCATAATCTGAAAACTTTTCATCAAATATATTTTTTACATTTTCTATATTTTTAATGGCATTAGGACAGTAAAATTCAAAATTTTCTCCCTCTTGAAATGAGAAATTTTCTATTTTTTTTCCAGTATAATCTAAAACTTTATTAAATTCTTTATAATGAGACAGTTCAGAAAATACAGGAAACCAGAAATATAGCTTTGTTCCATAAGATTTTAGAAAATCTTTCAATTCTCTATACAGTTCCCTATTTTCATTCCATCCAATAATAATTCCATCTATTTTCTTTATAGCCATTATCTTTAAAAGTTTTTCTTTTAGTTTGTCTATATCTACTTCTAAATTTGAGAATCCTCCAGAAAATACCTGTAAATACTTTTTCATTTCCACCACCATTTATTTATTCTTTTGAAGATAGTTAAGTCCTATATTTATTCCTCCATCTACTGGTTCATATCTATTAGGTATCAGCTTTATTCTATTCCCTAAAGCATTTTCTACTATTTTTTTCTGTATCTTATCTGTAACTGCATCACTTATAGCTACTCCTCCAGATAACACCAATATGTAGCTGTCTTTTTCTATGCTCTTAGATATTTCTTTTATCATCATCATAAGTTTTTCCACTGCTTTATCCAATATTTTACTGCATAGAGAAGTATCTTTTTCCTCTATAACAAATCTTGCTACACTTGCTATTTTTTCTGCTGTGTCATATTTTTCAACTATTTTTTCCAGTTGTTTTTTTCTGTCATTTCCCAAAATTTCCATTCTGTCAAAAGAATCATCTTTCTCTTCCATATCTTCTAAATAAAGAATATATTTCTCAAGAAATTTTCTTCCAATCCAGTATCCTGAACCAAGATCACTGAGGTCCTTTCCCCAGCCTCCAACTCTTATGACTTTGTCTTTGTCAAAAGCAAAACCTATAGACCCTGTTCCTGATACAATAACTCCTCCATCTTCAAATGGACATATAGCTCTGAATGCCAGTTCTGCATCATTCATTATCACAAGATTTTCTTTTATCCCAATACTATTAAGTAATTCTTTGAAAAGCTTGTAATCCTCAGCTGTATCACAACTAGAAAGACCAAATACAAAATATTTTATATCTTGAAAAGTAATATTCCTACTTTCCATTATTTTATTTATGTTTTCTTCCAGATTTTTTTTTACTGTTTCTATCCCTATATTTTTATAGTTGGTACTTTCTCCTTTAATATATTCTTTATGACTGCTTTCTATCTCATAAAGGCAATATGAAGTTTTACTTCCCCCACCATCTACTGATAATATATATCCCATTTTCTACCCCTATTTCCCTATTATTTTCAAGTCTTTGTCACTTTCTTGAAGAGCTAGTTTTAAAGCTCCCTTCATTCCATTTTCAATATCATTACTGTCAAGAATTATCTCTGGCATATTTTCTTCTCCAAATCTTTCAGATATTTTCTTGATTATACGTTTTAACAGACTTTTTTCTATTTTTAATATATCACTGCTCAATACTATTATTTCAGGATTTAATATAGAAATATTTATCATAAGTATAAAGATTATCAGTTTCTCAAATTTTTCCATATCTTTTCTTTTTATTATTTCCTTATAGTCATCTTCCAAAGTCTTATCTGTTGATACTGGAAGCTCCCCTATCTCTCCTGAAAAATTAGATTTTCCTTTGTGAAGTTTTCCATTTATTACAGTTCCAGTTCCTATTCCAGTTCCTAAATAAATATATACAAGATCTCTTGTATTAAATTCTATCTTATCCACAAGTCCAAAAGTTACTAGATTTGCATCATTTTCTATTATTATTGGAATATCATATCTTTCTTCCAATACCTCTTTCAAAAATATTCCATTAAAATTTTTCAGAGTATAGACATTGTTTATACTTCCATTTTCTTCCATTATTCCTGCTATTCCAATGGAAATAGCCTCTATATTCTCTTTATTTTTAGATTCTTTTATCATTTTATCTAAAACAGAAATCAATATTTTTTCATCACTGTCTTCTTTTAATTTTTTTACTTTTTCATTTTTCACTTTACCAAGAAGATTGTATTCTCTCACTGTAAGGACAGTTCCTTTAAAGTACGCAGCTATATATGATACATGATCGCTGTTTATCTCATAGAATATAGGTTTCTTTCCGCTCCCCTTTACTTCTACTTCTCCTTCAAATACTTTTACAATTTCTTTTTCAAGAAGTTCATCTACACATTTATTTACAGTAGGAAGGCTGAGCCCTAATAATTTTGACAACTCTGGCTTTGTTATAGGTGAATTTCTTATGATATTTTTTCTAACTAAAGCCATGTTTATTTCTTTTATTATTTTAGGTTTTCCATTAATTGTTGTCATAATATTCTCCTCTCTTTTCTAATAAAGAAACTTTATTAATTAATCTTAGTATACTCTATCATTTTTTTGTTGTCAACTTTTTTGTGACTTATTTTAAAACGTTTTTTTCTTATACTGAATCATTTTTCAATATCACACATCATAAAAAGAATTAATTTTTCAAAAAAAATTAAGCAATAAAAAAAGATGACTAAAAGTTGAAATATCATCAAACTCTTGATCATCTTTTTATTAATTATTATCTAGTTATTTTTATTCATCCCAGCATTCAGCATTTTTTAATCCTGGAACAGCTGAAGTTTTAAACTGAGGATTTAAACCTTTTTTCTTCTGAGTTATATAATCACGAAGAGCTGCAATTGCCACTTTATAAAGTATTGCTATTACCACTAGATTCATTATCGCCATGAATCCCATAAATAAGTCCGCCATATCCCAAACTATCTGAACTTTAGCAAGACATCCATACATTACCATAAATACAACAAAGCATCTGTAAATATTTAACCATATTTTATTTCCATTTAAGAATTCTATATTTGTTTCTCCATAGTAATAATTTCCTATGATAGACGAGAAGGCAAATAAAAATATACATATAGCAATGAATATACTTCCCCAAGGTCCAACCTGCGAAACAAGAGCTTCCTGAGTCAGCTGTATTCCATTAGATTCTCCCTGTAAATCTACTCCAGACATCAATATAATGAAAGCAGTTGCAGAACATATTAATATAGTATCTGTAAATACTCCCAAAGTTTGAATAAGCCCCTGCTTTACTGGGTGTGTAACATTTGCAGTTGCTGCTGCATTGGGAGCACTTCCCATTCCAGCCTCATTTGAGAATAATCCTCTTTTTACCCCCTGCATTATTACTACTCCAAGTCCTCCACCTACTGCTTGTTTAAATCCAAGAGCATTAGAAACTATAGATTCAATAACAGATGGTATCATTGTGAAGTTTTTTATTAGAACGAACAGCGCTACAGCAACATATGCTACAGCCATTACAGGAACTATATATTCCACTGCACGAGCTATTCTTTTTACTCCACCAAAAATGATAATAGCAGTAGCAATAGATATTGCTATTCCTAAATACATTCTATTAATATTAAAAGCTTTTTCAAATGCAAATGATACTGTATTAGCCTGTACTGAATTAAATATAAGTCCAAAAGTTATAGAAATAAGAATCGAAAATACAACTCCCATCCATCTTTTTCCTAAAGCTTTTTCCATATAGTAAGCTGGTCCACCTCTAAAGTGATCTCCCTCTTTTACTTTATATATTTGTGCAAGTGTACTTTCTACAAAGCTTGAACTTGAACCTATAAGAGCCATTACCCACATCCAGAATACAGCTCCTGGACCTCCTATAACAATAGCTATAGCAACTCCTGCCATATTTCCTGTCCCAACTCTCGAAGCTGTTGAAATACAAAATGCCTGAAATGAAGAGATTCCACTTGACCCATGTTTTTCATTAGAGCTTTCATTCTTCATAGCTCCTTCACCAAGAAGTCTAAACATTTCCCCTAACATTCTAAATTGAACAAACCCTGTTTTAAAACTAAAATATACACCTAATCCTACAAGAAGTATAATCAATATATACGACCAGATAAAATTGTTCAGCCAGTTAAATGCATCATACAAAAAAACCATTCTTTCCTCCTATGCTAGTATTTTATTATATAGTTCTGTTTATTTTACCATATTTTATTTACTTGAACAAAATTTTTTCTGGTTAAAATATTGTCAGATTTAACTCACTGGATAAATCTTCCAGCAAAAGTACCCCTGCAATTGAATTTCCTTTTTTATCAAGAGATGGTCCGTACACTCCTATTCCCATTTTTCCTGGTACTACAGAAAGAATTCCTCCTCCTACACCACTTTTAGATGGAATTCCTGCTCTTACAGCAAATTCTCCAGAGCTATCATACATTCCACAAGTTACCATTAAAGTTTTTACAATAGTAGCTATTCTAGGAGTAATTACAATTTCTCCACTGCTTAGTTTACCATTATTTGCTAAAAATAATGCTATCTTTGCAAGTGTTTTTGCTGTTACTTCTATTGAACATTGTTTAAAATATATATCCAATGCGTCTTCAACATCTCCCTCTATTATTCCTTCTCCTTTAAGGAAATATCCCATCGCTCTGTTTCTATTTCCTGTTTCAGATTCTCCACAATAAATCTTATAATTTACATCTAAAGTTTCATCTTCAGATATTTTTCTAAGAAAATCTAAAAGTCTCTGAAATTTATCTCTTACATCTTTTCCTTTTATCATTGAAGCTATTGCTATAGCTCCTGCATTTATAAGAGGATTGTAAGGTTTTCTTCTGCTTGAAGTTTCAAGCTTCTTAATAGAATTGAATGGATCTCCTGTTGGCTCCATTCCCACTTTAGAAAAAACATATTCCTCTCCATTATCTAATATTGCCAGCATCAAAGTTACTATTTTAGATATGCTCTGAATTGTAAATTTTGTATCCCAGTCTCCAGAACAATATTCATTTCCATTTACATCAATTATGTATAATCCCAATGCATCTTTTTTAGCCTTATCAAGTTCTGGAATATAGCTTGCAACTGTCCCAAGTTTTGTTTCTGCTATATTTTTCTTTACTAACTTATCCAATAAATCTTTCATGAGTTCCTCCTAATATCATAAAGGTTTTTTAATTTTATAAAAAATAAAAAACATCCATTTATAATATAAACTTAGTGTAACATTTTGTCAATGAATTTTCAATATTAATACAATTTATAGAATATAAATATTATATCTTGGTGAATCTATGATTTATATTTTCTCTTTGTTCTTTTTTATGTTGCTTTCCTTTGTATTTTATATATACTTTAAATATATTCTGAAAATATATTTCAATAATAATAATTTTAAAAATATTTTTTCTTAGACAGATAATTTTTGTATTCATTTAATCAATCCAATTTTTATATGAAATATATATTTATTTTAAACTTCTTAATTTCTATTTTTTTCTCCCATAAGCTTTTCTACAATAACAATATCTGTTGGAACCCATATTAAAGAATTTAAGCTTTCTCTTTTTAACCACACATATCCTGAATGTTCTATTAATTTAAAATTATTTTCATCCAAAATTTTACATTTAAAACAAGTTAAATTAATAATAAAACTTTCATATTCTTTAGAAACTTTCTCATAGAAACCTTTCACTTCTATTTCAATATTTAATTCTTCTTTTATTTCACGTTTAAGTGCTATTTCATCACTCTCTCCTTCTTCAAGTTTACCTCCAGGAAATTCCCACATATTTCCAAGGCTCTTATTCTTAGGTCTAAGTGTACATAATATTTCATGCTTTGAATTCTCTATAATTGCTCCTACTACATTAACATTTTTCTTCATCATTTAGCCCCTTCTTTACTTCTACTATTAAATAATCAAAAAGATCCTTTTGAATCTCACTCTTTAATTTCAATTCATACTCTACTAAAGGATTTCCTTTTTCATTAAAACATTCTTTTGCACTTAAAACTTTTTCAATTTGTCCTAAATAATAAAAGTTTTCTCCTATTCTTTTCTTAACAAATACTTCCATTACATAATAATTTTCTGCTATTTTTCCCTCAGCTGTTAACTTATTATTTCTGCTCAGGCATCTGTTATTTTTAGAAAACCATGTGAATCTTTGTTGATCCAAAAATTTATTATCATAACTTGTAAAAGAACTAGAATCATCTAATGTTACAAATAATATAACTTTTTTAGCTTCTTCAAATACTTGATATCCACTTACCTGATATCCATTATTAAAATCCATATTCAGCTGCCAGAATCCTTCCAGTTTTGTGTATTGTTTATATTTTTGAATAGAATCTTTTCCAGATTGTTTATAGTTTTTCTCTACATAAGCAAGATTATATTTAATCAAGTCATCAATTAAATCTCTGAAATACTTATTATTCTCATATCCATTTTTAAAACTTTTATCTATTTGATATTCTTCATCAATTTTTTCTAAAATAGGTTCAAATCCTTTCATTGTAGAAAGGCTTGTAAATATTTCTTTAGAAAGATGTTTTATTCCATTTTCAATATTTTCTTTTTGATCTTTTAGCTTATATTCTTTCTCTAAAATATCTTCTATCTTCTTCAATAAAATTTTTGATTCTTTAATCCCTTCCAGCAATATTACCATTTCATGAACTCTTTTAGCAGGAGTAAAGAAACTTGACAGGAAAGTCAAAAAATTCTTTTCCAGCTCTGATAAAATACCAAATTCTGTATCAGGTCTCAAAGCTTTCAAAACACTGTCATAATCTTTTTTAAACTTTAATATTACACTTGGATCTATCATATTTCTTACAAAGAAATCATTTAACAATGGGATCCTTCCTAATTGTTTTTCCAGAAGTTCAAAATCATGCTCTATATTTTTCTTAGTTGAAAAATTTGTCTTGTTTATATTTTCAAATATTCTCTCTTTTACTATTTCTTCAAAAGATATTGAGCTTTCTCCTGGAATCATATTTGTTCCATTTAAAATAAATCTCTTCATAAAATCTTTGTCAAAGCTATTATTTTGGGAAATAGCAGTTGGAATTAAGAAGTTCTTTTCATAGTTTCCTATAAAGTCTAAAACTACAACAAACTCCTTATTCTCATTTTTTCTCAACCCTCTTCCAAGCTGCTGAATATATACAATAGAAGATTCTGTTGGTCTTAGAAGAATAACCTGATTTACACATGGTATATCAACTCCTTCATTAAATATATCAACAGTTATCAGATATTCTACTTCACCTTTCTCCAGCTTTTCAATAGCATTTTCTCTTGCATTATCCCCATGGTCTCCTGTAAGAGCAATAGATTTTATTCCTTTTTCATTAAGCTTTTCAGCTAATATATTTGCCTCTTCCACTCTTGATACAAACATCAGCCCATGAAGTTTTTCTCCACTATATCCATAATATCTGCTCTTTTCAATTATATGATCTATCCTTTGATCTAAAGTAAGATTTTTTATAGAAGTTTTTCCATCAATACATTCACCATTTACAGTTATATCTGAGATTCCAAAATAATGAAATGGACACAGAAGATTTTCTCTCAAAGCATCATAAAGTCTTATTTCATAAGCTATATTGTGATTAAAAAGTCCATATATATCAAAATCATCACTTCTCTCTGGAGTTGCTGTCATTCCCAACAGAAAATCTGGCTTAAAATAATTTATTACACTTTGATAAGTTTTAGCTCCACTGTGATGAACTTCATCAATTATTATATAATTAAAATAGTCCTTAGGAAATCTTTCTAAATGTTCTTTTTTATTTAAAGTCTGAACCATGGCAAATATATAGTCTGCATCTGAAATATCTTCATCTCCATAGATTGCCATTTTTTTATTGCTTATAATACTTTCAAAAGTATACTTAGCTTTTTTTATTATAGTTTTTCTATGAGCTATAAAAAGCATTTTTTCAGGTTTTACTTTTTTTACATCAAAGGCACTTAAATATGTTTTTCCTGTTCCAGTTGCACTAATCAATAGTCCTTCTTTTTCATTTTCTCTCAGCTCACTTAAATTATCCAATGCTTCTTTCTGCATAATATTTGGCTTTATCTCTTTTTTAAACAAAGGATTTTGTAATTTTTCCTGAGCTTTAGAATAACTCTTTGAAAGTTTATATACTTTTTCATAGTTTTCTATCATTTCTAAATCCAACTTTGGAAGTCTTTCAAAAATATCATTGAAGCTGCTTAAAATATCCTTTGCAATCTTCCCGTTTTCCAGAGAATTTACTTTTAAATTCCACTCGAAATTTACTGTTAAAGCTGTCTGAGTTAAATTGCTGCTCCCAACTACTAAAGTCCACAAATTATCTTTTCTAAAAAAATATCCCTTAGCATGAAATTTTTCTTTAGATAATATTTTCAATTCTATATTTTTATAATTTAGCAGTCTCTTTAGAGCTTTAGGCTCAGTAAAATTCAAATAATCTCCTGTAAGAATTTTCCCTTTTATATTCCTATTTTCAAGTTCTTTCAGTTCTTCTAAAATCAGAGCCAGCCCTCCTTCTGTTATAAAGGCTACTGAAATTATAAACTCATCACAGCTCTCCAGTTCTTTTCTTAAAGTTGTTATAATTTTCTCATCTTTATTACAAAGCAGTCTATGCTGAAAGTTTTTACTTGATTCTATATTTAAATTTATTGAGCTTGTTTTGAAGCTTTCAATTAAATTCGTTTCCATATTTTTTCCTCCTGTTTGAACACTATCCAAAGAATATTTTATCATTTTACAGCTAAATTTGATAGGAAGTTTAAGTTTTTTATAAAAAATATGATAAGGAGAGAATCTATATAATAATTTTTCCATAAAAAATGCCCCTTCACAGCAGAGAAATTTTTATTATTTCATCTGTCTACTGTAAAGGAGCTTATCAACTTTCAGCTACACCTATAATTTTTTTAGATTTATTTTATCACTTTAACTTTGCTCTGTTCTTAGATATTTTATCTAATTTTAATTAAAACTATTTCTGATTGACTTCCTATACGAATAGGAGGTCCCCAAGTTCCATATCCAGAAGAAACTATTATATTAGTATCTTCTATCTTTTCATGTCCATAATCAACTTTAAACATTTTTTTAGTAAATAATCTTCCAGGAAACATCTGTCCTTTGTGAGTATGTCCCGAAACTTGCAGAAAAGTTTTATTCTCCACTGCTTCATCTATTGTATCAGGTGTATGTTGGATAAGAATAACAGGTTTATCCTCTTTTCCATCTAATATCTCGCTTATAGGCTTTTTAGAAAAATTATCTCTTCCAGCTATATATATTTCATTATTAACAAGCATTTTTTCATCTCTCAATACAATAGTTTCAGCATTATTCCTAAGTATTTCTGTAAGCATGTCAGCTTTACTTCCATATATATCATGATTTCCAAGAGTGAAATAAGATCCATAAGTGCTTTTTATATTTTTTAATTCATCTAACATATTTCTTTCTAAAACAGGTTCTAAATACATATCTATAAGATCTCCAGCTATAAGAACAACATCTGGTTTCAGAGAATTTACTTTGTCTATCATCTTTATTAATGAAGCATTTCCGTTTATATGTCCTAAATGAACATCTGAAACCAAAACTATATTCAGAGGAGCAGATATTTTTCCTCCACTATCTATTTCATATTCAGTCAATAAAGTATTGTGTTTATAAAAAGTTCCTATTGCTAATATTATAAAGATAATTATAAAGCCAGGCTTATATAAATTCAGATTTAATTTATATCTAAACATCATTTCTATAATCGAAACTATAAAGTATACCATTGATCCGTAGATAACAAATGCTAAATAATAGTAAACTATATATGAAAGAATTCTATTGCTTCCATATGAAAAATTAGATACAAAATATGAGTTGAAAAACTGATATCCATATAAAAGTACAATTAATATTAAAAATAGTATTATAAAAAATATTTTTTTATCTGAGGGAAATACATATTTAACTGTTTTCCACATAACAAAAAAATTAAGAATAAATAGTGTTGTGGATAATGCTAGAAAAAAATAACTCATTTGTTCAACTCCGTTCTAAAATTTGTATATAATTTTTTATCTCTTCTCAAAATTAATTTTTGTTCCATCTGTCTTTTAGTGAATCCAGCCACTGAGTAATTTCTCCCTGAGTTCTTCCAGCACCAGCATTTCTTGTTACATATCCATCACTTACTACTGTAGACTTTGGAGCAAGGGCTGTTAAATCTGCTGTACTTGTACCTGCTCCTCCTCCACCATGTGTGCAGAAAGGAATGATAGTTTTTCCAGATAAATCATTTTCTGATAGAAAAGTTCTCATTGGAGCAGGAACAGTTCCCCACCATATAGGATATCCAATAAATATTGTATCATAAGAATCTAAGTTTTCAATTTTAGATTTTAAAGGTGGAAGATATCCTGATTCCAATTCTTTTTTTGCCTGGTCAGTAGTTGCTCTGTATGCTTCAGGATAAGGATTGAGAACTTCTATTTTAAATATATCTCCTTTTGTATATTCCTGTATCATCTCAGCTATTTTTTCAGTGTTGTTAGTACGTGTAAAATAAGCTATCAAAATTTTACTTTCAGCACCATATCCAGTTAAAGAAAAAATACTGAATAAAGATAGGATGAGCAATAATTTTTTCATAATTTTCCTCCTTCAAATATCGAGATTTATAAAAAATAAATCAATAATCAGTCAAGTTTCATAAAATATGCCCAATTGCACAAGAATAACTAACTTTAGTTAAATTAGTGTATCACCTAGAGTTAACTCTAAGTCAAGTATATTTTTTTAAAAACTTTATTTTGTATTTTATTCAGTTTTTTCAAAAAACTCAAAGCTAAAACAATTTCAGAAAAAAAGATTTCTTTGCTATTGTCTAATCTTATTCACTTTTTATTTATTCGTGTAATAATTTATTTTCTTCAAAATTATTTTTAAAAAAATACTTGCATTTTATTTTTATATGTTGTATCATTAGTCAATTAATTTAAAAAATTTAACTAAAAAGGAGAAGACGCAGTATGTTTATTTCTAATATGACAAACCTCATACTCAGTTTATTGGTTATAACTCTTATAAGCAATATATTTTTGAGTACGAAAAATCATATTAGGAACTTCCTCTAAATTTTATTATATAAAATATTAAGTTTTAAATTTGAAACTTGGAGACCCTAATTTTGATGGGGTCTTTTTTTATTATAAAATTTTGGAGGTCAGTATGAAAACAATAGCAATATTTGAAAAAAACTTTAAAGAAAAAAATATAAATAAAATAATAATAAAATATATCAATTTCAAATCAATACTACTCTGTTTCTAAATAGGGCTGCTAGTTGTGGAGATTCATCATTATTTAGAAAATATAAAACAGAGGAGAGAAATCATGATAAAAGAAAATAATAACTATACTAAAATTGGATTCGGAGCAGTATTTGCAGTTGCAAGTGTTTTATTCAGCTCACATGCTGGAGGAGGTTTTGCCAGTGGTAATCAGGCTACACAATACTTTGTTGTAACTGGTGTATGGGGAATAGTTTCTGCCATAGTAGCAATGGCTCTTTTAGCTCTTACTATAAGAGAATGCATCATTATGAGAAATTCAAGAAACTTAAAAAACTACAAAGAACTTTTTGAAACTTTGTATCACCCTTTTGATAAATTGGAATGGGTCTTTGAAGTATATTTCAATATAATGGTAATCTGTGCTGTGGGAGCAGTTATTGCTGGAGCAGCTTCATTGATATCAGCTAATGGAATCATGGGATATAAAATGGCTGTAATGAGTGTTGGAGCTATTTTACTTGTTATGACTATATTTGGTTCTAGTCTGGTGTCTAAAGTTTCTACTGTAATGTCTATATGTATTTTAATATCTACTTTCATAATATTTTTCATGGGAATAAAAGCTAAGGCTCCTGAAATATCTCTAATCTTTTCTCAAGGATTTTTTACAGATGGAGCTGTAATAAAAAAATCTATATTAAATGCTTTTACATATGCTGGATTCCAGTCAGTTGTTATTCCTACAATGATAGCCTGTGGAAAGCAATTAGGAGAAAAGGAAAATGTATCAAAATCAATGATAATAGCTTTTGTAATGAATTCTATTACTTTGGGAATGTCAGTAGTTATGCTGTTGGGATGGCATGGTGACTTTACTCAGGCTGGAGCTACTACATTGCCTTCTTTGTATATCTGTCAGCAGTTAGATACTAATATTTTGTACTGGTTCTATAATATTGCTTTACTGTTATGTTTTATCTCAACTGGTGTAACTACTATATATGGATTTGTTTCAAGATTCTCTTCTATAAAAGTTATGGAAAAAATTGAAAAACCAATCATAAGAAGAATTATAACTTCAAGTTTCTGTATGATTATATCTATGAGTGTATCAATGATAGGACTTAGCAAAATCATAAAATATGGATATGGGTATTGTGGATACTTAGGAATTGCAATTATCATCATTCCATTTTTAACAGTTGGAGTCTATAAAAATAGAAAATATGCAGCTGAAAATAATTTTACAGTAGTTGTAAAAGGGAAACAGGCTTTTGCTAAATAGAAATTATCATACAAAACTAAAATATAAAGGAGAAATTTAAATGGAAACAAAAAATATATTTTTACCAAATTACAGCATTGGAGAAAACCCTTACACAGAAGTTCCTTCTATTTGTGAAGCATATGGAAAAAAAGTAGTCTTTATAGGAGGAAAAACAGCTTTAGCTAAAGCAAGTGATATAGTGAAAGATATAATTAAAAACAGCACTCTTGAAGTTATTGATACTCTTTGGTTTGGTGGGGAGGCATGTTATGAGAATGTTGAAAAACTGAAACAGGAAAAATCAGTTATAGAAGCTGATATGGTTTTTGTCTTTGGAGGTGGAAAAGCTATTGATACCTGTAAATGTCTTACTGGACAATTAAAAAAACCTCTTTTCACTTTTCCAACTATATCTTCAACTTGTGCTTCTGTTACTTCAGTTTGTGCAATGTATAATGAAAATGGGTCTTTTAAAAATCTATACTGGAGATTTGCACCAGCAGAACACACTTTCATCAGCACAAAAATAATTGCAGAGGCTCCAGAGAGATATCTGTGGGCAGGAATTGGAGATACTATGGCAAAGGGGTATGAGCCTGAATTTTCTTCTAAGGGTAAATCTTTGAATCATTCAAATGCTCTAGGAGTAACTCTATCAAAACTATGTCAGGAGCCCCTTGTTAAATATGGGAAAAAAGCTCTTGATGACTGCAAAGCAGATAGAGTATCTACTGAATTAGAAGAAACAATCCTTGCTATAATTGTTACAACTGGAATCGTTTCAAACTATGTAATAAATGACTACAACAGTTCTATTGCTCATGCACTGTGCTATGGATTCTCCACTATACATCATGTTGAAGTCAGTCATTTGCACGGTGAGATAGTTTCTTATGGAGTTCTTGTACTGCTTATGGTAGATGGAAAAACTTATGAAATCAATAGAATAATGCCATTTTATAAGAGTATTGGACTTCCTGTATCGTATAAAAATCTTGATACAAGTGAAAAGGAAATGAAGGGAGTAATTCAAAAAGCTGTAGATGTTCCTGATTTAAATGTATCTGCTTTCCCTGTTACTAAAGAAATAATTTGGGAAGCTGTAAGAAAATTAGAAGCCTACGAAAAATAATTAAAATATGAAAAAAAAGCTGACTTATAAGTAGAAATCATTCTAACTTTATAGTCAGCTTATTTATATGTTACTTTTCTAAAACCCAAAAATCTTTGCTCACACTCATTAAGTCATCCAACACCATTTTTGCTTTTACAGGACTTATTACTGTCCTATTTAATGTTAATGCCTGAAGAGCTTTTGTATAACTTTTTTCCATAAAAGCTTCAACTGTTAATAATTCATAAGCATACTGTCCTTCCATAAGCCCTTTATAAAATGGTTTTATTTCTCCTACATAATTTCCCTTAGCTCCATCTTTTCCTATTGTTCCATCTACTTCCACTATCGCTTCTGCTGGAAAATTAGTTATAAGTCCATTATTTTTCACCATTACAACAAAAGGATTATTTAAATCATATGCTATTGATTCTGCAACTTCCACCATCAATTTTCCAAATACACTATTTGTCAGCATCTCGATACCTTTCATAGTAGTTTTGCCTTCTGCCGATTTACAAGTTTCAAATACCTCTTTTTCTCTTCCATCTTTAGCTTCATCTGCCCTCGTATATTCAGGATCAGATTCTTCTACTATTTCATCAGCAAACATATAATACTGCATATATGTAGTTGGAATGTATTCATCAAAAAACTTCATATATTTATTTACTCTCACATAAGTGTCCAGCCAAGATTTTGCTCTTTGCTCTGCATTAAACGGCTGAAAATCATGATCTCTTAAATATGTTCTTAATTTTTCAAAAAGATCATTTCCAGCTTTATCTTTTAAATCAGTAAACCACCCAAAATGATTAAGTCCAAAATATTTAGGTACAAGCTCTTCCTGATCCACTTCTAATATCTTGGCATAAGATTTTAATAATGAATATGGCTGATCACATAAATTTAATATTCTTTTATCCTCAGGAAACATACGATCCAACCCCAAAGCCACTATAGCTGCTGGATTAGTATAATTCAATATCCATGTTTCTTTTGAATATGAACGAACCTTTTCCACCATTTCTTTCATTCCCTGTAAAGAACGCATTCCATATGAAAACCCTCCCGGTCCACATGTTTCCTGACCTACAAGACCATATTTTAATGGAATTTTTTCATCATTACTACGCATTTCTCCCTTACCCACACGCATCTGGCAAAATATGAAATCTGTTTTTGAATATGCAGTCTCTGCATCTGTTGTAAATACAATTTCTGCTTCTGGATAATAACATTTTAATACAAGTCTGTCATAAGCTTCCATTTGTCCCATACGTTCATTGTCTATATCATACATAATTATTTTACTTACTGGAAATCTATCTTTATATTCTATTAAATTCCCCAAAAGTGCAGGTACACGAGCACTTCCAGCTCCAGCTATAGTTATAATATGTGATTTTCTTTTCATCTGTTTTACCTTCCTTATTTTCAGTTTATTATTTCTTTAATTTATCATCTATGGCATTTCTTACAAATTCAACTAATGGTCCATAAACAATATGTATATGTTTTGGCAGTGGAAAAAATAATCCAGAATATCCTGATTTCTCTAATATTTTTTGATCTACTAATTTTGTATCTACTAAATCTATTCTTAATCTTGTAATGCAATTATCCACATTAACTATATTGCTTCTTCCTCCAAGTCCTTCTATTACTATATCTGCTATTTCACTATATCTTTTTTCCTTTATTAAAGTATTATCTAATGATGGAGCATCTTCTCTACCTGGTGTCTTTATATTAAATTTCAGTATAAAATATTTAAATATAAAATAAGTAGCTACTGATAATATTAATCCTACAATTATGAAAGATACCCAATTTGTATCTTTATATAATAATCCAAAAATAGCAAAGTCAAATATCGTTCCACGAATATACCCTATTCCTACATTTACCAGAGAAAGTGCAACTGCTCCAATTCCTATGATACAAGCATAAATAACATATAGCAATGGAGCTATAAAAACAAATGAAAACTCAAGGGGTTCTGTTACATTTCCTAATAATGCTGTCATTACACATGTAATCATCAAACCTTTTACCATTTTCTTATTTTCCTTATATGCTGTATGATACATGGCAAGTGCTATTGCTGGAAAAGCAAACATTGTACATAACATTTGCTGTTGAGCCATAAACCTAGTAAGTTTCGGCATAAGTGCCCAATACTCACTATTAGGTCCAAGTGTAAATAATACATGATTCATAGTTGGCACCACTCCTACATAAGTAGTTCCATCTATTACATAACTTCCTCCTGCTTCTGTAAATCTAAAAAGAGCATTCCATAAATGATGTAATCCAAATGGTATAAATAATCTCTCTCCAGCAGCAGTAAAAAAAGGTCCGACTTTACTCAAAAATATAACAGACAGTCCTGTTAAGCCAGTTACAAAATACTGCCATATAAATGGTAATGTAATTCCAATTACCAGCATTATTCCCATACATATTATAGAAACTGATTTCTTTCCAGCAAAGAATGCAAAAGCTATTGGCAGTTCTAAATTATAAAATTTATCTGTTGCCCATGCTGCTACTAATCCTGCTGCTATTCCACCCATTGCATTTATATTTAATGTTTGAATACCCAATACCTTTATCTGCCCCATTTGACTCATTACATTTGGTGCTGCCATATTTCCTGTTACGCTCAACCATACACTCATTGATATTATTAAAATAAGATACCCCAGAACAGAAGCAAAAACTGCTATTCCCTTATCCCTTTTACTCATACCATATGCCACTCCCATAGCAAACATCAATGGTATGTTGTCAAAAACTGTTCCAGCTATAGTTCTCAAACTCACTAATGTTGTATTAATAATAGGATTGCCAAGTCCTGGAAATCTAGCAATCATATATGACTGCACAAATGCTCCTGTAATCCCCAAAATCATTCCTACTGGTGCCATTACTCCTATTGGCAGTAACAATGATCGCCCAAATTTTTGTATTTGATCGCTGTATTTTTTTAACATTTTCCCTCCCTTTTAAATAAAAAACATGAAATCCTCTTAGTTTCCCCCTAAGTGATTTCATGTTATCATACTTATATTACAGGTACAACAAAAAACAGCTGACCTAGCACTTATCTCATTACTTATGTCACTTAAAATGACCTAGGTCATTTTATCTTTCAACATTGCTATTATCATTTCTACTATTAAAAACATTCCTATCCTTGAAACACTGTCATTAAATTTTGTATCACAACTTTGGGAAGCGCAATAAAGTTTGTAATCAGCTATATCACTTAAAGGATTTCTATCAAAACATGTTACTGAAATAACTTTAGCCTTTCTTAATTTTGCTATATTAGCCACTTCCAATATTTTTTCAGTTTTTCCAGAAAGTGAAATCAGTATAACCATTTCATTTATATCTAATGTCCTGCTCACTATAGACGTAAGGTTATAATCTTCTAAAAATATACATCTTATTCCTAATGTAAGTAAAAGATGATTCAAATGAGAACCTACAGATTTACTTGTTCCTCTGGCAGCTATATAAATCGTTTTAGCCTTCTGTATCTCTTTAATTACCCCTTTTATACTTTCTATATTTACCAGAGAAAATGTTTTTTGGATATTATCCTTTAATTCATCTTCTAGCTCTTCATATTTATTTTTATTTTTCTTAGGAAGATTACCACTTTTTAAATAATATTTAAAATCTGCATATCCTAAAAATCCTAATTTCTGCGCCATATTAATGATAACTGTTTTAGAAGTCAAAGCTTCTCTGGCAAGATCAGTTATTTTCATATTTATTACTTCTTTTTGATGGTTATATATATAGTTAAAAACTATCTTTTCACTATTAGTCAAATCATCAAAATATTTTGCCAATTCTACCATATTTTCCTCCTAAAGCTGATATCTCTGAAGCTGTTATCTGTATTATACTCTATTTAGATTATTTTTTATATACTTCCATATTTTATAATCTAATGAGAACCTGCATGAATTTTAGAAGTATATTCTGTCAAATGTCCCACTGTTTTCAAGCAGTTAAATGCCAGAAAATTAAAATACAATTTGTCATCTAACTTTTTAGAAAATCTTAATTCTTTGTCTAATTTTGGAAAATTAGATAACTCATTTTTCTCATAATTTTTCTGTATTTCATTTATAGCTTCTTCAAAGTTATTAAACAATTCCTGAATAATCATATTGTTTTCTAAATCCATATCAGATTTATTCTTGTAAATATATCCATTGAGCTGCTCCATCTCCATGATAAGCTTATGATTTATTGAAAGAAGATGCAGATAAAATTCCTTTTCTCCCTCTGATAAATTTTCGCTTACATATGTTTTTATCTCTTTGGAAACCATATTTGAATGAACAATCAAATCACGAACTACATTAAAATCTATATTTCCCTTTAAAGTTTTAGTTATTTCCTTGATTATTTTAGTATCTATATCAAAGAGCTGATTTAGATTATGTTGAAATTCTCTTTTTACTGTATTCGGAAATACAAAATAGTTCATGAAAAATGCTGTAACAACAGCCATTCCCACATACATTGTCCTTAAAATAACTGCCTGTTCCACTTGCAGAATCATTGTTGTAAGAACCATTCCAAAACAAGTACTATACATAGTCATTATCCATGAAGTAGGAGTGGAATAATACATCAGTGAAGTAAGAAGAACTATAAGAATTGCTCTTTCCACTGTTCCCTGAAAAAATACTCCCATAAAGAATACAATAAAAAGTCCGATTACTGTTCCCAATATACGATTATTTATTTTTAAAATACTTTCCTCAGAATAAGGCATAAGCATAAAGAATACACTCATTGGATACCAGTAAGAGTGATCCAGTTTAGTATACTGCACAAAAGAAAAAGCTATACACAAAGTTATTGAAAGACGAATTGCAAATCTTACCTGAAACAAATCTAATTTTAATATTTCTCTTATACTTTCAGGTTTATGAACTGGATTTGGAAGCTGCCATTTCTTTTCTGTTTTATACTTAGAAGTTTTTTCTATCTCAGAGAGAATAAATTTTAAAACGTCTAATATTGCTGTTATTGCTTCTCTCTCTTTAAGCAAACTCAAATCATATCCATTTAAAAATTCTTCAATTTTCTCTTTCAAAAAACTGTTATCTTTCTCATTTAGATTTTCTCCCACAAGAGTAAAAATCTCACTTAAATGCAGAAGATATTCCTTATCTTCTGCATTAAGTTCTTGCTTTTCTTCAGATAGATACTTCATAAAATAATGGAATCTTTGAAAAATAACCATAAAATAATAGTTGATTTTTCCATATCCAGTTGCTAGATACTTGTAATTTCGTGTCGAGTAAATAACCTGATTCAGATGAACCATCATTTCCATAAGTTCTTCTGCTTCAGTTGAAAAATCTTCATTCTTTATCAATTTTTCAATTTGACATGTGAGATTTTTCATTCCTTTTCTCACTGTACCATAATTTCTCTTTCTCTTGATTATTTTAGAATGAACATACAGTGCTATAGTAATAACTGAAACCCCATAGAGTAGAGCTCCCAACTGTAGTATAAATCCTTCTAATGGAAGGGGAATGAACTGCAAAAAGATAAATTCCATTCCATAAATATAATAAGCTTTTGGATTAAATTTATTTGTAAATAAATACACCAGCATAAAAGGAACTAAAAAATTCAGAGATGCACAAAGTATAAGATTTCTTCTGCTCAGAAATGCCATAAGTGCTACAACAAATATAATTCCATACATTCTCAAAAGTTTCTTTATATTAAAATCTTCCTGATATCTGAATAAAAACAGCAAAGTTAGAAAAGGAGGCAATATAGTATTACCTATTCCAAAAAAGTGCCACAGTGTAAAAAAGAGGAAAAGCGAAACAAATATAACTGGAAAAACTTTTTTAAACCGTTCTTTTATTTTTAATAGATTTATTTTAGTCTGTTTCATTGTACTCACCCTTATAAGACTTTATTCTTCATATCTATATTATAATACATATTTCCTCTTTTTTATATAATTCTTTATAATAATCATTTAAAACTTATAAGATACAAGGTTACTATATATTTTTTTTATTTTTACAGAATTTTTCATTTAAAAATAGTTTATATATCTAGTATCTATTTTGTGATATAATTTTTATAAAGAGCTCTTTGATACTTAACTTTTCGCTGTAAGTTCGACTGCCCATTCATACCTTAAAATAAGAGGAGATGAATTAAATGAAAAAAAGTCATGGACAAATGTCAGAATCTTTTCTGCTTGGTGCTCTACTTGCTTTTTCTGGCGGTTTTTTAGATTTGTATACCTATGTTTGTCGTGGAGAAGTATTTGCTAATGCTCAAACAGGCAACATGATATTTTTATCTCTCTATCTAGCTCAAAGAGAATGGAAACATGCAATACGATATATCTTTCCAATTATTGCTTTTGCACTTGCTGTAATTTTAGTGGAAAGAGTCAGGTCTCACTATCAAGAAAAAGAAAATCAAGATATCAACATACACTGGCGGCAAGTTATTATACTTATTGAGCTGATAATGCTTATAGCTGATGCCTTTATCCCACAGAAATATAATATTTTGGTAAATATCAACGTTTCTTTTGTATGCTCTATGCAGTTTGAGGCATTTCGAAAAATTCAAGGCTGTTCTCTTACTACAACTATGTGCACAGGAAATTTGCGTTCAGGTACTGAATATTTTTTTATCTGGCGTAAAAAAAGAGATAAAAGTGCAAAAGGTAAAGGATTCCTTTGCTTTATAATTATTCTGTTTTTTCTCTTTGGTGCTGTTGCAAGTTATTTTCTCACTAATCGATTTCTAGAAAAAGCTGTTCTTATTCCATGTGTAATACTTCTTTTAGTTTTCTTGATGATGTTTATCAAGGAGGAAGAGAAACAGAAGGAGCTTGATGAGTTTATAAAATGATTTAAAATCCAATATAAAAAGCCCATGGATTTTAGAATTTTTTTCTAAAACATGGGCTTAAAAATTTTTCAGCATTATCTCTATACTTTTTCTTATTTCACTGCGATCTTTCTTTCATAAATCCCTCATATTATTATTGCTCATATACATATATTTTTCATAAACTTTTTCTGTTATTTTATTCTTTCAACTGTTACAGAAAAATCTCCATTGATTTCTTGCAGATTTTCAATTCCATACTCAATCCTTCCAAGAGGTACCAATCCATCAGAATTTCTATAATCTTTATGGAAAAATGCCAGATTTCCCCAAGGGGCATAGTATGTCAAATCTCCTGCTGATGGAGTATAGTTGTTAGGTGCTTTGCTGATATCCAACTTTTCAGGTGGATAGCTTATTTTTTCTGTTCCTCCATAATTTTCAAATTTCAATATCAATGGCAGCTGTTCCAGCAAACTTTTTGCTGCACTATTATCTCTCAATAACACTACTATTTCCTTCTCTTCAAAAGAAAACTTTATTCTCTCAGCTCCTGTTTCTCCAAATACTGTTATTGAAAAAAATACCATAATTCCTATCAGTAATATTTTCATACTCATTTTCCCCTCCTTATTTAATTTTTTATAGTTTTTACATCATCTACTTATTTTCTCTTACCACTTTGCAAGGATTTCCATAAGCTATTACATTATCTGGAATAGATTTTGCCACTACACTCCCAGCTCCTATGACAACATTATTTCCTATTGTCACCCCGGATATTATGATAGTTCCTCCTCCTATCCACACATCATTCCCTATTGTTACAGATAAAGCATTTGTTTTTATATCTACACTTCCATCACTATTGATTATCATTCTCTCTTCTCCCCTTAAAGGATGAACAGCTGTATATATTTTTACATCTGGAGCTATCAATACATTGTTTCCTATTATGATTTTAGAGGTGTCCAGAAATGTGCAGTTCATATTAATTACAACATTATCTCCCACTGAAATATTGCATCCATAGTCTACATAAAAAGGCTGATTGATTCTGACATTTTTTCCACATTTTCCTAATATTTCTTTTATCTTCTTCTCTCTCTCATTTATATCCTCAGCAGGAAGCATATTATATTCTCTAATTAAATTCTTGGCTCTGCTGCTCATTGCTCTAAGTTCTTTGTCCTTAGTATTATATTCCTGTCCATTTATCATTTTTTCAAACTCAGTCATAAGAACCTCCCAAATTAATTAAAAAAAGTAGCTAAAATTTGTATTTAACTACTTTTATATTACTATTCTATTCACATCACGTCAAATACCTATGTTGTATTGCAGCCAATGCTTAAAAAGCATTTTATATTTTTTCAAATATTTATCTTTACTTCTATTTTTTTCTATTTTTCAAGATTCAAAAACATATTATTCCACTTTGCTCCTCCATGAGAAGATGCAGATACTCCCTGATTTTCAAATCCAAATTTTTCATAGTATCCAATTAAATAATCTTTACAAGTTAAAATAATACCTTTTTTCTTTCTTGCTTTACTCAAAGATATCATGTGTTTCAGCAACTCTCCAGCTACTCCTTTTTTTCTGTATTCTGGAAGCACATCAAGCCCAAATACTGTCTGATAACCTCCTGCTGCATTATGCAATAATGGATTATGGTATAATTCATCTGGAAGTTCTGGTTTATCTGTTGTACAGCCATTTACAAAACCAATCACTTTTCCATCTTCCACTGCTACTATAAAATTCTCTCCAAATGCTTCAAATCTTTTATAAATATCTTCCTCTTTTGCTGCTTCAGCTGCTGGAAAACATTCCCTCTCGATCATTACTATTTTTGCCACATCTTCTTTTTCAGCCATTCTTATTTCTACCATCTTAATCTCCCCTTTTTTACCAATATTATATTTAAACTAATCTTTTCTGAATTATAAGATATTAACTTCATGCTTTAAATATGGAATCACCTTTTCCTTAAAGTCTTTCATCTTTATTTTAAGAGTAGCTAAATTTTCATTTGGATGAAAACGCATATATTCCTGCTCTAAAAGCTTCTCATCTATATATAATTTTATTTTATTATCTTTATCATACATCAATTCTGTTATGCTCACTGCTCCAGAGTGAGTATTCAAAACTTTTTCCAAGTCGACATCCTTTGCCATTTCTATCTTAGAAAGACCATGTTTTGCTCTAAATTCTTTTATATCCAACTTTTCACTTCTTGCTAAGACCAGTAAAAAAAACTGACTTCCATTTTTAGTTTTAAACATTAAATTTTTTATACCAGGCATTTTCAATTTCTCATCTGATTTGCATAAATCTTCCAGTGTTTCAGGAAAGATATTAAATTCTACTCTTTCATAATAAATATCTAATTCATCCAGTATATCATAACAATCTTTTTCTTTGTCTGAAATCTCTCTGTCTGGCCTTCCTGATAATAACTCTGATACTTCAAATTTTTCTTCCATAATCTTATCCTTTCTTTTAAAGTTCTTTTTCCTTTAGAATAAATCTATAATATATGTAAGTACACGCTGGAATCAGGTATATATATGCTGCATAGGGAATAAATTTTATGCTTCCAATTCCCAGCATTGTGCATGGAAGATAACAGGCTATATTCCATGGTATAATTGCTGGTAAAACTATTGCTGAATTCTCTATATCTTTTGCCAATTCTAATCTGTGAACTTTCTTTTCATCATAAACTTTTTCTACAATATTTTCAGTCATTATAACTGCAATAGTCTGATTAGCTCCTACCATTCCTGTTATAATACTTACAAGTATCGTATTTCTGAATAACTCAGCTCTATTTTTTACATTCATTATTTTATTTTTTATATAACTAAGTATATTCAGCTGTTCTAAAACTCCTATAAGAGCACATGAAATAATTATGAGGGCGGAAGCATTCAGCATTGATTTAACCCCTCCCCCTTTGATAATTTTCTCTAAAGCTGTTCCATCAAACTTATAATACCCTAAAGTTAAATATTTTACCACATTCATAATCGTTTCTTTTTGAACGACTACAGCTACAATCGAAGCTAAAAGTACACTCACTCCCATAGATATTCTTACATTTATCCTTAAAAGCGAAAAAATAATGATTGATACAACAGGAACAAATATAAACTTTACATCTAAATTATAGTTATTAAAAATAAGCCCTGAAATACTATTTTCCGTTATATCAAGAACATAACTTCTAGATAAAAATATATAAAACAGACTCGTTAAGATATATGGAATTATCATTGATTTTATCATATTTTTTAAATTTGAATATATGTCCACTCTTGTAAGAACAGCTACTAAATTGGCACTAGACGAAAGAGGAGACCACCTGTCTCCAAAATATATTCCAGAGATTATTGAAGCTCCCACAATATTAACATCTATATTTCCACTTCTGGCTATCGCCATAAGAGCAATCCCTATTGTACTTGCCGTTCCAAATGAACTACCAAGAAAAAAGGCTATTATACTTGTTATGAGAAAAGAAAAGAATATGAAAAGACCCGGATTTATAAATTTTATTCCAAAATATACAATCCCGGGAATCGTTCCTGAAGAAAGCCAGCTGGCTGTCAAAGCTCCTACAAACATAAATATCATTAAAACTACTTTAGACTTTTTGCTGTACTCAAGAGAAATATCTATAATAGAATCCAGTGTATTTTCTTTTTTTAGTGCCAGCAGGGCAAATCCTATATACACTATAAAAACTATTATTCCAAGAGTAAATTTATTTACTGCAACATATGAAAATAAAAAAAAGAACATAAGCAAAAATAGAATTTTTTTCATACCTCTTTCCTCCCTTGAGTAAAAATACATCTATTTACGAAGTATTATAGTTTATTCTATCACTAAATTCCATTATATTTAAGCTATAAAAAAATAAATTCCAGCTTTTCCTATAATAATTGAGAATAACAGAGCTGTATAAGAAATAATATAATAAAAAAAGAGGATGACTTATAAAAATACACTTTGTAAGTTCATCCTCAATTATTTTTATTTCTATTTAGCCTGTCTCACTACATCTATTACAGTTCCATCTCTGTATTCCACTACTGCTACCACTGTATCAGAAGTAGAAAACTTTTCTGGAACTCCTGTTAATTTTTCAACTTCTTCTTTCAATTCCTCTATCGTTTTTAAAGGAATTCCTGCTTCTGTCAATATCTCTATCAACTCTGTTCTCTTAGGATTTACACAGATTCCTCTCTCAGTTACCAATACATCAACTGTCTCTCCCGGTGTTACCACAGTAGTCACTCTGTCTGTAACTATTGGGATTCTCTTTCTCATAGTCGGAGCTACTACCACTGTAAGTTTTGCTCCTGCTGCTGTATCAGGTGCTCCCCCCAATGCTCCCATTATTATTCCTGTTGACCCAGTAAGTGAATTTATATTGTAGTTTACATCTATTTCTGTTGCTGACAATATCATTACATCCAATTGATGAGCACTGCACCCTTTATTATGAGGATTTGCATACATAGAAGCTGACATCTCTATATGAGTTGGATTTTTAATCATCGATTCTGCTGCTGCACTGTCAAAACTCTGAGTATCCAGCAAAGCTTCAAAATATCCCTCTTCTAAAAGTTCAACCATAGTAGCTGTTATTCCTCCAGCTGCAAATGACCCCTTGATATTATTTTCATTCATATATTCTTTCAAATATTTGCACACTGCCAGAGAAGCTCCTCCAGAACCTGCCTGAAATGAAAAACCATTTTTTATATATCCAGATGCTGTCAATACTTCAGATGCTTTCTCAGCAATTAAAAGCTCCTGAGGATTTTTAGTTATTCTTGTTGCTCCAGTTGCTATCTGTTCAGGATCTCCAATAGATTCAACTTCTACTACATAATCTGTCTGTGTCATTGGAATACTTATTTTCTTTAGAGGAAATGGCATTAAGTTGTCAGTTATAGCCACAACTTTTTCTGCATATTGAGCATCTACCATTGGATACCCCATAGCTCCAAATGCTGATTTTCCTTCTGTTCCATTCATATTTCCCATTCTGTCACAGGCTGGAGCTGCTATAAAGGCTACATCTATTTTCAATTCTCCTGCTTCTATAGCTCTTGCTCTTCCACCATGAGTTCTAAATACTACTGGTCTTCCCAAGATGTTATTTTTAGAAATCTCTTTAGCTATTTCACCTCTCAGACCAGAAGTATTTATCCCAATAACTACTCCGTTTCTGATATGTTCAATCAATGGTTCATGTGCCTTTGTCAATGAAGAACATACTAAATTAAGGTTTTTTATTCCCAACTTGGCAATTTCATCCATTACCATATTAAGTACATAGTCTCCATTTCTTAAATGATGATGGAAAGATATTGTCATTCCATCTTTTATTTCACATTTCTCTACTGCTTCCTTTATTGAACTTAATATTTTTGAGTCCCCTGGTTTGGAAAAACTTTTTAATGGAGCATATTTTCTTCCTGTTGGTTCTGTAGCAAAAGGCCCAGCATAAGGTTTTACCTCTCCATATCCTTCAATATATTCAGGGATTTCTCTTTCTGCTTTATTTTTTATATTTTTTATTTCCACCTTATCTCGTCCTCCTAACTATTTAATCATTCCTGCACTTTTAGCCAGTCTAACTACTTTTTCTGCCTTGGCTATTACTGGAATATCTACCATTTTTCCATTTACAGTGATTACTCCACCTTTATTAATATTGGCAGTTTCTGCCGCTTTCACTATTTCCAATGATTTTTCAAGTTCCTCTTTATTTGGTGTAAATATCTTATGAACTATTTTTACCTGTGATGGATGAATACAAGATTTTCCTGCAAATCCTAAGTTCATTGATGTTTTTACCTCTTCTTTGAATCCTTCTTCATCATCTAAGTCAGACCATACAGTATCAATAGCATCTACTCCTGCAATAGCCGCTGCCATTACTACCATAGTTCTAGCTACAAACAGTTCTTTTCCCTCTTTAGTTCTCTCTGCTCCCATAGTTCTTGTGAAATCCTCTGCTCCAAAAGATATAGATATCACCCTTGAAGATGCTGTTGCAATGCTTACTGCATTCATAACTGCCAAAGGAGTTTCTAAAGAACACTGTATTTTACAGGCTCCATTTTCTATTCCATGTTCTTTCTCAACTTTAGTTAATAACTGGTCTAGTTCTTTTACCTGTTCTGGAGTTTCACACATAGCCAGTCTCATTTTTCTAAGCCCAGCTGGAACCAATACTCTTACATCATCTTTTCCAAATTCTGTACTTAAAGGATTAATTCTTGCAAAAATTTCAGTATCTCCATAATCTACCACTTTTAATGCTTCAGCCAACAAATCTCTTGCAGCATCTTTATCTGCATATTTAACAGCATCTTCCAGATCAAACAATACACAGTCTGGACCATAAAGATGAGCTGTTACCAACATTTTGGGATTATTTGCTGGTGCAAACATCATGGTTCTTCTTGCTCTTCTTTCCATTATTTCTCCCCTCCTGCTACAGCTCTTCTCACTGCTGTTCTTGTTCTTCCTTTTATTACAAAGTCCAAAGCTCCAAAATCTTGTACCAGTACTTTTGCATTTTCTATTTTCATATCAGCCAGTACTTCTCTTACAGCTTTTTCCATAAGATTCCCAAACATCTTTTTATTCTTTGATTCTATCTCTATTTTAATTCCAACATTATCTAAATTCACAGTAACCAAAGCATCTGAATCTTTTTCATTTCCACATACTCCCACCATATTACTTCCTCCTTTGTTTCTCTTATTAATCTTGCTTTTTAGATATTCATATTATACCCAATTTTTTCTTAATATAGAATTAATATAAAGTTCATAAAAGAGGTGACTAAAAACCAGACCTAAATCTCTGCTTAAGTGTCATCCTCTTTTATCAGTATTAGCTATTCTTAGCTTTTCTCAAATACTCTTTTACTCCCTGTGTCAAATATTTAGTTATAGAAGTAAGTATAAGCTTAGCTCCATATCCAGTGTATTTTCTAGCTGTTTCATCATCAGTTACAAAAATTCCTGCTGTTTTTCCTTTAGCTGTAATTTTATCTATAGTTTCCTTTATAATTCTTCCCATTTCTGGATGTGAATTTGGAAGTCCTAAAGATGCTGCCAGATCATTTGGCCCTATGAAGAACATATCTATTCCTTCTACCTCTAATATTTCATCTAGATTTTCTATAGCAGCTCCTGTTTCCAGTTGAATACTTATAAAGACCTCTTCATTTGCTTTTTTCAGAAATTCAGTTTTATCTTCTATCATTCCATATGATGATGCTCTTGTGAAATATGCTATTCCTCTCTCTCCCATTGGTGGATAAAGTGCTGATTTTAATACTTCTCTGGCATCTTCAGCTGTATTTATAACAGGGACAAGTATTCCCTCTGCTCCCATATCCAGCACCTTATGAATCATATCTGGAGTACTGTTTGTACATCTAACAAGAACAGGAGTTCTCTGGCATTGAGCTGCTCTTATCATATCGAATATTGTTTCCTGATTCATAATTCCATGTTCATTATCAATAATAATAAAATCAAATCCAAGTCTTGAAGTATAGTCAGCAACATCTCCCAATGCAAAAGGAACAAATGTTCCATATAAAGTTTCTTCTTTTAATCTTTTTTTTAAATTCTTCTCCATATTTCTTATATGATAATTACAGAAATTACCATACTCCTCCTTCTATTTTAAATTTTATTTATATATCTTTCTATTATTTATATACTCTTCTTTAATTTCCTGCAATATTTTTTCATCATTAATCATGTCATAAGCTGTTCCAGCAATAGCTTTTGCTCCATATATTACACAATTATGTGCATCCTCTGACTTTCCAGCATTTACATAATCAAGAGAATGTGAAGATGTTCCTGTTGGAACAAATTTTACTCTGATACAGCTTCCCGGTATCTCATGCATAACATTTCCAAAATCAGTTGAGCCAGTTTTTTCTCTAGGTTTTGTAATTCCAGGGATTCCTATTAATTCAGCATTTTTAATAAAGAGGTCATTTAATGACAATACTGGTATTTTATTATCAAGAGACTTTCCTTCTGTGAGTTCATATTCTACTCCACTCATAATAGCTGCTCCTCTGATTACATCTTTGAAACGTTCTACTACAGTATCAAGATATTCTCTTGAAAAAGAACGAAGTGAAAATTTCCCTACTGCTCTTACTGGAACTACATTTTCTGGTCCGGGCAGCTCTTTAACGGTATAGTGCATACGTACATCATCTTTTACATGTTCCCTCATAAATTCTATTCCTTGGAATGATAATAATAAAGCATCAAAAGCACTTCTTCCACTTTCTGGCATAAGAGCAGCATGAGCCCTCTTTCCATGATAAGTTACAGTAAAAGCTGATTGAGCCAGACATTTTATATCTGTACAAGTATCTGGTGCTCCATGCATCATCAAAGCTACATCTATATCTTTGAAATATCCTGCTTTAAGCATATTTAGCTTTCCTCCAAAAGTTTCTTCTCCAGGAGTTCCATAGACCACTATTGAAAAGTCTTTATCTTTAATTATATTTTTTAGTGCTACTGCTGCTCCTACACAAGAAGGTCCCTGCATATGATGACCACATCCATGTCCTAGTCCCTGTAATGCATCATACTCACAAAGTATTCCTATTCTTGCCCCTTCATTTCCCTTTTTATATACTGCTCTAAAAGCTGTAGGCAGATCAGCTATTCCTCTCTCCACCTGAAAGCCATTTTCTTCTAAATATTTTGTCAATATCTCTGCTGCTTTTATCTCGTTTCCATCATACTCTGGATTATCAAAGATAAAATCTGACATCTCTATTAATTTCTTTTTCTCTATTTCTATTTCTTTAAATAAGTTTTCTTTCATTTTTTTCTCCTCTTTTTTACATTGGGCCTAATTTTATAATTTGTGCTATTATAATCATGACTGATCCTACTACCAACCATAGAACAAAACATTTCCACATAAACTTCATCCAACGATCATAAGGAATATTGGCTGCTCCTATTATTCCCATTAATGCAGTTGATGTAGGAAGAATATAGTTACAGAATCCATCTCCAAAGTTAAATGCTAAAATTGTAGTCTGTCTTGTCATTCCAATTAAGTCAGCTAAAGGAATCATTATTGGCATAACTACTGATGCCTGTCCTGAACCTGATGTTATAAATACATTAATTATAGTATTAGCAATCAACATTCCTACTCCCTGTAGATAAAAAGGAATAAGATTCAGTACTTTAGCTAGGGAATGAACAACAGTATCAATGATCTGTCCATCTGCCATTATACTACCTATACTTCTTGCAAGTCCAATTATAAATGCTGCTCCCAACATTATTTTACATCCATTTAGAAATTCTTTACATATTGTATTAGCGTCAAATCCAGCTATTATTCCTACTACTATTCCTAAAGTAAGAAAAATACAAGATTGTTCCTTCAGGCTCCAACCAAGAAGTATACATCCATAAACTATTGCTCCCAATGCTGCTACCAGACATAAAATTATAGCCCATTTACGTCCATCCATATCTCCAAAATTTTCTAAATTAGTAGTTTCTTTAAGTTCATTTTTCAAATCTAAATCATACATAGGAGAAAGCTCTGGATTTTTTCTTACTTTCTTTGCATATCTTACCAGATATATATTTGTTGCTATAAAATATACTACAAAACATATAGAACGATATCCTATTCCTGAATACAAAGGAAGATCTGCTATTTTTTGGCTGATTATTGTTGTACTGACATTAAGAGTTCCTGTAGAGAAACCAATAGCTCCTCCTAATAGAATTATAGCTACTCCACAAAGAGAATCCAATCCCAATGCCAGTGACATCATTACCATTACAGGAGCAAAGGCAATGAACATATTTACTCCTTGAGTTGTGCATATAAGTCCAAATACTAAAGTAAGAATAGGAATAAATACCCCTATATGATTAGAAAATTTCTTTGCCAGTTTAGCTATTACAGTTTGAAGAGCTTCACTTTTAGTCAGCATGTGAAATGCTCCACCTGAAAACAATATTACCAATAGAAGATCTATATTTTTAATAAAGGCTTCTACTATATACATAGGAATCATCAATGGATTCACTGGAGTATTTTTTATATAATTAAATTTAGTTGGATCTATTACTTTTATCCCTTTTTCATTAGCATATCTTGCATATTCTCCTCCTGGAATAATCCAAGTCAAAACTACGGCTGATACTATAATAACAAAGATAATTACAAAAGTGTGCGGCATTTTAAATTGTTTTTTGGCTTTTTCTTTTCCTTTTTCCATAACTTTTCTCCTCTTTCCTATTTTTTTGTATTAAAACCATGCATAGTTTTGTATTGCTTTTTTAAATTAAAATTATTATAATACAATTATAACTATTAGTCTAATTTAAAATTGTTTTATTTAGTATAGCTTAAAGCTATATTTTAGAAAAAGGAGAAGGAATATGGATTTAAGAGAACAGGAATATGTTACAGTTTTAGCTAAACACGGAAATATTACAAAAGCTGCTGAAGAATTATATGTCTCACAACCTACTCTCAGTATTTTTCTAAAACGTTTGGAAGAGAGAATGGGAATAAAGTTATTTCAATATATTGGGAAAAAAATGGTTCTTACTCAAGCTGGAGAATTATATGTGAAAAGAGCAAAAGAACTTCTTATAATTCAAAATCAATTTTTAGGAGAGCTTTCAGATTTAGTTGCTGGATATACTGGTAGAATAAGAATTGGAACCCATATTCGCCGTACTAGCTTTTTTATTCCAGAATTACTCGTAAAATTTGAAAAAAGCTACCCAAATATAGAGATTATTTGTTCTGAAATAAGCAGTGAAGAAATGGAGAAAATGTTATTAGAAGGTGAATTGGATATTATTTTTACAAATAAGTTAGTCTCTCTTGATAAGCTGAATGTTATTTCTATCTACAAAGACAAACTCCTTATTGCTATATCTCCCAATAACCCTGCCTGTAAATATGCTGTTAAAATTAAAGGCCATGAATACCCATGGCTAGACTTAAATCATGTAAAAAATAATAGGTTTATAATTCAAGATATTGAACAAGCTACAAGAACTTTTACTAACAAAGCTTTGGCACATGCTAAAGTCAATCCTGAAAAAATTTTTGTTATCAGAAATATGGAAGCTGCTTCCCAACTTGCTGCTGAAGAATATGGCGTTGCCTTTACTATGGCAAGTTATGCAAAATATTTTTCTTACTACAAGCCAGTTAATTTCTATGAAGTAGGAGCTCCTGATTTTTTTGTAAACATTTGTGTTGCCTATAGAAAAGATTTTTATCTTCCTACATATATTCAAGATTTCATTTCATTGATTAGGAAAACCTTTGTATAAAAATAAATACTGCTTTAGGAATAGTTAATTCTAAAAAACCTTAAAACTAAAAGAGGTTGATCTATAAAACAACCTCTTTTTTTATATCTAATTTAAAACTTGCTATACCTTTCATAAAAATTTTTATCTTTTACTTCTGATATTTTATTAATTCCTTTATAAAATCGCTTGCAGGGTTTTTCAATATATTTTCTGAAATATCAAACTGCTCTATTGAACCATTATTTAAAATCAGAACTTTTGTTCCCAATCTCAAAGCTTCTTCCACATCATGTGTCACAAATAGTATCGTGATCCCTGTTTCACTCTGTATTCTCATTATCTCATCCTGTAAATTTTTACGAGTAATTTCATCTACTGCACTAAAAGGTTCATCCATGAGGAGAATATCTGGTGAAGCTGCCAAAGCTCTTGCTATACCTACTCTCTGCTGCTGTCCTCCTGAAATTTCATCTGGATAATGCTCTAAAAGGCTCTCATCTAATCCTACAATTTTCAGCCATTTATGAACTGCCGTCTCTGTTCTTTTTTTATCATTTCCATTGAGGAGAGAAGGGACATACGAGATATTCTGTTCTACTGTCATATGTGGAAAAAGTATACTTCCTTGAATAGCATATCCAATATTACGCCTTAAATCTACTGGATTACTTTTTAAAATATTTTTTCCATCAATCAATATACTTCCCTCATCAAAACTAAGAAGTCTGTTTACCAACTTTAAAAGAGTAGTTTTTCCACATCCTGAAGGACCTAAAATCGTAACAAACTCCCCCTCTTCTATTTTCAGATTTATATCTTTGAGAATTTTTTTATCCCCATAGCTTTTAGAAATATTTTCAAATATAATTTTATCTTTCATATTTTACTCCCCCACATATCCTTTCTCTGCCAAAAATTTATGTGCTACATTACCAGGTTCCTGTTTCATACTTTCAACCTGATAATTCATCTCTGCCATATCACTGTCAGTTATAGTGTTTTCAAGCTTTAAGAGTACATCTTTTAACTCTGGATGAGCTTCAAACACCTCTGTTCTTACAATATTTCCAGCCTTATATGAAGGATAGAAAGAGAGATCATCTTCAAGTACAACAATATCAGCTCCTGCTAGCTGCCCATCTGTTGTAAATATATTCATAACATCTATTTTTCCATCTTTCATCGCCTGATATTTTAGTCCAATATCCATGTCCATTGTAGAAGAAAAACTCATGTGGTAAGCTTTTGATAAAGCATCATATCCATCTTCACGTTCAAAGAAATCATACTCTGCTCCAAAAATTAAACTATCAGATATTTTTGCTAAATCTGAATAAGTCTTTAAGTTGTATTTATCTGCTGTTTTTTTACTAACTGCTAAACCATAAGTATTATTAAATCCATACATTCCAAACCATACCATTTTAAAATCTTCCTGATACTTTTTATTCATCTCTTCAAAAAACTTTTCTGTATAGATTCCTTTTTCTTTTAATACCTGATTCCATCCAGTTCCTGTATACTCTGGATACAAATCAAATTTTCCAGCCTCCATTCCTAGTTGGATGTTAGTAGTCCCTCCACCAACTCCAGATGTGAGCTTTACAGTTAAATCTGTATCATGCTCTATTAATTCCTTTAACATCTCTCCTAAAATATATTGTTCTGTCATAGGTTTTGTAGCTATATGAATTACATTAGAAACAGGTGTAAAAAATAGAGAAACACTAAGTTTAATTAATACTATTACACCAATTATTCCTATAATAATACTACAAAGAGGTTTTCTCTTTTTTCTTTTTATTAATAATTTTTCTCCAAAATTAAGAATTGTATCAAAGAATATTGCCAGCAGAGCAATAAGCAGACTTCCTGCCATAGTCATGATTGGATTGTTTGTTGTAATTCCTCGATAAATTGCTACTCCCAGCCCCCCTGCTCCTATGAAGGAAGCTATTCCAGCTAGTGCAATTGTCATAGTAACCATACTCCTAAATCCTGAAAAAATAACTGGAAACGCCAGAGGGAACTTTATTCTGAAAAGAGTCTGCCACTTTGTACTTCCCATTCCCTTCGAAGCTTCTAATATAGCTGGGGAAACATTTGCAAGCCCTATATACGTATTTCGTACCATTGGAAGCATTGCATATATAATAAGTGCAGTAATTGCTGTCTTGTTTCCTATTCCTGAAAAAGGAATTAGAAATCCCAGCAGGGCAATAGATGGAATAGTATACAGAAAATTTACTGCTGATAAAACTATCTTTGAAGTATAACGAAACCTCTCAATAAAAATACCAATTCCAAGTCCTATTACAGCTGCAATTATTACTGCTGTAAATGAAATATAAATATGCTGCCAGAGCAAATCCAGAAAGAAATTTTTTCGTTCCAATAATATTTTAAAAATTTGTATAATCATAAAAACTCCTTAATCTTTTTTTTATGGGTCCCACTAGGCTTTTGTTATTTAAGTATAGCATTTAAATTCTGACATCAGTGTGTCATAGTTTAAAAATAAAAATTTAAGAAATTAAAAAATTATAATAGATATGAAAAATAGATATAAATAGAAAAATGGTGCTGTATTAAAACCCAGCACCATTTTTGTTATATTGTAAATTTTATTCTATCTACTCAGATATTAATTTTATAAACTCATTTGCAGCAGGAGTCAGAAATTTATTTTTTATATAAACATACTGTATCTCCCTTTGAATATCCTCTTCATCAAAATCAAGAGCTGTTACCAATCCACTTTCCAACTCTCTCTTTACAGAATTTACAGAAAGAATTGAAATTCCAATATTATTAATAACAGATTCTTTAATAGCCTCCTGATGACTGATAAAAAGTTTATTATTAAAATCAAAATTATGTTTCTTAAATATTTTATCTAAAAATTTAGACTGAGATGAAGTAGGTTCTTTAGTTATATACAAATCATCTGCAACATCAAATAAAGAGCATGATTTCTGCCCAAACAACCTATGCTTGTTTCCCACTATCAGTTTCAGGTTATCATCAATATATTTAGTGATAACATAGTAATCATCTTCCTCTACAATATAGTCTGAAAGAAAAATAAATTCCAGCTGATTTTTATGCAGCATATTCAATATATTTTTAGAAGAATTAATTACCATATTTATCTCTATCTTTGGGTATTTATTATGAAACTTTGAAATAAACTCAGGCATCAGATACACTCCAATAAAGTTTGTTGTTCCAAAATTTAAAGTTCCATGTTCTAAATTTTCAATCTGCTTTATATATTCTCTTGCATTATAATAAGATGCCAGCATTTCCTCTGCATATTTTTTAAAATATTCCCCCTGAACAGTAAGAAATATTTTCTTCCCAATACGATTAAAAAGAGGTACATTAAGCTCATCTTCCAGAGCCTGAATTCTTTTGCTTAAAGCTGGCTGTGAAATATAGAGCACTTCTGACGCCTTTGCAAAGTGCTTTATTTCTGCTAAAGTTACAAATGATTCTATTTTATCTATATCCATATAAATCTCCTCCCACCCAAATGATAACAAAAAGTTATCAAATTGTAAAGATAATTCGATTGCATTAATAAACTGAAATGTTTATAATAGATTCAACAGTAACTCATAAAATACAAAAATTACTAAAATCGATTTATTAGTAAGTGTTAAAACAAAGGGAGGAAGAATTAAAATGTCAGACACTCAAAAGAAAAATCTAGTACCCATACTCAGTATCATAGGGGCGGTTATTGTATTCTTTGCAATACTATTAATGCCTCTGCCTCAAGGTATGTCAGTAGCAGCTCAAAAAAGTTTAGCTCTATTTACATTTGCCTTAATAATGTGGATTGCCAAGCCAATTCCTATTTATCAAACTTCAATTATTATCATTCTGCTGCTTCCATTAATCGGAGCTGTAAAAAAACAAAGTCAAGCTTTTGAAACTTTAGGTTACAGTATTATCTGGCTTATGGTAGCTGCATTCGTATTAACTTCAGCAATGAGTGCTTCAAATCTTGGAAAAAGAATTGCACTTATTCTAACAACTAAGTTCTCAAAAACTCCTACTCAAACATTAATAGTTTTTGTATTCATCAACTATATACTAGCATTCTTTGTACCATCTACAACTGCAAGAGCTTCATTGATTGCTCCAATTATCTTAGTTATACTTGAAGTGTACAAAGCTGTACCAGGAAAAAGTAACTTTGGTAAACTGATAATGCTTCAGGGAGTACAGAACAATGCTTTTGCTACATCAGTAGTAATGACAGCAACTTCAGCACAAGTACTAGCTCTTGGATTTATAAATGAACAGACTGGAGCAAGTGTTGGATATATGTCTTGGTTATTAGGTTCTCTGCCTCAAGCTCTTCTTACTACTATAATTGCCTTTATTGTAGGCCTTAAATTATACAGCCATAAAAATGAACTTGGTGATGTAATGAGTAATGCAACAATTTCGTTGAAAAAACAACTGGCTGATCTTGGACCTATGTCACTTAATGAAAAGAAAGCTTTAGTTATCTTCATGTTAACACTATTCTTATGGGCAACAGGAGATTATCAGCAAGCGTGGTTTGGATTTAAAATCAGTACTGAGCAAACTGCTGTTTTAAGTATGCTTCTTTGCTTACTTCCTGGAATCGGAGTTATAACTTGGAAACAAGCTAATATCAAATGGGACTTAATGGTATTCTCAGCAGGGGCTTATGCTGTAGGAAATGCAGTAGATAACAGTGGGGGAGCTGCATGGGCTATTGATAAATTAATAAATCTTATTGGATTAGACAAAATGTCTCATTCTTTAGTAGCAGTTACTTTAATTTTCATAACTGTATTTAGTCATCTTATCTTTACAAGTAAAACAGTAAGAACAACTATCTTGATTCCAGCTGTTATTGCATTGTCAAAACAGCTTGGAATAGATCCTGTATCACTGGCTCTTGTTTGTTCTTTCGGAATAGCATATACAATCACACTGCCGCCACACTCAAAAGTTAATACTCTATACTTTGGTACTGGCTACTTTGATGTTAAAGATGAACTTGTGTATGGATTAATTTCTTGTTTCATAGGATCATGTTCACTATCATTGATTTACTTCACATGGATAAAATTCGTTATATAAGGAGATAAATAATTATGGAAAGAAAAGTACTTTTAGCTATTGCAGATGGATTAGGAGACAGACCTTGTGAGGTACTTGGAAATAAGACTCCTTTAGAATATGCTAAAACTGAAACTTTAGATATGCTTGCAAAAAATGGAACAACAGGAATTATGGATTTATATAAAGCAGGAGTACCAGTAGGTACAGACCTTGGACACTTGATTCTATTTGGTTATGGAATTGAAGATTATCCCGGAAGAGGACCTATTGAAGCTTTTGGAAAAGGAATGGAATTAATAGAGGGAGATGTTGCCTTTAGATGCAACTTTGCTACTGTGGATGATGAGATGCACATAGTTGACCGTAGAGCTGGAAGAATCAGAGAGGGTACAAAGGAACTGGCAGATGCTTTAAACGGAATGGTAATTGATGGAATTACAGTTCTTTTCAAAGAAGCAACTGAACATAGAGCAGTTATGGTTCTTAGAGGAGAAAATTTATCTTCTGCTATCTCTGACACAGACCCTAAAAAAGAAGGACTTAGAATAAAAACTTCTACAGCAAAAGATGACAGCAAAGAAGCTGCTTTCACTGCTGATCTATTGAATAAGGTTATTGTAAAAGCTCATGAGATTTTGAAAAATCATCCTTTAAATATAAAAAGAATCGAAAAGGGTAAATTCTCTGCCAACTGTATTGTTACAAGAGGTGCAGGAAAAATACCTAAAATCAAAAAAATAACAGAAAAATTAAAATTTAAAGCTTGTTGTGTCGCTGCTGAAGATACAGTATTAGGTGTTGCAAATCTAGCTGGGTTTGAAACTATACACAAAAGCAGTTTTACAGGAAATATTGATACAAATATTGAAGAGAAGGCAAAAGCAGCAGTGGAAGCTTTAAAAACTAATGATCTTGTTGTTCTTCATTATAAAGCTACTGACTTAATGGGGCATGACAACAATCCTCAGGGAAAAGTTGAAGCTATAGAGAAATATGATAAAATGCTTAAAATTGTTCTTGATCTTATTAAAGAAGAACAATTAGATAATGTAATCATTGCTCTTGCTGCTGATCATTCAACTCCTTGTGAAAGAAAAGAACACAGTGGAGATCCTGTTCCTGTCCTAATAAATGGAAAGGGTATCAGAAAAGATTGTGTAGAGAAATATGATGAAATTTCTTGCAGTCAAGGTGGATTGAATAGAATTAAAGGTTCTGATCTTATCAGTATTCTGCTTGATTATTTAGAATTAACAGTTAAACAGGGAAATTAATTATTTTAAATTTAATTGATATTAGAAGTTAGCCTGTTTTTTGCACCCCATAAAAATAGGTGTTGGTACCTAAAAATTCCAACACCTATTTTTTAATTATAATTTTTTATAATAATCTCTTCAAATATATAAGTCATTATATCTGCTCTAATTCAATATATAATTTGAACCAACATAAAAAATAAAGGAATAGTTACAATTGATATAACTGTGCTTAAACACACTGTCTTTAAAGATAAAAGATAATCTTTATCATACTGCTGAGCAAAAATAACTATATTAGCTCCTACTGGAGTACATGCCGCTATCAATATTATCATTATAATCAGCATATTATCTACTGGTAAAAAATAAAATACAAATAATGTAATAACTGGAATAATAATTACTCTCAGCAAAACACAGAAATATATATCCTTATTTGTAAAAATACTTTTTATTTCTATTTTTGATAGATATACCCCCAATATTATCATAGCAACTGGAGAATTCATTCCAGCAATAAATCCTACTGTTCTTTTTATTGTTTCAGGAATAGGTATATTCAATACAAATATACCTATTCCTACAATCAAACTTATAAATACAGGATTACAGATTATTTTTTTCAACTTTATAGCTTCTCTGTTTTCAGTTATAATAAATACTCCATAAGTCCATTGAAATAAATTTAACAATGCTATATATGAAGCTATATAAAATACTGCTGAATCTCCAAAAGCAGCCTGTACTAATGGAATTCCTATAAATCCAGCATTTGAAAATGAAGCTGCAAAATTTTCTATCTTTTTATTTTTTTTATAAATAAAACCAGCTACTGCCATTGCTATTAATAAAGATAGCAAAGATAATCCTCCAGAAATAGCAAGTTCTTCTAATTTTTCTATAGAAAATTTTATAAAATATGATTTTATTATTACACATGGTATTATCACTTTTATTAAAATAGCTCCTAAATCCTTTGCTCCATGTTCACTTAATAATTTTTTTCTATACAGTACTATTCCTACTCCCATCAATAAAAACATAACTATAATTTGATTTAATAATACCATTGTAATCATGGCTAGCTCCTTTTATTTATTTTCTATCATTTTATTTATTTCTAAAACTGCTAATGCAAATATTTTACTTCTATCAAACAATGATTCCACTACTGCATACTCTCTTATATTATGATTAAATTCTCCTATTACTCCACATGAACATATTACTGGTATTCCTGAAGCTGCTATATTTCCAGCATCAGATGCCCCTCCCAATTTTATCTGCCCAAATTCTGAGAATTCATTTTCTTTAGCCACCTCATTAACAAAATTAAACAACTTCATTACTTGAGGCTCTCCATCAAAGGCTTTTAATTTTGCTAGATTTTTATAATACTCAGTTACAGTCCCTTCTATATATGCAGTATTCATAACCTTATCTACATATTCAGCAATATATTCTCCCTCTTTTGCATTGGTGAAACGAACATCAAATACAACTTTACATAAATCTGGAATAGATGAAGTATTTTCTCCAGCATGAATGACACTTGTTGTAACTGTAGTTCCTTTATTTAAATCTGTTAATTTCATCATCTCATTTATTTTATATACAGCTTCATGAATAGCATTTTTCCCTTTTGTAAATTCATTTCCAGCATGCCCTCCAAGTCCTTTTATTGTTGCAAAAAATGTATACTGAGCTTTACGTCCTACACATAAACTATTTGTTATATGCCCTGTTTCCATATTAAAAGCACAAATTGCCCCTCTGCTCTCATTTTCATAGAATAAATCTGCATCATTTCCTATATGATCAGATTCCTCTTCTCCTGCATACATTATTTTTATTGGATGCTCATTGTATCCAATTGAATTTAAAGCTTTTATTGCATAAAGAGAAATCAATATTCCTCCCTTCATATCTAATACCCCAGGACCAAATGCTTTTCCATTCTCTATTTTAAATGGTTTTTCTCCAAATGAGCCTGTACGATGTACTGTATCTATATGCCCTGAAAAAATAATTGGAGCTGTTCCTCTATCTTTTCCCAACATCCCTACTAATATCCCTGCTTTATCTGATGCCACTTCTTTTATATAGCATTCAAATCCCTCTTCTTCAAATTCTTTTTTCAACCATTTCTGAGCTTTTTCTACATTTTCTTTTTCATTATAATGTCCTTCAAGGTTGACAAAAATCTCCCATTTTTTTAGCGTTTCCTCTCTATGTTCCTCTATAAAATTATTTATTTCATTATAATATTTATTCATATTTATTTTCTCCTTTTATTTTTTAAATTTTTTATCTAAGTTCAAACCTGTTACTACAAAAAGAACTGCTGCTGTTACCAATGGAGTAAACATATATGGCAACATATCTATTGTATCTACTCCTAAAAATCCTGTTACTGTCAAAGGATTAGAATTCCAAGGAACAAGAAGTCCACTTAAAAGACATCCTACAGACATAGCACGAGTTAAATCCCATTTGCTCAAATTAGCTTTTTCATATACTGGCGCCATCAGACTTCCTGTAAATACAAATGAAAAGTTTCCAGAAGCTGATGTTATATTAGAAATAAATCCAAGTATAACTGTACAAATTGTTCCTCCAAGACGTCCTTTAACTTTTTTTGTCAAAGGTTCTACTACTTTATCTATTATCCCTGCTGTATTTAAAATTCCAAATAATCCAAAGGCAAAAACAAATAAAAATGCTGTTCCTGACATGCTTGTAATTCCTCCACGACTGAATATCTGCTTTATAAATGCATTATCACTATTAAGTACAAATCCTCCCCACATACTTTGAACTACATTTTTAAAACTCTGTCCCTGATACAGCCATGCTACTAAAAATCCTGAAATACTTCCACTTAATATTGAAGGAATTGATGGAACTTTCTTCAACAACATAATCAATACTACAACCATCGGAATCAAAGGTATTATTCCTAATTTGTAACTACTGTCTATTCCTTTTACAACTTCATTTATTACTGTAATATCAGCCATAGAGTAGTCAACATTTCTTCCCATCATAAAATATATTACTCCACATATTAAAGCTGCTGGCAATGTTGTTATTGCCTGATATTTTATACTATCAAATAAATCGATGCCCACTGTTCCAGCAGCAACATTTGTACTGTCTGATAATGGTGATATAGCATCTCCAAAATATGCTCCTCCTATTATTGGAGCAGCTATAATCAGTGGATTTATTCCCATGCTTAACCCTACTCCCATTAGAGCTACACCAGCTGTTCCACAAGTTCCAAATGATGTTCCTGTAAATAATGAAAAAATTATACATATAAAGAATGACATAATTAAGAAATATTTGGGATTAATTGTAAGAAGCCCCAACTTTGTTATAAGTGGTACTGTTCCACAAGCATTCCATGTTCCTATTAAAGCTCCAACACATAATACTATTGTCATTGGAACTAATGACTTAGCTGCGAAAGTCATTAATCCTGTCTGTAGTTCTTTATAAGTATATCCCAGCCTCATACATAATGGAATTGCTATCATCCATGAAATTAAAAATAACGGCTGTGTTCTTGCTCCTAAAAAAACTGCTGGAATCATAATAACAGAAAATGATAATACAACGGTAAATAATGCATAACTAAAACTCAATTCTTTTTTCATAGTCCCTCCCCTTAAAATAAAAACTTAAATTAAGCCTAATTGACTTAAAGTAAATATCCAAATAAAAATTGTAAAAATAGATACTACTGATGTAAATACCACTAGCTGAGCTGCTAAATCTGCATCTGAATCCATTGCACTTGCTAAATTAAAAGATGTAATTGCACATGGAGCAACGAATATACACATAAGACCTATTAAATCTCCCCCTCTGAATCCAAGCCATATAGATATAGGTATTAATATAGCTGGAACTATTATCAGTCTGCATATAACTCCCGTCACGATACTTTTAACATTTTCATAGACAGCTCCGAAATTAAATAACCCTCCCATTACAATCAAAGCTACTGGTGTACCGCATCTCCCTAAATCACGAAATATATTGGCTATTAAATCTGGATATTTTATTCCAAATAAATGAGTCAAACATCCAAGTATAGCTGCTATGACATAAGGATTTTTTATAACTCCTTTTGCTATCTGTTTAAAACTTATTTTCCCTCCTTCCCTAAACATTTCTAAAGTGATAACTGACAATATATTCTGCACTGGGACTATTACTGCTATCAACAATGAAATTGCCCCAATATTTCCTTCTCCACATAGTGCTGTACCTATCAATGTTCCAAAAATAACAAAGTTTGTATGAAAAATTCCATGTATTAAAGCTCCTCTTTTCTTTTTACCTTTTGTTACTGGTATAGCTGCTATAAATGAAATTCCAAGTATAATAAACTGAGTTATTACTGCAAACATCAATAGTTTTCCATTAAAAACTTCTGCTATATTTGCCCTGTAAATGTTATAGTATAAAGATATTGATAAAAATGTTTTAAAGCATAAAGTATTCATCTTATTTAAAGTATGCTCATCTACCATTTTTATTCTTTTCAAAAAATTTCCCATCACCAACATAACAAACATTGGCAGCACTGCACTTAAAGCAGTTTGAAAGCTATTCATATTTTATCCCTCTCTTATTTCTCTGGTTCTATGTTCTGCCTATTTTCTATAATACTTTTATAAACTTCTGGATCTGTATCTCCCTCAGTGCTGAACAAAAGTATTATTGAATTTTCATTCAATTTCATATCCTCTTTTATATCTTCCAGTTCCTTCTTTTCCAGTAATAATGCTGTTATTCCTAAGGTTACTGCTCCTGATTCCCCTGATATTATTTTTCTGTCCTTTCCTATTGGATTTGCCATCATTCTCATTCCCTTAGCAGCTGTAAAATCTGGACATGAAAAATAATAATCTGAATATTCTCTCAGTATCGGCCATGTAACTGTGCATGGTTCTCCACAGTTTAAACCTGCCATTATTGTTTCCCCAGTCCCTGTTGCTGCATGAGGTTCACTGTCATTTACTCTTGCTGATTCATAGATACAGGCAACCTCTTTAGGTTCCACTACTGCAAATACAGGTTTATTATCCTTATATCTATTTTTTAAATATCCCATTATTCCTCCAGACATTGCTCCTACTCCTGCCTGCAAAAATATATGTGTTGGTGCTTCTATTTCCATTTCTTCCATTTGTTCTGCTGCTTCTGCACCCATAGTTGTATATCCTTGAATTATCCATTTTGGTATCTCCTGATATCCTTCCCATGAAGTATCCTGTACTAAATACCAGCCATTTTCTTCACTCATTTTTGATGCAAATCTTACTGTATCGTCATACCCCATATCTGTTATTGTTACTTCTGTATCTCCCATATTTCTTATTGCCTGTGCCCTTGTTTCTGACGAACCTTTTGGCATAAAGACCACTGCTTTACATCCTAATTGTGCAGCTGACCACGCTACTCCTTTTCCATGATTTCCATCTGTTGCTGTTACAAATGTCATATCTGATATCTTTTCTTTTATTTCTCCTGACTTTAAATCCGAAAACTTTATATCCTCTATATTCATTCCCAGCTTTTTACATACTACTCTGCTGAGAGCATATATTCCTCCTAATCCTTTAAATGCTTTCAGCCCAAAACGATATGACTCATCTTTTACAAGTATTTCTTTTACTTTTAGTTTTTCAGCTAAACTTTTTAGCCTTATTAAAGGTGTCCTTTCATAACTATCCAAGGACTTGTGAAATTTTTTTACCTTTTCCATATCTTCCACTTCTAAGAATTTTATTTCTGCTCCATTTGAATTTCTTTCATTTTTTATGATATCTACATAAAACTTATCTTTCCATTCTTTCATAAAATTTTCCTCCTGTAATTTGCTTGTTTTTAATAAAAGCAACTTTCATGCCATATTTATTTTATTTTTTCACATAAAAAAACAGAGAAATTTTCACAGTTTCTCCCTGCAAATAATTTCTCTGTTATCATTTTGATATCAGCTCTTTATTTTTCATCATATTGAAATGATATCCTTTTATCATTTCAATAATAGAACAGAATTATAATAACTATAGCTCATACACTTTTATCTTTCTATATAAGGTAGCTATTCCAATCCCTAATTTTTTCGCTATTTCCTGTTTTGCCTCTGGTGAATATCCATAAATATTCAGAAGCTTTTCTATCATTCTTTTTTTCCATATGTTCCAAATTAAAATTTTCTTCCTCATCTACTGTAATATGTTTCTCTAAAACTTTATGAGGAAGCAGCCTGAAGTTTATTACTTCTGTATATTTCATCATATTAACTACATATTCCATACTATTTTGCAGCTCTCTTACATTTCCAGGCCATGAATATTCTTCCATCTTTCTCCAGAAATTTTGATCTATACCACTCACTGTCTTATTCAGTATACTGCTGTATTTATCTATAAAATTTTTAGCTAATATTTTTATATCCTCTTTTCTTTCTCTCAAAGGTGGTAACTTTATAGGAATGACATTGAGTCTATAGTACAGGTCTTCCCTAAACTCACCTTTTGTCACTAATTCTTCCATATTTTTATTAGTTGCTGCAATTAATCTTACATCTATTTTTATTACTTGGTTGCTTCCCAATCTTGTAATTTCTTTTCTTTCCAAAACACGCAGTAATTTCACTTGTAAATATGATGGCATATCTCCAACTTCATCTAAAAACAGAGTTCCTCCATTTGCTGCTTCAAATATTCCTATTCTTCCTTTATTATCAGCTCCTGTAAAAGCTCCTTTGACATATCCAAATAACTCACTTTCTAATAAGTTTTCAGGAATGGAAGCACAATTAAATGCTATAAATGGAAAATTTTTTCTTTCACTTTCAGAATGAAGTGCTGTAGCTACTAACTCTTTTCCAGTTCCACTTTCTCCTGTTATAAATACACTTGAAGCAGAAGGGGCTATTATTTGTATCTTTTCTTTTATACTCATAATTTTAGAAGATACCCCAAGTATTTTATCAATATCACGTTTTTGTAAAGAATTATTTATTCCTAAAATATTCTCTTCATCATATACTGCATTCTGAAAGAGAAATACTTTTTTGTAATCTTCTAGCTCTACATCATAAAATTTCCCTATAGCAGTATATGTTATATTTTCTATCTGAATTTGATATTCTTTTAAATCCAAAACCTTTTTACCAGTTTCAGAAAAAAGTATATCTGGCAGTTTTTTCCCTGCTTCGTTTATATGTAATATTTTTCTTGCAAGCTGATTTATTTTTACTGCCTCTTCTTCTTTATTGAGAACTATCATTCCCATTTCTACTCTATCTATTACATTTTCAAATAGCAAAAGTACATCTTTATTCCTATTAAATTCTATTACATCTCTTGCTTTACTCACTATAAGATCACTAAACTGCTCTAAAAATTTTAAAAATAAATTATAGTTTTTTTCAAAATGATTCTTTTGCTTTTGATTAAAGCATACAAATCCCAATGCACCAATTACTTTATCATCTAAAATAAGCGGCTGCCATACTTCACTTTTATTATCACAAGTAGCTTTCTTAGGACAAGAAAAACATATTTCTGAATCTTCTGGATTAGTTAAAACAATTCTTTTTTTACTTTCTAAACAAGTTTTAACTATATAACCATATGACGACATATCTCCCAATCGCTCTTGCATTCTTCCACTTCCAGCTATTCTTATCTGCCTTATATCAATTATAGTTACATCGATTTTTAAAATTTCAGACAAAATATCTACATATTTTTGAGCTATCCCCTGCATCTGCTGTAAAATTCCTTCCATTTTTCTCCCCCCACTGAAAGTTTTATTTTACCTCTATTATTTATTACTATATCACTTATTTTTTAATTCTAAAACAATTTATTTTTAATAACATAAGAAAATCTCTTTTGTTTTCTAGTTTCCTGCTTTTTTATACTCAACTATAATTTCTTACAATTAATCATTTTAAGATTCTTATATTTATTTTTTTAAAAGACATTTTTGAGACAGTGAAAATAAGAATATTTCCAAAAGACCCATAAAATAGGCAAAAAATTTTTTTTATTGACAATATAATCAATATATTTTATCATTAAAAATAAAAAAAGATCAAAAGGTGATAATTATGTACGAAAATAATATAGAAAGCAATAATAACACTTACTTAAAAGTAATTGATACTAGAAAAAAGAATAAAATGACTCAAGCTGAATTAGCAAAAAAAGCAGGTATTTCTTTAAAAACCCTAAGTCGATATGAAAATGGAGAAAAAATCAGTTTCAATTCAGAGAAAAAACTATTAATAACATTAAAAATTGATAATGCTCAATCTTTAGAAAATTATGCTGAAAAAAACAAATATTCATTTGATAATCAAGCTGAGGAATATAATAAATTCGAATTTATTATTAAAAAGGAATATATAGAGAAAATAATAAATGCTGGTTATCCATATAAAAATAAAAAAGTCTTAGACTTAGGATGCGGAACAGGAATGCTGGCTATTGAAACAGCAAAATACGCAAAAGAAGTTTATGCTCTGGATATAAGTAAGGCTATGACAGAAAAATTAAAAAAAGATTGTATAGAGAAAAAAATAGACAATATCATAGCTGTTGAAGGAGATGCTCATAATTTACAATTTGAAGACAACACTTTTGATACAGTAATAACAAGGCTTGCCGTTCATCATTTTGCCAATCCACACATCATTTTTTCAGAAATAAAAAGAGTTTTAAAAAATTTTGGTGAAGTAATCTTGGTTGATATAGTTGCTTCTGAAGATAAGGAAGAAGCTATTTTACAAGATACATTTAATAAAATCAGAGATTTTTCACACAATCGTTTTTATACATTGAATGAAATAAAAAAATTCTTAAAAGACAATTCTTTCATAGAAGCTAAAATTCAAACTTGGAAAACAGAAAGAGAATTTTATGATTGGATTTCACTTTCAAATTTTAAAGATCCAAACAACCTGTTATTTAATATAATGCGAGGATTTGCTTTGAATAATATCGATATTGGGGCTAATTTAAGATTAGAAAACAATGAAATCAGATTTGACCAGAAAATGGTTTTAATAAAAGTTACTAACATCAAATAGGAGGGAAAGTATGAACTACAATTTAAAAGAAGCATTTAGTTTTATTGATCAAGAAGAAAGAACAATGAAAAAGCTATGGGTAGATTTATGTAAATATGAAAGTCCATCAGCAGACATTGAAAGTGTTAATGCTGCAACAGAGTTTTTAGAGAAAAATCTTAAAGATTTTGGAATGACTACTAAAATTCGTAAATTTCCAGTAGGAGCTAACAGTATATCAGCATATTTTGATAATGGCAGTAAGGATTTAGAAATGGCTCTTCTTGGGCACCTTGATACAGTTCATAATAAAGGGCTATTTGGGGAAGAAATAGTTAAGGTTGATGAAGAAAATAATATGATGTATGGCCCTGGGGTTTTGGACTGTAAAGGGGGAGTAATAGTAGCTATTCTTGTAGCAAGAGCTTTGAACCACATCGGTTATGATAAATTTGTAAAACTGGCTTTTTCTGGGGATGAAGAAGTAGGACATAGGTTTACTAATGGGGAAGGAAAGGACTTTTTCCTAGAAGAAGTAAAAGGGTTCAAAGCTGCCATTGACTGTGAAACAGGATTTGAAGATGGAAGGGTAGTCGTTGGAAGAAAAGGAGCTGCTAACTACAAGATAACTATAAAAGGAAAAGCTGCCCACTCTGGAAATGAGCCTCAAAATGGAATCAGTGCAATAAGAGAAGCTGCATATAAAACTATAAACATTGAAAAAGAAAATGGTTATGACAATATTCACTATAATGTAGGACTATTTGATGGGGGAACAAGCCAAAATACAATTCCTGAAAATTGTACAATGACAATAAATGTAAGGTTCAGAAAAAGCAGTGAGGTACCTATTCTTGAAGCATTTTTAAAGAAAATAGCAGATACATCTTATGTAGAGGGGACTACATCTGTAATAGAAAAACTTTCTTTATCAGATCCAATGGAAGAAACAGAAAAAAATCACAAACTTTTTGAACTATTGAAAAAGAACTCAGAAGAATTAGGATTCGGATCTCCATATCCATGTTATTTAGGTGGAGGATCTGATGCTGCATATAGTGTAGCTTTAGGAATTCCAACTCTATGTGGTATGGGAGTAAGAGGATTTGAAAACCATACTATTAGAGAAAGAGCTATAATAAGTTCTATGGCAGAAAGAGCTAAACTTATTCTTAAAACAATCTTAACTTTACCAGAAAAGTTCTAACAGGGGGAAAGAAAATGACAGCAGAGAAAAAAAGAGAAATTACAGGATGGGTATCACTATTTACATTAATAGTCATGTTCTCAGGGTTACTTAAAAATCATCCAACACTAAGAGCATTGGATTTCAGTTATTTACTAGGTACATTTGGAAAAATATCTGAAGGGGCAGACTTTGCAGGAAAAGGAGGAATAGGTACAAGACAAGGATTCTTAGTAGCTCTTACATTAGTTCCATCACTGATGCTTTCTTCTGGATTGATTGCAGTGGCACAGGAGCTTGGAGCACTGGAAGCAGCAGCTAAATTTTTTAAACCTATTCTAAAACCTATAATGGGAATTCCAGGTGTAGCAGGACTGGCTTTTGTAAGTTCTTTTACTTCATCAGATATAGGTGCTGTAATGACAAAAGAACTATATGATGATAAATATATAACTGATGAAGAAAGAGCTATTTTTGTTTCTTATCAATATGCTGCTTCAGCAGTAGTAACAAATACTATTTCGGCAGGGGGACCTCTTCTTTCTATATCACTTCTTCCACTTGGGGGAATAATATTAATTCAGTTAGTAGTAAAAATAATGGGGGCTAATATTATAAGATTTATGATCTATAAGAATAGAAATAAAGTAACAGAGGGGGAAGTTCAATATGGATAATATTAAAAATAATGTAAGTACTGTTGAAGTATTTATGAAAGGAGCAGAAAAAGGATTAACTATCGCACTTGAACAAATTGCTCCAGCTATGGTACTAGCTTATGCTTTGATAGTTTTTCTTCAGACAACAGGGCTGATGAATATAATAGCCAAAGTATTGAATCCTGTTATGGGAATATTCGGGCTCCCAGGTGAAGCTGCATTAGTTATCATCGCTGCCTTTTTTGCTAAAGCTGCTGGGGCTGCTGCTGGATTAATGCTCTATCAAAATGGAACAATTACTCAGGAACAGGCTACTATACTATATCCAGCTGTAATATTAATGGGAACTTTGATTGGACACTATGCCAGAATCGTGTTGGTATCAGGAGTTTCAAAAAAATATTATAAAATATTATTATTCATTCCTTTAATTGACGCAGCTGTAGCAATGTTTATAACAAAAATAATACTGGGGATATTTAGATAGATGTAAATACTTTAATTTCTCTTATTATATAATATAGTATTTACAATTCCATATTTTGTGTGATAAACTGTTTTGTCATACACCTTATGACCTCCTTTGATTAGTTGATTGGCCAGCAAACCTAATTAATTATATCAAAGGAGTTTTTTTATATATTTTCATTAATTGAAACCAGTAAATTTCTTCAGCTTACAAAATACCATACTAAAAATTATAAAGGATTTTAGATTCTCCATTATAAGTTCTTCTCCATCTTCTAACTTTAGTTTTATTATCAACATAAGAGAAGTAAGCTAGAGGGCATTTCTTGACATAATATAAAATATAATTTATACTTTATTAAATCATTAAATTTTTATTATAACAATATGGAAATATATTGGAGGAATAATATGGGGAATTTATTAAATAGACTTTTAATTATGTTAAATGATAATGATTTAGATTCTACAAACTATCACATTGCAATGACATTATTAATGAATTTTCATTCATTGCATGAGCTTTCTATTGGAGAAGTAGCAAAATTATGCAGTGTATCAAAGTCTACAATCTCTAAATTTATCAGAATTTTAAATTTTGAAGATTATGCAGATTTTAAAGCTTCTGCCTCTTTCAAGGAAAATAGATATGGCTATAATTTAAATTATAATCAAAATATAGCTGAATATATAGAAAAATATGGCTATAGCTCATATTTAAAATGTATTCAGCAGGATATAGATTCATTAAATGGAGAGGAAAATTTAAAAAATATAGAGAAACTGGCACAAGACCTCATTCGTTACAAAAAAGTAGCAAGTTTTGGCTTGCTGTTTTCAGAAATTGGGGCTATTGATCTGCAAATGAAATTAGCTTATAATGGTAAATTTTTAATTACAAATTTAGATGATGTGAAACAAGATACATTTATTAGAAGAGCAGATGAAGAAACATTGATAATTATATATTCTAATTCTGGATTTTATTTAAAAAAATATCAGCTATCTGAATTTCAAGAAGAAAAAGATTATTCAAGAACAAAAGCAAAGATCGTTTTGATAACTGGAAATGAAGAGATGAAAAATTATTCTGGTATTGATAATTGCATAGCCTTCCATCATAATTCAGAAATTCAAAGTCATTCTATAATTTATCCTTTGATAAATGATCATATTGTAAATAAATATCGTCAGTTAATAAAAAACAAATAATTTTATAGAAATAGTGTATTATATCAAATTAAATAATACACTATTTTTATTTTTAAGAGATTAATAGTATATAGTTTCCAAAAAACGAACTTTTAAATGTTGATAAAAAAATATGATATGATATGGCTATAAATTCAGAAAGTAAAATATTATGGAGGTTATAACATGGCGAAACAAAATTATGACCAATTAGCAAAAGAGATTATATTTCTTATTGGTGGAGAGAATAATATAGTAAATTTGACACATTGTGTAACTAGATTAAGATTTAAACTGAAAGATGAAACAAAAACTGATGAAAATAGTTTATCAAAACTTAAGGGAGTAATTTCAATAGTAAAAGGAAATGGTCAATTTCAAGTGGTAGTGGGAAATGCTGTAGAAGATATTTTTAATGCAATTCAAAGACAGTATTCAATAGGAGAAACAGAAGTAAAAGAAGAGAAAAAAAGTGGAACTTTGTTTACACGAGCTTTAAATATGATGTCAGCAATTCTAAATCCAATTGTTATTGCTTTAGCAGGAGCTGGTATGATAAAAGCTCTTCTTGTTATTCTTACAACAACATTAGGAATATTGGATACAAGTGGAGGAACATACAAGATTTTAGCAGCAGCTGGAAACAGTGTATTTTACTTTTTACCATTATTTTTAGCTTATTCTTCTGCAAAAGCTTTTAAATGTAATCCATATATAGCACTAGCAATAGTAGCGACATTAATGGAGCCGAATTTTACAAAGCTTATGTCAAAACCAGGTGATATGACATCATTTTTAGGAATTCCTGTAGTCTTGATAGGGTATTCTGGAAGTCTGGTTCCAGTCATTGTTTCTATTTTGATTTATTCTAAATTAGAAAAGGTTTTAAAAAAATTTATTCCTAAAAATATAGAATTATTTGCTCTTTCATTTGTTGCTCTTCTTATAATGGTTCCTCTTACTATTATTGTAATTGGACCAATTGGAGTATACCTTGCAGATCAGGTAGGTAATTTAGTTAATTTTTTAAGTGTAAAAAATGGGCTATTAACAGGAGCCGTTATTGGAGCTGGATGGACTTTTCTTGTAATGTTGGGAGTTCAGTGGGGTGTTGTACCTATTATGATCAATAATATTTCAACATATGGTTATGATGTAATACGTCCTATGATAGCAGCAGCAACATTTGCCAGTGCAGGAGCTGCATTTGGAGTATTTTTGAAAGCAAAAAATAAAGAAAATAAAGCATATGCACTTTCAGCTACAATTCCAGCTTTACTAGGAGGAATTACAGAACCAATTGTATATGGAATTTCTTTAAAATATAGAAAGCCTTTTATAGCTCAAGTAATAGGAGGAGCAATAGCAGGTGGATTTATGGGAATGATGCATACTAAAGCTATAGTCTATGTATTTCCAGCACTGACTACTTTACCTGCATTTTTAGGAGAAACATTTGTATATTATGTTATTGGAATTACACTTGCCTTTGTAATAACAGCAGTAATCACTTACTTTTTAGGAATAGATGAAAAAGATGACATAGAAATTCATGAGAAAAATAGCAGTAATACTAAAAATGAAGCTGAGGATATAATTATCAAATCTTGTATTGAAGGAGAGTCAATAGAATTAAGCAAGGTAAAAGATGAAGCTTTTGCATCAGGATCTATTGGAAAAGGAGTAGGAATCATACCTCAAAAAGGAGTACTTTATGCTCCTGCTGATGGAGAAATTTCAACTGTATTTGTCACAGGACATGCAGTAGGAATGGTAACTGATAAAGAAGCAGAAATATTGATGCACATTGGTATTAATACAGTTGAAATGAATGGAGAAGGATTTACAAAAAAGGTAAAAGATGGGCAGAAAGTAAAAGCAGGGGACATCTTAATAGAATTTGATATAGAAAAAATAAAAAAAGCAGGATATGATACAACCACAATGCTGGTAATTTCTAATAGTGAAGAATATTCTGATATAGGAGTATTAAATTTAGGTGAAGTAAAACAAAATAATGATATTTTAATAATCAGACCAGCTATTAAAAATCAATAATATTTAAAATAAATTTAATTTAAAGTTTTTGATCATAACAAAAAAAGATTTATTAAATCTTTAAAATTTATATTTAGTTTAAATTAGGAGGTAATTTTGTGAAAAAAAATATTTTTCCAGCAGATTTTTTGTGGGGAGGAGCTACTGCGGCGAATCAATGTGAAGGAGCTTGGAATATAGATGGAAAAGGAATATCTATTGCAGATTGCACTAGAATAAAAAAGAATGTTAATAAAAAAGATTATAAATCACTCCATGAAATTAAAAGTGAAGATATTGAACGTGCAATGGCTACAAATGATACTGTTGAATATCCAAAGAGACACGGAATAGATTTTTATCATCACTACAAAGAAGATTTGGACTTATTTCAAGAAATGGGATTTAAAACACTTAGAGTATCTATTCAATGGACAAGAATATATCCAACAGGAATGGAAGAAAAACCAAATGAAGCAGGATTAAAATTTTATGAAGACCTTTTTATAGAAATGAAAAAAAGAAATATAGAACCACTTGTAACACTGCATCACTATGAACTTCCACTATATATCTGCAACAATTTTCAAGGATGGTATCAACGTGAAGTAATAGAACTATTTTTAAAATTTTGTAAAACAGTTTATACAAGATATAAAGGATTGGTAAAATATTGGCTTACATTTAATGAAATTGATAGTGTATTCAGACATCCTTTTACAACATTAGGAATGGTTCCTGACAGATTCCCAAAAGATAAATTTGAAGAAGTTGTATATCAATCTTTACATCATCAATTTGTGGCAAGTGCATTAGCAACAAAATATCTGCATGAGATAATACCAGAAGCTGAGATGGGATGTATGATTACTAAAACATTATCTTATCCAGAAAATTGCCATCCTCAAAATGTGTTATTAGCTTTAAAAGATAATAGAAAAAATAATTTTTATTCAGATGTTCAGGTAAGAGGTGCTTACCCACAGCATATAAAAAACGAGTGGGAAAGAAAGAATCTTACTATCCATTTTGAAAAAGAAGATGAGGAAGTCTTAAAGAAATATACTGTTGACTATGTAGCATTCAGTTATTACATGAGTAAAATTTCAAGTATAAATGAAGAGGGAAAAGAAAGAGTAAGTGGAAATATAAGCAGCAGTGTTAAAAATCCATATCTGGATATAACAGATTGGGATTGGCAAATCGATCCTACAGGTTTAACAACTTCATTGATTGACTTATATGACAGATATGAAAAACCATTATTTATAGTTGAAAATGGTTTGGGATATAATGATACTATTGAAGCTGATGGAACTATTCAAGATGATTATCGTATTCAATATTTTAAAGAACATATTTCAGCTATTGCAGAAGCAATAGAAGAGGGAGTAGAGATAATGGGATATACTCCTTGGGGTTGTATAGATTTAATAAGCATGTCAACTTGTCAAATGAGTAAACGTTATGGATTTATCTATGTTGATTTAGATGATGATGGAAATGGCAGTTATAAAAGATACAAAAAAAAGTCATTTGAATGGTATAAAGAAGTAACAGCTACTAATGGAAATAATCTTTTAGATTAAATAATATCATTTTAGGAAGTCTAACAATATTAGACTTCCTTTTTATCATTTTAATTATAATATATTAAAACTTCTCTTTATTTTTATCTCATTTTTCTTATCTTTTTTTGAGTAAAAAAAATGAGAAGCTTTGATTTCCCTAGCTTCTCAGTATTTTTATTAAATGCTATTATTTTTCAGAGTAAATTGAAACTTGTTTTTTGTCTTTTCCAAGTCTTTCAAATTTTACATAACCATCAATTAAAGCAAATAAAGTGTGGTCTTTCCCAACTCCCATGTTGTTTCCTGCATGGATAGCAGTTCCTCTTTGTCTAACTATGATGTTTCCAGCTTTAACAACTTCTCCATCATATTTTTTGATTCCAAGATATTTAGGATTTGAGTCTCTTCCGTTTTTAACAGAACCTTGCCCTTTTTTATGTGCAAATAATTGTATATTTAAAGTAAATTGCATCTATTTTTCCTCCTTCTCTACAAGCTTTACATTTTTAGGATATTCTTTTGATAAATTTTCAACCATTAAAGCCATGCTTTCTAGAAGAGTATCTAGTTCCCTTTCTTTACCTTTATTATCCATTCCTCTCATATCTACCCTAAGGTATCCATCAGAATCTATATCAAATTTGGGTATCAGCTCAAGAACGTCCTGCATTCCTCCCAAGGGCATTTGTAATGCCATTGACAGTGCTGCACATACTATATCTTCTCCATATTCAGCATAGTCTGAATGACCAGTAGCCTTGTATCCCACAATTCTACCATTTTTTCTAAAGATTTCAACTCTTGTCATAAATTAATTAAGCGTTGATTGAAGTAACTTTGATCTCAGTAAATAATTGTCTGTGACCTTTTTTTCTGTGGTATCCTGTTTTTGGCTTGTATTTGAAGTTAACAACTTTAGCACCTTTACCTTGAGCTACTACTTCTGCTACTACTTTAGCTCCGTCAACTACAGGAGTTCCAACTTTTACAGTTTCTCCATTAGCTACTAAAAGAACTTCAGTTAATTCTACAGTTGCGTTAACTTCAGCATTTAATTTTTCTACTCTTAATACGTCACCTTCTGCTACTTTGTACTGTTTACCACCAGTTTTTATAACTGCGTACATTTTAACACCTCCAAAAGTATTGCAATCGCTGGCCTAGGGTTGCTGATGACCCTTTCCAAGCGTAATCTACGGTAAAGTATATCATAATATATATGAAATGTCAATAAAAAGAAGAGATTTATTAAGCTTTGATGTAAAATATTTTCTTTCCCCAAGGAGAATAAAAAAACTCTATGATAAATTTTTATTAGAATATTTTAATTTTATAATTTTTTTACTTTTTACAATTCTGTAATAAAAGTTATAACTTTTTAATAAATACCTAAAAAAGAAAAATTTAACTGCTATTTTTCTTTGAACCTAATTTGTTTTATATCTTATAAATATTATTATATACAAATTTCTATTAAAACACTTCCTGTATGTTGATTCTCACTAAATATTACTTCTTATTTCTATAGAAAAAATATACTATAATAGTAATAAGAAACATTAAGGGAGGGATTGATATTTTAAAAATACTTTTTATTCATGCTTGGAACAAAACAGAAAAATCATACAGAGGAATATTTTCCAATCTAATGACATATCCATCACTTACTCTACCTACATTGGTATCACTAGTACCAAAAGATATAATTGCAGAAATAGATGCTTGTGATGAGATATCCTATAAAGTAGATTATGATAAGAAAAAATATGACATTATTGTAATATCTTTTGATACCTCTTCCAGCAAACAGGCATATATACATTCAAAAGAATTTAAAAAAAGAGGTGCATATATTGTAATGGGAGGATATCATACCTCTGCTGTACCTAAAGAAGCAGCAGAACATTGTGATACTGTAATAATAGGAGCAGGTGAGATATCTCTTCCTGAATTTTTTCATGATTATCTCAAAGGAGAACCCAAAAAAAATATGATAACCAAAATATAGATGTAAGAAAAATAAAAATGGTTCCAAGAAATTTGATAAAAAGTAAGAGATACATGAAGGTATCACCAGTAATAGCTGATAGAGGCTGTGATAACAAATGTAGTTTTTGTGCTATAAGCGAGATGTGGAAAAGTAATCCCAGACCAGTAGAAGATGTGATTGAAGAAATAAAAAGTTTAAAGAGTGATAAAATAATATTTTTTGATCCAAATTTCTTTTATCCTAAAGAATATTCTTTAAAATTAATGAAAGAAATGGAAAAGTTAAAAATAAAATGGGCTGGAAATGGCACAGCTGATGCTCCTTTTGATGATGAGCTTATGGAAGCTGCCAAAAAAAGCGGATGTTCAGGTATTCTCATAGGGTTTGAATCTCTTAGAGAAGAAACTTTAAAAGGAGTAAATAAAAAATTTTCCAATGTAGAAAGATACAAAGAGTGCATAGATAGAGCTCATAAATATAATATAGCAATAAATGGTTGTTTTGTATTGGGAATGGATGGAGACACTGAAGAAGATTTGCTGGCACTCCCTGAAAAAATAAAATATTTAGGACTAGATTTGGCAAGATTTTCTATTTTGACTCCTTTGCCAAATTCTGATCTATATAGAAAAATGGACAAAGAAGGCCGAATAATTATAAAAGACTGGTCTAAATATACACAAAACAACACAGTTTTTCAACCAGAGAATATGTCTATGGAAAGACTGGATGAAATATACAGAAAAGTATGGAGAAAAACCTACACATTTAAAAATATATGGTTTAGAATAAAAAATTCTTCAAATAAAACTCTCACAGAAAAGTTCATACTCCTTGGAGCAAATATAGGCTTTAAATACCTAGGAATACAAGGAGATTAGAATGAAGGTAACAATAATAAGAGTAAATATGTTTGAGAAGAACAGCAGTGATGCAATGAAACCTCTTATATTTCCTATACTTGACAGTCTTACCCCTGAAGGGATTGAGTTAGAATTTTTTGATGACAGGATAGAAAAACTTCCTGAAGAAATAGCTTCTGATATAATTGTTTTTTCAGCAGAGACTTTTTCTATCAAGAGAACATATATGTTATCCCAAAAATATAAAAAAGATAGTAATATCACTGTTGTAGGAGGATTTCATTCCACTGTACTACCAGAGGAGAGTGAACTATACTGCGATTGTGTCTTAGTAGGAGATGCTGAAGATACATGGAGCAAAATGATTGAAGACTACCAGAAAGGCAAATTAAAAAAAAGATATACATCAAAATTTAGTAGAGAGCTTGGATATATAGATCATTACCATAAAGCTTTTAAAGGAAAAAAATATCAGCCTGTGGGAATAGTGCAATTTTCTAGAGGATGTAAATTTGACTGTGATTTCTGCTCTATAAAATCAATGTATCAAGAAAATATAAGACAGAAAAACTGGAATATTCTAGAAAGAGAATTGAAAGTTCTTAATGAAAAAATACTATTCTTTATTGATGATAATCTCTTTTATAATAAAGAAAGTTTTTTTAAATTTCTTCAGATAATAAAGCCTTTAAAAAAAAGATGGGTATGTCAAATAAGTTTAGAGATAGCTTTTCAAGATGATATGCTGGAAGAAATGAAGAAAAGCGGCTGTTTTATGGTATTGATAGGTTTTGAATCTATGAACAGTCTGAATCTTCAACAAATGAATAAAAAAGCTAATCTAACAATCAGTGATTATGATAGTGCTGTGGAAAATATATATAAACATGGATTGCTTATATATGGTACTTTCATTTTTGGATATGACTATGATACCTTGGAAAATGTAAAAGGAACAATAGATTTTGCTCACAAACATAACTTTGCAGTTGCAAATTTTAACCCTTTAATACCTATGCCAGGCACAAAACTTTATGATAGACTGGAAAAATCAGAAAGATTGCTGTATAAAAAATGGTGGCTGGAGGAAGGGTATTGTTATGGAGATACTGTATATACCCCTGTAGGAATGTCTCCTGAGGATTTAAAAAATCTATGTAAAAATGCTCGTTTTGAATTTTACAGCATAAAGAATATATTAAAAAGATTGATAAAAAACAGACTTCATCTTTCTTTGAAAAATATGTGGATATATCTTTTGATAAATATAGTTTCCAGAAAAGAGATTCATCTAAAACAAGGAAGAGTACTGGGAGGAAGATGAAATGAAAATAACATTGATAAAGCCTAATATAGGAAAAAAAGGAGATAATCTTTATGTAGATGAAGGACGAATGGAACCTCTCCAGTTAGGAATATTAGCTGCCCTTACCCCAGAAGATATAAAAGTAGTGATGTATGATGACAGAATGGAAGAAATTCCTTATGATGAATATACAGATTTAGCAGTGCTCACAGTAGAAACTTTCACAGCTAAACGAGCTTATGAAATAGCTGAAAACTATAGAAATAAAGGAGTAAAAACCCTTATGGGTGGAATGCATGCAATGCTGATACCATCTGAAGTTCAGGAATATTGTGATTCTATCATAGTGGGAGATGCTGAACCTGTATGGGAAGAAATGATAGAAGATCTAAGAGTTGGAAAACTGAAAAAAAAATATGAGGGTGAACAACCTCTCATTCCTCAAAAAAATATCATTACAAGAAGAGATATCTTTGAGGGAAAGGGATATCTTCCCATAACTCTTATCCAATTTTCCAGAGGGTGCAGGTATAGATGTAATTTCTGTGCTTCCAGTGCATATTTCAAAAACAGACACTTTTGCAGAAGAGTAGAAGATGTTGTTACAGAAATAAAAAGCCAGAAAAGAAAATTAATTTTCTTTGTAGATGACAATATCACAGCAGATTTTCAAAAAGCAAAAGAATTATTCAAAGCATTAATACCATTAAAAATAAAATGGGTAAGTCAAGGAAGTATGGATATGCTTTATGACAATGAACTCATGGAACTCATGGTAAAAAGCGGCTGTTTAGGATTAGTAATAGGATTTGAATCTATAAATGAAGAAAACCTTAAGAACATGAATAAAAGTTCAAATAGACAAAAAAAGTTTGATAAATATAAAAAAGAAATAGAAATATTGAGAAGCTGGGGTCTTCAGACATGGGCGGCATTTACAGTTGGGCATGATGGAGATACCATGGAGAGTATTCAGGAAACTTGTAACTTTGCTATTGAAAATAAATTCTGTTTCGCAGCATACAATATTTTGATGCCTTATCCTGGAACTCCCCTTTATGAAAAACTAAAGGAGGAAGGAAGGCTTCTCTATGATGGAAAATGGTGGCTTCATGATGAATATAAATTTAACTATTCAGCTATTCTTCCTAAAAATATGACACCTGATGAATTAACAGAAATTTCTTTTTGGTGTCGAAAAAAATTCAACAGCCCTTTCTCTATATTTAGAAGAGCTTTTGATTTTAAAACAAATATGAGAACACCATATAGATTTTTTACATATCTTATCTATAATCCTCTTTTCAGAAAAGAGGTGCATAAAAAACAAGGAATGAAATTTGGAAATAAATAAGGGAGAACAAATGAATCTAAAAGGAAAAATTGTTAGTATAGACAAAATTAGCAATAAAGCTATTGATGAAATGTATGAACTTATGACAAAATTTTATGACAACATGGAGAAAGATGTTTTTACAATGGATTTTTACAACAAAGATTACTGTATAATATTAAAAGATGAAAAAGGAAATATAAAGGGATTTTCAACACAAAAGCTGATAAATTTTTCTGTTGAGGGAAAGGAAATACATGGAATATTTTCTGGAGATACAATAATACATAAAAATAGCTGGGGAAGCTTGGAACTATTTAGAATATTTGCAGATTTTTTCTTTGATATAGGTGAAAAATATGAAGATTTTTACTGGTTTCTCATTGTCAAAGGATATAAAACATATAAAATCCTTCCAACTTTTTTTAAAGAATTTTATCCAAACTCCCTTACAGGAATACCAGTAGAGATGAAAAAAATAATGGATAATTTTGGTAAAAATTTCTATCCTGAAGAATATAATAAAAAAACTGGAGTTATAGAATATAAAAAAATAAAAAAAGATAAATTGAAAGAGGGAGTTGCAGATATTACAGAAAGGCATTTGAAAAATAAAGATATAAAATTTTTTCAAGAAAAAAATCCCAAATATTTTATGGGAAATGATATGGTATGCATAACAAAACTCAAAAAAGAGAATCTCTTAAATGAGGTAAAATCTTTGCTTTCACTGGAGAGAGAAAAATGATATGTTGGTTTGTAAATACACTCATCTGCTCCATTTATAAAAAAGAGTATGAAAAATATACGAGCTGTAAAAATATTAAAGAAGTTCAAGAAGAAAAGCTCAAAGAAATACTTGAAAAAAATAAAGATACTTTATATGGAAAAAAATACAACTTCAGTGAGATAAAAACACCTGAAGAATATAGAGAAAAAGTTCCTCTCACAAATTATGAAGACTATCTGGAATATATAGAACTGATAAAAAATGGTGAAAAAAATATCCTTACTAAAGAGGAAATAATTCTTTTGGAACCAACAAGCGGCTCTACGTCATCCAGTAAATTAATTCCATATACAGAAGGATTAAAAAGAGAGTTTCAAGCTGGGATTAAACCTTGGATATACTCACTATATAATAATTTTCCTGAAATAAAAAAAGGGAAAAGTTACTGGTCTGTTACTCCTATGGCTACTGAAAAAAAATATACATCTGGAGGAATTCCAATTGGTTTTGAAGAGGATAGTGAATATTTTGGCAAAATAGAAAATTATCTTATGGATATAATATTTGCCTCTCCTAAAAATATAAAGCTAGAGAAAGATATGGATAATTTTTATTTGAAAACAACTGTAAAACTTTTAGAAACAAAAAATCTTTCTCTTATATCTGTATGGAGTCCATCATTTTTACTTCTGCTGATACAATACATAGAGAAAAATAAAAAGAAGCTCTTAAAAAAAATTTCATTCAGAAGAAGAAAAGATATAGAAAAGTATCTTATCAATGGGGAATATTCTGAAGTGTGGAAAGATTTAAAAGTTATCAGCTGCTGGGGTGATGGAAATGCTGCCCACTATATTAATGATCTGAAAAACATTTTTAAGACAGCAGCAATACAGCCAAAGGGAATTCTAGCTACAGAGGGATTTCTTTCCTTTCCTATTGGAGATGAAGAGGGAAGCAGAATAAGTTACTATTCACATTTTTTTGAATTTATAGAAATGGAAACCAGAGATGTAAAACTTGCTTATCAATTGGAAGCTGGAAAAAATTATGAAATAGTACTTACTACAAGTGGTGGTTTGTATAGATATTGTATAGGAGATATAATCACAGTAACAACTGTTAAAAATGGAAATCCTGTCATCAGATTTTCTGGAAGAAAAGGAATTGTCTCTGATCTCTTTGGAGAAAAGATAAGTGAAGAGTTTGCAGGTAAAATTTATGAAGAGCTGAAAGCACAATATTTTATGCTGACACCAGAAAAAAATAGATACAGACTTTATTTGAAAAGTCAGTGGAAAATCTCTAACTTGAAAATAGATGAGATGTTCAGAAGAAACTTCCATTATGATTATTGCAGAAAACTTGGTCAGTTAAAAGAGATTGAAGTATTCATACTTACAGGAGAACCTGAAAAAGAATATACAGAATACTGCTTAAAAAAAGGGCAGAGATTAGGAGACATAAAACTGAAAATACTTTCTCTGGAAAACGGATGGGATAAAGTATATACAGGATATTTACAAAAGGGGGAAAAATGAGGATAGTTTTCTTAGCTCCATCTGGGGCTATGCACAGATATAATGGAAATTTTGGAAAGGTGCTTCATTATGCACCTCTTACTCTCACAACACTGGCATCACTTATACCAGCAGAGATAGATGCAGAGGTTGAAATATTTGATGAATCATCTGAAAAAATACCTTTAAACATAAAAGCTGACCTCATTGTTATTACCTGTATTACAGGAACAGCTCAAAGATGTTATGCTTATTCAGATTATTTCAGAAGCAGAGGTATAAAAACTGTCCTTGGAGGGGTACATCCTTCTCTTATGCCAGACGAAGCTCTAAAGCATGCAGATGTTGTAATGACAGGATTTTCAGAATTTACATTTCCTCAAATGATAATGGATTTTAAACTAAAACAGTTAAAAAGACTCTATGTACAGGGAAATGATTTTTCCATGGCAGGAAAGCCATTGCCAAGAAGAGATTTATTAAAAAAAGGATACATAACAAAAAATACAATAGAAGCTGTAAGAGGTTGTTCTCTTCCTTGTACTTTCTGTGCCTACCCAGCAGCTTTTGGAAAGAAAATATATAAACGTCCTGTGAAAGAAGTAATAGAAGAAATAGAAACTTTTAACTCAAAAATAGTTCTATTTCCTGATGTAAATCTCATAGCAGATAGAGAGTATGCATTAGAACTTTTCAGAGAAATGATACCTCTAAAAAAATATTGGTTAGGGCTGGCAACCTCATCAGTTGGAATAGATGATGAGCTGATAGATGTTTTTCATAAAAGTGGCTGCAAAGGTCTTCTTATAGGTTTTGAATCTATCTCTCAGGACTCTCAAAAATATGTGAACAAGGGAATAAATAATGTAAATGGATATTCGGAACTTATGAAGAGACTTCATGATAATGGAATACTTGTACAAGGATGTTTTGCTTTTGGAGGAGATGAAGAGGATGCTTCTGTTTTTGAAAGAACAGTTGAGGCTGTAATAAAATCAAAAATTGATCTTCCTAGATACAGTATTCTTACTCCTTTTCCCAAAACTGATTTCTATGCTGAACTGGAAAAACAGGGAAGAATAATAGAGCATAATTGGGCAATGTACGATGTAGAGCATTGTGTATTTCAACCTAAAAAAATGACAAAAAAGCAATTGGAAGATGGAACTGCATGGGCATGGAATGAGACATATAAAACAAAAAATATTTTAAAGAGGCTGGCTCCTTTCAATCATAGTCCATGGCTTTCTTTTCCTTTAAATTTTGGTTATAGAAATTACGCAAAAAAATATGAGTATTTCACTAAAGAAGTTATGTGTGATAACTCAGATATACCTTTATCAGAGGGGGGGAAATAAGAATTGAAAATAATATTTATTGTTCCTGCCATTGGAAAGAAAAAAGGCGAAAAATATATAGGGACCTGGAAAATGGAACCTCTTACAATAGCAGTATTAAAATCTCTTACTCCTTCAGATGTAGAAACAGTTCTCTATGATGATAGAATCGAATTGATAGATTATGAAGATAAAGCTGATGCAGTGGTAATTCCTGTGGAAACCTATACTGCTAAAAGAAGCTATGAAATAGCAGAGAATTTCAGGAGAAGAGGAATAAAAGTAATATTAGGAGGATATCATGTTACTTTGATACCTGAAGAAGCTGAAAAGTATGCAGACTGCATTATCACAGGAAATGCAGAGATGGTATGGAATGAGGTGATAGAAGACTGCCGTTGCAGCACTCTAAAGAAAAGATATAATGGAGAAACAACATACCTTCATACCCAGCCTGATAAAAGCATATTTGAAGGGAAAAAATATGTACCTGTATCTCTTGTGGAAACAGGACGGGGGTGTTGTAACAGCTGTGAATTTTGTGCTATAGCAGGGTACTATAAATTTCATTACTATCCTAGACCTCATGAAGACATAGTAAGAGATATAAAAGATTCTAAACATAAGTATCACTTTTTAGTAGATGATAATCTAGTAGCAGACAGAAAAAATGCCATGGAACTTTTTAGAAAACTAGAACCTTTAAAAATAAAATGGGCTGGACAAGGAACTCTAAATATGGCAAAAGACAAGGATCTTCTTACTGCAATGAAAAAAAGCGGCTGCGAAATAATATTGATAGGTTTTGAAAGTCTTGATACAGATAATCTTAAACAGATGAATAAAGCTGTGAATATCATGGAAGCTGAACGAGATGAGCTTGTTCAGCGAATACATAATGCTGGAATAGGAATTTATGCCACTTTTGTCTTTGGTTATGACAATGATACACAAAATACTATCAAAAAAGCTGTCGAATTTTCCAAGAAGCATAATTTTTATACAGCAGCATTCAATCATTTACTTCCCTTTCCTGGGACAAAACTCTATGATAGATTGAAAAGCGACAACAGACTGTTGTATGATAAATGGTGGCTGGAAGAAAATTACAACTATGGAGAGCTGGCATTTAAGCCTAAACAGATGAGTCCTGAAGAACTGAGTAAAGCATGTCAGAATGCAAGAAAGGAATTTGCTTCTTTTAAAACTGTATTCAAAAGAGGAATACAGGCTATGAGATACAGCAGTCCTATGCTGTGGAGCCTCTTTTGGATAATGAATTTAAGTATAAACAGCGAAATTGATCAAAAAATAAATGTACCTATAGGGAGGAATTTAGATGAGTTTCCAAAATAAAAAATTTACTCTAACAAGGGCAGAAAAAAAGGATACCGCAGATATTGAAAAAATTATGAAAAGTGGAAGTTTTAGCGGAGGAATAGAAATACAGTATTTAAGAGGAGACGATCCCCTTGCTTCTTTTGAGAAAGAGGGAACTGAATCTTATATATATATTCTCAGGGAAAAGGAACATGGAGAAGCTGTTGGAATGGGGGGATGTATAGTAAGACCCGCTCTTGTAAATGGAAAAATTAAAAGAGCTGGATATCTTACAGGGTTAAAGGTTATTCCTGAATATCAAAGAAGAGTTATGTGCATTCCAGAGATATACAGATTTCTTTATGAAGAAACTAAAAATTATATAGACTTTTACTACAGCTCTATTCTTGAAGAAAATACAGCTGCTCTCCTGCTTTTGGAAAAAAGACATAAAAATATGCCTGAATATAGATTTCTTGACAGTTATATTGTATATTTTTCTAAAACAGGAAATTTCAAGAAAACGAATTTTCAAATAGCTAGATGTGATTTCTCTCAAGCTGAAGAGTTTTATATAAAAGAAGCTGAAAAATATAATCTCACATACCCTTCATTGAACAGCAACGATTTAAAAAATGGAGAATTTTATGGTATCTATGAAAATTCTCAATTATTAGGAATAGGATACTTTCTCAATCAACAGGATTATAAAAACTATGTGATAAAAAGTTATTCAGGAATCTACAAATATATTTCAAAACTTCCTACACGGCTTTTAAAATATCCTTCATTTCCAAAAGAAAATCATTCTGCTGACTATACATCTATGGGTATAATGGTAAAGGATAACAATGTCGAACTTGGATATGAACTTATCACACAGCTGCTAAAAATTTCCCCCAAACGTGATTTTGTAATGTTAGGGCTTTTAGAAAAAGATCCTTTAAATAAAGCCTTTTCACGAATCAAAAATATTAAATATCGAAGCAGGATATATCATGTAACTTGGGATAAAGAAGATAAAACCACTGATGAACTCAAAGAAGCTCTTTTGAAATTAGAGGTAGCATTTTTATAACTATATAATAGTACTTATTTTTTTTAAAAGTAATATCTATTCTATAATATTAAAAATAAAAGGACAGCTGTTAGTCTAAACCGCTGTCCTTATTAACTGCATTAATAACTTTTTAAATTTAATTTTTTTTATTTATACCTCTTTATAATTTTATCTCTTTTTTCTCTTCAATAGCTTTTATTATTCCTTTTACTACTTTTATAGAAATAAGTCCATCTTCTGCTGCTACAGGAGATTCTTCATTTTTTAAAATAGCATTTACAAAAGCATCTATTACACCAGTTTTTGTCTGATTGTCATTTGTCTGTATAGCTTCAACTTCCAATTCTTCCATTTTTCCATCTTCATAGATTATTTTTATTTGATATTTAGGGTCATCATATATTCTGATTATCCCTTTCTCCATATACAAAATAGTTGAATTATCTTCCTGTCCATAATATGTCCAGCTGAAAGTTCCTGTTCCTATTGCTCCACACGCCATTTTCAATACACAGATTGCATTATCATAAACTTCTACAGGATCTCCATTTTCAAAAGTTTTATGAAGAGTTCCTCCCATTCCACATACACTTTCAAATTCTGAGTCTGTAAGATATCTGATAAGATCTATTTTATGAACTCCCAAATCTCCTATTACTCCAAATTCACACTTATCTTTCTGGAAGAACCATGTATTTTTAGATTTACTCTCTGTCCATGATTCAGGGCCTCCATGCCCAAAAGTAGTTCTGAAAGTTATTACTTTTCCTAATTTCCCACTTCTTATTATATCTCTCACTCTTTTATGAGCTTCTGTAAATCTCTGATTATGATCCATCATAAATATTTTTCCAGTTTTTTTCTGCATCTCTGCTATCTCTTCTGCTTCCTCTACATTTTTAGTCATAGGTTTTTCGCACAATACATGTTTTCCAAGCTCCATAGCTTTGGTAGATATAATACAATGCATATTATTAGGAGTACAGTCGCTTACAGCATCTATTTCTGGATCATTTAAAATATCCATATATTCATCTACAGCTTTTCCACCGAATTTTCCCACCATCAATTCAGCTCTTTTTTTATTCAAATCATAAAATGCCGTTATCTCTACATGAGGGTTATCTAAATATTCAGGAGCATGTCTTTTTTCAGTTATAGAACCACATCCGATTATTCCTACTTTTATTTTTTTCATCTCTGCCTCCTACATCCTTTCCTTTAAATATTTATACCCCAATTCAAGACCCTCTTTTACTTTTTCAACTGTATCCTGATACTCTAAATCTTCATGTTCTATTACCAATTCATCATCATAACCAATCTCTTTTAATGTATCAATAAATTTTTTCCAGTCTATATCACCTTTTCCAGGCATTCTATGTCTCCAGAATCCAAGATCCCAGTTATCTTTTCTCCCTAATTGTTTTCCTAAAATACTGTAATATTTTTTCTTATTCTCAAATACCTCTGTATCTTTAGCATGAACTTCAAATATTTTATCCTTGTAATCTTTCAAAGCTTGAATATAGTCTATTCCCAGCCATAACAAATGTGATGGATCATAGTTCAATCCGAAGTTATCATATGGAAGTCTTTTAAACATCTCATCCCATAATTCTGGTGAATATGATATAGTTCCTGCCCATCCGCTTTCATGCCATCCTGGCATAGAGCAATTTTCTATTATTATTCTCACATTTTTTTCTTTTGCATACTCAAGTATAGGCTTAAAAACTTTTTCCATTTCATCAAAATTTTCCTCTATTGGAAGTGTCATATCTCTTCCTATGAAAGTTCCTACATTTTTTACTCCTAAAAGTGAAGCTGCATCTATTACTTTTATCAAATGATCATTATATCCCTTTCTCTTTACAGGATCATGGTCCAAGTTATTATCATAGTAAGCAAGAGTTACAATAGTCATCTCATTTTCTTTAAGGAATCTGTTTAATTTATCCGCCTCTTCCTTAGTAAAATTCGCTACATCTATATCACTTCCTGAATAATCTCTGGAATTAGTTTTAGGCCAGCATGAAACTTCTAATGTTTCAAAACCTATCTTATGAGCCCATTCTATTTTTTCATATATAGACATATCTCCCATGATACCAGTTAAAAATCCTAATTTCATATGAACCTCCATAAGTTTGTTATATTTTAATCATTACCTTTTTTACTTTGGAAAATTACTGCCAGAATTATTATTATTCCCTTTACCAAACCTGACAGGAATGGCGGAATACGAGCTGCTATAAGGATACCTTCTATCATTTGAAGCATTATAGCTCCCAGAAAAGTTCCCATTATTTTTCCTCTTCCTCCACTCATAGATGTTCCTCCAATAGCAACTGCTGCTATTGCATCCAACTCAAAAGACATTCCCACATTGGCTGCTGTGATAGAAGTAAGTCTTGATGATAGAAGGAATGAAGCTATTCCTGTTAAAAATCCTGTAAGTGTAAAACATAATGTTTTTACTTTCACTACATTTACTCCAGTAAGGAAAGTAGCATTCTCATTAGAACCTACAGCATAAACATATCTTCCAAATTTTGTATATTTCACTAAAATAACCATAAGTATAGTTATTATTACAAAAATTATTGCAAGGTTAGGCACACCTAAAAATTTTCCTGCTGCTATCTTTCTGAAACTCATAAGTATCTTCATCTTAATATTGAAAGGTCCACCTTGTCCTAGCTGAACTATTATTGATCTGTAGGCACTCATTGTAGCAAGGGTAACTATGAAAGGAGCTATTTTCCCTTTATTTGTTATCAGTCCATTGATAGTTCCAAGCAAAGCTCCAAATGCCATACAGAAAAGGAGCATTATAAAAGGGCTCTCTGTTCTGTTGAGAACAACTACTCCTAATCCTGCTACAAGGGCACATTGTGATCCCACCGACAAATCTATCTGCCCTGATATGATAATAAGAGTCATTCCAAGTGCTATTATCCCTTTAATAGATGATTGAAGCATAAGTGTAGATAAATTTGTCCATGACAGGAATGAGTGGTTTATTACAGTTGCTATTACAACAAGTACTAAAAAAGAAAATACAAATGTATAATTAGAATATATTTTTTTCATATCTAGATTTTTATTCAACTGACTCATATTTTTTCCTCCATATTTGCTCCTGTAGCATAGTGCATGATATTTATCTCACTGAACTCATCTCTTGTCAGTTCTTTATTTATTCTTCCTTTATACATTACAAAACACCTGTCTGCTACTTTATTTATCTCTGGATATTCAGAACTGAATATTATTATTCCTTTCCCAGTTTTAGCCAATTCATTGATTATCTTGTAAATTTCAAATTTAGCCCCTACATCTATCCCCTGTGTAGGATTATCTAAAATTATCACATCAGTATCCAGTTCAAGACATCTTCCAATAATTATCTTTTGCTGATTTCCTCCTGAAAGTGATGTTATATAGTCATCATAGTGTCCGATTTTTGTGGACATCTCTTTTTTTCTTGTATCAAATCTTTCTATTTCTGATTTATCATCAATAAAAAGTTTTTTATGTTTTGAAACAAATCTTGAAACAGAAAAATTATTAAGTATACTCATATCTTTTATAATAGAACGTTCTTTTCTATTTCTCTGTACCATACTTATTCCATTTTCCACTGTATCTTTTATACTTCTATATCCAAGTTTCTTCCCATTTACCCATACTTCTCCAGAATTTATTTTACATACCCCATATAACGCCTCTGCAAGCTGATCTCTTCCATCTCCATGCAGTCCTGTAACTGCTATAACTTCCCCTTTTCTCAAATTAAAAGATATATCTTTAAATTTTCCTTCTGAAGTTATATTTTTTACTTCCATCAATATTTCTTCTGATATTTTTTCTTTTTCTATCTTTTCATTTTCTATACATCTTCCCACTAAAAGTTCAGTAGCTTTTCTTTCGTTTATATCCTTAAAATAACCGCTTTCTATAAATCTTCCATCTCTAAGCACTGTATATCTGTCGCAGATACTGAAAAGCTCCGGCATTTTATGAGATATATAAATCATAGTTACTCCCTGTTCCTTTAATCTTCTCATAAGAACAAAAAGCATTTCTATCTCTTTATTAGTTAAGGCTGTTGTAGGTTCGTCCATTATTATAAGCTTTGCATCAAAAAGAAGAGCTTTCGCTATTTCAACGAGCTGTTTTCTTGATGTCTCCAAATGCCTTACTTCCATTTCAGGGTCAATATCCAGATTCATTTTTTCAAGAATTTCTTTAGATCGTTTTATCATCTCTTTTTTATTTAGAAGTCCATATTTATTAAGAAGCTCCTCTCCAAGAAAAAGATTTTCATAGACAGTAAGATCATTTACAAGATTTAATTCCTGATGTATAAATCTTATCCCCATTCCCTGTGTTTTCTTAGTATTCAGATCCTCTATTTTCTCTCCATTAAAATAAATCTCTCCCTGTGTAGGCGGAAATGTCCCTGCCAGAATATTCATCAGAGTGGATTTCCCTGCTCCATTCTCTCCTAATAGTCCATGTATTTCACCTTTATCTACACTGAGGGAAACATCTTTCAAAGCCTGTACAGGACCAAAACATTTCACTATATTCCTCATCTCCAAAAGCATGATTTTTATCACCTACCCCATTTTTTAAATAAGGGTGGGAATTCCCACCCTCAAATTAATTTATTTTAGATTCCGCTTTCGTATCTTATTTTCCAATGCTCACTCTTCATATAGTCTTTATAGTTATTGTTATCTATTGTTTCAGTAGGGATAAGATATAGTCCAGAGAATGTTTTTCCATCTAGTATATCTGCACCCATTTTAACTGCATCTCTTACCATTGTAGGAGAGAACAGATAAGTTACTTGATCTATTCCTAAATCATTTTTGAATATATCAAAAGTTTCTATATTTTCTCTTCTTCCACCAACACCAGTTACAAGTTTAATATTAAGTTTAGCATTTCCACTATAACTCATTATTGCATCTAATACTCCAAGCATAACTTCATCATCATGAGTAAATACAGCTTTTATACTTTCTACTTCATCTTTTTTCAAACTGTTAAGAAGTGTTTCCATTTGTTCTTGAGCTTTTGCTCTTTGCCAGTCAGTACTGAATTGTTGAAGAATGTTGATATTTTTATCAGCAGTTTTTGCAAATCCATCTGAACGTTGTTGAGGAACTGTTGAGTTATCTCCTTTGAACTCAAGGATATTAACTTTTCCTTTTTTCAAATCTTCAGCAAAGTATTTATTCAGATATCTTCCAGTCTCTTCCCCTATTGTAAAGTTATCTCCCATAACTTCAGCAGTAGGTTTAAATTCATCAATTAAACGGTCATAAATAATTAATGGAATCTTAGCTTCCATAACTTTCATAGCCCCAGATCTCAATTCATTTCCATTGTGTGGCCATAAAACAATACAATCAACTTTTTCATTGATTAAAGTATCTAACTGGTTATTTTGTTCTGATGCTTCAGCAGAAGTAAGGAATTTGTAGCTAAATCCATTAGCTTTAGAATACTCTTCAGCTGCTGCTCTAGCGTGTTTTATACTCTCTCCTAAAAATCCGTGAGTTGCGTTAGGCATAACAATTCCTAAAACTTTCCCTCCAGCACTTGCAAATGCAGCTACACTTAAAAGCAATAATGCCGCTAATAATGTAAAAAATCTCTTCATCAAATCAATCCTCCTTATATTTTATTAGAGATGTCTCTCTACTTTAAAACAAATTTATTGGTTGTTTCTCTGACTATAAGCTCATGGTCTAAAATAATTTTTTCAGGATCATTGCATTCTCCTGTTATTTTTCTTACCAAGCTTTTTACTGATTCTGCTCCTAATTCATATCCCGGCTGTGATACTGTTGTAAGTGATGGTTCTGTAACTGCTGAAAAATCTATGTTATCAAATCCTATTACTGCTGCTTCCTGTGGTATTTTTATATTTTTAGTATTAAGAGCTTTTAATATTCCTATAGCTATCACATCTGATACTGCAAATATTCCTATATTTTCTACCTCTCTGTTATTTAAAATTATATTCATATGCTTTTGAGCTTCTTTTATAGATAATTCATCTAAAAGTACTTCATTCTCCTTTTTAAATTCCAGCCCATTATCTCTCATAGCTTCTATCAAACCTTCTCTTCTCAATGTAGAATATGTATAGTCTTTTTTCATTGAGAAAAGATATATATCTTTCTTCCCTATTGATATAAGATGACTTACAGCTTCATATGCTGCTTTTTTATGATCTATAGTTACATAAGTAAGTTCGTTTTCTTCTATGTACTCACTGCACTGAACTATCTTTTTGAAAACGTTTTCATCTTTTATCTTTTCCATTATCTTATCTTTTCTTATTTTCTCCATAAGTATTATTCCATCTACAAGTTTGGTATTTAGCAGAGTGAGATAATCTAATAATTGTGCTTCTGATGAGTAGCTGCTTCCCAAAATAATATTGTACCCCATGCTTTTTGCTGTTACTTCTACTCCTTCTAAAATGGCAGAGTAGTAAGGGTTTGATATCTCTGGAACTATTATCAAAAGCATATTACTCTTAGTTCTTTGAAGACTGCTTGCCATAAAATTTGGTGTATAATTTAATTTTTTTATAGCTTCTTCTACCTTTTCTCTTGTCTCTTTTTTTACATTTTTTCCATTTATAACTCTCGAAACAGTAGCTAATGAAACTCCTGCATATTCTGCTACATCATTTATTTTCATCTTGTTGTACACCTCTTTTTGAAAACGTTTTCATTTCTCCTGTTGATAAATTATATAACTCATGATCTCTACTTTGTCAATAGCTTTTTAAACATTTTTTTCTATTTACTTACATTTTCTTCCAATTATTTTCATTTTTTATTTTAAAAACCCTCTGTAATGTTTAAATTATAAAAAATATATTGTTGATTTTTTATGAAAAATAATATATTATTTACTAAGATAGTAAATAATATATTTGAGGATGATGACATGATATTTCAAAGAACTGAACTTTTGATAGGAAAGGAAAACCTTGAAAAACTTCAAAATTCTCATGTAATAGTATTTGGTGTTGGAGGAGTGGGAGGCTTTGTCATAGAAGCTCTAGCCAGAGCTGGTGTTGGAGAATTATCCATTGTAGATTTTGATACTGTGGATATCACCAATCTTAACAGACAGATTATTGCCCTACAAAATACTGTAGGAAAATTAAAAACCTCTGTTATGAAAGACAGACTTCTTTCTATCAATCCAGATATAAAAATACATGAGTATCCAGAAAAATTTTCAATGGAAAATTATGATAAATTTTTTAAAGATAAAAAATATGATTATATAGTAGATGCAATTGATTTAGTAACATCTAAGTTGATATTAGCTGAAACAGCTCAAAATACTGGTACTCCAATTATTTCTTCTATGGGTACTGGAAATAAAATTGAACCAACAATGCTTGAAGTAGCTGATATCTACAAAACTTCTGTATGTCCTTTAGCTCGTGTTATGAGAAAAGAGTTAAAAAATAGAAGAATAAAAAAATTAAAAGTGGTTTATTCAAAGGAGATTCCCAGAAAGCCTGAGAATGAAACTGGGAGCAGAGAAAAAAAGGTAAATGTTGGAAGTATATCTTTTGTTCCTTCAAGTGCTGGACTTATAATAGCAAGTGAAGTTGTAAAAGATATCTGTGATTTATAGGAGGAATAAAGATGAAAAAAATAGGAATTTTTTATGGAACAACATCTGGAAATACTACTGGTATAGTTGATGAGATAGAATTCTATCTTAGAAAAGATGACTACCAGACATATAATGTAGCTGATGGAATATCTGAAATAAAAGATTATGAAAATCTTATTCTTGTATCTCCTACTTATGGAGTTGGAGAATTGCAGGAAGATTGGAACAATGTTTTTGAAGAGTTTAAAAATATAGATTTCACTGGTAAAACTGTTGCCATAGCAGGACTTGGAAACCAGTTTGCTTTTGGTGAATCATATGTTGGAGCTATGAAAATACTTTATGATGCTGTTATAAAAAATGGTGCAAAAGTTATTGGATTCACTTCTACTGAAGGATATCATTATGAAGAAACTGAAGCAGTTGTAGATGGAAGATTTGTAGGTCTTGCTCTTGATGAAGGAAATCAAGGAACAGACACTCCAGATAGAATTAAAGAATGGATAGAAAAAATTAAACCATATTTCAACTAAAAATTAAAGAGGTTGACTAATAAGCTAAGATAGCTTTTAGAAATTTGAAAATTAGAAAGGCTTGTGTAATTAATGAAGTAAGTAAAACGTGAAAAACAGTATGTCTGAACGTTAGTGAGTTTCCAGTAATTAAGCAGTTAGAATTTTAACTGCTATAATTACTGAGATGCAACAGTGGAACTGTTGTAATCCTTCATCTGTCTTTTATATTTTAGGAACGAAATTAATAACAACCCTTTCTACTGGAAAAGTTCTAAAATTATACTTTTCTTAATAAATCAACCTCTTTTTTATTTATATTACTTATTTACTTTTACTCCAAAGACAACCTTTTCTCCATTTACATTAAATTCTCCTGTGAATCCATCTGTTTCTCCAAAAACTATTTCATCAGCAAGAGTATCATGCTTAATTTCTTCAGCATTTCTTTCAATGATTTCTTTAATTTTATCATTATCTTTTTCATAGAATGTAATGTGGTCAGTTACATCAAAGTCTGCCTCTTTACGCATAGATTGAATTTTACTGATAATTTCTCTTACAAATCCCTCTTCTATTAATTCAGGAGTAAGTTTAGTATCAAGTACAACAGTTATTCCTCTATCTTCAAGCGGCATATATCCTTCTGTTTGAGCTGTTTCTATCAACAGATCATCTACAGTAAGAGATGCTTCCTCTCCATCAGCTAATTTAAGAACTAAAACTCCATTAGTGTCCAGCTCTTTTTTAGCTTTGCTTCCATCCATCTCTGCCAGAAGAGTACGGATTTCATTTACTTTCTTACCATATTTTTGTCCCAATACTTTTAGCTGAGGTTTGAAAGTATATGAAGTAAATTGCGATGTATCCTCTACAAAGTGAATTTCTTTAATATTAAGTTCTTCTTTTATAATATTTTGATAAAGTTCTCCAACTTTATGCCCAGCTTTTACATAGATATTAGCTACTGGTTGTCTATTTTTAATATTAGCTGCATTTCTTGCTGCTCTTCCTAGAGTAACTACCTGAAGAACTTCTTCCATATCCTCTTCAAGTGCTTTATCTATAAGGTCTTCATGCACTTCAGGGAAATCAGTCAAATGAATACTTTCAGGTGCATTTTTATCTATACTGCATACCAGATTACGATAAATTTCCTCTGTCATAAACGGAATCATTGGTGCAGCAGCTTTTGAAATAGTAACAAGAGCTGTATATAAAGTCATGTATGCTGTGATTTTATCATCAGTCATATCTTGTACCCAGAAACGCTCTCTGCTTCTTCTTACATACCAGTTGCTTAATTCATCTACAAAATCCTGAAGAAGTCTTGCAGCTTCAAGAAGTTTGTAGTCAGCAAGATTTTCATCTACACCTTTTACTACTGTATTTAATTTAGAAAGAAGCCATTTATCCATAACAGTTAATTTATCTTTGTCTAAAGTATATTTTGTAGCATCAAACTGATCTATCTCAGCATAAAGAACAAAGAAAGCATATGTATTCCATAATGTAGCCATGAATTTACGCTGTCCTTCCTGAACTGCTTTTCCATGGAATCTGTTAGGAAGCCAAGGAGCTGAATTTATATAGAAGTACCAACGAATAGCATCTGCTCCATAAGTAGCAAGTGCTTCAAATGGGTCTACTGCATTTCCCTTAGATTTAGACATTTTCTGTCCATTCTCATCTTGTACATGCCCTAGTACAATTACATTTTTGTATGGTGCTTTATTGAAAATCAATGTAGATATTGCAAGAAGTGAATAGAACCAACCTCTTGTCTGGTCAACAGCTTCAGATATAAAGTCTGCTGGGAATTGTTTTTCAAATAAGTCCTTGTTTTCAAATGGATAGTGATGCTGTGCAAAAGGCATTGATCCTGAGTCAAACCAACAGTCAATAACTTCTGGCACTCTTGTCATTTGTTTTCCACAATGAGGACAAGTTATAGTTACTGCATCTATATATGGACGGTGAAGCTCAATATTTTCTGGACAGTTAGGTGACATAGATTTTAATTCTTCTATGCTTCCAATAGCATGATTATGTCCGCATTCACATTCCCATACATTCAGAGGAGTTCCCCAGTAACGATTACGGCTGATTCCCCAGTCTTGAACATTTTCAAGCCAGTCACCAAAACGTCCTTTTCCTATAGTTTTTGGTATCCAGTTGATAGTGTCATTGTTTCTGATAAGGTCTTCTTTTACAGCTGTCATTTTGATAAACCAAGATTCTCTTGCATAATAGATAAGAGGAGTGTCACATCTCCAGCAGTGAGGATAATTATGCTCAAATACAGGTGCATCAAAAAGAAGTCCATTCTGTTCAAGAGTTTTCAAAATATCTTTATCTGCTTTTTTACAGAATACTCCAGGCCAAAGTGTTTCTTCTGTCATTTCTCCTTTAGAATCTACTAATTGTACAAATGGAAGGTCATATTTTCTTCCTACATTGGCGTCATCTTCTCCAAATGCAGGGGCTGTATGAACTACTCCAGTACCATCAGTCAATGTAACATAAGTATCACAAGTTACATACCAGCATTTTTTATCTGGTTTTACAAAATTAAATAGAGGTACATATTCTTTGTACTCTAAATCTTTTCCCTTATAGCTTTCAAGGATAGTATAGTTTTCTTTCAATACTGTTGGAACTAAAGCTTCTGCCATGTAGTAAGTATATCCTTCATGCTGAACTTTTACATAAGTTTCATTTGGATTTACACAAAGAGCCACATTTGAAGGCAGTGTCCAAGGAGTAGTTGTCCAAGCTAGAATATATGCGTCTTCATCTTTTACTTTAAATCTAACTATTGCTGATCTTTCTTTTACATCTTTATATCCTTGTGCCACTTCGTGACTTGATAGAGGTGTTCCACATCTTGGGCAGTAAGGAACAATTTTAAATCCTTTGTACAATAGATCCTTTTCCCATATTTGCTTCAATGCCCACCATTCAGATTCAATGAAGTTATTGTCATAAGTTACATATGGCTTTTCCATGTCAGCCCAGAATCCAACTGTTTTAGAAAAGTCCTCCCACATTCCCTTATATTTCCACACACTTGTTTTACACTCTTCAATAAATGGTTGTAGTCCATAACTTTCTATTTGATCTTTTCCATTTATTCCCAATAATTTTTCTACCTCAAGCTCTACTGGAAGCCCATGAGTATCCCATCCCGCTTTTCTTGGTACATCATAGCCTTTCATAGTTCTGTATCTAGGTACCATATCTTTTATTACACGAGTTAAAACGTGCCCTATATGCGGTTTACCATTAGCTGTAGGAGGTCCGTCATAGAAAGTATATGTCTTATCCCCTTTTCTTAATTCCAGACTCTTTTCAAAAATTTTGTTCTCTTCCCAGTATTTTTCAATTTCTTTTTCTCTTTCTACGAAATTCAAACTCGTAGACACTTTTTTGTACATAAAACCCTCCTGATAAAAAGTTTAGATTGTAATAAAAAAGACAGCTATGCAGGCTGTCTTCAACTTTTAATTTATTTCCTTAAGAAGAATAACTTAGACTACATAAATAACATCTATAATATTTTTATTGAAAGCATATTATTGATATTATTATAATTATGGCAGCTCTTAAAGTCATTTTCTTCTCCTTGTTATATTTTCTAAGTACAATATATCACATATCCTATACAAAAGTAAACCCCATTTTAATTTTCTTCTCTATTATAATAAAAGGATAAAAGAAATTTTTTTAATTCATTTTTTCTTTTATCCTTTATATTTAATCATTATTTATTTTACACATTTCAAGTTTAACATTTTCTCTACTCTCTGATCCTTTTGATAAAGAGTCATTGTAGAATCCCCATAATTTTCTATTTTTGTTGGTGTTCCATTAGCAATTTCTAAAACTTTTTGTACAATTAAATCAGCCCCCTGGCTAATCCCCATAGTCCCTTCCATTATTTCTGCAACATTGACATCTATATCATCATTCATCAAGTCAGAATTTCCACTTACTCTTATTACTGGAACTATTGCATTATTAAACCCTGCTGCTCCACTTGTCCACAATATTATATGAGCTCCTAAAGCTGCATAATTTACTCCTGCTCCTCCACAAAGCATAGTTACTTCTGACAAATAAAACCCTGCTTTAGTAGGTTTTTCAATGAAATCTTTATTTATTTGAAGAACATCTTGAATAGGTTTAGTTCCCATTTTATGCAATGCTCTTAAAGATTTCTCTTCTATTGTTGTTAATCCTCCTACACTGTTTCCTATACTCATTGTTTCTACATCTGTTCCTTCTACACTCCAACGAGCACGTTCATTGTTTATCAATATTTCAATTTTTTCTCTAACCTTATCAGAAACAGCTCTCTTAAATAATATTTCATTACATCCTTGTAACTCAAATAGTTCTCCTCCAATACAAGTCATTCCCATATCTATTAATTTGTCAATAGCCGCTCCTACACTAGGATTAGATGCTATTCCTGAACTTGTATCACTTCCTCCACATTTAACTCCAACAACAAGTTTATCAAGTGTAAATTTCTCAAGTTTTAAATTTTTTATATATGCATCTATATCTGCAAGAATTTTTCTTCCTTTTTCTATTGTTTGTTTTGTTCCTCCGTTTTCCTGGCATACAAGAGTTGCAGTTAATTTTCCAGTCTCTTTTACTGGATTTGCTATCTGTTCAGGTAAAATACTTCCACACCCCATAGCTAGAACTATAATCCCTGCTACATTTGGATTTTTAGAAACTTCTATCATTTGATTAAATGTTTCTTCATTTCCTCCAAGCATACATGTATACCAGTTTGTCAATACCACTGCATTTTCACTTTTTTCCGCTATTTTTCTTGCTATTCCATCACAACATTCATCTACTGAAATAATTAAAATTTTATTTCTTATACCTACTGTTCCATCAGGTCTTTTATATCCTAAAAAGTTCATCATTTTTCCTCCTCTTATTTTAACTTTATATTCATCTGTCTAATAATTTCTTTTTTAAAAGCAGGAGGAATCTCTACTGATAAACTTTTTACATTATGAACATGTACTAATTCTCCTTTTGATATTCCTTTTGTTAATTCTCCTATTTTTTCACCATATTTTATAACCGCTTCCCCTTTTTTTAAATCAAATAAGGCTATTTTATTTCCATAAGGTATATCCTCTTTTGCTTCTATTTCGTATAAAAATTCATTTTGTTCATTATATATTCCAACTATATCTCCACATTTTACATCATTCAGAACTGTAGATACCTGATCTTTTTCATGCATTCTCACACTTCTTTTCATTACATTAATCTCCCTTAATAATTTATTTTTTATCTATCATATGTGCTTCAATCTGTCCAAAGTCTTTGAATATCCACTGAATCATTCCTACAAGCATTACTATCATTATAAAGATAATTGGTACAGCTGTTATTATTGCACAAGTTTTTATTGTGTTTAGATTTGCTTTAATAAGAATCATTGTAAGAGGCACTAGAGCCAACATTACACACCAAAAAAGACGTAACATAGGATTAGGTTCTTCATTATTTTTAAGTCCTATTGATGATGTAGTTGCCATTGTAAATGCTGCTCCATCTAATGTTGTAGCAAGGAATAACAATGTTACTATACAAAATACTATCATAAAAATTGAACCAAATGGTAATGAACGCAATACTTTAACAATAGCAATATTATCTTGTCCATTACTCAACATTCCTACCATATCAACGACTTTATTAAGCTGTCGTTCTAATGACAAACTTCCTAAAACTCCAAAGAATACAAAACATCCGAAACTTCCGCTAATCAATGTATTCGCAACTACAGAACGTATATTTCTTCCTTTTGAAACTTTTGCTATAAAAATCCCTGTAAAAGGTGCATAAGTTATCCAATACAACCAGTAGAACATAGTCCAAGATTCTGGAAAACCTGATTTTCCTATTGAATCTGTGAATAAACTCATTCCTATAAAATTTTGAAACATCAGACCTAAAGATTGAGTTGTGTTATTAATTATAAATAACGTTGGTCCAAAAACAACTACTGCTACAAGGAAAATTATAACTAATTTTATATTCCAGTCTGCTATTTTTGACATTCCTTTTTGAATACCTATATATGAACTGAAAGAATATACAATTGAAATAACTACTATTATAAGAAAATTTATTATAAAACTTGGCTGTATTCCAATTACATTACAGAAAATTTCCGTAACTAGAGGAACTGATACCCCCAATGTTATGCTTAATCCTCCAAAGCAGATAAATATAAATAATATATCCACTATTCTACAAATTATCCCATCTTGTTTTAAACCTGTTATTGAACTTATTACACTACTTAAACTAAGTCCTTTATTTTTTCTGACATGAAAATGATAAGCAATAGGAATTCCTGCAAGTGCATATAAAGTCCAAGCACTTATTCCCCAATGAAACATTGAATATGTAACACTCATTTCATATGCTCTGATAGAGTTAGGGGCTATTCCTAAACCAGGAGTTCCTATATAATAAGCCCATTCGATAAATGCCCAATACACTGTTGCAGATCCAAGTCCACAACATATCATCATAGACACCCATTTAAATGTTGAATATTCAGGTTCTCCCTCTCCTAATTTTATTCTTCCAAATTTACTAAAAGATATTCCCGCTAATAAAATAACTCCAATGAAAGTAAATAAAAGAGTTAATGACCCAAATACATCAGTGAATAATTTAAATATCTTATTTGCTATTTCCTGAGAAGATTCAGGCATAAAATATAAACATCCTACTACAATAAAAACAACTATCAAGCTTACTATAATTAATAATTTATCTAACTTTTTCTCCATTTCTCCCCCTCTATTTCATTCTATATTTTTTTATCATTTCCTCATCTAATTCTATTCCTAATCCTATACAATCAGGTACTGTTACATATCCATTTTCAAAAGGAATTCTATTTTTTACTAAATCCTTGAAAAGTGGACTATTGCTTTGAGAATATTCCATTAAATCCCCATGCTCTGTTGCTGCTAGAAATTGAACTGTTGCTGCTAGTAAAATCCCTGTACTAAAACCATGAGGAATTAATTTAGTTCCATTTAATTCAGCCATATCATATATTTTACGCAGTTCACTTATTCCTCCACATCTTGTTACATCAGGCTGAACTATATCTGGCTGTGCACTTTTTAAAAATTCTTGAAATTCATAACGTGTAGTTAATGATTCTCCTCCAGCTATTTTTGCTGATGACACTCCTGATAATTTTGAATACCCTTTTAAATCATCCGCTAGTATAGGTTCCTCTATCCAGTTCAAATTATATTTTTCTAGTTTTTTTATCATTGATAATGAATTTCCATATGTTCTCCATTTACTTGCAAGATCTATTTCTAACTCAAAATCATCTCCTAATTCTTCTCTAACTGCTCTTACTATTTTTTCATCTAATTCTGGACTATCTCCTAAAACTCCACCACCAAATTTTAAACTTGTGAATCCTTGATTTTTTAGTTCACGAGCTATAATTTTATTCTCTTCTGGAGTATCTGCTGGAATAAATGTTCCATATGCTCTTATTTTATCTCTATATTTTCCCCCCAGCAACATATATATTGGAACTTTATAATATTGAGAAGCTATATCCCAAAGAGCTATATCAATAGCACTTATAGCATGTATCCCTGCTCCCCTTCTCCCTACATAGTTGGAAGCCCAATACATCTTATCCCATAGTTTTTGTATCTCTAATGGATTTTCCCCTATCAATAGTCTTTTCAATCCACTACAGTATAAATTTGTCTCTGGTGCTTCTATAATCGCTTTCACAACCACTGGTGAAGTATCACTTTCTCCTACTCCAACTATTCCCATGTCTGTGTGAACTTTTACAATTACAGCATCCTCACCCCATTCACATGGACTATCCATTGGTGGTATTCTCAAACAAATAACTTCTACATCTGTGATTTTCATATGACATCTCCTTTTTTAATTAAGATTATTGTCTTATATATAAGCAATATCTATGCCATTTTTATTCTTATTTTATTTCAATCTAAAAAGCATATTTTTTTCTTTCATTTTAAAATATATTTCTTTTTTTGAGTTTTTTTCGACTCGAAAAGTTGAATCGCTTTTAATTCAATGACTTGATTTCAACTCAATTTTAAAGTATAATAACATTATGTAATATTTTTGAACTTTTTATAATTAGGAGGAAATAATGTCATTTAAGAATTTACCTTTCAATATTAGTCTTGAAACAATTATGAAAATTATCGATAATATGTATGATGAAATTCTGATCTATGATAATCGCTACAATATTGTATATATTAATAAAGCCTGCCAAAGACATTATAATTGTACAGCTGAATCTATGATTGGAAAATCTTTTTTTGATTTTATAAACAAGGATAATAATTCTTGGGATTGTTCCATTCTTCCCATTGTATATAAAGATCGAAAACCTTATGCTGTTAAACAAAAAACATTTCTAGGAACTGAATTATTTACTATTGCAATTCCAATTTTTGATGAAAAAAATATTTTAAAATATGTTGTTATGAATGTAAGGGATAATACAGATGGTATAAAAATTTACAATCCTGATTATACATACAAAGATTCCATTGTAAAAAATATAGAGCCGCCTAAGAGCAATAATATTAAAATGCAGGAACTTCTAAAAATGATTGAGCGTATAAAAAATATTGATACTCCATGCATTTTAACTGGCGAAAGTGGAACTGGAAAAACTATGTTGGCTAAATATATCCATTCTATCAGTGATCGAGCAAATGAACCTTTTGTAAGTTTAAATTGTGCCAGCATTCCAACAAACTTAGTTGAGAATGAATTATTTGGTTATGAAAAAGGTGCTTTTACAGGAGCAAATTCAAAAGGTAAAAAAGGGCTTTTTGAAACGGCAAACAAAGGAACTCTATTGTTAGATGAAATATCTGAACTTCCCCTTTCAGCTCAATCAAAATTACTTCATGTCCTGCAAGAGCAAAAATATTTACCAATTGGTGGAAATAAACCTATTGAAATTGATGTAAAAATAATTGCTGCAACTAATAAAGATTTGAGAACTTTAGTTTTTAACAAGCAATTCAGAGAAGACTTATATTACAGATTGAATGTTATAGAATTATATCTCCCTCCTTTAAGAGAGAGAAAAGAAGATATTTCATTTTTAATAAAAAGTTTTATTGAAAAGTTTAATAAAAAATATTTTTTCTCCAAATCTTTTACAAAAGAAGCTTTAGAAATACTAGAAGCTGCTCAATGGAAAGGAAATATAAGAGAATTACAGCATGCAATAGAAAGACTTATGGTTACTAATGATAGTTCTATTATTGGAGTTGAACATCTTTCTGAAAGGCTTCCTAATCATTCTTCAGACAAAAATTCTATTGAAGAAGATTTTGGTATGTCATTTGATGAAAAAGTAAGTCATTATGAAGCCAATTTAATAAAAGAAGCTTATCAAAAATTTAAAACTTCAAGAAAAGTAGCTCAATACTTAAAAATAAGTCAAACCAAAGCTAATAAGTTAATTAGAAAATACATAAATAATAATTCTTTATAAAACCTAACTTAAAAAGATGTTCTTCCTTAAATTTTAGGAAAAACATCTTTTTTATTTCTTTTATTTTTGTTTATATGACTATCTAATTACCTATACTAGATTTTTAGTTATTCTTATTTTTATTTTCTTATATGATACTATCAAAAGCGGTACACTCACAGTCATGCACAGAAGTTCTCCCAGAGGAAGAGCCAGCCACAATCCCTTTTCTCCCAAAAATATAGGTAGTATGAAAAGGAGTCCTGCTACACATATAAGAGAACGACACATTGCCACAGCTGCTGATTCCATAGGTTTTTCTACAGCAGTTAAAAATGAGCTGGTTATAACATTCACAAATGAAAACAGATATTGAAATACTACAAAACTCAAAGCTCTTCCTGTCAGAGCCATCAAATCAACATTATCTTTTGAAAATACTCTTATAATAGGGCCACTGTTGAATTTCATTACAAAGAAAAAGAAAAATCCTATACTCCCTCCAGTAAAGAAAGCTGTTTTCATTACCTTGTATATCTGTTCCATTCTTCTAGCTCCAAGATTGTAGGAAACTATTGGCTGAAGTGCCTGAGATAATCCAAAAAGGCATATATTTACCACTGTATTCACATAGAAAACTATAGTTAGGGCTGATACTCCTATTTCTCCTATTCTTCTGATAAGTATATAGTTGAAGATAAAAGTAGCAAGAGCACTTGATACCATTGTCAGCATTTCAGAACTTCCATTATATAATATTTTCCCTAAAAGTATTCTGCTTCCATTAGGTTTTACTATATTAAGTCTGCTTCTGTTTTTAAAATAATTCCACATAAGAACTACTCCAGCAGTTCCATTAGCGATAGAAGTAGCAAGAGCTGCTCCAAATACTCCCATATCCAACTTTACTATGAAAAGATAGTCCATTAAAACATTTCCTGTAAGACATATTATACAGCTTAAAAATACAAGATTTGGCTTTCCAGCTATTTTTATAAATCCCTCTGTAAATATTGGTATATTATATGGTATATTCAATACCAGCATAGTCAAAAGATAGGCTTTTACTAATGGTGCTAGAATTTCCGTTGCTCCTAATATTCCTATTATTCCATTTATAAAAAGAAATCCTAAAAGAGATATGCTTCCTAAAAACACTACAAATATTTGAAGAGTAAAGGACATTATCTCATTAGCTCTTTTAAATTTTCCTTTTCCTAAAGCAATTGAACAGTATACTCCTCCACCAGCTGCTATCATTAGGGCTATACTGTTGGTAAACAATATTATGGGCATAGACAGATTAATTGCTGCAAGTCCTGAAGCTCCCTGAGTATTTGCTATAAATATACCATCTACCATCATTTGTATAGATACTATCAACATTCCTACTATACTAGGAACAGCAAACTTAAAAAACAGCCTGCTGACATTTTTACTTTCTAATTCATTACTCATTTTTCTCACCTTCTCTATTACAAAAGAAAAAGATAACCTAAAAGCTGGTATCCCTCTTAAGTTATCTTTCCCTTAAAACTTTGGAAACTCTTTTGATTCCTTTATAAATTCTACTAATGTCTCTAAATTTACCTTTGGATGATTAGAAGAAACTCCTACTATTGTTCCTTCCACTATTGGTGCATCCACTATTTCTACCCTTATTTCATTTTTTAGTTTTTCTTTTGCTGTTTCTGCATTGCTCACTGAACTTCCAAGATCGCAAAGTATTACTACTCCATCACCTTGATTAGCTCTTCTTATTGCTTTGGTTATAACTTCAGGACAGGTCCCATACCCATTATCATTTTCTAGTCCGCCACCATTCTCCAGCATAAAATCACTATTTTTAAGCTCCATACAAAAATTGATTATCTCTTGTGAAAGTTTAGGATTATGTGCAACTACTACTATTCCTACCATATTTCCCCCATAGAAACTTATATTTTTATACTAACCTATATAACTTCTTTTTATTTAATTGTCAATAGCTGAAAATATTTTTTGGTTTTTATTCATACTTTTGACACTGTTTTTCAACTTTTATATTATAACATAACTTTTATATATAGTGTTATTTTTTTTTGAAAATAAAAAAAGAAATCTTTAAAATCCTACAGATCATAAAAATTTCCTCTTATTTTATTATCTTTTTTTATTTATATCTATTCAGCTTGCAAGTCTGGCTGCTTCCTGCATATTTGCGCTGTCAAAAAGTTTTTCAAGATATTTAAATGTATAGTCAAGGTTGTAAGTCTTTATATTAATATTTTTCCCATTGTAATTAAAGCTTATATTAAATATTTTATTTTCAGAAGATACATTACATATTAGTTTTACAGTCTTAAATGAAGTCTCCCATTTTTTATTCTTTATTAATATTTTCATATCCTTTACCCCCTTCACCATATCTAAAAACACTGATATCTATATTTAATTATATATTATTATATGATGACGCTTTTGTCAATACTTTTTTATTTT
>ERZ838225.122-NODE-122-length-121962-cov-38.104301_pt1 | contig 121962 bp, 117 predicted proteins | sample MGYA00519684_ERZ838225 | MGnify/ENA primary metagenome ERZ838225 (study PRJEB31850, sample SAMEA3708829) | human gut metagenome | biome: human gut; feature: human-associated habitat; material: faeces | place: China | collected 2014 ... | reverse complement strand
AGTTGGTAGAGCACCTGACTCTTAATCAGGGTGTCCCGGGTTCGATCCCCTGATGATGCACCATATGGTGAACGTAGTTCAGTTGGTAGAGCGCCAGTTTGTGGCACTGGTTGTCGTGGGTTCGAGTCCCATCGTTCACCCCATTTAGGGATATCGCCAAGCGGTAAGGCACCACACTTTGACTGTGGTATTCGTAGGTTCGAATCCTGCTATCCCTGCCATTTTTAGTTTACTAGCTCAGTAGGTAGATCACTTGAATTTTAATCAAGGTGTCCGGGATTAAATTCCCGGGTAAGCAACTAAGAAAATTCTTAGTTGCTTTTTTATATTTCAAATGGATTAATATATAAGTTACAATTAATGTTAATAATGAAAATATAGATTTTTATAGCTGTCATACAGAATGGTGGAATGATGAAATAGAACCTTTTAAATATCAAGCAGATAAGCTATTAAATAATATAAATAATGAAAGACTTTCTTTTATAATGGGTGATTTTAATAATAATGCATATGTAAAAGATGAAGGATATGATTATTTAATAAAAAATGGGTTAATAGATACTTATACTTTAGCTCAGGTTAAAGCTAACGGGGTTACTGTTAAAGGTTAAATTGCAGGCTGGGAGTCACAAAGTGAAGATAAAAGATTAGATTTAATTCTTGTAAATAAGAAAATAGATGTTTTAAAGTCAAATGTTATTTTTAATGGGGAAAATGAAGAGGTTATTTCAGATCATTATGGAGTAGAAGTTATAATATAATTAAAAAAAATAAAAGTGGGCAGAGAGTGAAACAAGAGCTTCACTCTCTATTTTTATTAACTTATTTGGTTTTTTAGTTAGTTATTTCATTCCTTGTTCGTATTGTTCAACCATTCTTTTAACCATTTCTCCACCAACGCTTCCGCATTGTTTTGAAGTTAAGTTACCGTTGTAGTCTGTGAAAGGAACACCCATTTCGCTTGCTACTTCATTTTTAAATTTTGATAATCCGTTTTTTGCTTCTGGTACTAACTTTTGAGCCATAAAAGACCCTCCTTTAAATAAATTAATATTTATTTTTATTTGTAAGTAATTAATTTTTACTTACACTAGTATTATGTGTAATATGAATTTATATAATCTATTAAAGTAAAGGAAATAAAGGAAAAAAGGAATATATTAAGTAAGATGTGGAAGAAGGTTTTTATAAAAATAATTAAATATGTTTATAATAAAAAATACACACCTCTAATTAGTGTGTATTAAATAAGATTGTTTATTTTCTTTTAAATTTTAACATAGTAACAACTATTGGAACTGTTATAAGAGCTGATACTATAGCTTCAGGAACTCCATTTGTTAATCCAACAGTAAGTAATGTTCCTGCAACAGCTTCTCTTGAAATTTCTCTTGCTTGTGCATATCTATCAAGATAAAGAATATAAGTTAAACCTAAAACTCCAACTGTATTAGTTAAAGTACCTAAAATTGCTGAAATTCCAACGCATATTCCAGTATTTTTGATTTTATGTTTTAATAATTTAAATGAATAATAACTGATAACTCCAATTAATATTCGAGGAATTAATGCAATTATAGGATTCCAAAAGATAAATGAAGTTAAACCAGGTGCTGTGATATTTTGATACATTGAAAATAAACCAAAAATTAATCCAACAGCAATACCAACAATAGGACCCTCTAATAATACACCTATAATAACAGGAATATGCATTATTGTAAGACTAAATATTGGTAAGCGAATTAATCCTAAGCCACTTATACCAAGGAAAATAGAAATTCCACCTAATGCACCAATAAGAACAAGCCTTCTAGTTTTATTACTAGAATTAGTATTTCTTTTCATTTGTTTCTCTCCTCATAAAAATAATGTTCAATTTTAAATTTAATATAAATATGGAAAATATTCAAGTATTATTAAAATGATGAAGAAATAATATTAAAAATCATAAAAGAAAATATTGAATATGATGATATTAATATTATATTATGAAAGTGTAAATTAATTATATAAGGAGAGGATAAAATGAATTTATTTACTATCGATGGATTAAGTTTTAATAAAGAGGATTTTCTAGACAATATAAATGAATATGAGGATATAATTGCAATAATTGAGGAATTACAAGAAAATTTAAAATATGATGAAATTGAGTGCGTTGGGGAAAACGAATGTTGTAATAAAACTAAAAAAAATTACATAGTTGAAATTCAAGGATTTATAAATCAAAATGATGAATTTATAACTATGGAAGAGGCAAAAGAAAATAATCAATTAAATAGTGGAGTTATGGACTTATTTGTAATTAGGTTATATAAATGTGTAGATTGTGGGAAATGGATAATAGATATATTGGAGTAATTATTAATGATATCAAAAAATAATAGCTTTAAAGATATAACAGAAAAAATAAAGTTCTATATAAGTAATTTTACAGTAAATATAAAGAAAATAATTAAAAAAAATAAGCTTATAGTTATTTCTTTATTTTCATTTATTATATTTATGTTGGTTAGTATGTTTTTTTTAATTAATTTAAATCAAGATAAGATTATAGATAAATTAAATGAAGCGCTATTAAATGAAAACAAAATAAGAATTTCTAAATTTGTAATGGTTAATGAAAAAAAAGTTTCTGAGCAGGAATTAGAGCCATTAATTAACTATTATAATGAAAATCAAGAAAAAATAAAAAATTTAATAAATGGATTAAGAACAGAGGGAAGATATGGTACTTTTAAAGTTATAGTTAAGAAAAATACGTTTTATAAAAGATACTATATAAATATAAATACTGTAGAAATTGAATTTACATCAAATTTAAATAATATTGAAGTTGAATTTGGAAATAAAAAATTTAAGTTAATGAATGAAGCAAAATTTGATGTTATACCAGGAATTTATGAATTAAAATATACTCATAAAACGGAATACGGTGATATTACTGAAAAAGTTAATTTAAGTATAGTTGAAAATAAAAAAATAAATCTTGATGTCAATGGAAACTATATTACTTTATATTCTAATTTTAATGATGCTGAAGTTTTTATAAATGATAAATATACTGGATTATCAGCAAAAGATATTGTTAATTTTGGGCCTATACCAAGGGATAAAGAAATTTTAATTAAATTAAAAAAAGAGTTTCCTTGGGGCAAAATAGAAAGTGAAGAAGTTGATATAAGTAATAAAGAATATTTAAAGCTTGATATTAATATGGCAAATGATAATTTAATTAATATGATAAATCAAGATATAAGTAAATTTTATAATTCAGTATTTGAAGCATTAAATAAAAAAAATAAAGATGAAATACTAAATTGTACTGAAGAAGTAAAAGATACAATTTATAGTTACATAAATGAAAAGAGTATTTTGTTTTCTAATAATTATGAAATTAATAATATAAATGTTGAAATTGAAAAAAGTGATTTTAAATATGAGGATTACATATATAAAGCAAGTATATTAACCAAAGCAAGTTATAACATTTCTAAAAATCTACTTCCGTTTTTAGAAACAAAATATGAAAATTATTTTTTATTAAATTTAGAATATGTAGAAAATGGATTTAAAGTAATAAGAATACAAAAGATAAATATAGATTAGTAGATATAACAACAGATAATGGGGGAAAATATGAATTTTAAAGATAAAATTATTTATTCTGTTATAATTGCATTAACAATTAATACAAGCTATGTTTTTGCAGAAAAAAGTAATTCTATAAAAAATGAGATAAATGAAAATAAAGATAAAATTCAAAGTTTAGAGGAAGAAAAGTCGAATATAAATAATCAAATTGAAAAAAATCAAAATGAAATTGATAATTTACAAAGTAGTATTACTGAAAAGGAAAATGAGTTATATAATATTCAAAAAAAATAAGTAGTTATCAAAAAGAAATAGATAATATTCAAGTAGAAATAACAAAATTAAATTTATCTATAAAAGAAAGTAAATTAGAAGTAGAAAATAAAGAAAATTATATTTTAGAATTGAAAAAAGAAGAAAAACGACTTAAAGAATTATTAGATTCTAGAATAAGAAGTGTTTATAAAGTTGATTTATCAAGGCAATGTGTTTATATGATATTAAAGAGTCAAAATATATTTGAGGTATTTCAAAATTTAACTAATATAAATAAAATAGTAAGCTTTGATAAAGAAATAATAAAAACTTATAAAGAAAATCAACAAATAATTTCAAATGAAGTTGCAGAAATAAAAATAAAAATAAAAGAACAAGAAGAAGATCAACTTGCTATAGAGGAAAAACAAAGTGAAATTATTAATGCTAAAAATGAAGTAGTTGCTATTCAAAAGGAAGAGGAAAATAAAAGAAATGAACTTTTAGCATTACAAAGAGAAAAGAAAAATACGGTTATAGCATTAGAAGAAAATAGTGAAAAAATAAATGGAAAAATTGCTGAAATAGAAGAACATAATAAGGAGTTAGAAGCTGAACTTGATAGAATAATTAACAATGTTAGTGGAAGCAACGGAAGTGGAGGGAATTTAGTAACGGAAAGTGGATTTTTGAGGCCTATTTCAGGAAGGATTACAAGTAATTATGGTTATAGAGTAAATCCTGTTACTGGAGAGTACAAGTTGCATAAAGGAATAGACTATGCAGGTAATTATGGTGACCCTATTAAAGCGTCTAAAAGTGGTGTTGTTGAGTATTCAGGATGGATTAGTGGATATGGAAATACAATTATTTTAGGTCATGGAAATGGAGTTCAAACATTATATCCTCATGCTCAAACGCTAAATGTTAGTGTTGGAGAAAAGGTATCACAAGGTGATGTTATTGCAACTGTAGGTTCAACTGGAAATAGTACAGGTCCTCATTTACACTTTGAGATAAGAATAAATGGACAACCTGTAGATCCTTTACAATATATACCTTATTAACAAAAGAGGGGATGTCGCATTAAGAATAAATACTACAATATATTGTGTATAAAAGTTTTAGTGCGATAGCCCCTTTTGAATAAGCAATACATATAATGAAAATACTATTTAAATATGTTAATATTATTAAAGTTTATGGTAGTAAAAAATAAAAAAACACCTGTGCAAAACTTGCACAGGTTAAGGGATTACAATCGCTTAAGAAAGGGAATAAGCGATTGTGTGGGGTTTTATTAAAACTCTATAATCTTGTAAAATTATAGAGTGGTATGGGCTATTAATTATAGTATCTTATAAATACTATGATTTTATTATACAATATAATTTAATAAAATCAAATAATATTTACAAAAAAAGATGAAAAAAATTTTTTTATGTATAAAAATAGAAAAAATGAAGGAAGAGTTAAAGATGAAAAGTGACTTTTGTAAGGAAATGAAAACAAAAAAAAGAGAAAATGTTTTAAAAGATACTCCTGAATATGAAGCGTATTCAGAAAATGAAGTTAAATTGACAATTGAGGAAATGAGGGGGTTAGGGCTTGTTTCTTGTGGTGGATGCTGTAGCAAAAATAAAGGAGGTTGTAGCAAGAAGAAAGGATGTAATACTGGATGTTGTATAAAAAGTTAATAAGATAAAATTAAAAAAATAAAATGTCGAATTATGTCGTAGAAGAGTTTGGGAAAATATATTTTTAGAATGATTAAAAAATTGTTATGCCAAATTATAGAAATAATCTAAAGTATAAATTATTAAATGTTGATGAAGATTACTATATTATATATAGTGTAATATATGAGTTAACTATATATTGATTTTTAATTTTTATGAACAAATATTTGAAAAAATTAGCTTTAATATGTTATAATAAGCTAGTTGTATTAATCAAACAAGAGATACTTTTTTAGGAGGAATATACAATGGAAGCTAAAATGGAAAAAATCGATGTAAATGTCGTTAAATTTGAAGTAAAGGTTGAAGCAGCTAAGTTTAGCGAAGCTTTAACAAAAGCTTATAAGAAAAATGTTAAAAAATTCAACGTACCAGGATTTAGAAAAGGTAAAGTTCCTATGAACGTTGTTAAACAATATTATGGATTAGGAGTTCTTTTAGAAGATGCTGTTAACTTTGCAATAGAAGAATCTTATAGCGAAGTATTAAAAGAAAATAACATAATCCCAGTTGACTATCCAAAAGTTGATGTTGTTCAAGTTGAAGAAGGAAAAGACTTTATCTATACAGCTGAAGTAACTGTTTATCCAGAAGTTGAATTAGGAGAATATAAAGGATTATCAGTAGAAAAGAAAACTTATGAAGTAACTGAAGAAGAAGTTTCTAAGAAGCTTAAAGAAATGCAAGAAAAGAATGCTAGAGTTGAAACTAAAGAAGAAGGAACTGTTGAAAATGGAAACATAGCAGTTATCGACTTTAAAGGATTCGTTGATGGAGAAGCATTCCAAGGTGGAGAAGGTCACGATTATTCTTTAGAAATTGGTTCAAAGACTTTCATTGATAATTTTGAAGAACAATTAGTTGGAGCAAAGGTTAATGATACAGTAGAAGTAAATGTTACTTTCCCGGAAAATTATGGTAAAGAAGAATTAAATGGTAAGCCAGCTAAATTCGAAGTTACTATTAAAGAAATAAAGGTAAAAGAATTACCAGAATTAGATGATGAATTTGCTAAAGAAGCTTCAGAATTTGAAACAATAGCAGATTTAAAAGCTGATGTTACTAAAAAGTTAGAAGAAGCTAACATTGAAAGAGCAGAAAGAGAATATGAAGAAGCTGTAATAAATGCTGTTGCAGAAAATGCAAAAGTTGAAATTCCAGCTGTTATGGTGGAAAAAGAAGTAGATAAAATGGTTCAAAATTTAGAACAAAGATTACAATATCAAGGTTTAACTTTAGACCAATACTTCCAATTCACTGGAACTGATGAAGCAAAAATGAGAGAATACATGAGAGAAAATGCAGGAACTAAGGTTAAAGTTGATTTAGTTTTAGAAGCAATAGAAAAAGCTGAAAACATAGATGCAACTGAAGAAGAAATAAAAGAAAAAGCTATAGAAGTTGCTAAAATGTATTCTGCAACTGAAAATGATAAAATGGTTGACTTATTAATGCAAAGTCAACAAGCTGCATTAAGAGCTGATGTAATGAGAAATAAAACATTAAACTTAATACTAGGAAAATAATAAATAGACCTAATTTAATTGCCAGAAGAAATTCTGGCAATTATTCAAATATTTCTTTAACAAAATAAAGTAAATTTTATATAATTTTAATATAATTACTTTTGAATAGTTGGATATATTATTAAATAAGAAAGGGTTTAAAGAGAAAAGGAGGTAATTAAGTATGAGCAATTATATTCCATACGTTGTAGAACAAACAGGCAGAGGAGAAAGGTCTTACGATATATTCTCAAGACTTTTAAAGGATAGAATAATAATGCTTAGTGGTGAAGTAAATGATGTAACTGCTAATCTTGTGGTGGCTCAGTTATTATTCTTAGAAAGTGAGGATCCGGATAAAGATATATATCTTTACATAAATAGTCCAGGAGGATCAATTACTTCAGGAATGGCTATTTATGATACTATGCAATATATAAATTGTGATGTAAGTACAATTTGTATAGGAATGGCAGCTTCAATGGGAGCATTTTTATTAAGTAGTGGAGCAAAAGGTAAGAGATTTGCTCTTCCAAATAGTGAAATAATGATACATCAACCTTTAGGTGGATTCCAAGGTCAAGCAACTGATATAGATATTCATGCAAAAAGAATATTAAAAATAAAGGAAACTTTAACAAGAACAATGGCCGAATCTACTAATGGTAAAGTGGATTATGAAACTATGGTTCAAATGTGCGAAAGAGATAATTTCATGAGTGCTGATGAAGCATTAAATATTGGATTAATTGATGAAGTTATAGTAAAGAATAAAAAATAATTTTGGCAATGTTTATGCCAAAGTGAGGTGAGGTTATGGCTAAATACGAAGATAAGAAGCAGTTAAAATGTTCATTTTGTGGCAAAAATCAAGATCAAGTTAAAAGATTAATTGCTGGTCCAGGTGTATATATTTGTGATGAATGTATAGATTTATGTTCAGATATAATTCAAGATGAATTTGAAGATAATGTAGAATTAGATACTACGGCTCTTCCAAAACCTAATGAAATTAAAGAGTACTTAGATCAATATGTAATTGGTCAAGAAAGAGCTAAGAGAGCATTATCTGTTGCTGTGTATAATCACTATAAAAGAGTAAAAGCAAATATGCTAGATGATGATATAGAACTTCAAAAGAGTAATATATTATTATTAGGTCCTACAGGTTCTGGTAAGACACTTTTAGCACAAACATTAGCTAAATTCTTAAATGTTCCATTTGCTATAGCAGATGCAACTACATTGACTGAAGCGGGATATGTAGGGGAAGATGTAGAAAATATATTATTAAAATTAATACAAAATGCTGACTATGATGTAGAAAAAGCTGAAAAAGGTATAGTATATATTGATGAAATTGATAAGATTGCTAGAAAATCTGAAAATCCATCAATAACAAGAGATGTATCTGGTGAAGGTGTTCAACAAGCTTTATTAAAAATATTAGAAGGTACAACAGCTTCTGTTCCACCACAAGGTGGAAGAAAACATCCACATCAAGAGTTTATTCAAATTAACACTTCAAATATTTTATTTATTTGTGGTGGAGCTTTTGATGGAATTGATAAAATTATTCAAAAGAGAACAAGAGTTAGCACAATGGGATTTGGTGCAGAAATTCAATCTAAAGAAACAAAAGATGTAGGAGAATTATTAAAAAATGTTCTTCCAGAAGATTTATTAAAGTTTGGATTAATTCCAGAGTTTGTTGGAAGATTGCCAATGGTAGTTTCTTTAGAATCATTAGATCAAAAAGCATTAATTAATATTTTAAGTCAACCTAAAAATGCATTAGTAAAACAATATAGTAAATTATTTGAAATTGACAATGTTGAATTAGAGTTTACTGATGATGCACTTAAAGCAATTGCTGATGAAGCTATAGCAAGAAAAACAGGAGCTAGAGGTTTAAGAGCAATTGTAGAAGATTTAATGATAGATGTTATGTTTGATGTACCTTCTGATGAAAATATAAGTAAAGTTATTATAACAGAAGAGTCAATTAAGTCTAAAAAACTACCTGAATTAGTAAGATTAGGTGAAAATGAAGTTAGACCTGTTTTAAAATCAAAAAAAACTAAAAAAAGAAAGGGCATGGAAACTGCCTAAATAAATACCTCTAGTTATCTAGAGGTATTTTTTTATTAATAAAATAGAAAATATTATTTGATATCACAATAATTGGAATAATAGATTTGCTAAAAGTTAATAATAAAAATAAAACTTATAAAAAGGTAGGGTAAATATTTATGAGTGAAGTAATAATTATTTTGCAAATGATAATGTTAATTTTATTTATTATCTATTTGTTTAATAATAATAGAGCAATGAATTCTAAGAGTGTGGTTATTGATAAGGAAAATAAAAAGGAAATGGAAAAACTCTTAAAAATGAAAAGAATAAAGCTTACAGAGCCATTAACAGAAAAAAGTAGACCTACTTGCTTTGAGGAAATAATAGGTCAAGAAGATGGAATTAAAGCATTAAAAGCGGCTATTTGTGGACCAAATCCACAACATGTTATAATTTATGGGCCGCCGGGGATTGGAAAAACTGCCGCAGCAAGATTAGTATTAGAAGAGGCTAAAAAAAGGGAAAAGTCACCTTTTGGAAAAGATGCTAAATTTGTAGAAATAGATGCAACAACGATTAGGTTTGATGAAAGAGGTATTGCAGATCCATTAATTGGTTCAGTTCATGATCCAATTTATCAGGGGGCAGGTTCTTTAGGTATAGCTGGAATACCACAACCTAAGGCTGGAGCAGTTACAAAAGCTCATGGAGGTATTTTATTTATTGATGAAATAGGAGAATTACAACCAATAGAAATGAATAAATTGCTTAAAGTGCTAGAGGATAGAAAGGTTTTTTTAGATAGTTCATATTATAGTTCTGAAGATCCTAATATGCCTACTTATATTAAAGAAATATTTGATAACGGATTACCTGCTGATTTTAGACTTATTGGAGCAACAACTAGAAATCCAGATGAAATAATTCCAGCAATTAGATCACGATGTGTAGAAGTATTTTTTAGAGGGTTAAAACCAAATGAAATAAAGGAAATTGCTAAGGAGGCTATTAACAAGGTTGGACTAAAAGCAAGTGATAATGGATTAAATATTATAAGTAGGTTTTGCAGTAATGGAAGAGAGGTAGTTAATTTAATTCAATTATGTTCTGGAATAGCAATTAATGAAGAAAGGAACTATATTACAGAAGAAGATATTAAATGGGTAATAGAAAATGGGCAATATACAGAAGTAGAAGAAAAGAAAGTATCAAAAAAACCTATAGTAGGAGTTGTAAATGGGTTAGCTGTGTATGGTGCCAATTTAGGTATTCTTATGGAAATTGAAGTAACTGCAAGAAAAATAAAAGGAAGAAAAGGTGAACTTAAGGTTTCTGGAATAGTAGAAGAAGAAGAATTTTCAATGAATAATAAAAAAATAAAAAGAAAAAGTACAGCTTTTTCATCAATACAAAATGTATTAACAGCATTAAATAATATATATAATTTAAAATGTGATGAATATGATATACATATAAATATACCTGGTGGAATACCAGTAGATGGTCCATCAGCTGGTATTGCAATTGCAACTGCAATATATAGTGCTATATTGAATAAACCAGTAAATAATAAAATTGCAATGACAGGTGAAATTAGTCTTTTAGGTATGGTTGGAGTTATTGGAGGAGTCAATGCAAAAATATTAGCAGCTAAAAGTGCTGGAGCAAATAAGGTAATAATTCCAAGTGGAAATTGGAATGAAAATTTTTTAAATTATAAGGGGATAAAAGTGATTCCTGTAAGCAATATTAAAGAAGTATTCAGTTTAAGTATTTTAAATATAGAAAAAAGTGACATAAATATACTTTCAGCTAAAACTAATAAAAAATAAATTAAAGCGACAAATACTTTTTAGTAAGTATTTGTCGTTTATTATATGTAGAAAATTTTGCTGGAAAGTGATAAGCTTATATTATATACATCATAAAGTTGAAATAAATCGATTTTATGTGTATAATCTAAAAAGTTAGTTAGAATAATTTAAGGTGATTAGAATGGAGGGGGAAAATGAATAGTGAATCAATTTTATTACCAGTAATACCGTTAAGAGGGATTACTATTTTTCCCAATATGATTATACATTTTGATATTGGAAGAGAAAAATCAGTTGCATCTCTTGAACAAGCTATGTTGAAAGATGGAAATATATTTTTAGTAACTCAAAAAGATCCAAATCTTGAACTTCCTGAAGATAAAAATGATATATATAGTATAGGTACTATATGTAAAATAAAACAAATACTTAAGCTTCCAAAAGGAGGAGCTACAAGAGTATTAGTAGAAGGAATAGAAAGAGCTGAAGTTATAGACTTTATAGTTAATGAAGCTTTTCTTGAATGTAATGTTAAAAAGATATTAGATAAGGAATCTGATGTTGAAGATAAGGAAGATACAGCTTTTAAAAATCAATTAATAAAGGCATTTGATGAATATATATATGCTACAGAATGTGATGAAAGTAAAGTATCAAGCTTAATTGATCAAGAAAATAATTTAAGTAAGATATCAGATTTAGTAGCTGCTTACATGCAATTAAGTGATGAAAAAAAGCAAATTATATTAGAAACTATAGATGTTCATGAAAGAATAGAAAAGCTATTAATATTTATAGAAGAAGAAATTCAAATAGTTCAAATAGAAAAAGAAATAAGTAATAAGGTTAAAACAAAAATAGATAAAAGTAATAAAGAGTATTTTTTAAGAGAACAAATTAAAGCTATTCAACAAGAACTTGGCGAAGATGAACAAGCTAGAGAAGTCAGTAAATATGTAAGTTATCTTAGAAAATCTAAATTATCTAAACAAGTAAAAGAAAAAGCACAGTATGAAATAGATAGATTATTAAAGGCTAATTCTGGAGATGCTAATTATATTAGAAATTACCTTGATTGGTTAATAGCTTTACCATGGGGAAAAGCTACAAAAGATTCTTTTGATATAGATAAGGTTTCAAAGGTATTAGATGATGAACATTATGGATTACAAGAAGTAAAGGAAAGAATTTTAGAGTATTTAGCTGTTAAGCAATATACAAAATCACTAAAGGGACCAATACTTTGTTTAGTAGGGCCTCCAGGTGTAGGTAAGAGTTCTATAGCTGAATCAATTGCAGATTCATTAAATAGAAAGTTTGTTAGAATTTCATTAGGTGGAATTAAGGATGAAGCTGAAATAAGAGGTCATAGAAGAACTTATATTGGTGCTATGCCAGGAAGAATAATTTATGCATTAAAGGAAGCTAAAGTAAATAATCCATTAATCTTATTAGATGAAATTGATAAATTAAGCAATGATTATAAAGGAAATCCAGCAGATGCGTTACTAGAAGTTTTAGATCCCAATCAAAATAAAACATTTAGGGATAGCTTTATGGAAGTTGATATTGATTTATCAAATATTTTATTTGTTACTACAGCAAATTCTCTAGAAACTATTCCAAGAGCACTTTTAGACAGAATGGAAATAATAGAGGTTTCAGGATATACTTATGAAGAAAAGTTTAATATTGCAAAGAAGCATTTATTAAAAAGAGTAATGAAAGAATGCAATGTTGATGAAAGTAAGATTAAAATATCTGATAATGCAATTAAAGAAATTATTAATGGTTATACTAGAGAATCTGGAGTAAGATCATTAGAAAGAGAAATTAACAAAGTTGTTAGAAAAAGTATAATTGAGTTAATTAAGTCTAAAAAGGAAAGCATTAAAATTTCTTCAAATAATTTAGAAAAATATCTAGGACCTATAATTTATGAATTTGAAAATAAAGAAAAAGAAGATAAAGTTGGAGTTGTTACAGGATTAGCATGGACAGCATATGGTGGAGATACTTTACCAGTAGAAGTTGCAGTTATGAAAGGAAATGGAAAACTTGAATTGACAGGTCAATTAGGAGATGTTATGCAAGAATCCGCTAAAACAGCTTATAGCTATGTAAGAGCAAATAGTGATAAATATAATATATCAGAAGAGTTTTATAAGAAATATGATATTCATATTCATGTTCCAGAAGGTGCTGTTCCTAAAGATGGTCCATCTGCTGGAGTTACTATGGTTACAGCATTAGTATCTGCATTATCTAATAAAAAGGTAAAGGGTAATGTTGCAATGACTGGTGAGGTAACATTAACAGGAAGAGTATTACCTATAGGTGGTGTTAAAGAAAAATGTTTGGCAGCACATAGAATAGGAATAGATACAATAATTTTACCAAAAGAAAATAAAAAAAATGTAAATGAAATACCACCTTCAATTAAGAGCAAATTAAATTTAATATTTGCAGATAAAGTAGAAGAGGTATTACAAAATGCATTAATCGGAGTTGATATTAGTGATAATTAAAAATTCAGAGTTTATTATATCTGCTGTCAAAAGACATCAATATCCTATAGATGGTAGAAATGAAATTGCCTTTGTTGGAAGATCTAATGTAGGTAAAAGTTCTATAATAAATGCTTTAACAAACAGAAGAAAGCTTGCTAAGGTTTCTCAAACACCTGGTAAGACTAGATTAATTAACTTTTTCTTAATAAATAATGATTTTTACTTAGTTGATTTACCTGGATATGGATATGCAAAGGTATCTAAGAAGGAAAAAGAAAGCTGGGGAAAAACAATTGAAACTTATTTAACAGATAGGGATGAATTGAAAAGAGTAATTTTACTTGTTGATTCAAGACATAAGCCTACAGCAGATGACATTATGATGTATGAATGGATAAAACACTTTGATTATGATTGTATAGTTATAGCAACAAAAAGTGATAAATTATCTAATAATGAATTAGGAAAAAGCAGAAAATTAATTAAAGAAACACTTGGTCTTGGAAGTACAGATAAGTTTTATTTCTTTTCATCTTTAAATAAAAAAGGAAAAGATGAGTTAATAGATAATATATTTGAAGATTTATCAGAAGAAGCTAAGTAGAATTTAAAAAATGGGGCTATCGCACTAAAAATTTTATACACAATATATTGTTTTAAAAAATAAAAATCAACATAATATATTGTAGTATTTATTCTTAATGCGACATCCCCATTTTTTTGTCATAAAATAATAAAAAATTTTTTAGCCTTAAAATGAAAATAGTGTCAAATGAAAATAAAGGGAATAGTATATAGTATAAAAATAAAAAAATAAATCCTTAGGAGGAATGTGAAGATGCCTAGTATGCATGATATGATTGACGAATTAAATGACATGGATTGTCCTAGCTATTCAGGATCAGAAAGTATAAGCAATTGCAATTATGGATCTAATAATTATGGACCTAATAATTATGGTTTCGGTTGTGGATTTGGTAGTTGGATTTGGATATTATTAATTTTATTCTATGCAGGTCAAGGTGGAACTGCTAATACAGGATGTTGTTATGGAAATAAAGGATCAAATAATTGTTGCTGTGGATATAATAACAATTCAAATAATGGATCATTTTACGGTGGAGGATATTTATTCTTACTAGTAATACTATTCTTATGTAATGGTACTTTTGGTTGTGGTAATAATGGATGTAATGCAAACTACAATGGAGCTCTACTATAATTTAGTAGGAAGGAGGAAGAGTTATGTCAAAGAATAGAAATAAAAAATGTTGTTGTCAAGAATGTTGTTGTGAGCCTTGTTGCTGTAATAATGCTGTAAGCAACATGAATAATACAGGATGTTGTGGAAATGTTTTTGGTGGATTAAATAATTGTGTAGCACCAATAATATTTTTATTAATAGCTTGTGGTTCAGGACTTCTTAATAATAATTGCTCATATCTAATAATTTTATTATTCTTACTATGTGGTGGATCTTATGGAAATCTATTTGGAGGAAATACCGTAGGAAGCAATTGCTGCTGTGAAAGTAACTGCTGCTGCTAGTTAAGAGGATGGAGGGTTCTAAAAGACCCTCCAAAAAAATGTCCTTTTTTATAAACATATATTAGTTAATTACATATAATAGAGTAAAGAAATAAAGTGGAGGTACTTATATGTCCAAGCGTAAGCATAAGGGTGGAAGAGATACTAATTGTATGAATACAACAAATAATAGAAATAATGCTAACGTAAATAATATGAATAATAATAGAGCAACATATAATAATGGACCATTTGGTATAAATCCTAATCAATTATTGAGTAGTATGTTTGGAAATATTGATATGAATCAGATAAATAGTTTACTGCAATCAATGAGTACACAAGGATTTGATTTTAATAATTTAAATTTAGGAAATTTAATGGGCAATATGGGCAATCCAATGAGTTCAGATGGAAATATCAATAATAATTCAAATAATCAAACCAATCAACGTTCAAAAGAAAAAGGTAAGATTAATAGTAATGATGAAAATTTAAATAAGAACATGAATTTAGATATAAATGGTGAAAGAAATGATGAAAACATACAGATGTTAAGGGCCATTAGAACAATAGTTAACGGTGAAAGAGGAAAATTCATAGATAAGATAATTACTATGTATAATGATGGTATATTTGATGATTAAAATATTTAAAAATGTATAAAATTTAAGTATCAGTTAATACTATAACTGTACCGGAGAGTATTCTCCTATAGCAAATGAAGAAAAATCTTCATTAAAGCTAAACCCCCATCCCCCTTTTGGGCCGCTTTTATAGCGGCCTTTTAAATTATTTTTTTAAAATTGATGAAATTTTGAATTGATTAGAATCTGTATATTCTACAGTTATATATAATATAAGCTCTTTAGGGTTAGAATTATCATTTGTAAAATTATTTTTTTGAAATGAAAGTGTCCAATAAAGGGTTGTAGGATTCCCAAATTCATCCCAAGTGCTATCATAGCAATAAGCTTTTTGAAAGCTATAGTTATAGTTATTTTTATTTAAGTTCCATAATAGTCCTAATTCTTCACTTTTTATATTATCAGTGAAGATATCAGGAACATCATCTAACTCATAATCAGCTTCAATGCAGTCAATAAAAAATTGCATAGTAGCTAAAGAAGGTATTTTAGGGGCACTAAATGTTATATCTTTTAATGTTGAAGAATTTAAAATATAACCAGTAGTAGCTTCATCAGCTTTAAAGGAAGAAGTTGTATAAATTTTTGGAGTTCTTGAATTATTATAGTCAATAATAGCAAGAATATTATTTTGTGTAAAAAATACTTCTTGGAAACTATTATTTTTCCATTGAAAAATATAAAATGTAGATTTATTATTTTTTAATCCACTTATTATTATTTCGGGTATCTTATTTCTGTTTAAGTCTATGTAAGAAATATTTATGGCACAATAGGGGGAAATATCAAGTAATGAGTAGTCAAATTCATTACTTTTTAATAAGGTGTCTCCAAAAGAATTTTTTATTTTTATTGAATAGGTTGAATTTGTTGAAATTATAGAAAGTTCATCATTTTCTCCATCTCCATCGAAGTCATATTCATGATTATTTTGAATGTTATAACCAAAAGAAGGAATAGTCTTTACATTTTTTTTATATGTATTATGGTAAAAACTTAAAATGATAATTAAAGAAATTAATAGAGATAATTTTAAAATATTTTTTTTTACTTTATTAATAATATACATCATATCACCTCAGTAAATTATATGTAAATATATGATTATTAATAACTTTAAGAAAACAAAAAAGTCAGTAGAACTTCTACTGACAATCTTTGCAAAATCCATAAAAGAAAAGCTTATTCCATTTTACCTTATAATTACTATTTTCTTCAACCATTTTATTTAATGGAGAAAAATCTACATTGCATAAGTCATTAACTTTACCACATTTAATACATTGTATATGTCCGTGTTCTTTACAGTTACCATCGTATCTAAAGTTTCCTTCACCGACATTTAATTCTTGAACTAATCCAATTTCAACTAAAGTCTTAAGAGTTTTATAAACTGTAGCAAGACTCATAGTTGGGTAATTAGGTTGTAGTGCTTTATAAATTGTTTCGGCTGAAGGATGTTCAGTTGTGCTTTTTAAGTATTGATAAACAGCTAATCTTTGAGGAGTTAATTTTAATTTTTTTTCTTTAAAAGTTAAAATTATATCTTCCATTAATGACACCTTCCTATATTTAGTTATTATAATTATATTAGAAAATATAATTATTTGTCAATAATATTTATTAATTAATAAATATAAATGTAAAAAATTGCATTGTAAAAATATTCATTATATGATATTGTGAATATAATAGTTGATATATTGTGTGCGATATTTAAGCTTTAGTTGTGTATATTAAAGTTAGAAAATGCATAACATATAATTTGTTATTATATTTAAAATAAAGGAGGAGAATTTTTATGGCAAAATATAAAGTAGGCGATGAATTATTAATAATTAATGATCCAACTGAAGAAAATGAAAAATTAAAATCTTTAACTAAATTAACTCTTGATGGAGATTATGCCCAAATATCTTGGGGTTTAAAAATAGTAGATGTAGAATATGAAAAACCATATGTAACATTAACTTATACAAATGTTGAAGGTGAATTAAATAAAGTATTTGCAGAATGTAGAGATATTGAAAATTTTAATCAGCAAAAGGTATTAGAAAAAGCATTATTAAAAGCATTCCAAAATGAAATAATAAAAATTTCTGTAGTTAAGAATTCAGGTATTAAATAAAATATGCTTTAAAGCACTAATTTTTTATTATAAAATGTACCCTATAGAGTAGACACGATAAAAAAGTCTACCCTATAGGGTTTTTCTATTTATAATAGAGTTATAAGATTATGAGTGAGTACAAATGAGTAAAAAGTTATTTTCAAGTAAAGATATAGAAATACTATATAAAAATAAATATGTTAAAAGGTTAGTGAAAAGGAATTACATATACTGATGAATTTAAAAGATTATTTATTGCCGAGAATGAAAAAGGTAAATCTTATCTATTTTTCAAACATGGACAGAAGGCGTATTTGTCAACCATTTTAGATGCGTGTACTAATGAGATTTTAGCTTATAATATTTCAAAAAGTCTTAAAATTGATATAGTAACGGATACAATTGATAAATTAATTAAAAATAATAGTAGTATTCTTAGAAATGACTCATTTATACATTCAGATCAAGGAGCTCATTATACAAGTCCGATATTTCAAAAGAAAGTTAAAACTTATAATTTAGGCCAATCTATGTCTAGGTGTGGTAACTGTTGGGATAACGCCTCGCAGGAATCTTTCTTTGGACATTTAAAAGATGAAACCTCTATTAAAGAATGTGAAACGTTTGAAGAATTAGTTAAATAAATAACTGAATATATAGATTATTATAATAATTTTAGAGGTCAATGGAATTTAAAAAAGATGACTCCTGTTCAATACAGAAATCATCTCTTAAATTAGTCTACTCTTTTTTAAACTGTCCTTGACAAAGGGGATAGTTTATTGAAATTAGTGCTTTTTTATTTTAAATAATATTAAAGTGTTGATTTGCTGATAAAATATGTTATATTATATATAAATAGTAAAAATGGTAGTATTTATAATAAGTTAAAATTTGTGGATGCGTAAAGATATTACATAAGTGATTATTTCAATAAAATTTGAAATATAAAGTTATAGTTTTGTTTATAAACAATGGGGGTATGGGTTATGAGTAAGTGTCCATTTTGGTCAAATAAAAGGGAAAGAGTTAGTTGCAATGATGAATGTCCAATGAGTCCAACAAACAATAATAATGAAACTTGTCCTTTTGTTGAGCACTTAACAGGCGAAAGAGTTACTTTTAAGGGAATAGTTGATGAGAATTTTGCATATTCTCAAGAAGAATCTAATTTAGAATATATTATACCATCATATATTGAATATAAAGATCAATAAAGAAATCGCTGAGTTTTAATTCAGCGATTTCTTTATTAATTTGATTTTTCTAATAATAATTCTTGTTTTAAGTTCCATAACTTAGAAGAAAGATCTACATAATAAGTATGAGGATTTTCAAATCTTAATATTTCAGGCCATAATTTTGATACTTCTTGTTTAGAAAAATCTTTAATTTCTAAAACTGAAGGTGAAGAGTATACTTGATTACCTTTATCAAATATCTTAACAAGCAAATCTTTAGCGTAGAAGTTAGTTACTTTTTTTCTTTTCCAAGTATGAACTGGATCAAAAATTTCTAATTCAGAATTTTCATCTATTGATTCATCGTTTAGTGAAATAATATCAGCTATAGCTACATCTGTTGTTTTATCAAATAATCTGTATATTTTCTTAAAACCAGGATTAGTAATTTTTTCGCTATTTTCACTAATTTTAATTTTGGGAATTATTTTAGAATCTTTTTCTACAGCAACAAGTTTGTAAACACCACCAAATACAGGTTCAGACTTAGCTGTAATTAATCTTTCACCAACACCAAAAGCATCTATACATGCCCCTTGAGCTAAAACATCTCTTATAATATGTTCATCAAGTGAATTAGAAACTATTATTTTACAATCAGAATAACCAGCAGCATCAAGAGCTTTTCTGCATTTTTTTGTTAAATAAGTTATATCGCCAGAATCTATTCTTATTCCTGTTGGTCTTTTACCAAGAGGAGATAATATTTTATCAAATACTTTTATAGCGTTTGGTAATCCAGACTTTAAAACATTATAAGTATCGATTAATAGAGAGCAGTTATCAGGATATGTCTCAGCCCAAGACTTAAATGCTTCATATTCAGTATCAAATAATTGAACCCAACTATGTGCCATTGTTCCAACAGCAGGAATATCAAAATATTTATCAGCAATTGTACAAGCGGTAGAATCACAACCACCTATAATAGAAGCCCTTGCACCGTAAATAGCACCATCATATCCTTGTGCACGTCTAGAACCAAATTCCATTACAGTTCTTTCTTCAGCAGCTCTACATATTCTATTAGCTTTAGTTGCAATTAAGGTTTGATGATTAATCGTTAAAAGAATCATGGTTTCAATAAATTGCGCTTGGACAACAGGGCCTCTAACTGTTACTAAAGGCTGATTTGGAAATACAGGATTACCTTCAGGGACAGCCCATACATCGCAAGTAAACTTAAAGTTTCTTAAGTAATTTAAAAATTCTTCTGAAAAAATATTTTTACTTTCTAAATATTTTATATCGCTTTCAGTAAATTTAAGGCTATTTAAATATTGAATTAATTGGTCTACACCAGCCATAATACAATATCCTCCACCATCAGGCACTCTTCTAAAGTACATGTCAAAATAAGCTATTCTATCTTCAACACCTTTATTAAAATAACCGTTAGCCATTGTTAATTCGTAAAAATCAACTAACATTGTAAGATTTCTTTCATTAGTAACGTCAAATCTCATTAAATTTTCCATATTTATCTCCTTTATTGAAAAATACCTAAAGATATTGTACAACTATATATAAATTATTACAATATGGTTATTTATATAAACATATTGTCAATAATTAAAATAAATAGTTTAAAGGAGAATATATGAAAGTATTATTAGATAATTATCAGGTTAATGCTATTAAAATAAAAGAAAAAAATGTTTTAGTAGTAGCTGCGCCTGGTTCAGGAAAAACTACAGTTATAATAAATAGGGTTAATTATTTAATAGAAGAAAGAAAAGCAAGGACAAGAGATATAATAGTTATAACATTTACTAAGGCAGCAGCAGAAAATATGAAAAATAGATATAAAAATACTTTTAATAAAACTGTTTCACCTTTTTTTGGGACTTTTCATGGGTTATTTTATAAGATTTTATTAAGAGAAGGATACAAAATAAATATTATAGAAAGTGGGAAATGTCATAGTATCATAAGAGTAATATTAAGTAAATACTTTGATGATGTTAATGATGATAAGATACGTGAAGTTTTAAATAATATTTCTCTTTTCAAAACTTCATTAGGAAATATAGAAAATTTTAAGCCTACAATTTCTAATGAGATATTTAAGGAGTGTTATGAACAGTATGAAGAGTATAAAGCAAAGGAACAATTATGGGATTTTGACGATTTATCAATAAGAGTTTTATATTTATTAAAAAATAATGAAAGAATTTTAAATGGTTATAGAGGATTATTTAAATATGTGCTAGTAGATGAATTTCAAGATTGTGATGAATTACAAATTGAGTTTATTAAGCTTATAAATCAAGGGAATGAATTATTTGCAGTTGGAGATGAAGATCAATGTATTTATTCTTTTAGAGGTTCTAAACCAAAGTATATGGTTGATTTTCATAGTTCATTTAAAAATGGTAAAAAGGTATACTTAACAACTAATTATAGAAGTAAGAAAAATATAGTTGATATATCTAAAAAATTAATTTGCAATAATATAGGAAGAAATAAAAAAGAAATAATATCCTATGAAAATGAAAAAGGAATTATAAAATTTTTAAAGCCATATAACGAATATGTTCAAGGTGAGGAAATAGCAAATATTATTAAAAAAATTGTTGGGGAATCTTATAGTAACAATGCAATTCTTTATAGAACAAATATAGAAGCAAGAAGTTTAATTGATAGTTTTACAAGAAGAAAAATTCCATTTATTTTATTAGATAAAGGATATAATTTTTTTGAGCATTTTATATGTAAAGATATAATTAATTACTTAACTTTATCTATAGACCCATTTAATAAAGTAGCTTTTAATTCAATTATAAATAAACCTTTTAGATATATAAGTAAAAGTAATTTAAGTTATGTGTCTAAATATGAAGAGCATAAAAATGTATTTGATATTTTAATAGATAAAAATGATACAGCTCCATTTCAAGCAAAAAAGTTAAATGAATTAAAAAGTGATATTAGTTATCTTAATAAAATTTCATTAGGAAGTGCAATCCAATATATAATATCTTCGCTGGGGTATATAGATTATTTAAGAGAATATGCAAATAAGTTTAATCAAAATTTTAGTGACTTAGAAGAGGTGTTAGAAGAATTAAAAGGTGCTGCAGAGGGATTTAAAACTATTATTGAATTTTTAACTCATGTTGAAAATGTTAAAGAGGAAATTGAAAAGAATAAAATTATTAAAGATGGTGTTATTTTAAGTACTATTCATGGTGTAAAAGGTATGGAATTTAAAAATGTATTTATTATTAATTGTGTAGAAGAAACAATTCCACATAAATCATCAATAGAAGATAATTTAGAAGAGGAAAGAAGACTTTTCTATGGTGCGAAACGTTGGTTAGAAATCGCATAAGCGAAGGATTAACCGCGTTACAACTAAGTTGTAATGACAACTGAAATCACGAGACCACGGCGGATTACCCTATAAAATCCGTGGCTAGATGGCTATTAATACTCCCACATGCAATTTGAGTAATTGAATTGTGTGAAGCTGGGTGAAGTCGCATTGAGTAGCCCTAACAGGTTAAGCTGAGGCAAGGTTAAACATACTGCGAAAGTAATGCGGATAGGGAATTGTATATGGCTAGTATTTACTAAAGTAATGACGAACTACTGAATGTACGTCTCGTAGAGCGCCTAGTAGAAATGTTAGGTAATTATCAACTCTCCAAATAAGTTTTCGTACGGACTTAGATGGATAGAACTAATGGGTTGTTCTAATTAATTTGGGTTGTCGGGATAAAGGTAGGGCCTAAGTATAATTATATACCTAGTGATTTCGGAACGTTTGAAGTCCCTAACGATTTAGTAATAACTTGGGGAAGCTAAGCGAAAGAGTTATGAATAGGGATGTCAGTAGGGGCATAGTACCTACGAAACTGTGATAATAAACAGTGGAGGGAAGGCCCTAAGTCTAATTTATTAATTATAAATTATCGCTATCCTATAAGGAAATAAGGCGATAGATTGAATGTAAAAGAAAAAGATTTAAGTAGATATTGCTTAAATGAATTAGAAGAAAGATTGTTTAATAAATCATTAGAAAATAAAAGACATAATATTAATCAGTAAAGGTAAATATGATATATATGATGCAATAATGCTATTTGAAGATTGGTGTAAAGAAAATAAACTTGAAATTAATAATGATAAAACAAAATTAATAAGGTTGACACAAGATGTTAGATTAAATTTTGTCGGATATAAACTTTCTAAAAGTAGCAAGAAAAGGCATACATTCGTTATAGCTCCCAAAAACCAAAAGAAGATTTGGAGTGAAACTAAGAAAAGGCTAAAATGGAGTATGTATAATAAAAATTATGATTATGTATTAGTTTATCTTAGGGATATTTTTCAGTATTATGATATTTGTACTAATATGACATGGTTGATTAGTAGGGTTTATCTTTACTTAATAATATTAGCCATCATAAAATACCATTGAGCATGGGAGGGACAAATGAGTATTCAAACTTAATTTTATTAAGAGAGGATTGTCACAAATTGGTGCATAAAGTAAATCTAACAAGAGAAGAAGTTCCTAACTATATGAAAATCAAAGTTCTAAACAAATATAGAGTTATGTGTGGGTTGAATAAAGTGTGATAAATAAACAATCAATTTGATAATTATATAATTAATAAAATAGATGGAGCGCCGTGTGCGATGAAAGTCGCACGCACGGTGTGGAGTGGGGGAAAATTCGGAGATAAAATCAAAGGATTACCTATCACTATTTGCAATTACTAGAGCTATTAAAAATTTATATGTTTTTTCACCTAAGACTATTAGAGGTAAGTTTAGTGATGTATCTAGATTTATATTAGAAAGTGGTTTAGAAGAAGAAAGTAATAACGTAGATTATGGAATTAAAAAAGGCGATATTGTTTATCATAGACAATATGGTGATGCTAAGGTTAAAAACATAAAGGCAGATAAAATAACATTAGATTTTAAAGATGGAATTTCAAGAAGTTTTTCTTTAAGAGTTTTAATGGAAAATAATTTGATAATTTTAATAAAATAAAGTTACTTAATTAATATTTTTCTGGAAATAATATTAAATGAAATAAAAAGCTTTTATTGAAAGGCAGGATTAAATATGAAAAAAAGTAAAGATATTATTAAAATTATTGTTTTGGTTAGTATAATAGTTTTTAAGATTAATTTTGAGGTATATGCATCATTAGCTTATTCACCAGAAGAAGGTAGTAAAATAGAAAGCTTTATAGAAAAAAATAATGATTTATTAAGTAGCGAAGAAAAGTCTAATTTAAATGATATAGTAATTAAATTAAATAAATATAATACATTATCTCAAGAGGAAAGAGAATATATTAGAGAATGTCAATTAAGTATAATAAGAAAAAAATTAGGTGATGCACAATTTGAGGAATATAAAAAATTAATTGAAAAAAGGTCATCAGGTTCAGAATTTCAACAAGAAGAAAGATTTAGATTATATGAATTAGAAAAGTTATTAAGGTAGGTATTTTAACAAAGTGTTAAATTTTTAAACGGATTGAATAAAGAAAATACATAATATATAATTAATTTTATAGGCCTATATTAAAATGTAAGCCTATAAAATTTTGGGGGAGAAAATTTATTAATGAAAAATTTTAAATTAGAAGCAGATAATATTAAAGACGAATTAAAACAAATAAGAAGAACTCTTCATCAATATCCTGAACTTGGATTTGAAGAAACTAATACTTCAAAATATATAAAAGAATTTTTAACTAAAGAAGGAATTGAATATACAGAGTTTGCCAAAACTGGAGTATGTGGAATTATCAATGGAACAAAGGCGGGTAATAATAAGGTTATAGCATTAAGAGCTGATATTGATGGTCTTCCAATACAAGATAAAAAAACATGTGAATATTCATCTAAAGTAAAGGGAAAGATGCATGCATGTGGTCATGATGGACATACAACAATTTTACTTGGTGCTGCTAAAATTTTAAATAAGCATAAAGATGAATTTAGTGGAACTGTAAAACTTATTTTTGAACCAGCAGAAGAAACTACTGGTGGAGCAAAAGTAATGATTAAAGAAGGTGTACTTGAAAATCCTAAAGTAGATGTAATGTGTGGTTTACATGTTGAAGAAACTATAGACTGTGGAAGTATCATGGTAAGAAAGGGAACAGTAAATGCAGCTTCCAATCCTTTTAATATTACAATTAAAGGAGCTGGTGGTCATGGGGCATATCCTGATACGGCAATTGACCCTATAGTAATTGCTGGTCATGTAATAACTTCACTTCAAAGTATTGTTAGTAGAGAAATAAAGCCAGTTAATCCTTCTGTAGTTACAATTGGAAGTATTCATGGAGGAACAGCTCAAAATATTATTCCAAGTGAAGTTAAAATGTCTGGAATAATTAGAACAATGACAAATGAAGATAGAGAATTTGCAAAGCAAAGATTAAAGGAGATAGTAAATGGAATTTGTACTACCTTTAGAGGAAGTGCAGAAATTGAAATTGAAGAATCATATCCTTGTTTATATAATGATGATGATATGGTTGATCTTTTAGAAAAAAGTGCAATAGAAATATTAGGAGTAGAAAATGTTAAATTACAAAAAAATCCTAAGTTAGGTGTTGAAAGTTTTGCATATTTTGCAAATGAAGTTCCATCTGTATTTTATTTCTTAGGTATAAGAAATGAGAAAAAGGGCATAATTCATTCAGCACATAATAATTTATTTGATATAGATGAAGATGCATTGCCAATAGGAGTTGCAATTCAATGTGAAATTGCAGTAAATTATTTGACAAGATAAGAAAATAATATTAATCTATTGAAATGGGTAAGATTACAAAAAACTAGCAGTTTATAAATATTATTAAATATTTATAAACTGCAGTGTAATATAGGAGTTGATTTTTTGAAAATTGAAATAGGAACAAATGAAGCGGGGCAAAGATTAGATAAGTTTTTGAGAAAGTATTTAAAGGATGTTCCTTTAAGTGCAATTTTTAAAGCTTTAAGAAAAGGGGATATTAGAGTTAATGGAGTAAAGAAGAAAGAAAATTACCCATTAGAATTAGGAGACATAATTGAAATAAGATATTTACAAAGTAAGCAAGAGAAAAAAGCTGATACATTTATGAAAGTAAATTCAAGTGGACTTATGATTACATATGAAGATGAAAATATTTTAGTTGTTGAAAAGTGGCCAGGTGTATTAGTTCATCCAGATCAAAGAGGAGTAGAGCCATCACTTACAGATTATGTATTATCATATTTAAATGGAAAAGGTGATTATTTACCAGAAAAAGAAAAGACATTTACACCAGCACCATGTAATAGATTAGATAGAAATACTTCTGGTGTTGTGATTTTTGGTAAGAATTTTGAATCCTTAAGAACTATGAATGAAATGATTAGAGAAGGTTATGTTAAGAAATATTATAATGCATTAGTAAAAGGTAAAATAAAAGATGGAATATATAAAGGGTATATTTCAAAAGATGAAAATGAAAACATATCAAAGGTATTTGATGAAAAAAGACCAAACACTAAGGAAATTGCAATGGAAGTTAAAACAGTTCAAACTAATGGAGCATATTCTTTACTTGAAATTGATCTTATTACAGGTAGAAGTCATCAAATAAGAGCACATTTAAGTCATTTAGGAAATCCAATTATAGGTGATTTTAAATATGGAGATAAAAAGTTAAATTCATTTTTTGATAATAAATTTGGATTAAATTATCAATTCCTTTATGCATATAAACTTATATTTAAGAAGGCTAATGGAAAGCTTGAGTATTTAAATAATAAAACAGTAGCTGAAGCTCTTCCACCAATGTTTAAGAAAATAAAAAGGGATGTATTTAAATTTAATATATAAAATTATAAAAGGGGATAGTTATGGAAGAGAAGTCAGTGGGGCGTAGTTTTCTTATCTTATCTTTAGCAGGAATACTTGTTAAAATATTATCTGCAGCATATGTACCATTATTAAATGCAATTATAGGTCAAGATGGAATAGGAATATATAATGCTAGTTATTCATATTTTGTTTTTATATTAGCCATAACAAGTTTAGGAGCACAACCAGCAGTTGCAAAGGTTGTATCAGAATTACGAGCTCAAGGGCATCATGAAGGTGCTCTAAGAGCAATGAAAATTGCGAGAAATTATTTAGCAATTATAGGAGCTATTATTACAATTATATTTATATCTCTAGCAGGAGTTATTGCTTCAGGAACAAAATGGTCAGAGGCTGCTTTATCATTAAGATTTTTAGCACCAACAGTATTTTTTAGTTGTATTTTAGCAACGTATAGAGGATATATGCAAGGAACAGAAGATATGAAAACATTGGCTATATCTCAAGTTCTTGAACAAGTTGTTAATATAGTATTAAGTTTAATATTTGCATATGTATTTATGCAAATTAGTGTTGAATGGGGAAGTGCTGGAGGAACTGTAGGCACTACAATAGGCGCAATTGCAGCACTAATATTTATATTAATAATGTATGATAAGCTTGATTATGAAGGAAAAGCTGAAATAGAGAATGAATTTGAAAAAAATATAAGTAAGAAAAAGATATTAAGAAAGCTTCTTTTTTACGGTGTACCAATAATAATGGTAGCAGGTTTACAAAATGCTGGCGGACTTGTTGATACTATAAATGTTAAATCAAGATTATTAGCAGCTGGATTTTCCAAAGAAGAATCTACAAGGTTATTTGGTGTGTTAGGATTTTATAATACATTGTTAAATGTTCCTTTTGCTTTAGTTACAGCTTTAAGTGCTGCCATATTTCCTAAGATAATACAAGCATATACACAAAAAAATAGAAAAGAATTAAAGGCCCAAATGTCATATAGCTTTAAAATAACTTATTTAATAACTATACCAGCAGCTGTAGGCTTATCTATGTTAAGTAAAGATGTATATTTAATGTTGTTTAATACTACATCTGGTTATGAATTATTAAAGTATGGATCTGTAGTACTAGTATTTATGTCTATATCTGCTATTCAAAATATTATATTACAAGGTATTAATAAAGTATATTTAGTATTAAGTACAGCTTTTTTAAGTATAATGCTTAAATTTAGCATTAATTATTTTTTAGTAGCTATTAAGGATATAAATATATTAGGAGCAATTTTTGCAAGCTTCTTTGCATTTTTAGTTCCTGTAATTATAAATCATAAAAGATTAAAAAGAATTTTTAAAATGAAAATTCGCATATTTAAATTAGCAGTTATACCTTCACTTTCAGCTGCATTTATGGCTTTAGGTATTTTTATTTTTAGAATTCCAATTGATAGAATTGTAAATATAATTGGAGGAGGAAGACTTGTAACTTGCTTTATTGTATTAATTCTTGTAGCTATTGGAGGATTAATATATTTAATTGCTTTAATTTTACTTGGTGGCATAAAGAAAAGAGATTTAGATATGATTTCACCTAAGTTGTTTACTTTATTACCAAGATTTTTAAGAAAAAACTTATAATATAATTTAAAACAAGATGTTACAAATTTATTAAATAATAATTTTGTAACATCTTGTTTTTTAATATTCATCTATTCCAAATTTACTTAAATAAGCAAATATTCCAAAGGTTAATAATAATATTATTATATTTTTACTAAAATAAAGGTTATTAAATAAATACTTGTTCATTAAATTTAAAAGTAAAAATATTAAAATACCCATTAATGTAAAAATTATTATATTAAATATTGATAAATTTAGCTCAATATGTTTCTTTACTTCATATAAATTAATTAGTAAGCCTAATGTAGAAGTAATAAAAATTGTAATTACGTAAGAAAAAATATTTATACTAGGTATTGCTGTAAAGAAATATAAACTTAATATTTCAGTAACGGATACAATTATAGAGTTTCTGAGAATAATACTTTGCCTATTTAATCCATTTAATATACCCACCATAGTGTTTGAAACAAAAAATATAGGAGCAGAAATTGATGAAAGTCTTATATATAAACCTAAATCATCTCTATGATAAAACATTTCTCCAAGTGAACTAGGAATAAGCTGACATATAATTGTAGTTGCCATTCCAAGAAGAAAAGCAATTTTTAATACAGTTCTTATTCTAACAGAAGCATTGTAATAGTCTCCTTTATTTATTGTTTGAGATAAATCAGGAACAAGAAGCATATTTATTGAGTTTATAACAATTAAAGGAAAAGTGACTATTGTTAAAGCCATTCCATTAAATCTACCTATTAAATTTAGTGCAGAACTATAATTTAATCCAGAAGCTACAAGTTGACGTGGAACAACTAGTGTAGAAATAGTAGAAAAGGCATTTCCTAAAAATCCATTTATACATAAAGGTAATGAAACTATAAGTACATTAAATAATAATTGAGCTTTTCTTTCAGGAATATCATGACCAAGAGGCATGTGCTTTTTAGTATATTTAAAATAAGCATAGAGAAGCAATAAGCTTTGTAGCTCACCAATTGCTAATGAAACAAAGGCTAAAGTAACAATTGAAGATAAAGTTTGTGCTTTAAAAATAAATATTAGTAGTGTTATAGTTATAATTCTCATTGCTTTTTCAGATATATCAATTATTGCAGGAACAGTAATTCTAGAAGTACCATAAAAAAATCCCTTTAATATATTTGATAATGCAATAAAAACCATAGCAGGACATGTTACTCTTATAGCATTTAATGTTCTAGGGTCTTTTATACCATATTTACTTATGTAAGGTGCAAGGAAAAATACTAAAATTCCTATTATTATTGACCATATTATGTTAAAAAAAGCAACAGTGTTTATAGTTTTAAATAAGTTATTATATTCTCCAGTTGATTCATAAATTGCAGAACGTTGAGAAATAGCTGCTATTATTCCAGCAGTCATTAAACAAATAAATAAATTATATACAGGCATTACTAAACCATAAACGGCAAGTCCTTCTGGACCAGCTATATCTCCAAGGTACATTGAAAAAATAAACCCAAGTATTCCAGTTGTAATATTAGATGCTGTTAAAAAAAATGAGTTTTTAAAAAAAGTATCTTTTCTCAATAGATTTGGCCTCCTTATTTAAGATTAATATAAAAAATTAGTTGTGAAGTATACTTAGTAAAATTAGCTTTATTTTTGAAACTTTAAATTACATTAATACTTATTCAGTTAAATAAAACAATATGATATTATAAGTTATTATTTAGATAATAAGTAATATTTTGTTATGTGAAAAAATAAAGTTATTATGAAGGGGGGAGGGAAAGATGAAGAGATTTTTGCAATGTATAATATTATCAATGGTAATTGTAAGTATATCTTTTGGAATTTATAAATTTAGCAAAGGATATGACTTAGATTTAATTTATGAAAATATTGATTGGTCAATTGTTAATAAATCAGTAAATGGAGCAGTATCATTTGATTTTGATAGAGAAGATAACTTATACATAGCTTTTAAAGATGCAATAAAAGTTATAACAAAGGATAATAATGAAGAAATAGTAATTAGTGATAAATCACTAAATATATATGACATAGTATGTAATAGTAATTCTTTAATAATAGCTACAGAAAATAAAGTAGTATCATATGATTTAGCAAGTAAAAAATATAGTGAAATAGTAACTTCTTTACCTAATACAGGATTAAATAATAAAACTAAAATTCTTTTAAATGGTGAAAATTTATATATAACAATTGGTTCTAATACTAATGCAGGTATTGTAAATGAGGGAAATAAGAATGAAGATATACCATCTTTTGAATGGATATCAACAGGAATAGGATATAAAGGAATTTACGGATTTGCTAAGTTTGGACAAGAAATAAGGAAGGGTGAAAAGATAAAAGAAAGTGATTTTAGTAATGCATCTATACTAAAATATAATTTAAATACAGGGAAATGTATAACTTACGCAACTGGAATAAGAAATGTAGAAGGATTAGACACGAATAGTAGAGGGGAAATAACAGCTATTGTAGGTGGCATGGAAGAGGAAGGATTAAGAAGCGTAAAGGATGATGTTGATTATATATATGATATAAAAGAGAAAGCATGGTATGGATGGCCAGATTTTAGTGGTGGTGATCAAATAACATCACCTAGATTTTCAGATGGAACTAATAAATTATCATATATTATAGAAAATCATCCAACAGAAGTACCACTTCCACCAAGATACCAACATGATAAATTAAAGGCATTAAATGGATTAGCAATTGATAGTGAAGGAAAATGTTTTCCTAAAGATACTGTAATATTTGCGGATAATAAGGATCATTACATTTATGTTTTAACTGAAATTGGAACTTCCAAACAAATAGTAAGTTTAAATGAAAATAGCTTTATAGAAAAAATAAGATATAATGATTCTAGTATATATTTTTTAGATAATAAGGATGGATGTATTTATAAGATACAAGGACAAGTAAAAGATGGAAGATTTAATTTGCCTAATGTAATTTGGATTTTTATAGTTATTTTTATTATGACAATAATAATGACAATAATATATAAAATTTATAATAAGAAATAAAATATAAAAATATCTTATGAATATTTCGTAAGATATTTTTTGCATTATTATATATAAATAAGGTAATATACATTTATAAGATAAAGACTTAAATGCCAAAAGAAAAAATAATTGTTTAAATAATTTACATAATTAGAAAAAATAAATAGTAAAATTTATAAAAAGAAAGAAAATTTATAAAAAGGAGAAGGTATAATGGGTAAAACAATTATATTAAATTTAAGTGGTGTTAAGCTATCGGGAGATGTATTAGATGTTGGAGAAAGTTATGGAGTAATTTATAATATTTCTAAGGATGCTATTGATGAAGTTTCAATTGATTTGTTAGAAGGTGATATAGATGAAAAAAAGATTACTCAAAAGTATGATACATGTACTATATTTTTCTATTTAAGTAATTTATGGATGGAATCATCTCGTGCTGATTTAATAAAAGAAGTAAATAAGTTGATTAAAGTTGGTGGAGAAATGTATATATGGGATATTAATAAGGAAATGGGAGAAATATCAAATAATAAAGTTATGACAGTATTACCATCAGGAAAAATAAAAGAGTTTGAATTTAAAAACTTAAATCCTATTTCAAAATCTAATATAGATGATACAAAAAAATTATTAAGTGATACGTATAATATTAAGGAAGAGAAGCTTTGGGAGGATATATTTTTTATAAAAGGAGAAAAAATAAAGTAACGAAAGGAAGAAGAAAGTGAAAATTTTATTAACAGCTATCAATTCAAAATTTATTCATAGTAATTTGGCAGTAAGGTATTTAAAAGCCTTTACGGAGGACATGGATTATATAAGTAAAATAAGAGAATTTTCCATAAATGATAGGGATGAGAAAGTATTAGAAGAAATAATAAAGGAAAAACCAGATATAGTTGCTTTTTCAACTTATATTTGGAATATAGAAATGGTAAAAAGATTATCAAATCTTATTAAAATAGTAAATAGTAATATAAAGATATTATATGGTGGTCCAGAAGTATCTTATGATAGTTCAAATATTTTAAATGAATTAAATGGTGATTATTTAATTGAAGGTGAAGGTGAAAAAACTTATAGGGAATTTGTAGAATATACTCTTGGAGAAAGAGATATTAAAAGTATAAGAGGTTTATATTACAAGGAAGGAAATAAAGTAATAGGAAATGGAAATAGACCATTAATGAATATGAATGAAATAGTTTTTCCATATAAGATGGATGAAAACTTAGATAATAAAATAGTGTATTATGAGGCTTCAAGAGGATGTCCTTTTAATTGTAAGTATTGTCTTTCATCAACTATACATGGAGTAAGGTTTTTAGATATTGAAAGGGTTAAAAAGGAATTACAGTTTTTTATAGATAAGAAAGTAAAGCTTGTTAAATTTGTAGATAGAACTTTTAATTGCAATTTTAAATTTTCAACTGCAATTTGGGAATTTTTAATTAATGCTGAAACAAACACACAATTCCATTTTGAAATATCAGCAGATATTTTAAAACCACAAGAGTTAGAGCTTCTTAGAAGAGCACCAAAAGATAGATTCCAATTTGAAGTTGGGGTACAAACAACTAATGATGAAGTATTAAATAGAATTAATAGGTTTGTTAATTTTAGTGATATTAAAGAAAAGGTAGTAGAACTATTAGAAATAAAAAATATAAAACAACATTTAGATTTAATAGCAGGGTTACCAGGTGAAGATATAGTTTCTTTTAAAAAGTCTTTTAATGATGTATATAGTATAGAACCAGAAGAAATTCAATTAGGATTCTTAAAGCTTCTTAGAGGATCTTCAATGAGAGAAGAAGCAGAAGAATATGGAATGAGATATTCACCTTATCCTCCATATGAAATAATTGCAACAAATGATATTTCATATGATGAGCTTTTAACATTAAAAAAAGTTGAATCTATGGTAGATAAATATTATAATTCACAAAAATTTAAAAATATAATAAAAATGCTAGTTAAGTGTTTTGATACTCCATATGATTTTTATTTAGCATTAGGAAATTATTTTGATAGTAGAGGATATTTTGATAGAAATATAGGAAATAGTGAATATTACAAGGTGTTTTTAGATTTTAATAATAAAGTAACAAAGCTTGATAATGAAATATTAAGAGATATTATAAAATATGATTACTTAATGTTTAATAAAAGAAGAGGTATGCCAGAGTTTTTAGGAAAGGGAGTTACTAAAGAAGAAGAAAATATATTTAAGGAAGCATTAAGAGAAAAATATTCATTTAAAGATTATTACATTGAAAGCTTTAAATTTGATATTAATAAGTTTATTAATGAAGGTGAAATAAGTGAAAATAAAACTTATTTCTTGTTTGGATATGATACTGGTGTTGTAGAAATTGAAGATTTAATTAACATAAGTGGAAATAAGTAACTTAAATTAAGGAAGAGTGTAGTAATAAGGGAAATAAATTCATTGTTTTTACAAAGATAAAATGTTGTTTAGGAAATGTTAATAAAAAAACATTGAAAATTTATAAAAACAGTGTATAATTAAAAAAGAGATAAAAAGTAATTAATACTATATAAAGTATTAATATTTATATTATCCAACTTGTATATAGTAAAGGTGGTGAGACTTTGGCATTAGAAGCAATTAATGAGATAAAAGAAGCAGAGAAAAAAGCGGAAAAAATAATTTCAGAAGCAAATCAAGATGCAAAAGAAATTATTAGCAATGCTACTAAAGAAGCAGAAATTAAATATAATGATATAATAAGTGAAGCAAAAACAAAAGCTAATGACTTATTAAGTGCAGCTTTAGAAGAAGGAAACAGCAATGCAGAACCACTATTAAAGAGTGGGGCAAAAGAAATCGAGGCTATACATAATATGTCTCAAGATTTAAAAGATAATGCTATTAATATAGTTGTTGAGAGGATAGTGAAGATTCATGGCAATAGTTAAGATGAACAAATTCACTTTGCTTACTTTTGAATCTAAAAAAGAAGAGCTTCTTCGTAAACTTCAAGGTTTTTCTAATGTAGAATTTATAAATTTACAAGATGAAAATTTGTTAGAAGCTAATGAAGAGTTAAAATCTCTTAGTAAAGATGAAATAGATTCAAACATTGCAAAGTATGAAGAAGATTTATCAAAGGCTAAAACTACTCTAGACTTTTTAACTAACTATATGCCTAAAAAGTCAGGATTAAAAGCATTAGAGGATGACAAGGAAGATTTAACTATTGATGAATTAGACAGTGCAGTTAAAAATATTAACTGGAATGAAATTTATGAAAAAGTTAAGTTAAAGGAAGATGAGCTTCACAACATAGAAAGCCAAATTACTAAGCTAGAAGGTGAAATTGAAGTTTTAACTCCATGGCAAGCCTTAGATATTTCTTTTGAAGCTCTAAATGAGCTAAAAACAGTATCAACTTTTATTGGAAGTATTTCAAAACAATATGAAGAACAACTTAATGAAAGTTTAGATTCTGAATATGTTGAAATTATCTCAAGAGGTAATAACGACATAAATATATTAGTTGTGTCTTTAAATGAAAGACATGATGAAGTATTAAGCATTTTAAGAGGATTTGGATTTAGTTCTTTTAAATCAGAGTTTGATGAAATACCACAAACTGTTATAACAAATCATGCACATGAAATAGAAGAATTAAAATCAAAGATATTCTTTATAAAAGAAGAAGTAGCTTCTTTTGAGGAAGATTATAAGAAAATGAAGCTAGTTTATGATTATCTTACAAACATAGTTTTAAGATATAAGGCTTCAAATAACTTTTTAAGAACTACAAACACTGTTACTATTCAAGGATGGTGTGAAGTAGAAAAAGATGAAGAGTTAGAAAAAATTTGTAAAAGTGTCTTAGCAGATGATTATTATTTATCATTTGAAGAAGTAAAAGAGGATGAAATTGAAGAAGTTCCTGTTAAGTTAAAAAATGGATTACTTAATAGAACTTTTGAATCTGTTACAGAAATGTATAGTTTACCAAAATATAATGAAGTTGATCCAACTCCATTATTAGTACCATTTTATTTAATATTCTTTGGTATGATGGTTGCAGATGTAGGATATGGACTAGTAATGTTTATAGCTGCTTTTTGTGCAATGAAATTCTTAAAGTTAAATAAGAAAAATGAAGATTTCGCTAGATTCTTCTTATTCTTAAGTATACCAACAACCATTATTGGTTTAATTTACGGATCATTCTTTGGTGATGCGGTAAAAATACCAGGATTAATAAATCCTACAGAAGATGTTAATACACTTTTAGTTGCTTCAATAGTATTTGGTGTTATACAAATATTCTTTGGATTATGCATTAAAGCATATTCACTTATTAAAGCAGGAAAACCAAAAGATGCATTTTATGATGTTGGTTCATGGTTAATAACATTAACATCAATTGGTGTACTATCTGGGTGTATAATGTTAGATTGGCCATCAATAGTTAAGTATATTGCAATTGCAGCAATGATATTTGGTATGATTGTAATAGTATTAACTGGTGGTAGAGCAGAAAAAACAAAAGGTGCCCAAATAGGTCAAGGTTTATATTCGTTATATGGAATTACAAGTTATATTGGTGACTTAGTTTCATATACAAGGCTTATGGCATTAGGTTTATCAGGTGGATGTATTGCAGGAGCATTAAACTTATTAATGAAATCATTAACTGGTCCAGCAATAATATTATTACCAGTGTTGTTTGTAGCAGCTCATGTATTTAACTTATTATTAGGTTTATTAGGAGCTTATGTTCATACAGCAAGATTACAATATGTAGAATATTTCTCAAAATTCTACGAAGGTGGAGGAAAAGCATTTACTCCATTTAAAGCATCAGAAAAATATATGAATTTAAAGGAAAATTAGGAGGAATTTAAAAATGGAAATGTCATGGATACAATTTTTTATGGAAAATAATGGTGGGTTAATATTTGCAGCTCTAGGTGTTGCATTAGCAGTTGGTTTATCAGGTATAGGTTCAGCTAAAGGTGTTGGATTAGTTGGGGAAGCAGCTTCAGGATTAGTTACAGAAGAACCAGAAAAGTTCGGTAAAGCATTAGTATTAGAATTATTACCAGGTACTCAAGGTTTATATGGTTTCGTTGTTGGTTTCGTTGCTTACACTAAGATGTCATCAGGAATGTCTTTAGAACAAGGTTTATACTTAATAGGTGCTTGTTTACCAATCGCTATAGCAGGTTTATTCTCAGGTATCGCTCAAGGTAGAGTTGCTGCTTCAGGTATTCAAATATTAGCTAAGAGACCAGAACACAACACAAAAGGTATCATCTTAGCAGCAATGGTTGAAACTTATGCATTATTAGGATTCGTTATATCATTCATGTTAGTAAGCATGGCAATGTAATTTTTACTTGCAATAATTATTAGCATCATAAAGATTGGAGATATAAATTATGTCAAATGTAAAGAATATAACTTCTAAAATCCTTAAGGATGCAGAAGCTGGAAAGGAAAATATCTTAGCTGCAGCTGAAGAAGAAAAAAATAAAATTCTTTCAAAGAAAGCAAGCGCTGCAAATGAAATTGCACAAGAAATTTTACAAAAGGCAGAAGCTGATGCAAAATCTAAGAAAGAAAGAGTAATTTCTAGTGCTAAATTAAAAGTTAGAAATAATAAATTGGCTGCAAAGCAAGAAATCATAGATGAAGTTTTTGAAAAGAGCATAAATAAGCTTACAGAATTATCTAAAGAACAATTCTTAAACTTTGTAAAAAATTCAATTTTATCAATGAATTTAACTGGAAAGCAAACATTAATATTAAATGAAACAGGATTAAAATTTGTTGATGATAGTTTTATTGATGAATTAAATAAAGAAGCAAAAGCAACAATTGCTTTAAGTAAAACAGCTGGAAATTTCAAAGGTGGATTTATCTTAGAAAATAACGGCATAGAAATAAATAGCACTTATGAAGCTTTAGTAAGCTCATTAAGAGATGAGTTAGAGTTTGAAGTAGCAAAGGTGTTATTTAATTAAGGAGGGGTAGTATGGATGTAATGCAATTTACTCAAGCTCTTTCAAGAATTTGGGTATTGGAAACAAGACTCCTTGATAAAACTAAAGTAGAAAGAATGCTAGAAGCTAATTCTGCTGATGAAGTTTTAAAAATACTTGGTGAAACTGAGTACGCTAATATAATGGGAAATATAAAAAGAGCAGCTGATTATGAAGAAATTTTAAGTACAGAACTTAAAAGAGTTTATAAATTAGTATATGAACTTTGCCCAGTAAAAGAAATCGTAGATCTAATGAGCACTAAATATAAATATCACAACATTAAAGTGTTATTAAAAGGAAAGTTCTTAGAAAAAGATTTATCAAATATGTTAATTGATTTAGGTAGAGAAGATTTAAATGAATTAAAGAGAAAAATAGATACAGATAATTTTAGAGATTTAAAAGGAAATGTTGAAAAGGCAGTTTTAGAAGTAATTTCTGATTTTGAAGCAAATAAAGATCCTCAAAAAATTGACATTATTGTAGATAGATATATGTTTAAGGAGTTAGATGAAATTAAAAAATCTTTAAGCTATAAATTTACTGATAAACTTGTAAATGCAATGATTGATTCTACAAATGTTAGAACTTTACTAAGAGTTAAAAAGCAAGGTAAAGGAAGAGAATTTGCTTCAGAGGTTTTAGTTACTGGAGGAGCTATAAGTAAGGATACTTTAGTAGCTATAATTAATGAAACACCAGAAAATATTATTTCAAAATTAAGTACTAGTATATATTCTGATTTAATAAAAGAAGGTGTTGAAAGCTACATAGCAACAAATTCAGCAAATCTTTTAGAAAAATTAAGTGATAATTATATTATGGATCTTATGAAGAGTGGAAAGCTTGTAACATTTGGACCAGAAAGAATTTTATCATATATTTATGCTAAGGAAACAGAAATTAAAATCATTAGAATTATAATGGTTGGTAAGCTTAATAATATTACTGAGGAAGTAATAAGAGAAAGGCTGCGTGATATTTATGTATAAGAAAATCGGTGTAGTTGGAGATAAAGACTCGGTTTTAGCATTTAAAGCTATTGGAATAGATGTATTTCCAGTTGTAGAAGCGGATGAAGCTAGAATTGCTGTTGATAAAATGGCTATGAATGGATACGCAGTTATTTTTATAACAGAGCAAGTTGCAGTAACAATTGAAGAAACAATTGAACGTTACAATAAGCAAATGCTTCCTGCTGTAATATTAATTCCAAGTAATCAAGGAACTTTAAATATAGGTTCAAAGAGAATCAGCGATAGCGTAGAAAAAGCTGTTGGTGTGAATATTTTATAGGAAGGCAGGTTAGAAATTTGAAGACCGGAAAAATAATCAAGGTTGCAGGTCCTTTAGTTGTTGCTGAAGGAATGGACGAAGCAAATATTTATGATATGGTTAAGGTTGGAGAAAAGGGTCTTATCGGAGAAATCATTGAAATGAGAGGCGATAAGGCATCTATCCAAGTTTACGAAGAAACTACAGGAATAGGGCCAGGGGACCCAGTTATTACAACTGGAGAACCTTTAAGTATTGAACTTGGACCAGGACTTATAGAGTCAATGTTCGATGGAATACAAAGACCACTAGATGCATTTGAAAAAGTAGCTCAATCACCATTTTTAACTAAGGGTGTATCTGTTACTTCATTAAATAGAGAAAGAGTTTGGGCTTTTAATCCTACAGTTAAGGTAGGTGATAAGGTTGAAGCTGGTGATGTAATAGGAACAGTTCAAGAAACTGCTGTTGTATTACACAAAATAATGGTTCCATATGGAGTAGAAGGGACTGTTAAAGAAATTAAATCAGGAGACTTTACAGTTGTAGATACAGTTTGTATTATAGAAACTGCTAAAGGAAATAGAGAAGTTCAACTTATGCAAAAATGGCCTGCAAGAAAAGGTAGACCATTTGCTCAAAAATTAAAACCAGAAGCGCCTATGACAACAGGTCAAAGAGTTATAGATACATTCTTCCCAGTAGCTAAGGGTGGAGCAGCTGCTGTACCAGGTCCTTTCGGAGCAGGTAAAACCGTTGTTCAACATCAAATTGCAAAATGGGGAGATGCTGAAATAGTTGTTTACGTTGGATGTGGTGAACGTGGTAACGAAATGACAGACGTTCTTAATGAATTCCCAGAACTTAAAGACCCTAAAACTGGTGAATCATTAATGAAGAGAACAGTACTTATAGCTAATACTTCAAATATGCCAGTTGCTGCTAGAGAAGCTTGTATATATACAGGTATTACAATAGCTGAATACTTCAGAGATATGGGATACTCAGTATCAATTATGGCTGACTCTACTTCAAGATGGGCTGAGGCATTAAGAGAAATGTCTGGTAGACTTGAAGAAATGCCTGGAGATGAAGGTTATCCAGCATACTTAGGTTCAAGACTTTCTGATTATTATGAAAGAGCTGGTAAAGTTGTTTGTTTAGGTAAAGAAGGAAGACAAGGAGCAGTTACTGCAATTGGTGCGGTATCACCTCCAGGAGGAGACCTTTCAGAACCAGTTACACAATCAACTTTAAGAATAGTTAAAGTTTTCTGGGGATTAGATGCACAACTTGCATATAAGAGACACTTCCCAGCTATAAACTGGATTAATTCATATTCATTATATGCTGATACTGTAGATGGATACTTAAATAAAACAGTTGCTGAAGATTGGTCTGCATTAAGACAAGAAGCAATGGCTTTACTTCAAGAAGAATCAGGTTTACAAGAAATCGTAAGCTTAGTTGGTATAGATGCATTATCAGAAAAAGATAGATTAAAATTAGAAGTTGCTAAGTCTATAAGAGAAGACTATTTACAACAAAATGGTTTCCATGAAATAGATACTTATACTTCATTAGATAAACAATATAAAATGTTAAAGCTTGTATTATTATTCAGACATGAAGCAGAAAGAGCTTTAGATGCAGGAGTGTACTTAGATAAAGTTTTAGCTTTAGAAGTAAGAGATAAGATTGCAAGAAGTAAATATATCCATGAAGATGATATAGCTAAGATGGATGATATAGCTGCTGAATTAAGAGCTGACATTGATACTTTAATCAACGAAGGAGGCGTTCTTAATGCTTAAGGAATACAGAACAGTTACAGAAGTTGTTGGTCCTTTAATGGTTGTTGAAGGAGTTAGCGGAGTTAAGTATGATGAACTAGTTGAAGTTGAAATACAAACTGGTGAATTAAGAAGAGGTAAGGTTCTTGAAGTTAATGGATCTAAAGCAATGGTTCAATTATTTGAAGGTTCTTCAGGAATTAACTTAAAAGGAACTAAGGCTAGATTCTTAGGAAAGCCACTTCAATTAGGTGTATCAGAAGATATGCTAGGAAGAGTATTTGATGGAATGGGTCATCCAATTGACAATGGACCAAAGATAATACCAGAAAAGCAATTAGATATTAATGGGGAAGCAATTAACCCAGTATCAAGAAATTTCCCATCAGAGTTCATTCAAACAGGAATATCAGCTATTGATGGATTAAATACACTAGTAAGAGGACAAAAATTACCTGTTTTCTCTGCATCAGGTCTTCCTCATGCACAATTAGCTGCACAAATAGCAAGACAAGCAACTGTTTTAAATTCAGATGCTAACTTTGCGGTTGTATTTGCTGCTATAGGTATTACTTTCGAAGAATCTCAATTCTTCGTTGATGAATTTAAGAAGACTGGAGCTATAGATAATGCTGTATTATTTATGAATCTTGCTTCTGACCCAGCTATCGAAAGAATAGCTACACCAAGAATGGCATTAACTGCTGCAGAATTCTTAGCATACGAAAAGGATATGCACGTTCTTGTTATTATGACTGATATTACTAACTATGCAGAAGCATTAAGAGAAGTATCAGCTGCTAGAAAGGAAGTTCCAGGTAGAAGAGGTTACCCAGGATACTTATATACTGACCTTTCTACATTATATGAAAGAGCAGGTAGAATTAATGGTAGAGGTGGTTCAATCACTCAAATTCCAATATTAACAATGCCTGAAGAAGATAAAACACATCCAATTCCAGACTTAACTGGATATATTACAGAGGGACAAATAATTCTTTCAAGAGAATTATACAAAAAGGGAATTGTACCTCCAATAGATGTTTTACCATCACTTTCAAGGCTTAAAGATAAGGGTATTGGTAAAGGCAAAACTAGAGAAGACCATGCAGATACAATGAACCAACTATTCTCAGCTTATGCACAAGGTAAGCAAGCTAAAGAATTATCAGCAATCTTAGGTGAATCTGCATTATCAGAAACAGATAAGAAATTTGCTAAATTTGCTGAAGCATTTGAAGAACAATATGTTTCTCAAGGATTTGAAACAAATAGATCAATAGAAGAAACTTTAAATTTAGGTTGGAAATTACTTAAGATTCTTCCTAAGACTGAACTTAAGAGAATTAGAGATGAATATCTTGAAAAGTATATGCCAAAGGGAGATGAAGAGTAGAATATGGCAAAATTAAATGTCAATCCTACTAGAATGGAGCTATCTAAGCTGAAAAAAAGGTTAACTACAGCAACAAGAGGGCATAAGCTTCTTAAAGATAAGCAAGATGAATTAATGAGACAATTCATTAACCTTGTTAAATATAATAATGAATTAAGAAAGTCAGTTGAAGCTGAACTAGAAGGTTCATTTAAAGATTTCGTTATGGCAAGTGCTGTAATGAGTTCGGAATTTTTAGAAGAAGCAGTTGCTTATCCAAAAGATAGTGTATCTGTTGAAGTAGGAACAAAAAACATAATGAGTGTTAATGTTCCAGAAATGAAATTCCACAGACAATTACAAGATAGTGAAGGAAGCATTTATCCATATGGTTTTGCAAATACATCTTCTGAATTAGACGATGCTATAGGAAAGCTTGAATCTATACTTCCTAAGCTTCTTGAATTAGCTGAAGTTGAAAAATCAACTCAGTTAATGGCTGATGAAATTGAAAAGACAAGAAGAAGAGTTAATGCACTTGAATATATGACTATTCCTCAATTACAAGAAACTATCAAGTTTATAAGAATGAAACTTGATGAAAATGAAAGAGGAGCTTTAACTAGATTAATGAAAGTTAAAGATATGATTAACTCAAGAGTATAATTATTTAACATTATCACAATGGGAGCTGTTTTAAATTAACAGCTCCTTAATTTTATAATTAATTATTTAATAAAAAAAATTTAAATTTTTAGTATATTGCATATATATTTATAATTTGATAATAAATAAAAATAATAGTATAATGCTAATAGAATTCACAATTGTACATATTGTACTAAATTTTAAGGAGAAAATTAATGAAGTATTTACTAACGACAATTTTGTCTTTTTCAATAGTATTTATTTTGACACCAATACTAATGAAATTAGCATTTAAATATAATTTTACTGATAAACCAACTAAAAGAAAAAAACATAGAGGTCCTATACCACTTTGTGGAGGAATATCCATGTTTATTGGTTTTTTTATACCTTATTTTATAATTTTTTCGGATCATCCATTTAAAGAAAAGTACGGTATTTTTATAGGGGCATTATTAATATTAATAATAGGAATAGTAGATGACTATCATAAGAGTATTGGCAAGGAGTTTGCTATTATGCCAAGATTAATAGTACAATTGTTAGCAGCAATTATTGTATATAAATCTGGAGTGGCTTTTCATGGATTTACAAATCCATTTACAAATACATATATTGTTTTATCACCTATAATTCAATTTTTATTAACTGTAACTTGGATTTTTGGTGTTACCACTGTTATTAATTGGTCAGATGGAATGGATGGATTAGCAGGGGGATTAACATTTATATCTGCAATGACATTTGCAGCATCTGCAATAATATTATCACAACCTCCATCATTATTATTTTCTTTAATGACAGCAGGAAGTGTATTAGCATTTTTATTTTATAATAGATATCCTGCAAAAATATTTATGGGGGATTCAGGCGCTAATTTTTTAGGCTTTATTTTAAGTATAATAGCTTTAGATGGAGCTTTTAAAGCAGCAACTATATTAAGTTTACTAATTCCAATTTTGGCACTAGCAGTACCTATTTTTGATAATATATTTGTAATTTTTAAAAGATTTTCAGAAGGGAAACCTGTGTATCAAGCAGATAGAAGTCAGCTACATTATAGGCTAGAAGCAAAGGGAATGAATACTAAACAAGTTGTAGCTTTTATAAGTATAATAAGTTTAACATTTAGTATTATTTCTATAGTAATGTTATTAATTTAGTGAAATTATATACAAAAGTTAAGTATTTACAAATTTGAAAAAAGAATGTATAATTTAATGAAACTTATCAAGAGTGGTGGAGGGACTGGCCCATTGAAACCCAGCAACCTATTAACAGTTACTAGTTAAAAGTTATTAGTGAGTAGTTAAATTAAAGGGGATGTAGCATTAAGAATAAATACTACAATATATTGTATTAATTTTTATTTTTTAAAACAATATATTGTGTATAAAAGTTTTAGTGCGACAGCCCATTCATAAACTATTAACTAAAAACTATTAATTATTAACTATATTAATGTGGTGCTAAATCCAACAGCTATTGCTGAAAGATAAGGATATTTTAATGGTCAAGACTTTATAATTACCTAAAGGAAATATCCTTTAGGTTTTTTTATTTATTTTAAATAATATAATGATAGTGAGTTTATTATAATTATTTAATTTGAAGCAATAACTTTAGACAAAAAAACAAGGGGGTATTTATATGAAAATTAATGAAATATTTGAAAATAAGGATTTAGTATTTTCCTTTGAAATTTTTCCACCAAAAACAACTTCTTCAGTAAAAACTATTTATAATACTTTAGAAGAATTAAGGGATTTAAAACCAGATTTTATAAGTGTTACTTATGGGGCAGGAGGAAGCTTAGTAAATAATAGAACAATAGAATTATCTTCACTGGTTAAAGAAAAATATGGAGTTGAAGCAGTAGCTCATTTAACTTGCATTAATTCAACAAAAAAAGAAATTGATTATATCTTAGATAATTTAAAATCAAAAGGAATTGAAAATGTTTTAGCATTAAGAGGGGATATTCCAGAAGGTCAAACTTTAAGAGGTGATTTTAAATATGCTTATGAACTTATATCACATATAAAGGAAAGAGGATATTTTAACATAGCAGCAGCATGCTATCCAGAAGGTTATGTTAGAGGAAGAGATTTAAAGGAAGATTTAATGCACTTAAAGTTAAAAGAAGAAAGTGGTGCTTCTCATTTTATATCTCAATTATTCTTTGATAATAATTATTTTTATAACTTTTTAGAAGAAAAGGATAAATTAAATATAAAATCTTCTATTGAAGCTGGAATTATGCCAGTAACTAATAAGGCTCAAATTGAAAGAATTACTTCATTATGTAGTGCTACATTACCAGAAAAGTTTGTTAAAATCGTAAATAAGTATGAACATGAAAAAGAAGCATTAAGAGATGCTGGAATTGCATATGCAGTTGAACAAATAGTTGATTTAGTTTCAAGTGGAGTTCAAGGAATTCATTTATACACAATGAATAATCCATATGTTGCAAGAAAAATAACTGAAAGCATAGATTCTATAAGAAATTCCATTAATAAAAAAAGAGTAGTTTAGGAGGTAATAAAATGGATAAGGTAGAAAGTTTTGAATTAGATCATAGAAAAGTTAAAGCACCATATATAAGAAAGTGCTGTACTTTAAATGGACCTCAAGGAGATTATGTAACAAAATTTGATATTAGATTTTTACAGCCAAATAAAGAAGCCTTTGGAACAGCAGCTATGCATGGATTAGAACATTTATTAGCGTATGAATTAAGAAAAAATTTAGATGGAATAATTGATTTTTCTCCAATGGGATGTAGAACAGGATTTTATTTAAGTATATTTGGAAATAGAGAAGTTAGTAAAATTAAGGAAGTTGTTGAAAAATCATTAAATGTTGTATTAAATGCAACAGAAATTCCTGCTGCAAATGATATCCAATGTGGTAATTATAGAGATTTATCTTTATTTGGAGCAAAGGAATATGCAAAAGAGGTATTAAAGAAAGGATTTTCTCTTAATATTTATGGAGAAGAATAAAAATAATATATAAAGTATGTATAAATAATGATGCTTATAAGTAAGTGTCATTATTTTTTTGTATTAAAAGTTATAAGGTTAACAATATTTTTATGAATTATGCTAAGGCGGTAGTAAATTTATAAAAATATTATGATTTTATTATTAAGTAATATAAGTAATAAGGGAGCAGAAGTTTAATAGTTTTATAAGAAGTATAAATGGAATATAGAATAAATTGACAATTAATTATTGGAAGAGTAGAATTAATATAATAAATTGCAAAAATTACTTAATTTGGAATAAGTGGAGGGTGAGATGAAAGCAATATTAACAGTGATAGGAAAAGATAAAGTAGGGATTATAGCTGGAGTAAGTAATGAATTACAAAGGTTAAATATTAATATTTTAGATGTTAATCAAACAATTATAGATGAATTTTTTACTATGATAATGATGCTTGATTTAAAGTTAAGCAATAGTAATTTTGAGGAAATTAAAAAATCTTTAGAATTAAAAGGCAAGGAACTTGGAGTGGATGTGAAAATACAAAGGGAAGAAATATTTAACTCAATTTATAGTGTATAAAATAAAGCTTTTAATGGGGGAAAGTTATGAATGCAAATAATATATTAGAAACAATTAAAATGATTGAAGAAGAAAAGTTAGATATTAGAACTATAACTATGGGAATTTCTCTTTTAGATTGTATAGATAGCAATGGAGATAAAGCTAGGGAAAAAATATATAATAAGATTATTACAGTTGCTAAAGATTTAGTTAAAGTAGGCAATGAAATAGAAAATGAATTTGGAGTGCCAATAGTGAATAAAAGAGTTTCGGTTACACCAATATCTATAGTAGCAGGTACTACAGATGAAAAAGATTATATAAAATTTGCCGAAACATTAGATAGGGCTGCATATGAATTAGGCATTGACTTTATAGGGGGATTTTCAGCATTAGTACATAAGGGATATACTAAAGGCGATAGCATTTTAATTAATTCAATTCCAGAAGCATTAGCTAAAACTAGTAAGGTATGTTCATCTGTAAATGTAGGATCAACAAGATGTGGAATTAATATGGATGCTGTGAAAGAAATGGGTGAAGTAATTAAAAAAATAGCAAATTTAACATCTGATAAAAAGGGGTTTGGGTGTGCAAAGCTTGTTGTATTTGCAAATGCAGTTGAAGATAATCCATTTATGGCAGGAGCATTTCATGGGGTAGGAGAAGCGGATAAGATTATTAATGTAGGTGTAAGTGGTCCAGGGGTAGTTCAAAGAGCAATTGAAAAGGTAAAGGGAGAAAGTTTTGATGTATTAGCAGAAACAATAAAAAAGACAGCATTTAAAATAACAAGAATTGGGCAATTAGTAGCACATGAAGCATCTAAAAGATTAAATACTCCTTTTGGAATAGTAGATTTATCATTAGCACCTACACCTGCAATTGGAGATTCTGTAGCACATATATTACAAGCAATGGGGTTAGAAGTAGTAGGAACACATGGAACAACAGCAGCACTTGCATTATTAAATGATCAAGTTAAAAAAGGTGGAGTAATGGCATGTAGTCATGTTGGAGGATTAAGTGGAGCGTTTATTCCAGTTTCAGAAGATGTAGGAATGATAGATGCAGTTTTAAATGGTTCATTAAATTTAGAAAAGCTTGAAGCTATGACAGCAATATGCTCAGTAGGATTAGATATGATTGCAGTACCTGGAGATACATCAGCAGAAACAATATCAGCAATAATTGCAGATGAAAGTGCAATTGGTGTTATAAATAATAAAACTACAGCTGTAAGGATAATACCAGCACCAGGATGTAAGGTTGGAGATATGGTTGAATTTGGTGGATTATTAGGAAGTGCTCCTGTAATGAAAGTAAATAAATATTCTTCATTTGAGTTTATACAACGAGGTGGTAGAATACCAGCTCCAATACATTCATTTAAAAATTAATTAATATATAAGGATATTTTATAATAAATAATTAATTGAAAATATTAATTATTTATTTATTAGGGAATATATTTATTTTACACTATAAATTTAGACAGTGTTTAATAAATTATATATAATAAAATTGATAAAATTAAAATAAAAGTTGTAAAAGTGGAAAGACTATAAATAAGTATTACTATACAAATTAATAAGTGTAGATTATTATTAGGTATGGCATAAAATTTATAAAAAATAGAATGGTCGTGAAAACAAATGAATGATAATTTAGCTTTAGAAAAGAAAATTCTTGAGCAAAAGCGTAAAGATATATTAAATGAAGTTGAACAAAAAAAAAGATACCAAGAAGAAATACAAAAAAAATTAATATCTGTTACTAAAGAAGCAAAAGGAAGCTATAGCCAAGAAAAAGAAAATACAGAAAAAATATATATGCTTTTAAAGAAAGAAATAGAAAATTATGAAGAAGCATTAAAAAATCCTTATTTTGGTAGAGTTGATTTTGATGAGAAATTTGGAAGTCAAGAAAAGATTTATATAGGAAAAAAGGGAATAACATCAACATATGATGGTGAAGAAATAGTTGTGGATTGGAGAGCCCCAGTTGCAGATTTATATTATAGTGGGACAGGGGGAGAAGCATACTATAAAGCACCTATGGGAGTAGTTGAAGGAGACTTAAATTTAAAGAGAAAATTTTTATATAATGAAGAAAATCTATCTAAAATTTTTGATGAAGGAACAAATGAAATAATAATTAATGGAGAAGAGGGAGAAGGTCTTGTTGATGAGTTCTTAAAAATAAACTTAGAAGAAAGTAGAGGAAAAAAGTTAAAGGAAGTAGTTGCAACAATACAAAAAGAACAAAATGATATTATAAGGTGGCCTAAAAATCTTCCTATAATAGTTCAAGGATCAGCTGGTTCAGGAAAAACTACAATTGCATTACATAGATTAGCTTATTTGTTATATAGATATAGAGAATCGATGGATGGAAAAGATATTTTAGTTTTAGCACCAAATAAGCTATTTTTAGATTATATATCTGATATTCTTCCAACGTTAGGTTCAAATGATGTCAAGCAAACAACTTTTCAAGAGTTAGTTATGAAGCAATTAAAAATAAAGGGAAAAATTAAAACTAAAGATGATAAGTTAAAAGAACTTATAGAAGCAGAGGACAGTAAAGAAAAACAATTTATAATTAATTCATCTAGAGTAAAGGGAAATTTAATATTTAAAACTATAATAGATAGATATATAACATTATTAGAAGGTAGTTCATTAGAAATTGATGATATATTAATTTCTAATTATGTTTTATTTTCAAAAAGAGAAATAATGAGATTATACCTTAAAGATCTTTCTAATTATCCTATAAATAAGAGAAAAGATGAAATAAAGAGATACTTAACATTAAAATTAAAAGAAAAGATTGCAATGCTTCTTGTTCAAATTGATAGAGAATGGGACTTAAAAATTAAAGAAATAAAAAGAAAGTTAGATGATAGTGAAGAAAGAAGACATAAGTTAATAGAAATATATAATGAAAGAGATAGTTTAAAGGAACATATTAAACATGATGCTAAAAAGACTATGAATGATTATTTTAAGCATTGGAGAGGAATTACATGTAGTGATATTTATTATAGATTATTTGAAGATGATCAAATATTTGAAATTGTTACGGCAAATAGAATTCCTAAAGGTTTAGCTGAATATATTAAAAATGATGTGTTAAGAAACAAAGAAAATGGAATAATTGATGAAGATGATTTACCAATATTATTTTATATTCATATGATATTAGAAGGAATAGATGAAAAAAATAAATTTAAACATATAGTTGTAGATGAAGCTCAAGATTATAGTCCATTTCAAATATATTTAATTAATAATATGTCTAAGGGAAATTCATTAACTCTTGTTGGTGATTTAGCACAAGGTATATATCATTATAAGGGAATAAGAAAATGGGAAGATATTACTGAAGGTGTTTTTGATGGAAAGGCAACTTTTATTTCTTTAAGCCAAAGTTATAGATCAACAGTTGAAATAATAGAATTTGCTAATTCTGCATTAAAAGCACAAGGGTTAAATATAAAAAGTGCAAAACCTGTATTAAGACATGGAGATAAACCACAAATAATTAAATCTGTATCTAGAAGAGAATCTGTTGAATTAATTGATGAAATAGTTAAGAGGTTAAATTCTAAAGGGAAACATAGTATTGCTATTATAACTAAAACTTTTAATGAAGCAAAGATTTTAGATAAGGAGTTAAAAAAATATACTAATTTAGAATATACTTTAATAAAAGGTAATGAAAAGGATAGTCCTAATACAGATATAGTTCTTATACCTACTTATTTAACAAAGGGCTTGGAATTTGATGGTACAATTATATATAATCCAACAGAAAAAAACTATCCTGATAATATATTAAATCAAAGATTATTATATGTAGCTTTAACAAGAGCACTTCATAATGAATATATAATAACAGAGGAAGAGTTATCAAAAAATATAGTTAGAAGTTAAATAAAGAATAAAACTATAAGCATGTTAAATTACAATTAACTATCTTATAGTTTTATTTTTTATGGATTTTTTATAAGCTTTTAAAAACTTTTAAATAACATATAATAAAAAAAATCCTACATGAAGGAATTAAAATAATTCCTTTCATGTAGAGATTTTTTTATCCTGCCTTATATAAGTTATAAGTTGATAAAATATATTAGCAACCACTATATGGTGGATTAAAATCATCATATGGGAATGGAAGTGTATTAAATTCTTGGCAAGGATCGTTGTTACTATATGAAGGTGGACATTGAGGTGGTTCACCAGGTTCAGTAGTAATAACAGTTATAGTTGTTAACCTATATAATTCAATAATTGTGAATAATCCAATTATAACATCTGCACGATATAATTGTGTTGTTGGAATAACACCAGGAGTAGGTGAAGGTACAAAATATCTAGAGATATTAGCTGTTAATGAATTTGCTATTGATTTTACAAATACTTCAGGAAGATTATTATTTAGTGGTAATGAACCATTGCAAGCTGCATTACAAAGGTTACCATTATTTGAGCTAGATATATTAGAGTTTAATGAATCAAAAACTTTAATAGGTGTATTTTCTTCCACAATTCCACCTTGTAATGAAATATTTTTAGTGTAAGTTGTATAAGCTGGAATATCTGTTGTTTCATTATTATCAACTGTTACAGTTATAGGATTTCCAGAAGCATCAATTAATGTTAAATCATAAGTGAAAGTATAAGTTACTTTAACATTATAAAAACCATTGGAATTAAAACTTTGAGGACATACATTTGCAGTAATTTCTGTATCAAAATTATCTACACAAAGACTACTAACTGAATCAGTAAAATTAATTATATCATCTTTGTTAATAGTAGCTACAAATGGAGAACTTTGTCCGGTAGCATTAGTAAGGTTTGTAGCAGCTAATTTACTAGCTGAAATTGGAATAGAGCTATAAGGGTTTGGTATTTCTGGTCCAGGGCCATCACAAATATCAGGACATGAAATTGGAGGTGCTGGAATCATTGGTCCACAAAGTGGTTTTAAGCAATCTTGTTGTTTACATCTACCATATATTTTTTTGGCAATGATACATTCATTAGCGAATGTATCAGATTGAACAACATTAAAAGTGTCTTGTGACATATATTATATCCTCCTTAAATTCTAGATTAAGATTAACCTAATACTATAATATGAGGTGATAAATAAATTGTGAGAAAATAGTTTTATATTATAATTTCAATGAAAAAATACATACATATTTATAAAGATAAAAACATAGTCTACTATATAGTAATTTAAGGTGATTTTATGTTGAAAAAAATAACTTTTATTGATTATAAAAAAGAGGTTTATAAAATTTTTATTGAGCAAGATAATTTATATTATTCAGTAAAAGATGAAATAATAATGCTTGGAGAATATGTTAAAGATTATTGTGTTAAGTATTTTAATTAATCAATATGGATAGCTTTTTATTATGAAAAATATAAAATTTATTTAGTTGAGATTTAATTAAAATATAATAAGAAAATAAAGAAGCATTTACATATGAATAGTAAAAGATATTCACTGTATATTGATTCATTAGATATGATAATTACAAATGAAGATAAAATAAACTTAATTTTTAGGGGAGGGGATAAAGAGAAAACCTTTCTTTTTAAAGGTTATAGAAAATTATATTTATAATAAAAATAAAAAAATAATGAACTTATAAGTTTGCTAGGAGATGATATTGTAGAAAATAAAATAAGTTATATAAATAAAATAAGTAACTTAACAAGAAAGTATAATAAGAAATATAATGAATATTTAAGAAAAATTAATGAATTAAATAAAATTATAGATGAGAAAGATAAATTAATAGTTAAGCTTTTAAGTAAAAAGAGATAAGTATCAAGTATGAAAAGAAATGCATAACTTATAATAGTAATATTATTGGGGAGTAAAATGAAAATGTATGATCTAGAGGGGTTTTGTATAAAGCAAGAGGAGAAAATAAACTATATACATAAAGTAAATGATGAAGTGATTATAAATGAATATATAAATCATGAATTAACTTTTGAGCAAACAATTTTAAATGATTGTAAGTTATTAAAGAATGTAATTTTAAACTTAGATAAAGGTTTATATATTATTTATATAAATTTAAAAGAACAATTAATTTTAACTGTATTTAAGGATAATAAAATTCAAAATTCTATGATACTAACAAAAGGATTATTAGAATATAACAAAATACAAATAGTTTCATTAAATAATATGTTAAATATTTTTTATATTAAAAAGTTTAATAAAAGAAATGTATTATGCTTTAGAAGGCTAAATAACAATCTTATTATGTCTACAGAAATCACCATGGATATTTTAGAGGAGAATTTAGATGTTCCTTATATTGTAAATATTAAGGATGGAATTTTATCAATTGCATATGTAAAAGCAGCAAAACTTAATTATGTTGGATATAGACTATTTATTAATGCAGAAGATAAATGGTCAGAATTTATAATATTGGATGCAAACTCAAATGAGATAGAAGATATTAATTTTATAAAAGATAATAATTATATAGCATATACTTATATTTTTAGAGAAAGTGATAATTTTAATTTAGTATTTGGAGTTGGTGATTCTGAAATAAGGAAGAGAACTATAGATAGGAGAAATAAAGATATTAGGTTTGCTAATATTCAAATTTCAAATAATGGAAAATTAAATGTAATTGCTATATCTGAAAATAAAATTAAAATAATAAAAGAGGATTGCTTTAATTCAGCAGAATTGCTTTTAGAATCAAACTTAAAAAATATAGATAAAATAGAAAAATGTTATTTTGAATTTAATAATGAATTGTTAAAAAATAGGATAATTATTTTTAAGACAAAAGATGGTGAAATATTTACTGATGAAGACTTTATACAAAATAAGGCAGATAAATTAATTGAGCAAGATAAAGAAGATAATAGTAAAGAAAATGAATCTTTAGAAAAGAATAATATAATAATTACAGAGCAAGAGCTTGAAAATGAAATTAAAGAAAAAACAATAGATAAAGAATATGTCAATAAACTTATAGTGAAAATAGAAAGTTATGAAGAAATAATTAATAAATTTATGGATAAATTTACGGAAATTGAAGGTGATAGAGAAAAACTTCTTGAAAATATAGATTTATTAAATGATAAGATTAAACAAAAAAATATTCAAATAAATGAAATTGAAATAAAATTAAGTGAAAGTCAAGATTCAATAGAAGAATATAAAGCAAAGATAAATGATATTGAAGGGTTAAATAAAAGTTTGTTACAAGATCACTCAGATGAAATAGTAAACTTAAAGCAAATTATAAAACAAAAAGAAGATGAAATTAAAACTTGTAATGAAAATGTACAAGATATGAAAGAAAGTAAAAATAAAAGTGAAAAAATAGTTAAGGGAAATTTAATAGAAATATCATCATTAAATGAAAGAATAGAAAAATATAAAAATGAAATTGAAGCTTATATTAGCAAGATAACAGAATTAAACATGCAATTAAATAAAAATGAAGAGAAAATTAATAATTTAAATAAAATAAATAAGGAGTTAAGTAGTTCAAACAATGAGCTAAGTAATTCAAACAATGAATTAAGCAGCATAAACAATGAAATAAAAGAAAAAAGTAATAATGAAATTACTAATTTGAAAAAGCTTCTTAATAAAATAAAAATAGAAAATATGAAGTATGTTAATGAAATTGAAGAACTAAATTTACAATTAAATGAATTAAATGATGCCTTTACAGTTGAAAAACAAGAAAAATTAAAATATGTAAATGAAATAAAAATATTAAATATAAAAATAAGGGAATTAAGCAGAATTAGAAGAAATGGGTTTATGTAAATTATAATATTTAAATTGAGCTGTATCAAAATTTGATACAGCTATTTTTTATATGTGAGTATAAAAATTTTTTATGGCAAGAATAAAAGTTTCTATATCATTAAAGGTATTAAAATAACCTGGACTAACTCTTACAGTACCAATTCTTTCAGTGCCAATTATCTTATGAATAAGAGGAGCACAATGATAGCTTGTACGCAAGTAAATATTTAATGAATTTAAATAACGTCCAACTTCTGAACTATCATGGTTATCAATGTTAAATGATAATACTGGAGTTTTTAATTGAGGATTAGTTTCACCATAAAGTTTTACAAAGGGTAATTTTTGTAGTTCTGAAGTTAAATATTCCATAAGGGATATTTCATGATTTCTAATATTATCAATTCTTTTAGAAAAAATAAATTTAATGCCTTCATTTAAGCTTATTATTCCTGGGGTGTTTAAAGTGCCACTTTCCATTTTATCAGGAAGAAAGTCAGGTTGAATTATTGATTCTGAATTACTACCAGTTCCTCCTTCTTTTAAAGAGGATATTTTAATGTTATCAGAAATATATAATCCTCCGGTACCTTGTAATCCAAAAAGTGATTTATGACCAGGAAAAGCTAATAAGTTTATATTCATTTTTTTTACATTTATTTGTGAATAACCTATTGTTTGAGAAGCATCAACTATAAATAGTATTCCAAGTGATTTAGCAAGTAATCCAATAGGCTCAAGGTTTTGAATGGTTCCAATAACATTTGAACCATGATTTATAATAATTGCTTTTGTATTTTTTTTAATAGATTTTTTTATATCGTTTATATTTAAATATCCTAAAGAGTTAACAGGAATAATAGTTGTTTCAATATTAAATTTTTTCAATGAATATAATGGCCGTAAAACAGAATTATGCTCAATCATAGTTGTTATAGCATGATCCCCAGGTTTTAAGACTCCTTTTATAGCAATATTTAACGAATCTGTAGCATTTGATGTAAATATTATGTTCAGAGGATTTTCTATATTTAATAACATTGAAAGCCTTTCTCTACAATCAAATATTTTACTTTCACATTTAATAGATAAATTATGGGCACCTCTTCCTGGATTAGCACAATAATTTCTTATACAATCATCTACAGAATTATAAACTTCATTGGGTTTTGGAAAGGTTGTTGCAGCATTGTCTAAATATATCATAAATCCTCCTAGTAAAATTATTATTGATTAAAATTCAAGTTTTTCATAAACATAGCGTCGTATTTCTGGATTGACGTATTTTTTATGAATTTCACGAATTAGTGTTTTTTTATCTTTTAATATATCTATAACCTTATCTAATTGATTTTCAGGTACTTCAATGGAACGTGCACATCCTGATGAAAGTAGACAAGGAGTTTGAATCATATAAACTGAAAGTTTTTTGTCTTTTAATAGTTTATATACATACATACTGTAGTTTGCAGAATTAAAGGTTATTATATATACTGGTTTTTCACTCATTTTATCGACCCCCTAGTTTGTTTGCTTATATATTATATTCATGTAAATAATAATAAGTGTTAAAAAGCATAAGAATGTGATAATAAGGAAAATTATTAAAAAATAATGTAATTATCATTGATAAAAAATCATAAATTAATTATAGATATTTATATTTCATATAGGAGAGTGTTATGTCTAAAAAGGAATGGACGGTGATAATGTATCTTAATGGAAGTAATGAAATGGCAATAGAAATGGAAAACACGTTTAAACAATTATGTAAAATAAATAAAAGCAATGTAAATATAGTAATTCAATTAAGCAAAGCACCAATTGATTTAGTAAGAACTATAAGGCAAGATGATTCATCATATGCAGAAAATTGGACAGGAACTAGAAGATATTCAATAATAAATGGAAAATTAGAAATTGTACAATCAAATGAATATATCAATATGGCTGATTATAGAAATTTATATGATTTTATAAAGTGGGCAGCAAATAAGTTTCCGGCAAAAAGATATATGGTTTCAATTTCAGGACACGGATTTATAGTTGCAAGTTTATCTGATTTATGTGGTAAAGAGCCATATATAATGGGAATGTATGAAATGTGCACAGCTATAAATAATTTAAAAAATATAATTGATATTGATATATTAATATTAGATATATGTAATATGAATACAATAGAACTTATATATGAGTTAGGAAAAGAAAAAGTTAATGTAGTAAAGTATATTATGACATATATAAATAATGGACCATTAGAGGGAATGGATTATAACTATATTATTCAAAAAATAGATGATGAGCCTACAAATTTGATTCTTAAGAATATAGTAAATAAATCAAAGCAAAATTTAGTAGCTATAGAAGTAAAGCATGGTAAATTAGAAAAAATAAAAGAATTAAGCAATAAACTTGCTTATTACTGGCTTTTAAATAATGAAGAAAAAGCTACAAAGGAAGAAATAAAATTATATAATGATATTTATAAAAAAGTAGATAAAGTTATAAATCAACTAATATTATGTGCTCAAAATATAGAACAACGAAAGAGATTAATACATTTAATATTTTATAATGAGTATCAAATAGAAGATGTAGAAAGTTTTGTAAGGTTTTATTATAAGTTAGCATTTACTAAAAATAATTATTGTAGTAACTTAATGGGGAGAAAATCGTATACTGAAAAAACTAATATGAAAAATTCAAAGATTGAACAAGAAATTTTAGATAAGAGAGATATTGAATTGTTTATTAGTAATTTTAATGGAGATTCAATAACTTATGAGGAAGTAAAAAATATAGCAAATAATCTTTATATGAAAAATAATTGGATAATCTAAAGGGTTATCCAATTACTTTGTATATAATTAGTAATAATCTCTTTTATGTAGAGTAATTAATACAAAAGTGATAAAATTATAACATTTAAAATGTAATTATGAAATCATTAGAGGTAAAATTAAATAATGAAGTATATATAGTGAAAACTAAAATTTATAGATTTGTTTAGGGGGAAAAATGTATAAGGTTTGGGAAATAAATGATATAAGATTTATAATAAATGAAATATCAAAAATATGGAATTATCCATGTGGAATAAATATAGAAATATCAAAAAGAGTAACTAAGAGAATGGGAGCATTTTTTTATAAAAATGCTGGAAACAATATAATACCAATAAAATTTGTTTTTTCATACACATTAATTAATGGGAGTTATCCAGAAGAAGTTGTTAAAGAAGTAATAATTCATGAATACTTACATTATTATTGTAATTCTATTACAAAAAGAAATAATGGACACAATAAATTTTTTAAAGAATGTTGTTTAAAAAGTGGAATATCACCTAATGCTACATTTAAATATAATAGTGAAAATAATAAAGTGGAAAAATATAAGTATAAAATTTATTGCAGTAAATGTAAGAAAATTGTGTGTATGCATGTACGGAAAGATACAGCAATAAGAAAGGTTAATAATTATATATCTAAGTGTTGTAAGGTGAGACTTTACTGTGATAATCTTATGTAGTATATTAGAAGAGTTAAAAACATAGTGTATGTTAAAGGAGAAAAAGCAATGAGTGAAGATATAAAAAAACATGAAAATGAGGAAGTTCAAATAATGACATTTTTAGATGAAGAAGGAAATAAAGTTCAATTTGAAGCTGTTGCAAGAATATTTTTAAAGGAAAAGGAATATTTACTTTTAGCACCAGTTGAAGATAAAGATAGTGAAAATGTTTATGTATTTAGAATTGATGAAGTAGATGGTAAACAAGAATTAAATTTAGTTGAAGATGATAAAGAGTTCATAGCTGTAAAGAAAGAGTATAGCAAATTATTATACTAATTATAATGAGGAGAAAAGCCATGCAAGAATTAGAAATTATTAATATCTTAAAGGAAAATGATTTATCAGATGTTGAAGTATTAAAAAATGAAGAAGAATATGTTTTAGTAAACTTTTATTTTGACTTTGATAAAGATTTACAAGATGCAGCAAAAGCATATGCAAATAGTGAAAGTAATGAAGAAGAATTTAGTAATGCGTGGTACAACGAATACTATTTCCCTTATCTTTATGATTTTGCAAATGATGAGGTTTTAGAGGTAATAGAACAAGTTATAGAAACACTTGATGTAGAAGGCGAAATGATGGCATTCCAAATGACAGAAAAAACAAGTGATTATGTTCAAGTTATGGCGTTATTTACAGAAGAAGATAGCAATGTTGTAATAGAAGATGTTGTAAGAGAATATATAGCTAAATAGTAAAATAAATTAGCAAATATTAACGTTGCAATTTAAGTAAAGTTTGCTATAATTAAATTATGGAATCCTGAGATGTACGTTTAGCTTATGATGTTCAACCTACATTATATTTACGGGATTTGCAACACATTTGTGGATGTCGGGCTTCATTTTGTATCAGAAGATGGCTGAAGCAAGTTGAGCAGAACCCACCTGCGAGTTGCAGGTGTGAATATTTAAGCCACCGGCATGTTGGGAGATAGTTTTAAAATAAACACCTCATTGTATAATGAGGTGTTTTTTTATGTTATGCAGCTGTTGATTTCTCAATAGTATATTTTCTTTTAGCTTTTTTATTATAACTTTTATAAATAAGATGTTGATATCTCCAAACATGATTATCTAAATTTTGATATATGTATACAATAAAAAAATTAGTTAGATATAAAAATTTTAAAAGGAAGTTTAACATGATTTTCTGCAGTAAAATTTTCTTTGTTAGACTTTTTCTATTCATAAGAAACACATCTCTATAGCAAATCAACGTTATATGGGTTATTATACTATAAATAGTAAAATGGTAAATTGTTTTATAATTATAAAAATATATAAAAGGTTTTTGAAAATAAGAGAAAGTATTAAGTGTAAAAAAGTTAATACTAAAATGTGTTAAAAATATTTAATTTGACGAAATTTTATAAAATTTTAAATATTAAATCTTTGAGTTGATATTAAAAAGAAATAAATGTAAAATAAATATTAGTAATATGATAAAATATCTACAATAAAAGAAAGGAAGATAAAAATGGATTATACAAAAGCAAAGATGGATGATGTAATAAAAAGAATAAATGAACTATATAAGAAAAGTAAAGAAGAAGGTTTAACAGAATCTGAAAAAGAAGAACAAAAAGTTTTAAGAAGAAGATACATTGATGGGTATAAGGCAAGTCTTAGAGCTCATTTAGAAACAATTGAACCTAAAAACAAGAAAAAATAGAGGGTGATTAATATTGTCAGTTACTGTAGAAAAGTTAATTTCAGATTTTAATTTAGAAGTTTTAGTTGAGGGTGAAAAGGATGTAAAAATATCTGTTAACGATATAAATAGACCTGGTTTACAGTTAGCTGGTTTTTATAATTATTTTGCTCCTGAAAGAATACAAGTCATTGGAAAAGCTGAATGGAGCTTTTTAGATGATATGGGAATTGAATTAATGAGAAAAAGAATTAATAAATACTTTAGTTTTAATTCAAAATGTGTAATTATGACTAGAGGTTTAGAGCCTCATAGTGAATTTTTAAAAGCAGCTAAAAAAACAAAAACTTGGCTTTTAAGAACTAATGTTGTTACAACAAAGTTTATTAGCAAGTTAACAATGTATTTAGCAGGTAAATTAGCTCCAGAAACTAGATTACATGGAGTTTTAGTAGATGTATATGGTATAGGTATATTAATTACTGGCGAAAGTGGAATAGGAAAAAGTGAAACTGCACTTGAACTTATTAAAAGAGGGCATAGGCTTGTTTCGGATGATGCTGTTGATATAAAAGAAATAGATGGTAGCTTAATAGGAACATCACCTAAAATCACAATAGGAATGCTAGAAGTAAGAGGAATTGGAATAATTGACATTTCTTCATTATATGGGTTAAGCTCTATTTTACCATCAAAAGATATAAATCTTTTAATGCATTTTGAGCATTGGAAAGATGATGGTGATTATGATAGATTAGGAATAGATAAAGAAACACAAGATATACTAGGAGTAAAGGTTAGAAGGTTAAGGGTACCAGTAAGACCAGGAAGAAATATTGCAGTTATAATTGAAGCAGCAGCAGGTAATTATAGGCACTCATTAATGTCTGATGTTACTCCAGTTGATATTATAGAACAAAGAATGTGTGAAATTAATGATGAAGAATAAGGAGGGCTATTATAAATGAGTAGGGAAGCAAAAAATAATGCATGGTTAAAGTATAATCAATTAGAGAAAAAACAAATATTTGATTTTTGTGAGGGTTACAAAAATTATTTATCAGTAGGAAAGACTGAAAGAGAATGTATACATGAAGCAATTAGACTTGCTGAACAAAAGGGATATAAAAATTTAAATGATGTTATAAAAAATAATGAGGTATTAAAAGCTGGAGATAAAGTATATCTTAATAATAAAGATAAAGCTTTAGTTTTATACCTAATTGGAAATGATAATATAGAAAATGGAATGAGAATTATAGGTTCACATGTAGATTCTCCAAGAATAGATTTAAAGCAAAATCCATTATATGAAGATGGAAATTTAGCTTTAATGGATACACACTATTATGGTGGAGTAAAAAAATATCAATGGGTTACACTGCCTTTAGCATTACATGGAATAGTAGTAAAAAAGGATGGTACAAAGATAAATATTGTTATTGGAGAAGATGATAATGATCCTGTATTAGGAATTTCAGATCTTTTAATTCATTTATCAGGAGAACAACTTCAAAAAAAAGCAAATGAAGTAATAGCAGGTGAAGATTTAAATGTTTTAGTTGGAAATATTCCATTAGAGGGAAAAGAAAAGGATGCTGTTAAAGAAAATATTTTAGCACTTTTAAAAGAAAAGTATGATTTTGAAGAAGATGATTTTATTTCAGCTGAATTTGAAATTGTACCAGCAGGAAAAGCTAGAGATTTAGGCTTAGATAAGAGTATGGTAATGGGATATGGGCAAGATGATAGAATTTGCGCTTATACATCATTAATGGCTTTATTAGAAGTTGAAAATGTAGAAAAAACTTCTGTAATCTTATTAGTAGATAAAGAAGAGGTAGGTAGCATTGGAGCTACAGGAATGCATTCAAGATTTTTTGAAAATTCTTTAGCTGAAGTAATGGATAGAATGGGGCAATATAGTGAATTAAAGCTTAAGAGAGCTTTACAAAACTCATTAATGTTATCAGCGGATGTTACAGCTGCATATGATCCAAATTATCCATCAGCTTGTGAAAAGAAGAATACAGCTTATTTTGCTAAAGGGTTAGTATTTAGTAAATATACTGGAGCAAGAGGTAAAAGTGGATGCAATGATGCAAATCCGGAATTTATAGCATGGCTAAGAAAAATCATGGAAAAAAATAATGTATCATATCAAACTGCAGAACTTGGTAAAGTAGATCAAGGAGGCGGTGGTACTATCGCTTATATTTTAGCACAATACAACATGGAAGTTATAGATTGTGGTGTTGCATTACAAAATATGCATGCACCATGGGAAGTATCAAGTAAAGTTGATATTTTCGAAACAAAAAATGGATATAAGGCTTTCTTAATAGAAGAATAATAAGGGGGCTGTCGCACTAAAACTTTTATACACAATATATTGTAGTATTTATTCTTAATGCGACATCCCCTTTTGTTTAAATTTCATTAAGTTTATTTAAAAATTTATTTAGTCTTTCTTCTGACATAGATTGAGAACCTAAAATTCCATGTTTAGTATCATCACATTCATATCCATGAGAATCAGAACCACAAGATGTAATAATATTTTTATTATCAACTATTCTTAAGAATTTTTCAGTATCTTCAGGAGTATTAAGACCATAAATACCTTCAATTCCATCAAAATCTAAATGAAGTACATCTAAAACATCAAGCTTTTTTAATAATACAGGATGAGCTAATACAACCATAGCATTATATTGTCTTAATAATTCAATTCCTTCTTCAGAAGATAATTTATTTGCTGGTACATAAGCAGGGCAGTTATCACCAATAAAGTTATCAAATATGTATTCTTTTGTATAAGAATACCCAGCATCCATTATTGCTTTAGCTATATGAGGTCTAGCAATTGTATCTTTTCCATTTTTTAAAACGTCATTAACATTTATTTCAATATTATTAAATTCTTTTAATCTTCTAACAATTTCATGAGCACGTTCAATTCTTTTGGTTTTTAAGTCTTCTAAGAAAGCATTAAGTTTTGGATTTTTATAATAATCACTCTTGAAATAACCTAATATATGAACTGTTTCACCTTTATATGTAGTAGATAATTCAATACCAGGAATAAAATTTATATCTAATTTTTTGGCTTCAGTTTTAGCTTCCTCAATTCCTGATAAAGTATCATGGTCAGTTAAGGCTAAGTATTTTACTCCTCTTTCATAAGCTTTTCTTACAACTTCACTAGGACTATATTTTCCGTCAGATGCAGTAGAATGTGTATGTAAATCGCATATAATCATAATATTTTAATACTCCTTTCAAGTAAATGTTTTTTTAGTATATAAAGCTATGATATAATTTATTCATTAATAATGCAATAATTAAGTAAAGAAAGAATTGAGAAATAGTAATTATTATTATTAATTTTTATAAAAGTAAGAATTATTAACAACCAAGTTAAATTAAAACAATAGGAGAAAGTTATGTTATTAATGATTGATAATTATGATTCATTTGTATATAACCTAGTTAGGTATTTTGAGGAATTAGGTGAAGAAATTAAAGTTGTTAGAAATGATAAAATTACAATTAAAGAAATAAAAGAAATGAATATTGATGGAATAGTTATTTCACCAGGCCCTAAGTCGCCAAAGGAAGCTGGAATAAGCATGGAAATAATAGATAATTTCAAAGGTGAATTACCTATATTAGGGATATGTTTAGGGCATCAATGTATAGGACAATATTTTAATGCAAATGTAAGAAAAGGAAAAGAGCCTGTTCATGGAAAGATGTTTTATATAAATCATAATGAAGAAGGGTTATTTGAAAATGTAAAAAATCCAATACGTGTTACTAGATATCATTCTTTAATAGTAGATAAAGATAATTTGCCAAGTTGTTTAGAAATTACAAGTGAAACACAAGATGAGGTAATAATGGGGATAAAGCATAAGGAATATGAAATTCATGGTGTACAATTTCATCCAGAAGCAGAAATGACAGAAGCGGGACATTCAATATTAAAAAATTTCATAAATATAACAAAGAAAAAGAGAAGCAAATAATTTTAAATTAATGAAAGATGTGGAGGGTAAATATGTTAAAAATAAAAGAATTTCATAGTGAATTAAATGCATTTGAAGTTTATAATTTATTTAAAAATCAAAAAAATTCCATATTACTTGACAGTTCAAAAGAAGATAAGAACTTATCTAAATATTCATTTATTGGGATAAATGAATTTATGATTTTTGAAACTATGCAATCAAAATCATATATTGATGGAAAAGAAGTTAAAGGCGACCCATTTAACAGCTTAGAAGATTTAATAAATAAATATAAATATAATTTAAATAGTGATATTCCATTTTTATCAGGGGCAATTGGATATATTTCATATGATGCAGGAAGAATGCTTGAAGAATTACCGGATACATCAAAAGAAGATTTTAGTATTCCAGATATAAGATTTATTTTTTATAAAAATATAATTATATTTGATTTAGAAAATAATAAAAAATATATAACTGACATTGATGGTGATGATGAAAGAGTTAAAGAACTTTTAAACATAATACATAATGGAAATAAGTTAAATGATAGGGAAGTAGCAGAAAAAAGTACTAATAAGTTTTATTCTAATTTTAAAAAAGAAGAATATAAAAAAGCTGTATCTAAATTAAAAAATTATATAGAAACAGGTGATGTATATATTGCTAACATGACACAAAGATTTTGGTGTGAAAATAATAAAGAGTCATTTTCTATATATGAAAAACTTAGGAGTATAAATAAAGCACCATTTTCTGCATTTTTAAACTTTGAAGATTTTCAAATAATAAGTTCATCTCCTGAAAGATTTATTCAAGTAAAAGATAATAAGGCTCATACAAGACCAATCAAGGGGACAAGACCTAGGGGGGCATCTTTAGAAGAAGATGAAAAAAATAAATTAGAGCTTATTAATAGTGAAAAAGATAAGGCTGAACTTCTTATGGTAGTTGATTTAGAAAGAAATGATTTTAGTAAGGTTTGTAAACCACATACAGTTAAGGTAACAGAAAACTTTAAGCTTGAAGAGTATGCAACTGTGTTTCATCTTGTGTCAACAGTAGAAGGAGAATTGAAAAATGAATCTTCTTCTGTAAAGTGTATAAAGGAATGTTTTCCAGGGGGATCAATTACAGGAACACCTAAAATAAGAGCAATGGAAGTAATAGAAGAACTTGAAGGGTTAAAGAGAAACCTTTATACAGGTTCAATTGGTTACTTTGATTTTAATGGTAATTGCGATTTTAATATAGTTATAAGAACTATAATCAAAAAGGATAATAAGGCTTATTTTGGTGTTGGTGGTGGAATAACATATGATTCTATAGAAGAAGATGAATATAATGAAACTTTAGATAAAGCAAAAGCATTAATGAGAGTATTATAAGGGAATTTTTATATGAGAAAAGTAATGTATGAAAATGATGAAATTAAAATTGATAATGGATTATTTTTTGGAAAAGGTGTATTTGAAACAATATTAGTTAATAAAAAGCCAGTTTTTTTAGAGGAACATGTTAAAAGGTTAAATAATGCAATTGAAGCTCTAAATATTGGAGAAAAAATTGAAATTGAAGAAGTACGTAGTTTTATAATTAAAAATAAAATAGTAAATAAATCTTTTAAAATAGCAGTAACAGAGGAGAACTTAATATTTAATATAAGAAATTTAAAATATACTAAAGATCATTATGAAAATGGATTTAAAGCATATTTTTCAAAGGTTTTAAGAAATTCTACTTCAAGAATAGTAAATTTTAAAACTTTAAATTATTTAGAAAATATTATAGAATATGAATTATGTCAAAGAAATGGATTTAATGAAGCTATTTTTGTAAATGAAAAAGGTTTTGTCTGTGAAGGGTGTACTACTAATATTTTTATGATTAAAGATAAACAAATATATACACCTAAAATTGAATGTGGACTATTACCTGGCATAATAAGAGACTGGATAATAGAAAATTTCAATGTTATTGAAAAAAACTTAACAAAAGATGACATATTAAATAGTGATGAAGTATTTTTTACTAATTCATTAGTTGGGGTTATAAAGTGTACTGAAATTGAAAATAAGATTTTTAAGAGTAAAATAATTGAAGAAATTAAAAAGCAATATGATGAAGCAATAAATGGAGGGAAGTAAATTATGAATAAAGAAATGATAATGGAAGGTGTAAAGCTAATACTACAAGGTATTGGAGAAGATGTTAACAGAGAAGGCTTAATTGAAACACCAGATAGAATAGCACGTATGTATATGGAAATATTCGAAGGAATTGGGAAAGATGCTAAAGATGTATTATCTAAGACATTTACTGTAGAAAATAATGATTTAGTTTTAGAAAAGGATATAACTTTCTTTTCTATGTGTGAACATCACTTAGTACCTTTCTTTGGTAAGGCACATATTGCATATATACCAAAAGGAAAAGTTGCAGGATTATCTAAATTAGCAAGAACTGTTGAAGTTTATGCAAAAAAACCACAATTACAAGAAAAACTTACTACAGAAATAGCAGATGCAATAATGGAATATTTAGATGCAGAAGGTGCTATGGTTGTAATTGAAGCAGAACATACTTGTATGACTATGAGAGGTATTAAAAAGCCTGGAACTAAGACTGTAACAACTACATATAGAGGTGTATTTAGAGAAAATATAGAGCTTAGAAAAGAAGTAAGGCATTTTATTAAATAAAGAATTTTAAGGAATATTATTATGGAAAATATAAATAAGATAATTAATAATAATTTATATAAGGAATCCTTAGAAAATTTAAAAAAATATGAAGAGGACAGAAAATTTTGTAATCATACAATAGAACACTTTATAGATGTTGCTAGAATAGCATACATATTGGTTTTAGAGGAAAATATAAATGTTTCTAAAGAAGTAATTTATGCAATTGGATTACTGCATGATATAGGAAGAGTAAAACAATATGAAGAGGGTATAAATCATGATTTAGCAAGTGTAGAAATGAGTAAGGAAATATTAAAAGAAACAACTTTTAATGAAGAAGAAATTGAAATTATACTTAATGGTATAGAAAATCATAGAAGTGAAAGTGATAATAAGCTAGAAGAAATTATTTATAAAGCAGATAAATTGTCAAGACAATGTTTTAATTGTGAAGCGGAAAAGGAATGTTATTGGAGTAAAGAAAAGAAAAACTTTACGATAAAATATTAAGGAGGATAGGGAATTGAGAATCGGAGATAAAGAGTTTAATTTAAGGCATAGAACATATATTATGGGAATACTTAATGTAACACCAGATTCATTTTCTGATGGTGGAAAATTTAATGAATTTGAAACAGCGTTAGTACAAGCAAGGAAATTAATAGAGGATGGAGCTGATATAATTGATATTGGTGGAGAATCCACAAGGCCAGGTGCAGAATATGTTTCAGAAGAAGAGGAGATAAAAAGAGTAGTTACTATAATTGAAGCAATAAAAAGTGAATTAGATGTTATTATTTCAATTGATACTTATAAAAGTAAGACAGCAGAAGCAGCAGTTAAAGCAGGGGCAGATATAATAAATGATGTTTGGGGTGCAAAATATGATAAAAAAATTGCAGATGTTGCAGCTAAATATAAAGTGCCTATAATATTAATGCATAATAGAGAAAATAAACCATATGAAAATTTAATGCAAGATGTAAAAGCAGATTTACAAGAAAGTATTGATATTGCATTAAGTGCTGGAGTAAAAAAAGAAAATATAATATTAGATCCAGGAATAGGTTTTGCTAAAACTTATGAAGAAAACTTAATTGTTATGAATAACTGTAATGAAATAAAGGATATGGGATATCCAGTATTATTAGGAACATCTAGAAAATCTATGATAGGACTAACTTTAAATTTACCAGTAAACGAAAGAGTTGAAGGAACTGTAGCTACTACAGTTATTGGTATAATGAAAGGTATGAATTTTATAAGAGTTCATGATGTATTAGAAAATAAAAGAGCAGCTGTAATGACAGATACAATAATTAAAGCAAAGTAGGGAGTAATATGGATAAAATATATTTAAAGGATATTGAAATTTTTGCAAATCATGGAGTTTTCAAAGAAGAAAAAAATCTAGGACAAAAATTTATTTTATCTTTAGAATTATCTTTAGATATAAAGGAAACAGCAAAAACTTGTGATTTAACTAAATCAGTTCATTATGGCGAGTTATGCCATAAGGTAATTGAAGTTTTCCAAGAAGAAAGTTTAGATTTAATTGAAAGTGTTGTAAATAAGGTAGCTAACTTTATTTTAGATAATTATTCAATGGTTAATGGAGTTAAGGTTCTATTAAAGAAACCATGGGCACCTATAGGAAGACATTTAGATTATGCTGCAGTTGAAATTAATAAGAAAAGGCATGTTGCATATATAGCAATAGGAAGTAATATTGGAAATAAGGAAGAAAACTTAAATAATGCAATTAAAAAAATTAATGAAACTGAAGGAATTAAAGTTTCTAAAATTTCTTCTTTTATAAAAACTGAACCTTGGGGAAATGAAAATCAAGATGAGTTTTTAAATGGAGCATTAAAACTTGAAACTTATTTAACTCCAAAAGAACTTATGAGTGAGTTATTAAGAATAGAAAGCGAACTTGGAAGGGTTAGAGAAATTAAGTGGGGACCAAGAGTGATTGATTTGGATATAATATTATTTGATGATATTATAAGTAATGATGAATTTGTTATTATTCCACATCCATTAATGCATTTAAGAGATTTTGTATTAAAACCACTAAATGAAATTGCACAATATGCATTGCATCCTTTAAAAAATAAAAGAATATTTGAACTTGTTGATTGTTAAAAAAAGAAAACTGTTGGAAATACATTTAAAAATGTGTTTTCAGCAGTTTTTTATGTTTAATTAGAAGAATTATCTTTATTAATTATATATATACAAAAAGAATATAAGTTATCACGAGCAGGGATGTTATCCATATTAATCATATCTTCTTGAAGGTTGCCATCCCAAGGAAACAATGTAACAGTATTTTTATCAAAAATATTTATTACATATTTATCATTACTTTTATCACTAAATTCAATTATTAATTTATATTTTACTTTTAAATCATCTAAATTTAAAGAAATTACATAGTTATTAGAATTTAAAGATTTTAAAAATGAAGGCAAAATATCTAAGTCTTCTTTAGAAACATCATGATATTCATAATAGTTTACATCAAAAACCTTAAGTGAATAATCTTGATTTGATTTTAGTTTTTCATAAACTTCATTTGAATAATAATATAGGTTGGGTTTACTTTTTAAATTTATGTACTTAGGTTCATTAAAAACACAACCAGATAATAATGTTACAAAAAATAATACAATTAGAAATTTAATGTTTTTCATTTTATCCTCCTAAAAATAACTATATAAATAATTATTCTAAAAACAATATTTTTAGAACAGTATATGTAAATTGAAAATATGAAATGATAGGATTGAAATAGATAATTAAAGTTTATGAGGGGTAAGTAAAAAGGGAATAATGTATAAGTTTTAGTAATAATATAATTTATAAGCAATAATTTAGGTATGATAATTTATGAAGATAATTGCAACATTAGGGCCAAAGACAACTAATAAAGAAGTTATAAAACAATTAATTGATGTAGGAGTTGATATTTTTAGATTAAATTTTTCACATTTTTATGAAAATCAATTTAATAATATGATATCTATAATTAGAAGTATAGATAAAGATATGGATATAATGGCAGATTTGCAAGGAAAGAAAGTAAGAGTAGATGAAAGTTTGAAAAATGTATTTAAAATATATGAAAATGAAATAGTATATTTTTGCGGATATGATGGTTATTTAATTTTTGATGAAAATAATAAAAAGATGAAATTAATACCATTAAATATAAGTTCTGAAATTATATCAAACAATAATATTGAAAAAATATCAATGAAAGATGGAACAATGAATTTTAAAGTTATTGATCAAAATAATGGGTTTTTGAAGGTTAGGGTTATAAATGATGGTATTATAAGAGGTGGTAAGGGATGTAATATACCAGGAATATATTTTGAAAATAAAGAACTTACTAAAAAAGATAAAAAAAGTTTAAAGTGGGCTATAGAAAATAATATAAAAATTATAAGTCAATCATTTGTAGAAAATAAAAGAGATATTGATCATATAAGAAAATATATATGTGAAATTAATGGAGATTTAAAAAGTATAAAATTATTATCAAAAATAGAAACTAATTTAGGAGTAGATAATTTTAAAGAAATAATAAGGTATAGTGATGGAATAATAATTGCAAGAGGAGATTTAATACCTGAATGTGGCTTAATAAATTCTGTAGATAAAGAATTTGATTTATTATTAAAAGTAAAAAAATATGAAAAAGAAAAGGAGGTTATTATTGCAACTCATATTTTAGACAACATGAGGAAAGGAATTATTCCTAATATAAATGAATTAGAAAGTATTTATACATTTGTTAATTTAGGTGTTACAGGGTTTTTACTAGCAAGTGAAACATCAATAGGTAACTATCCTGTTAAAAGTGTAGAAATGTTAAAAATGTTAATTAATTTATACAAGAAATAACACCATATAAGTAATAGACAAATTTTTTATTAGTAAGTATTATAGTAAATGTAATGAACATATTAAGGAGGAAAGGAAATGGAGAAGCAAAAGAAAAATTTACTTTGGTATAATTTAGCTATGATGGCATTTGTATCGGTATGGGGATTTGGAAATATTGTAAATAACTTTGCAAATCAAGGATTGACTGTTATTGTTTCATGGATACTAATAATAGGGTTATATTTTGTACCTTATGCATTAATGGTTGGAGAATTAGGATCAGTTTTTAAAGATAGTAAAGGTGGAGTAAGTTCTTGGATAAGAGGAACATTTGGAACAACATTAGCTTATTTTGCTGGATGGACTTATTGGGTCGTTCATATACCATATTTAGCTCAAAAGCCACAAGCAGCTTTAATAGCATTAGGATGGACAGTAAAGCAAGATGGTAACTTTATAAAAGATATGAATCCAATGACAGCTCAGTTATTAACTTTAGCTGTATTTTTATTATTTTTATGGATAGCATCAAGAGGTATTACTTCTTTAAAAGTAATAGGAACAATTGCAGGAACATCTGTATTTGTTATGTCATTATTATATGTTGTATTAATGCTTGCAGCACCTGCCATAAGAGGTATACAACCTGCTACAGTTGACTTTAGTATTAAAAAATTAGTTCCTAATTTTAATTTTTCATATTTTACAACATTATCAATGTTAATATTTGCAGTTGGAGGATCAGAAAAAATTTCTCCGTATGTTAATAATATGAAAAAACCAAGCAAAGATTTTCCAAAGGGGATGATAGCTTTAGCTACTATGGTAGCTATTTCAGCATTACTTGGCTCAATAGCAATGTCTATGATGTTTGATGCAAATAATATTCCATCAGATTTAAAAATGAATGGTCAATATTATGCGTTTCAAATACTAGGTGAATATTATGGAGTAGACAAATTATTTATTGTTATATATGCATTAGCTAATTTATTAGCTCAAATTTCAGCATTAGTATTTTCTATAGATGCCCCATTAAAAGTTTTATTAGCTGATGGAGATAAAAACTTTATTCCAAAGGCATTAACAAAAACAAATAAATATGGTGCACCTATAAATGGATATATTATGACGGCTGTTTTAGTTGGAATATTAATAATAGTACCAGCATTAGGTATTGGAGATATGAATTCATTATTTGATTGGCTTCTTCAATTAAATTCTGTAGTTATGCCAATGAGATATCTTTGGGTATTCTTAGCATTTATAGGACTTAAGAAAGCTGCTGATAAATATAAATCAGAATATAAGTTTGTTAAAAATGATAAATTTGCTATGATAATTGGTATATGGTGTTTTTTATTTACTGCATTTGCATGTATAATGGGTATGTTCCCAAATAATATAGAAGCATTTAGTGGACAATGGTGGTTCCAAGTAAGCTTAAATGTAGTAACACCATTTATATTAATAGGATTAGGATTTATATTACCAATTATAGCAAAGAAAACTAATAATATTAACAGAACAAATAAAAAGAAAGCAGCTTAATTTAAAATAGTTTATAAAAATATTAATTTCATCTTCTAACTATTATTAAAACATATTTTAAAATGATATATAAAGTATTAATAACCTTTTAAGAAAATATTTAATAACTTATATTGCAAAATTTTAATTTTAATAGTATAATGAAAAAAGAGATTATAAATTAGTGTGTAAATGAGGCTGAGTTAGATGAATAATTTTAAGTCAATATTATGGACAATATTAGGTATAGTTATATTCATAGCTATAATAAAATTTTTTATATTTATGTTACCTTTTGTAATTGCAATTGGAATATTATCATACATAGTATTTAAGTGGAAAAGTGCTGTTAATCGTAGAAAAAATCATGGAGAATCTTATAATTATTATGATAAAAATTCAAATGGTTTTGAAGAAGGTAGTATAGATGATAGTACTAATGGTCAAGTAATTGATGTTGATTATAAAGAAGTAGATAAATAAGCCACTTTATTTAATAAAGGTACTCTATGGGATAAGCTTTTATAGTTTATATCTTATAGGGTGCATTTTATTTTATAAGTGGTTTTTATAATAAACTTTACTTAGCATTAAATATATATTAAAACCTAAAATTTATATTAAAATTTTAAAAATGCAAGAATAAATATTTAAAATTCAAAAAAAATAGAAAATTTTAATTAAATAGTAATAAAGTAATTAAAAGTGCAGGAATTATAAATGAATATATCATCTCTTAGTTGTAAAAGTGGTAAAATATGGTATAATATTAGTGTTAAATATAAAGTGTGAATAAGATGGGGGCTAAAGTATGGAGAAAATAAAGATGATAAATCCATTAGTTGAAATGGATGGAGATGAAATGACAAGAATTATTTGGAATATGATTAAGGAGGAATTATTAAATCCATTTATTGATTTAAAAACAAAGTATTATGATTTAGGGATAGAAAATAGAGATAAAACTAATGATAAAGTAACTATTGAAGCTGCTAAAGCAATAAAAAAATATGGGGTAGGGGTTAAATGTGCAACAATAACTCCAAATGCAGCAAGAATAAAAGAATATAATTTAAAGGAAATGTGGAAAAGTCCTAATGGAACAATTAGATCTATTTTAGATGGAACAGTATTTAGAGCACCTATTATAGTAAATTCAATTAAAAGAGGTGTGAATAATTGGAAAAAACCAATAACAATAGCTAGACATGCTTATGGAGATATTTATAAAAATGTTGAAATGAAAATTGAGGGCAAGGGAAAAGCTGAATTAGTTTTTACTGGACAAGATGGTAAAGAAATTAGAGAAACAATTCATAATTTTGAAGGGCATGGAGTAATAATGGGAATGTATAATACTAATAAGTCTATTTCAAGTTTTGCTAGAAGTTGCTTTAATTTTGCATTAGATACAAAACAAGATTTATGGTTTTCTGCAAAGGATACTATTTCAAAAAAATATGATCATACATTTAAGGATATTTTTAATGAAATTTTTGAAGAAGAATATAAAAATAAATTTGAAAAAGAAAATATAGAATATTTTTATACATTAATAGATGATGCCGTTGCAAGGGTTATAAAATCTAGTGGCGGATTTATTTGGGCTTGTAAAAATTATGATGGAGATGTTATGAGTGATATGGTAGCAACTGCTTTTGGATCACTTGCAATGATGACATCAGTTTTAGTTTCTCCAGAGGGATATTATGAATATGAAGCTGCTCATGGAACTGTTCAAAGACATTATTATAAATACTTAAAAGGTGAGGAAACTTCAACTAATTCTATGGCAACTATTTTTGCATGGACAGGTGCATTAAGAAAAAGAGGAGAATTAGATGGAAACAGTGAATTAGTTACTTTTGCAGATAAGTTAGAGAAGGCTTCACTACAAACAATTGAAGATGGAGTAATGACTAAAGATTTAGCAATGCTTACTAATTTAAAAGAAGTTAAAACTGTTAATACACTTGAATTTATTAAAGAAATACGAAATAGGTTACAATAAATTACAAAAAATAGGTGTATGTCTAGAAGTAATTTCGATATTTTGTTAATATTAGATATGCACCTATATATTGGATGGTATTCAAAGGCATAATTTATTATGTAAAGCATAAAATAAGTGTAAAAGTGAAAGGGAGGTTTGAAAAATGTCTCATAAAAATAATAAAAACTCTAAAGATAATAAAAAAGCTGGAGAAAAGACAAAGTCAGAATTGCATAAAATGAAAATAGAGACGGCTAATGAGGTTGGATATTCTAATGAATCAAGAAAATTAGGTAAAGATCAACCAAGATCCAATAGTGCTCAAAAAATAGGACAATGAAATATAAATTACATTTTAGTAACCATAATTTAAAATACATAATGAATAGTAAAAGGGAGTGTTTAGCAATAAGCACTCCCTTTGTTAATATATTAAATTATAAACTTAATAAAAATTATGAATTAAATGAAAATTATAGACTTACTATAAAAAATATATATATTAAGTTATTTTTAAAATGCCCAATTCCCATTAGAGAATATTTGAATAGTTTCACCATTTTTATTAATTCCAGTTATTTCAAGATCACTAGTTCCAATCATAAAGTCAACATGAATAACTGAATTATTAACACCTATTTTTTCTAATTCTTCTTCAGAATATTTATCAGCATCTTTTACACATGATTCATAAGCTCTACCAAATGCTAAGTGACACGCAGCATTTTCATCAAATAATGTATTAAAGAATATTAATTTTGAGTTAGAAATAGGTGAGTTATATGGAACAAAAGCTACTTCTCCTAGATATTTAGCACCTTCATCACTTTCAAGCATTTGCTTTAGTACATCATATCCAGTTTCAGCTGTAAAGTCTATAGCCTTACCATCCTTAAAAGTAATTGAGAAGTTATCTATTAAATTTCCACCATAGCTTAAAGGTTTAGAAGAATAAACTATACCATTAACACCTGTTTTTTTTGGAAGAGTAAATACTTCTTCAGTAGGTATATTTGCATTAAATGGTATTCCATTAACATCTCCTTCAGAACCTCCAGCCCAAATATGACCTTCTGGAAGTTCAATATTTAAATCAGTTCCATTAGCAGATTTTAAATGAACGCTTTTAAAGTTATTGTTATTCATAAATTTAATTTTTTCTTCTAAATAAGCATTATGTTTCTTCCAAGCATTTACTGGATTTTCAGTATCAACTCTTACTGTTTTAAATATAACATCCCATAAAGATTCCATTGCTTCATCATCACTTACCTTAGGAAAGACCTTTTTAGCCCAAGATAAAGTTGGTACAGATAATACACACCAACGACATTTATTAGACATTGAATTATCAAAATATTCTTTTAAAGCTGAAGTTCTAGCTTTTTGTGATGCACCTATTTTTTCAACAGGAACACCTTTTAAACCATCAGGATCACTTGCAGAAATTGAAATGAAGCAAGCTTCTTGTCTAGCATAATAATTATAACTTTCAGCTTGCCATTCTGGAATGTTAGATATAGTTTCTAAGGAGCTGTTTTCTAATTTTATTTTAGTTAATTTTTGGTCTCCATAATGTACAATAACATCTTTTGCACCAGATTTATAAGCTTCTTCTGTTATTAATCTTGCAAATTCAGCAGTTTCAATTGGTGAAGAAATAACAAGTATATTATCCTTTTGAATATTAACTCCAATATTTACTGCCAACGAAGCATATTTTATTAAAAAACTTTTATTCATATATAGCCCTCCTAAAAATAAAAAGTATAAATTATAATTATATTATAACATTATAAGGTAAACTATATAATTTTTATATAAAAAAGTAATAAAATAATATTTTATAATATAATATTATTGGAAAATTAAAATTTTGTAATGACTTGTAAGAGTTAAAAAATATAACTATAATTATTAAGAAAAAAGCAAAAGTAGAGGATATAGCAAATGAAGAATTTATTAGTTAATTTAGTAGAAAAAAATAAAAAATATACAGATGAAGGAAAGGTTGCATCATATATACCAGCATTATTAAAGGCCAATAAAGATGATTTAGGACTTTGTGTATATGATATAAAAAATAATGAAGAGTATTGGGCTGGAGAAAGTGATGTTAAATTTACAATACAAAGTATTTCAAAGGTTGTTAGCTTAATAATAGCTCTTAATGACAATGGAAGAGAAAATGTATTTAAAAAGGTAAATGTTGAACCTACAGGGATGGGATTTAATAGTATAGTAAATTTAGAAGTTAGAAATCAAGATAGACCATATAATCCTATGATAAATGCAGGAGCAATAGTAACAACTTCACTTATATTTGGAGAAAATCAAGAACATAAGATTCAAAGAATATTAAATTTCTTAAGAAGAGCAACAAATAATCCTAATATAGGAATAAATGAAGAAATATATATAAGTGAAAAAGCAACTGGAGATAGAAATAGATCATTAGCTTATTTTATGAAAAGTTCTAATATATTAGAAGGAAATGTTGAAGAAGTATTAGATATTTATTTTAAACAATGTTCTATAGAAGCAACTGCAAAAGATTTAGCAAGATTTTCAGCAGTAATAGCTAATGATGGTATTGCACCGTGGAATGATGAAGTTTTAATTTCAAGAGAAGTTTGTAGAATAGTAAAAACTATAATGGTTACTTGTGGAATGTATGATGCATCAGGAGAATTTGCAGTACATGTTGGAGTTCCAGCAAAGTCAGGAGTAGGTGGAGGAATAATTGCAACTGTACCTAGAAGATTTGGAATAGGAATATATGGACCAGCATTAGATTCTAAAGGAAATAGTAGTGGTGGAGTACATATATTAAAAGACTTATCAGAAGAATTAGAACTTAGTATATTTTAATATAAATATGATATAATTACTAAATAATAGTTAAAATTTTAAAAAAAATTACTGGAGGGAAAAATGGAAAGATTACTGATTTTAGATTCAAATAGTTTATTAAATAGAGCATTTTATGCAATACCACCATTAACAAATAATGAAGGAATACATACAAATGCAGTTTATGGTTTTACAAATATGCTATTTAAAATGAAAGAAGAAATAAAACCAGATTACATAGTAGCAGCATTTGATAGAAAAGCACCTACTTTTAGACATAAAGAATATGAAGATTATAAAGCTGGTAGAAAAAAAATGCCTCCAGAATTGGGAGAGCAATTTCCTATTATAAAAGAAGTACTTAATTTATTATCAGTTAATATATATGAAATAGATGGATTTGAAGCAGATGATATAATTGGTACTTTAGCTCAATTTGCAGAAAAAAATGGGATTGAAGTGTTTATAGTTACAGGAGATAGAGATGCTCTACAACTTGCAAGTGATAATATTAAAGTTGTTATTACTAAAAAAGGAGTAAGTGAAACTGCTATTTATAATAAAGAATCATTTATTGAGGAATTTGGAATTACACCAACTCAATATATAGATGTTAAAGGTCTTATGGGTGATAAATCAGATAATATTCCAGGAGTACCAGGGGTAGGAGAAAAAACTGCATTTAAGTTAATAGCTACTTATGGATCAATGGAAGGTGTTCTTTCAAATATAAATGAAATTAGTGGTAAAAAACTTAAGGAAAATTTAGAAACTTATAGTGAACAAGCGATTTTTAGTAAAAAGTTAGCTACTATTATGACAGAAGTTCCAATAGATTTTGATTTAGAAGATATAAAAAGTCAAGAAAATTATAATAGAGATGAACTTAAAAAGTTATTTTTAAAACTAGGAATGAAATCATTATTAGCAAAGCTTCCAGGAGAAGATTTAGAGGAAGATGAGATTGTAAAATTAGAAATAAATGAAGTAAATACAATTGAAGTTTTTAAAGAAGTATTAACTAAAAAAGAAGATATAGCTTTTATCTCATATAGTACTTCAAATTCAAATTTATATTCTAAAATTGAATTAGATAAATTATATATAACTTATGGTGAAAAGGTAAATTTAGTAGACTTTAAATTAATAAGTATGGAAAATACAAATGAAGCAATTAATACACTTAAAGAGTTTATGGAAAATGATAAAATAGCTAAGGTTATTCAAGATGGAAAAAATTTAATAACTATATTAACTAAGTATAATATAGAAATAAGTAGATTTATATTTGATACAGTAGTAGCAGCTTATTTAATAGATTCTTCTAAATCAAACTATCCATTAGAATCATTAATTAACGAATATTTAATGAAGGAAGTAAAGGGCGAAGGTGATGAATTAATTTGTAATGCCGTGTCAAGCATGAAGGAGCTTTATAAATATTTAAAGGCTAGAATTGATAAAGAAGGTATGAATGAGCTTTATTATGAAGTTGAACATCCATTAATAGCTATTTTATCAAATATGGAAGCTATAGGATTTAAGGTAAATAGAGCTAAATTAGATGAACTTGAAACAAAGTTTAAGGAGGAAATTTCCAAAACGGAAAAAGAAATTTATGAACTTTGCGAAGAAGAATTTAATATAAGTTCACCAAAACAATTAGGAAAAATTCTTTTTGAAAAGTTAGATTTACCAGTAGTAAAAAAGACTAAGACAGGATATTCAACTAATGTAGAAGTTTTAGAAAAACTTAATGATAAGCATCCTGTAATAGAAAAAATTATTTATTATAGACAAATAACTAAGTTAAATTCAACATATGTTGAAGGATTAAAAAATGTTATAGATGAAGATGGAGCTATTCATTCAAGTTTTAATCAAACTGTTACAACAACAGGAAGATTATCAAGTACAGAACCAAATCTTCAAAATATACCTGTAAAGTATGAAATGGGTAGAGAAATAAGAAAGGTATTTATACCAAAGGAATCTACTGATGTATTATTATCTTGTGACTATTCTCAAATAGAGCTTAGAGTTCTTGCACATATGTCAGATGATAAAAATATGATAGATGCTTTTAATAATCATAGTGATATTCATACTAAAACTGCATCAGAAGTGTTTAAGGTGCCTATAGATGAAGTTACGCCTCTTATGAGAAGTAGGGCAAAGGCAGTTAACTTTGGAATAGTTTATGGAATTAGTGATTTTAGTCTTTCACAGGATTTAAAGATAACTAAAAAGGAAGCTTCTGAATATATGGAGATTTACTTTGATAGATATCCTAAAATTAAAGGATATTTAGAAAGTGTTAAGGAAGAAGCAAAAGAAAAGGGATATGTTTTAACAGTATTAAATAGAAGAAGATTTATTCCAGAAATAAAATCATCAAATAAAATTGTAAAAGCCCTTGGAGAAAGATTAGCAATGAATGCTCCAATTCAAGGAAGTGCTGCAGATATTATAAAGCTTGCAATGGTTAAGGTGTATAATAGAATGAAAAGAGAAAATTTACAAAGTGAAATGATTCTTCAAGTACACGATGAACTTATTTTAAATGTTAAGCATGATGAACTTGAAATTGTTAAATCACTTGTAAAAGAAGAAATGGAAAATGTATTAAATATGTCAGTAGAATTAGAGGTAGATACAAATATAGGAAATACATGGTATGATGTAAAATAGGGGGTAAAAATGATAAAAATAGGATTAACTGGAGGAATAGGGTCAGGAAAAAGTACAGTATCATTTATGCTGAAAGAAGCTGGATTTGAAGTTGTTGATGCAGATGTAATAGCTAAGGAAGTACTTGTAAAATATCCAGAGATTTTAGAAAAAGTAAAAATTGAGTTTGGTTCAGGTTTTTTTGATTGGAGAGGAGAATTCCGTAGAAAGGAATTTGGTAATCATATTTTTAGATTTCCAAAGCAAAGAAAAAAGTATGAGGAAATTATACTTCCATATATAAAAAATGAAATAAAGGATACCTTAAATAAACTAGAAGAAAATAAAACAAAAATTGTTATTTTAGATGCACCTACATTAATAGAGAATGATTTGCATAAAGATATGGATTATGTTATCTTAGTTTGGGTAGATAATAATACACAAATTCAAAGGGTAAGATCAAGAGATTCTTTAATGAGGGAAGATGTAATTAACAGAATTAATTCACAAATGCCTTTAGATAGAAAAAAGGATTTTGCAAATATAGTTATTGAAAATAATGATACACTAGCAAAAACTAAAGAACAAGTTGATTTATTAATTGAATTTATAAAGTCTATTTAATCTATTTCAAAGTAGGGAGAGGGAATGAAGTTTAAAAAAATTATTATTTGGTTAATTGTTTTAATTTTACTTTTAGCTGAAGGAAAAAGTGTGATAAAAAAATATATTTATCCACAAAAGTATCATAGCTTAGTAAAGAAATATAGCGCCCAATATGATTTGGATCCATATTTAGTTTTAGCAGTTATTAAAACAGAAAGTAACTTTAATGAGAATGTTGAATCAAATAAAGGTGCAAAAGGATTAATGCAAATAATGGATTCTACAGGAGAATGGATTGCAAGTAAATTAGAGATTGATAATTTTAAAGTTGAAATGTTATTTGATCCAGAAATAAATATTAAATTTGGATGTTGGTATATAAATAATTTATTGATTGAATTTAATGATTTAAGTTTAGCATTAGCGGCATATAATGGTGGTAGTGGAAATGTAACTAAGTGGCTTAACAATCCAGAATACTCTAGTGATGGAGAAAACTTAACATATATTCCTTTTAAGGAAACCAAAAAGTATGTTGATAAAGTTAATACTAGATATAATATTTATAAATTTCTTTATGAGTAAAAAGGAGCCAAAGGCTTCTTTTTTTTAGTTAGGAGTTAAGAGTTGAGGTGAAAATTCAGCTTAGGCTGAATTTTAGAAAAATATATTTAAAGGGGATGTCGCATTAAGAATAAATACTATAATATATCGTATTAATTTTTATTTTTTAAAACAATATATTGTGTATAAAAGTTTTAGTGAGACAGCCCCATCCAAAACTACTAACTAAAGCTAATTTATTTCGCAATTTATAGAAAACTATGTTATAATCGTTTAGAAAAATTTCAAAAGGTGTGAATTTTATGTAAGTAAAAGTTGAAATTTAGATATTATTTAAATTAGTAATAGTTTATTTTAATAAAATTTAAGGTGTAAAAATTTTTATAATAAAGTAGATAATAATATTAAAGTTTAAATTAAATATAGTATTTTTTTAGGAGAATGTAAATATGAATAAGATTAATTTTAAGGGTAGTGTTATGTTAAATCCTACACCTGTAGTATTAGTGACAAGCATTAATAAAGAAGGAAAAACAAATGTATTTACTATAGGATGGGTAAGTACTGTTTGCACAAAACCTCCTGTGATAGCGGTAGGAATAAGACCAGAAAGATTATCATATGAATACATAAAAGAAAGTGAAGAATGTGTAATTAATCTTACAACTAGAGATATGATTAAGATAACAGATTATTGTGGAGTTGTAAGTGGTAAAAGAGAAGATAAAATATCTAAATTAGGATTAAAGTTAAATTCTGGTGTTGCTATAGATACACCATCTTTAGAAATTTCGCCAGTTGCATTAGAGTGTAAATTAAAATCAATAACTCCATTAGGTACTCATGATATGTTTTTATTAGATGTAATAAATGTTAAGGTTAATGAAAATTTATTGGACGAAAAGGGTAAAATACATTTTGAAAAAGCCAATTTAATTGCATATTCACATGGAGAGTATTTTGGTTTAGATTCAAAACCACTTGGATCATTTGGATATTCTATACGTAAAAAAACAGAAAGTAGAAAAGGAAAAAGTGCAAAAAATAAAAGACAATTAAAAAATTACAAAAAAAATAGAAGTTTAGATAAAAATATGGTATAATTAGTCGAAAGATAGTAAAAAATCTAAAAAAATGGAGGAGTTATTAATGGCTTTATATAATTTAATTGAAAAGAAAAGAAAAGAAAAAAGAAAAAAGATAGTTAAAGCTGCAGTGCTATCAACAGTAGTTGGTGGTGGTATTGGTGCTTTATCTGGAATATTATTAGCACCTAAATCTGGGAAAGATACTAGAGATGATATAAAAGAAAAAGTAAATAATGCAAAAGCAAAAACTATAGAGCAATCAGAAAATTTAAAAAATAATGTAAAAGAAGCTAAAAGCAAAATAAAGGATTATTTAAAGGATAGAAAAAATAAAGAAGCTGTTACTTCAGAAGAAGTAGAAAATGAACAAGCTTTAACAGAAGAAGTTTCAACTGAAGAAACTGTTGAAAGTAATATATAAGGTGAAGAAATGTATATTAGCCTAAATAATCTTTTTATGGGAATAATATTTGTATTATTAATATGTATACTAGTATTAGGTATTATATTTTTACTTAAATTAAATAAAACAATAAGTAATGTTTTAGAAATATTAGAAAATAATAAGAAAAATATTGAATATACATGTGATAAATTACCTGTTGTAAGTAAGAATATGGTTGAAATAACTGATAATATTAAAGATATAAGTGAAGTTGCTACAGATTTTACTGCAGATGCAATTGTAACTAAAGAAAATATTATTAACAATTATGATATGGTAAAAGAAATATTTAAAATAATAAAATCAGTTTTCATTAAATAAAAGAGTCTTTAGACTCTTTTTTTGTATGTATAAGAATGGATAAGTTTTTTATTTAAAACTTTATTTTCGAGATATAGCTGATTGCTGAATCTTAAATATATTTAATTTAATATTAAAATAATATATAAAGTTAATTAGATATATGTAGTTTTTTATTGAAAACTTTAAATAGTTAAAATAAAATGTAAAGAAGAAAATATTTTTTAAATTATAGTTATAATTTTACTATATTTATGCAAATTAAAAAAATATATTATAGAAAAGAGGGATAAAAATGTTTATTATATCATATAAGCTTCCTTATGAGAAGTTAGATTCAACTATAGAAAAACTTGCAATAAACGATGTTTATAATGTTTTTTATGAAAATCCATTGGAAATAACAACGGATGATTATGGATATGGATATATAGAAAGAGAAGATGAAGAAATAGTCTTAAAGGTTGCCTTTGAAGAAGAGGATGGATTAGAAGAATTTAAAGAAAAATTAAAAAATATATTAGAAATGGATTATATAAGTGTAGAAGAAAATAATTATGATTACACTATATATGATTTTCCAGCAATTCATTTAGATGATAAGTATGTTATAGCTAGTCCAGATGAAGAATTTGAAGGAAAAACAAAAATTAATTTTATTTCTCAAGGAGCTTTTGGAACAGGACTCCATGAAACAACTCAAGATATATTAAAATTAATTTTAAATGATTTAAATTTAAAAAATAAAACTGTTTTAGATATTGGAACAGGATCAGGAATTCTTTCAATTGCTGCATCTATTTCAGGTGCAAAAAGTGTTGTAGCTGTTGATATAAGAGATGTCGAAGACGAAGTGATGTTAAATGCATCATTAAATAATTTAACCAATATAGAAGCTGTAGTAGGTAATATATTAGAAGATAAAACTTTAATTAAAGAAAATTTTGATTGGATATTCATAAATATTGGTGGGGAAGAAACTAAAATGTTTATGGAGTACATAAAGAATCATTTAAATGAGAATGGAAATTTATTAGTTTCAGGACTTGTTGAATGGAGTTTTGATGAAGTTAAAGAAAATGTAGAAAGTTATGGATTTAAACTTCAAAGTAAACATCAAACTAATGAATGGGTAACAGCAGTATTTAGTTAGTAATTACCTAAGAAATAATTTTTCTATTTAAAAATTAATTAAATAAAAATATAAATAGGCTACATTATATTGAATTTACAAATTCAATATAATGTAGCCTTAAGTTTAGAAAATTATAACTCTTATTGAGTTAAGTACTTGTTGCCAAATTTAATTAATATCTTGAATATCTTCTTCTGCTTTTTTTACGTCTCTTAGAATTCATCATTAATTTAATTATAACAATAATTAAAATCACAATTAAAACTATTATTAATAGACTAAGAACATAAATACCAATATTAGCTTTTAGTAATTGCCCTGTACTTAATGTAATAGAACCTTTTAAAGTTTCGCTATGAGAACCAGAAGTATAAACTAAATTAACAGTATTGTTAGAAGCAACTTTCCATGCATTTAGTTCATTAGAAGGAACTTCTAAAGTTGAATGAGTATCATTATAATCATTTTGATAATAATTTATATCTTGGTCTAAAACAACAGGTGCTGTTATAGTTTTTGTTGGACCAAAAAATCTAAATAATTTATAATTTAATTCAACACTTGAAACTTCAGTACCAGCAGCTTTATATTGTGTTTTTTCAGCAGAATAGCTATAATCAGCTATTGATTGAGTATCATTAAATACATTCATTCCATCTGCACCGTATAAAGAACCTAAAACAACAGTAATTAAATTTCTTCCATTTCTATTGTAATAACCAACAAAGCAATGACCAGCTTTAGTTTCATTACCAGTTTTTCCACCAACATTACCATCAATACCTAATAATTTATCTCTAGTTTCTATATAAATTATTTTACCATTTAAAGTAACAGAAGTTTTTGCAAGACCCATAGATTCTCTTACCCAATCATTAGCATAAGCTGCTTTAGCAATAAGAGCTAAATCATAAGCAGTAGTAACATTATGATTATTAGGATCAGTTTCTAATCCATTTGGATTAACAAAGTTTGTATTTTCTGCACCAAGATCTTTAGCTCTTTGATTCATTAATTTAACAAATGAATCAACAGATCCAGAAACAGATTCAGCCATCATAATAGCAGCATCATTTGCTGAATAAACCATAACTGCATCCATAACTTCATTAGCAGTTAAAGTATCACCAGGTTTTGCAGTATTACCAATAAAATTATTTAAAGTTGTTTCTTTTAAAGCAGCTGAGTTAGCACTATAGGGAATTGAATCAGATTTACTTTTATTTTCTGCAAATAATAATGATGTTAAAAGTTTAGTTGTACTAGCTGGTGAACGTTTTTCATCAGCATTTTTTGAGTAAATAATTTCACCAGTATCTAAATCCATAGTTATAGCAGATTCACCCATTATACTTGGTTGAGTTGTTGCAAAAGCATTAATAGTATTAAATAAAGGTACTGCTACTGATAAACACAGCGTTAAGGCAACTGATTTTAAAAATTTTCTTGACATAAATTTCCCCATCCTTTTTCTAAGTTAATATTATTTTTGATTATTATTTAATCTGTTAATCATTACTTCTTTTGCTTTTAATTCTAATGAATCATCAAGCTTTTCTAAAGCTACTTCAGAATATTTAATTTCTAAAGCAGTTTTAATAAATCTATCAGCAAGTTCAGGATTTTTAGCAAGTAAAGATCCATGGAAGTATGTGCAGTAAGTATTTTTATAAATACATCCTTCATAACCATCAGAGCCATTGTTTCCATATCCATGTATGCATTTACCAAGTGGTTTTAATCCATTTAAATAAGTTCTTCCTGAGTGATTTTCAAATCCAACATAGGTTTCATTAAAATCTTCATTGTAAATTATAGTATCACCTATAAATCTAGTATTACCAGCTTCAGTATAAATATCTAATATTCCTAATCCTTGAATTTTTTCTCCATTAGGAGCAGTGTAATATTTACCTAATAATTGATAACCACCACAAATTGCAATTAAAACTTTACCATTATTAATATAACGTGATAATTCATCTTTTTTATTAGTCATTAAATCATTAGAAACTATTGATTGTTCATAATCTTGGCCACCACCAAAAAACACTATATCATAGTCATCTGCATTAAATTCATCATTAATTGAAACGTTAATTACATTAACTTTAATTCCACGATTTTCAGCTCTGTGCTTTAAAATTAATATATTTCCAACATCACCATATACATTTAATAAATCAGGATAAAGGTGACAAATATTTAATTCCATAATAGCCTCCTTATACTACCAAAGATTTTTAATATATCCTTTAGAATGTAAGTATTTTCTATAATTTATCATTGCTGTATAAGTTGCAAGGATATATATCTTTTTGTTTTTACCATTTTTAATTTGATTAGTTAAATTTTCATATTCTTCTTCAATAACAAATTTAGAAGGTGAAATACCTGCAGTTTTTAATCTTACAGCCATATCAAAAGTTCTAAGACCAGATACATATACTTCATCTAATTTTACATTATTTAAATTTTCAAAATTAACATCCCAAATCCAAGAAACATCTCTTCCATCTGCATAATTGTCATTTAATAAGAATGCACAAGAAAATGGTTCTTTATTTAAGCAAAGTGTATCTAAAGCTTGATTATAGCCTGCTGGATTTTTAACTAATATTATTTTTGCTTCTTTATCATCAATATTTATTATTTCTTGTCTTCCAAAACTAGAACTTTGACTTTCTAAAGATTTTTTTATACAAGAGTCATCAATATTAAGTTCTTTAGTTATTGAATAAGCACAAAGAGCATTATAAATATTATATACACCAGATTGACCTAAAAATATTTTAGTATCTCCAAATTTAACAGTAGAGCTTTCTGCTGTTAATTCTACTATTTCATCTACACCATATTTTAGAGTAGGACGTTTATATCCACAGCCTGTACAGTAATAATCTCCTAAATGATTATATGTAACAAAGTTATAGCTGTAAGGTGTCTTACAGAATTTACAGAACTTCGAATCTGCATTAACATCAATAGTTTTATTTTCATTTATTGGTGTTTTAAAACCATAAAAAACTAATGGATTTTTTACATCAAGCTTACCAAGTAATGATTCATCACCATTTAAAATTAACTTACTTGTTGGAACAAGAGTTATACCTTCTAAAATTTTAGATAATGTAGTATAAACTTCACCATATCTATCTAATTGATCTCTAAATAAGTTTGTTACAGTAATTATTTCAGGAGTAAGGTATTTTGTTATAAATTTTAAATTTGCTTCATCTACTTCAATAACAGCATATTTATCTTCAGCTTTGTTAAAAAACTTATAGTTTTCTACAAAGGTAGTAACTATTCCTGGAAAAAGATTTGCACCAGTATTATTAGTTATTACTGAATAGCCTTTTTCTTTAATGATATTATAAATCATGCTTGTAGTAGTAGTCTTACCATTAGTTCCTGTGACAAGTATTACTTTATATCCCTTAGAAACAGTAGATAAAATATTTTTATCTAATTTTAATGCAACTCTTCCAGGGAAAGTAGTACCCCCTTTTAAAATGGTTTTAGTAAGAAATAATGTAAATTTTGTTGCTAATATACTGAGAATTGACTTAATATTAATTTTTTTTCACCACCCAAAAACAATTTATTTCATTATTAGTAAAATATTAAACTATAATAACATAAAAATAGACTTATAGCTTAAATTATATAATATTATTTTTAATATTACATCAATACTAAAAATAGTATAACATAAACTTGCATTTTAACAAATGAAAGTTGTTAGTAAAATTAAATTTAATTAAAAAAAATATAAATAAAAATATGCTACAAATATGAATAAATATTTAATATGATTTATATTATATTGACAGTAGATAAGGTGAGTAACATAATTAAAGTAAAATCTTAAATTAAAAACTAAAGAGGAGATGGGCGACTTGAAAAAATTTTCATTTATCGATAAAGAAGGAAAAGAAATAAAATGTTACAAATGGGAAGCAGAAGGAGAAGCAAAGGGAGTAATTCAAATATCTCATGGAATGACTGAATATGCATGTAGATATGATTACTTTGCTAAGAAGTTTTCTGAAAATGGATTTATTGTATATGCTCATGATCATAGAGGACATGGAGAAACATCAAAGAGTGAGGAAGAGAGGGGTTATATAGCTGACAAAGAAGGCTTTGATTTACTTGTAGAAGATGTTAAAGAATTAAGTGATATAATAAAAAAAGAAAATGAAGAATTACCATTAATATTATTTGGGCATAGTATGGGGTCATTTGTAAGTCAAAGATATATTGAATTATATGGTGATAAAATTGATGGAGTAATTTTATCAGGAACAAATGGAAGACCTGATCCTATAACAAAACTTGGAATAATAATTTCAAGAGATGAAATGATTTTAAGAGGAAGAAAAGCTAAAAGTAAGGTTATGGATAAGTTATCATTTGGTGATTTTAATTCTAATTTTAAGCCAAATAGAACTGATTATGATTGGTTATGTTCAGTAGATGAAGAAGTTGATAAATATATAGCAGATCCTCAATGTGGATTTGTATGTACAACATCATATTACTATGATTTAATAAGAGGATTATGGAAAATTAATGAAAAGGAAAATTTAAAATTAATACCTAAGGATTTACCAGTATTAATTTTTGCTGGCGATAAGGATCCAGTAGGAGATTTTGGTAAAGGTATAATAAGATTATATGAATGTTATAAAGGTTTAGGTATAGAAAACTTAAGATATAAATTATATAAAGATGGAAGACATGAAATGTTAAATGAAAGCAATAAGGATGAGGTAATTGAAGATATATTAAAATGGTGTAATGAAATTCTTAAAAAAGAAAGCAAAGTAATGGTATAGAATTTAAACACTCATAAACATTATTTACCTTTAAGTAACATATATTTTAATAGTAAATTAAAGAGGTGATGATTATGAGTAAGAAAAATAAAGTTAATGATGGGAAAAAGAAAGTTAATAAAAGAAATAATATATTTAAAAAAATATTTTGTGTTAATGGAAGATTTGAGTTAATAGGATTATTAAAAAATCTTGCAATACCTTTAGTAGGGGGAATAATAATTTCCTTAATAACTAAAGATTCAATGAGTACATATGGTTCGTTAAAAAAAAGTATACTAACACCTCCTGCTTTTGTATTTTCTATAGTATGGACTATTTTGTATATAATGATGGGCCTTGCAGCTTATAGAATATATATGAATAATAAGCAAGGAAAAAATGACTATAATGGTTATTTTAATTACTTAGTGCAATTACTTATAAATTTTTTATGGTCAATTATATTTTTTAATTTTAGATTATATGGAATTTCATTTATATTAATTATTATTTTGCTAATTTTTATAATTATAACTGTTATTAAATTTTTTAAGACTGATAAAATAGCAGGAATATTAATGATTCCTTATATTTTATGGACAGTATTTGCAACATACTTAACATTTTATATTTGGATGTTTAATGAAATGTAATTAATTAAATTTGAATTATAAAATTAAATAAGATAAAATATAAAAAGAATTATTAAGCTTCAAGTAGAGTTTTGACTTTATTTGGAGCTTAGATTTATTTATTATATGTATTTAAATATTTACAACTAGTAATAAAAATATAGTAACTTATATAAGAGTATAAATTATATATTCAATATAAAGTATGAAAGTTTAAAATTAAGAAATAAAAAAAGAAAGGGGAGGCTACTAGACAAAATATCTTAATAAATACAATGTTTTATGAGTTAAGAATTGTAAATAGATTTTATCTATAAAATAAACTATGTAATACACGTAGCTTTAAGGAAAAATCTTGATATTTGTATATTTTGAGTAGCAGAAGAGTATTTTGAAAAAAGTAATAATAGCAGAAAAACCATCAGTTGCTAAAAATATAGCAGATGCATATAAAATAAAAACTAGAAGAGATGGATTTTATGAAGGCGACGATTATTTAGTAACTTGGGCATTTGGTCATTTGCTTCAATTATATGATGCAAAGGATTATGATGAAAATATGAAGGGATGGAGAATGGAAAAGTTTCCATTTATTCCAGAAGATTTTAAGTACAAAATAAAATGTGATAGTAGCAATAGAGAAGTTGTTGATAAGGGTGCAGAAAAGCAAATAAATATTATTAAGAGCTTAATTGATAGAGATGATGTTGATGGGGTTATTTCTGCAACTGACTTTGACAGGGAAGGTCAAGTTATTTCAGATGAGTTATTTATTCATTATGATATAAAGAAGCCTATTTATAGGCTTCTTCTTAATGAATGGACTGAGGATGAAGTAAAAAAGGGAATGGCTAATTTAAAACCAAATAGTGATATGAAGCCACTTCAAGATGCAGGAATAGGAAGACAATTGGCAGATTGGACTATAGGTATTAATTTAACATCAGTTGCAACTTTAAGGTATGGAGCAAGTGAAAAAAAGACTATTAACATAGGACGGGTTTTATTGCCAACTTTAAAGATAATTTATGATAGAGATAAAGAAATTGAAAACTTTAAGGAATCATCATATTTTAAATTATTAATTAATTTAAAGTCTAAAGATAATATAGAATTTGAAAGCCTTTATTATGAAAATGGATCTGAAAAGTTTGAGAAAAAAGATTATTTAGATAATTTAACTAAAATATTAAAAGAAAAACAAGCTGTAGTAATAGATAAAGAAATTGAGAAGAAGAGGGAATATCCACAAAGTCTATTTAATCTTTCTAATTTACAAGGATATATAACGAGTAAATATAAAGGGTGGACTTCTGATAAGGTATTAAAGGTTGCTCAAGGACTATATGAAAAGAAGCTTATAACATATCCTAGAACTGCAAGTAGTGTTTTAGAAGAAAGTTTAGTAGATAAGGCCCAAAAAGTTTTAGAAACTCATAAAAAGGGGTTACCTTATGAAGAAGAAATAAAATTTATTAAATCTAAAAGAGTATTTGATAATTCAAAGGTTGAAAGTCACAGTGCAATTACTCCTACATATGTAATCCCAAAAGGATTAAGTGCAGAAGAACAATATGTTTATAATGCTATAAAAAATAGATTTATAATGCAATTTATGCCAGTTGCTGAATTTGAAGAAACTAAAATTACATTAAAGGTTAATGATGAACATTTAAAAGGTGAATTTATTTCTAAGGGAAAGGTAGAAATTATTAAGGGATGGAGAGTTGTTGAAAAAATAGAAACTAAAGATACTATATTACCTTTGATTGAAAAAGGAGAAAATTTAGATATAGTAGATAGTAAAGTCAATAAGGTAACTAAAAAACCACCTAAATATCATACTGAAAAAACTCTTTTAAGAGTCATGGAGACTTGTGGAAAATCATTTAAAAATGATAAAGATGAAGAAGAAAATGATGAAAAAAATACTGAAGAAATGATGCAAGCAATTTTAAGCGGATTTAGTATAGGCACACCAGCAACTAGAGCAGAAACAATAAAGAAGCTTAAAGATATAGGATATATTAAAACAAAGGGAAAAAGTTTAACAACAACAGAATTAGGTAGAACTATTGTGGAGATATTTCCAGCCAGGGAATTATTGGATTTAGAATATACAGGAAAGTTAGAAAAAACATTAGCTGATATTGAAAAGGGAAAGTTTAAAAAAGAAGATTTTTTAAATTTAATTTATGATTTTACAAGACAATCTGTAGAAAAAATTAAAAATGATAATTCTATGCTTCATAAGTTTAAGGTTGAAAAACCAGAAGGGGCAGAAGAAATAGGAAAATGTCCTGTATGTGGCAATTCAATAATTGAAGGTGAAAAGGGATTTGGGTGCATTAATTGGAAAAATGGATGCACATATACTATTTGGAAAAATGATAAGTTCATTGAGTCATTAGGTAAAATGGTAACTAAGGAAATGGTTGAATTGCTTCTTAAAAATGGAAAGGTTGGATTTAGAAATTTAAGAAGTAAAAAGGGAACTTTATTTTCTGCATATTTAAGATATGAAAAAGATGAAAAGACAGGATATTATAGTTGGAAATTTGAATTTATAAATTAGAGAATAATAGTCAGCAATTATATAGTTGCTGGCTATTTTATTTTGAAAAGATAATAGATTAATTGAGCAAAAGGGCTGTGTACTAACTTTTAGTGCATAGCCCTTTTAAGAAAAATAAATTATTATTTTATAAATATTGATAATAAGGAATAACATAATGGTGCTAAAAATACTGTAACTATTCCGGCTACACCTATTGACAATGAACTCATAGCACCTTCTTGTTCACCTATTTCTAATGCTTTTGATGTTCCAACAGCATGAGAAGCAGTTCCTAATGATACACCCCTTGAAATTGGATTATTAATTTTTAAAACTTTAAATACAGTAGGTCCAACTATTGCACCAATTATTCCAGATAAAACTATAGCAAGAACAGTAATTGAAGAACTTCCACCAAGAGAATTAGTTATTTCAATACCAATAGGAGTAGTTACACTTTTAGATAATAGAGAAACAGTTAAACTATTGTCTAATCCCAAAAATGTTGCAATAGAAATTACAGATAATACACTAACTAAGCTTCCAACTAATATTCCAGAAAATATAGGTAAAAAGTTTTCTTTAAGTAAATTAAGTTTTTTATATAGTGGCACAGCTAAAACTATAGTTGCAGGTCCAAGAAAAATATTTATAAATTGTCCACCATTATTATAAGTATCAAAATCTATATTAAATATTTTTAAAAAGTAAATTATTAATATAGTTGCAGTTAAAAGTGGATTAAAGATGGGTAATTTTGTTTTTTTATAAATAAATAATCCTATTTCAAATGCAATTAAAGATATAAATATTCCAAAAAACATATTATTTGAAATTATCTCCATTTAATTAAGCCTCCTTTTTATTAAGAAAATCATTATTATCATCATTATCATGTTTTGATTTCTTTTTACAAATAAATTCTACTGTTAAAGCTGTAGCTGATAATACTATTATTGTAGTTATAATGCATAATAGTATAATTTTAAATAAACTACTTTTTAAATCAGCAAATGAAGTCATTAGTCCTACAGATGCTGGAATAAAGAAAAAGGCTAAATGATCTAAAAAAAAGTTAGCTAATGGTTCAACTTTTTCAACTTTTACTATGTTAGAGGTTAATAATAAAAATAGTAATATCATTCCTATAATATTTCCAGGGATAGGAAGATGAAGTAGTTTAGAAACTAATTCTCCTGCAAAATAAATTGAAAGAATCAAAATAGATTCTCTAAAAAATTTCATAGATAGGCCTCCTTAAATTATTATGTAATTTTAAAATCTACTATTTATAGTATAATACAAAAAAATATTGTGTCTAGAAGTTGAAAAGTATATTTTATGTTAGAAAATTAAATAGAAATGTGAAAAATAAAGGTATAAAACGATTACTGTTAGTTAACAAAAAATAATTATAAATCATAATATAAATCATAACAATATAAAAAATATCTAAAAGGAGTAGATATGAATAAATGCTTTAAGCGTATTGCAGCTATATTTAGTGTAATAGCAATAATAGGTGCTACTTTTATGGGATGTGGTAAGGTAAATGATAAAAGAACTGAAAGTACAAATTTAAAAACCATAAGATTAAATGAAGTTGTAAGATCTGTATTTTATGCACCAATGTATGTTGCAATAAATGAAGGTTTCTTTGAAGAAGAAGGACTTGCAATAGACTTATCAACTGGACAAGGTGCAGATAAAACTATGCAACAATTGTTAAGCGGTAATGTGGATATTGGCTTTTCAGGACCAGAGCAAGTTGTTTATATTTACAATCAAGGCAGAGAGGATTATCCAGTAGTATTTGGACAACTTACACAAAGGGATGGTTCATTTTTAGTTGGAAGAGAAGAAGAGGAAAATTTTGACTGGTCATCATTAAAGGGTAAAGAAATAATTGGTGGAAGACCAGGTGGAATTCCAGAAATGGCTCTAGAATATGTATTAAAACAAAATGGGTTAAATCCAGAAAATGATGTGAAAATGGTTACTAATGTAGATTTTACAGCTACAGCAGGTGCCTTTAAATCAGGAATTGGAGATTATGTTGCATTATTTGAGCCAACAGCAACTATGCTTGAAAAAGATGGTGCAGGAAATATAGTTTCATCAATAGGTAATGAAGCAGGAAATATTTCATATACCTGTTTTTATACAACTAAATCCTATATGGATGAAAATCCAGAGATAATTCAAAAATTTACTAATGCAATTTATAAGGGACAACAATGGGTTCAACAACATACAAGTGAAGAAGTAGCAGATTCAATTATTTCATTTTTTCCAGGAACAGATAAGGAAGTAATAGTTAAAGTAATTGATAATTACAAAAATATAGAAGCATATTCAGAAACACCTGAAGTAAGTGAAGATGGATTAAATAAATTAATGGATATTATACAAGGATATGATGAAAGTTTAATTACTGAAAGACCTGATTTTAATATTATTGTTAACAATTCATTTGCAAAACAAGCAATAAAATAGAAAATAATAAAAATTTTAAAAATAAGTAACTAAATAGATATAAAATGATTGGTGGTGGTAAAGTGAGTCTCTTAGAAGTAAAAGATGTAAATATGAACTATCATACTATAGATGGTACTACAGAAGCCATAAAAAATATAAGTTTTAAGGTTGAAAAGGAAGATTTTATAAGTATTATAGGTCCTTCAGGATGTGGAAAGTCAACCTTGCTTAATATAATAAGTGGAATACTAATTCCATCTAGTGGAGAAGTAAAATTTTCAGATTCATCAATAAAAAATAATTTAGATAAAATGGGATATATGTTTCAAAAGGATTATTTATTTCCTTGGTTATCAGTTAGAGAAAATGTATTGTTAGGACTTAAGATTAAAAAGATATATACAAAAGAAAACATAAAATATGCAGAAAGCTTATTAAAGTGTTATGGGTTAAATAAATTTGAAGAGCATAAACCTGAGCAGTTGTCAGGAGGAATGAGGCAAAGGGTAGCTTTAATAAGAACATTGGTATTAAGACCAGAAATATTATTGCTTGATGAGCCATTTTCTGCTTTAGATTATCAAAGCAGATTAAAGATGACAGATGATGTGTATGAAATAATTAAAAGAGAAAAGAAAACAGCAATAATGGTAACTCATGATTTAGGTGAAGCAATAGTAATGTCTAATAGAGTTATAATTTTAAGTAATAGACCAGCAACAATTAAAGAAGATGTAAATATAAAATTTGAAAATAAAGATGCAACTCCTTTCGATAAAAGAAAAGAATCAGAATATAATGAGTATTTTAGAAAACTATGGGGGGAGTTGGATAATTAATATGGAAAAAGAACATGAAGTATATTTAAAAAAGGTAAAAAGAAATAAGTGGAAAATAGGAATAATAAGAATTGCAATATTGGTTATATTTATTGCACTTTGGGAAGTTGCAGCTAAATTAAAATTGATTGACCCATTTTTAACATCAAGTCCAAGCAGAATAGTAAAATCATTAATTAGTTTTGTTAATGGAGGTACATTATTTAGGCATATATGGGTAACTTGTTATGAAACTATAATTGGATTTATGTTAGGAACTATTTTAGGGGTAATTATTGCAATAATATTATGGGCATCTAAGACAGCATCTAAAGTATTAGATCCTTATTTAGTAGTGTTAAATGCTTTGCCAAAGGTTGCACTTGCTCCAATTATTATATTTTGGGTTGGGAATGGAACTCCAGCAATTATTACAATTGCATTATTAATATCGATTGTTACAACTATAATAAGTGTTTTAACTGGTTTTAATGAAGTTGATGAAGGTAAAATGCTATTGATGACAACATTTCAAGCAAATAAATGGCAAAAGTTAAGATATTTAGTTTTTCCAGCATCAATACCAGTAATTATATCTGCTTTGAAAATAAATGTAGGACTTTCATGGGTAGGAGTAATAATGGGTGAATTCTTGGTGGCAAGAGAAGGATTAGGCTTTTTAATAATATATGGAGGTCAAATTGCTCAATTAGATATGGTTATGATGAGTATTGTTATTTTATCAGTAATTGCATTTATAATGTATGAAGTAGTTGCAATTTTAGAAAATAAGCTTGTAAATAAAAAAAAGTGAGATTTACAATAATGGCAAATTAAGTGATTTTGAGTAAAATAATAAAAATAAATCAAAGTTTGCCATTTTTAATTACATAAATTTGAATATAATGTAGAAAAATAAATTATTATTTGAAAAAGAGTACTTTTTTTGTTAAAATTATATATTATAAATAAAGAATAAACAAATGGAGGGATTATGAAAAAGAATACAAATGACTCCTTAGGTAAAAATAAAAAAATAAAAAAAGGCAAATATTTTGAAACAATAACTACATTAAGTCTTTCTATATTATTTGCTTTCGTGGTCTTAGTTGGTACTCAAAGTATAATGGGAGCAAAGACAACTACAATAACAGAAAATAAAGCAGAGAAATATTACTATGATGGTAAATATGATGAAGCTATAAATGAATATATGGAAATGCAAAAGAAGGAAACTTGGCCTATTTGGACTGTTAAAACAGCAGAAATTTACTCTATTCAAGGTAACTTAACAAAGTCAAATAATTTATTAAAAGAAGCTATAATAAAAAGAGATAAGATAATGCTTGAAGATGGAGAAAAATACTTAGATCAAGATAAAGAATTAATTAATAAAGTTATATTTACTTTTTATATGAATAATAATCTTGAACAAGCTGAAAGGCTAGGAGAATATTATTTAAATACATATAATACATATAAACCGTTATTAAAAACAATGTTTGCAGTATATTTAGCAACTGACCAAAAAGATTTAGCTAAAGAAATAGTTAAAACATATCCAATTGATTTAGAAGATGCATATGACTTAGCTGTTTTAGGTAAAATGCAACTTATGTTAAAGGATTATGAAGGTGGATTACATAATTTAAGATTAGCATATGAGTTAAATAAAAATGAAATAAAGATATATGATGTAATAATGGAAGTATGTGAATTTGATAAAAATTCATTATTAAAAAAGGTAACTGAATTATCAGAAGAAAATCCAAAAGTTGAAGCATATAAGGCTTGGCTTGAGGAAATTAAATCTTTTGATAAAAATATTAATGATTTTAATAGTAAGGTAATAAATGAAATAAATACTTGCATTAACACTAGTGAGCTAAATAAGGATTCATATGTAGAATCATATGTTGAAGCTTGGAAAAACTTTAATAATGAACAATATGATAAAGCAAAAGAATTATGTACTGAAGCAATAGTGAGAAATAGTAAATATGAAAATTCATATATTTTAATGGCTAATATATTATATAAAACAAAAAGTAGTGATAAGGGTGAAGGTTATATAAGAACAGCTATATATAATGAGCCATATAATTACAATTTAATTATGAATGTAGCAAAATTACAAGAAAATTTAAATAATAATTTAGAATTAGCTAAGAGATATTATGAACTTGCACTAAATTTAAGCAATAATAATCCAGAAATATATTATGACTTAGCATTATTAAAATTTGAACAAGGAAATAGCAAAGAAGCAATTTTAGATTTAAAAAAAGCTTTATCTATAAGTAAGAATAGTAAATATTATAGGGCATTAGGAACAATTTACTATAATGAAGGAAAATATGGTAATGCAATTGAAAATATAAAAGAAGCTTATAATATTAATGCAAATGATGTTTTAGCTTTAAATAATGCTGCATGTTATTATGCTATGGTAGATAAAGATATATGGAGAGCATATTCAAACCTTGAATCAGCATATAATGAAATGAGTAATTTATTAGATAATGAATCAAAAGAATTAATTACAAAAAATTATAACATCATAAAAGAAATATATAATAAATATATTAATAATGAAAATATGACTATTGATGTTAATGGATTAGAATTAGCATTTTAATACAAATGAGAGATAATAAAATTTATCTCTCATTTTTTTTAATAAATACTCAAAAATTATTTCTAATTTTTATAAAATATGGTAATATATTCTATAAAGAAATGTTCTGAATTTTATGAAAAAATATAATAAAATTGAATTTAAGAAAATAGTACTTAGAAGGTAATAGTTTGAGTAATTTGAGTGGGAGGAATTAAAAATGGGACAAAAAATTAAAAAGATAGCTTTATTAACAGGTGGTGGAGATTGTCCAGGCCTAAATGCTGTAATAAGAGCCGTAACAAAGACTGCAATATTAAATTATGGTATTGAAGTAATTGGTTATAAGTTTGGATATAGAGGATTATATAATAATGATTTTGTTTCTTTAAATTTAGATTCAGTAGCAGGAATATTGCATAGAGGAGGTACAATTCTTTATAGCTCTAACAAAGATAATTTATTTGATTACCTTGTAGAAGAAAATGGTGTGATGGTAAAGAAAGATGTATCTGATGTTGCAAATGAAAATTTAAAAAGAGAAGGTGTTGATGTTTTAGTAGTAATTGGTGGAGATGGAACATTAACTTCAGCTAGAGATTTTGCTAGAAAGGGAGTTAATGTAATTGGAGTTCCTAAAACTATTGATAACGATTTATCATCAACAGATGTTACATTTGGATTTAATACAGCAATTGATGTAGCAACAGAGGCATTAGATAGACTTCATACAACAGCAGAGTCACATCATAGAATTATGATTTGTGAAGTTATGGGAAGAAATGCTGGATGGATAGCATTAGAATCAGGTATAGCAGGTTCTGCAGATGTAATTCTTTTACCAGAAATACCTTATGATATTAAAAAAATTGAAGAAAAAGTAAGGCAAAGAGAAGCAGAAGGAAGAAACTTTACTATAATTGTGGTTGCAGAAGGAGCAAAACCTAAAGATGGAGATGTAGTAGTATCTAAAATAGTTTCAGATAGTCCAGATCCAATAAGGCTTGGTGGAATTGGAAATAAACTAGCTGATGATTTAGAAAAGTTAATTAAAGATCATGAAGTTAGATGTACTGTTTTAGGACATGTACAAAGAGGGGGAAATACTTGTACTTATGATAGAATTCTTTCAACAAGATATGGAGTTGCAGCAATGGAATTGATTATTGAAGGAAAATTTGGACAAATGGTTTGTTTAAAAGGTGATACTATAACTAATGATACTTTAGAAAATGTAATAGGACAAAATACTAAGAAAGTAAATCCAGAAGGTGAATTAGTACAAGTTGCTAAAAAGATAGGAATTACTTTTGCAGAATAATAATTGGATATAAAGCATATAAATAGTGACAGATACAAAGGGTAATTTTATTAATAAGATAATCTTTTGAGCTGTCACTATTTTATATTATATAAATTTGGTGAATAAACTATAAAGTAGTAAATGCAAATTTAGAAGATATCAAAAAATTTACAGTAAATACTTCAAAATATTCTGACAATATGATATACTTATATTAAAGTAAAGGAAATTTATTGAATCAGTAAATTTAGGAGGGTATTATGAAAGAAATAAAGAAATATTTAGAATCAAGGATTGGAAAATATAGTTTCTTTTTTGAAGATTTGAAAAGCGGTTATGTGTATGGATACAATGAAAACGTTTCTATGACGGCTGCTGGATGTATGAAGCTTCCAATAGCTGTTTCGTTAATAAAAGTAGTAGAAGAAAAGAAACTTGATTTTATGGATAAGATTAAAATTCAAAGTAAAGATAAGGTTTATGGAACAGGAATTATTCATGAATTTAATGAAAGGGAATATACAGTATTTGAACTTATGGTTATAATGCTAATACAAAGTGATAATACTGCTGCAAATAAAATAATTGATTTAGTAGGAATGGAACAAATAAATGAAGATATAGTAGCTATGGGATTAAAGAATACAAAGTTAAATAGAAAGACAAATGATGAGAGAACTGTAGTTTCAAATATTGAAAATATAACAACAGCATATGATTTAGCAAGAATATGGAAACATTTATCAAATGGAACCTTTTTATCAAAAGATAATGGGCAAATGCTTATTGATATATTAAGAAGACAACAAATTAAAAATAAATTAGCTTTATATATTCCAGATGATTTAAAAATTGAAATATCAAGTAAAACTGGTGATAAAAGAGGTGTTGAAAATGATACAGAATACTTAGAACTTCCAAAAGGTAAATTTACTTTTACTGTATTATCAGAAGGAATTCCTAATAGTGTTTATGGAACTGTTTCTTTAGCAAAGTGTGGAAAAATGATGTGGGATGAAGTAATGAATAATTGGAATTAAATTACATTGACAAAATTTGAATGTAGTGATATTCTAACAAAAAAGAACCTTTAAGAGAATCCGAGAGATTCATAAGGAAGCTGTAATAATACCCATATTGTATAAGATTACTATACCTTCCTTATGTCTAAGGGAGGTTTTTTTGTATTCTTTAAATTTAACACTGTGATGTTAAAAAGGAGTGATTATAAAAAATGAAAAATAAACATTTAATAAGTCCAATGGATTTTTCAAAAGAAGAACTTAATGAAATTTTTGAATTAGCAGAAAAATTTATTTCAAATCCAAAAGAATTTTCACATATCTGTGACGGCAAAATTTTAGCTACACTTTTTTATGAACCTAGTACTAGAACACGTTTTAGCTTTGAAGCAGCTATGATGAGATTAGGAGGGAAAATACTAGGTTTTTCAGAACCAAATTCAACCTCCAGTGCAAAGGGAGAAACATTAGCAGATACAATAAGAATGGTTTCTATTTATTCAGATATAATTGCAATGAGACATCCTAAAGAAGGAGCAGCAAAAGTTGCAAGCATGTATTCATCAGTTCCAGTTATTAATGCAGGGGATGGTGGACATCAACATCCAACTCAAACATTAACAGATCTTTTAACTATTAAATCACAAAAAGGAAAATTAGAAGGTCATACAATAGGGATTTGTGGTGACCTAAAAAATGGACGTACAGTACAATCGTTAATAATGGCTATGTCTAGATATAAAGATGTTAAATTTATACTTATATCTCCAAAGGAATTGGTAATTCCAGAATATATAAAAGAAGAGGTATTAAAAAGAAATAATATATATTTTAAAGAAGTAGAGAATATAGAAGAAGTAATTGAAGAATTAGATATACTATATATGACAAGAATTCAAAAAGAAAGATTTTTTAATGAAGAAGAATATTTAAGATTAAGGGATTGTTATGTATTAGATAATGAAAAAATGAAAAGGGCAAAATCAAATATGATAGTAATGCATCCACTTCCAAGAATAAATGAAATTGCAACAGAAGTAGATAATGATTGTAGAGCTGTATATTTTAAACAAGCTGAATATGGAATGTATGTAAGAATGGCATTAATAGTTAAGTTATTGGAGGAGTGTAATGTTACAAATAACTAGTATAAAAAATGGATTTATGTTAGATCATATAAAAGCTGGAATGGGTGTAAAGATATTTAGATATTTACATTTAGATGAGTTAGGTCATCAAGTTGCTTTAATTATAAATGCAGATAGCAAAAAGATTGGAAAAAAAGATATTATAAAAATTGAAAATTTAGAAACAATAAATTATACAGTTCTTGGGTTACTTTCACCAGGAATAACTATAAATGAAGTAAGAAATGAAATAATTGTAAGTAAAATAAAGCCAGAATTACCAGAAGAAATAAAAAATATATTAATATGCCAAAATCCTAATTGTATTACTTCAGTGGAAAAATACATACCCCATAGCTTTAAATTATTTGATAAAGAAAAGGGAAGTTATAAATGTGAATATTGTGAACAAATCATAAATCCAAGTGAGGTATAAAAATATGAATTTATTAATAAAAAATGCTAATGTAATAGATGCTAATGGAAAATTTCAAGGTGATATATTAATAATAGATGGAATAATAAATCAAATTGGTAAAAATATAGATAAAAATGGAGTGGGAATTCTTGATGCAAAAGGATATACAGTAATGCCTTCTTTTATAGATACACATGCTCATTTTAGAGAGCCAGGATTAACTTATAAGGAAGATATAGAAAGTGGATCTAAGGCAGCTGCAAAGGGAGGCTATACTGGAGTATGTTTAATGGGAAATACTAATCCAATTTGTTCAACAAAGGAAGTAGTAGAATACGTTAGAAATAAAGTAAGGGAAGTAGGATTAATTGATGTTCATCAATGTGTATCAATTACAGAAAATTTTAATGGTAAATCTATAGAACACTTAGGGGCTTTTAATGATGATAATGAGCTTATAGCAATAACTGATGATGGTGTTGGAGTTATGGATTCTAGTATTATGATGAAGGCAATGGAAAAGGCAAAGGAAAATAAGTGGATTATAATGTCACATGCAGAAGATAGAACATTTTCTAAAATAGATATGAGAATAGCAGAGGATTTAATGACTATAAGAGATTTATACTTAGCTAAAGTAACTGGTGCAAGATTACACATGGCTCATGTAAGTACAGTTGAATCAATTAATGCAATAAGAGAAAGTAAAAAGACAGGAAGTAATGTAACTTGTGAAGTTACACCACATCATATAGGATTAACATCAGATATAAGTAATTATAGAGTAAATCCTCCAATAAGAGAAAAAGAAGATGTTAATGCAATAATAAAAGGAATTAAAGATGGAACTGTTGATTGTATAGGTACAGATCATGCACCACATACTGAAGAAGATAAAAAAAATGGTGCTCCAGGCATGGTAGGATTAGAAACTGCATTTAGTATTTGTTATACAGAATTAGTAAAAAATAATGGTATTTCTATAAATAAATTAAGCGAGTTAATGTCTAAAAATCCAGCAAATATTCTTAAAATGAATAAAGGAATAATTTCAGTTGGAAAAGATGGAGACTTAGTATTAGTTGATTTAAATAAAGAAATAACAATTGATAAAGAAGCATTTGCATCTAAAGGTAAGAATACTCCTTTCCAAGGAAGAAAATACTTTGGAGAAATTGTAAAGACTATAAAGGGCGGTAAAGTAATATATAGTAAATAAGTTTAGTATTATCATAAGAGAAGAAGGGTGAAGTTAATATGAAAAGTTTTATAATGGATAAGTTATATAAAAGAGTTGAGGAAAGAGGTGTTGTGTGCTTAGGGTTAGATACAGCTGTTGAATATATACCTTCACATATTTTAGATGGAAAATCAATAGAAGAAGCAATCTTTGAATATAATAAATCAATTATAGATGAAACTTTAGATGTTGTAGCTTGCTTTAAGGTTCAAATAGCATATTATGAAGCTTTAGGATTAGCTGGGCTTATGGCATATAAGAAAACATTAGAATATTTAAGAATAAAGGATGCAATTATAATTGCAGATATAAAAAGAGGCGATATAATGGCAACTGCAACTCAATATGCTAAAGGTCATTTTAGTGGAGATTTTGAAGCAGACTTTATTACATTAAGTCCATATATGGGGATGGATAGTATAGAACCATATATGCCATATATAGAAAATGGGAATAAGGGTGTTTTTGTGTTAGTTAGAACTTCAAATCCAGGAGCTGAAGATATAGAAAATATTGATACAAAAGATAATAGCAAAGTTTATAAGGTTGTAGGTGATAAACTTACTAAGATGGGTGAATCTATAAAAGGTGAATGTGGATATTCAGCTATTGGTGGAGTTATTGGATGTACTCATGTTGAAGAGGGTAAGGAAATTAGAGAAAGATATAAAAATATGTTTTTCTTAATACCTGGTTATGGAGCACAAGGAGGAAAAGCAGAAGATGTAGCTTTATATTTAAGAAATGGAAATGGTGGAGTTGTAAATTCATCAAGAGCTATTCTTTTAGCATATAAAAAGGAAAATAAACCAGAAGAATTTGCACTTTGTGCAAGAAAAGAAGCTATAAGAATGAGAGATGAAATAAGAAAAGCTGTTAATAATCTTTAGGAGGAGAGAATTTATGAAGTACACAAAAGGCGAGATTTTGTTAAATGATGAAATTCAAACTGGAATATATAAAATGGTTGTAAAAGATAAAAATAAAGCAAAGGCAGGTCAGTTTTACATGCTTAAGCATAATGGAACAACACTTCTTCCAAGACCAATAAGTGTATGTGAAACTAATGGAGAAACACTTACTTTTGTTTATGCCGTTGTAGGTAATGGAACTAAAGAATATGCAGAATTAAAAGTAGGAGATACAATAAGTTTAAATGGTCCATTAGGGAATGGATTTAATTTGGAAGAGGATTATGGTAAAGTTGCTTTAGTAAGTGGTGGAATTGGTACAGCTCCAATGTTAGAGCTTTCTAAAAAGCTTAGAGAAAAGAAAAAAGATATAAAAATGGATCTTTATGCAGGATTTAGAGATGATATATATTTAATAGATGAAATAAATGAATTTGTTGATAAAAGCTTTGTTTCTACCAATACAGGAAAATATGGTCATAAGGGTTTTGTAACAGAAATATTGGATGTAGATAAATATGATACGGTATTATGTTGTGGACCTGAAGTTATGATGAAAAAGGTTATTGAAATGTGTAAAGAAAAACAAGTAAAAGTATATGTTTCAATGGAAAAGCATATGGCTTGTGGAGTAGGAGCATGTCTAGTGTGTACTTGTAAAACTAAAGATGGAAATAAGAGAACTTGTAAAGATGGCCCAGTATTTGATGGATATTATGTAGAATTATAAAAGACCAAAGGAGAAGATAAAATGTTAAAAGTTAATATAAATGGATTAGATTTTAAAAACCCAGTAATAGCAGCATCAGGAACCTTTGGTTTTGGAGCAGAATATAACAATTTTTATGATGTAGGAATTTTAGGTGGTATTTCATCAAAGGGATTAACTTTAAATGAAAAGGCAGGGAATTATGGAATAAGGGTATTTGAAACTCCATCAGGAATGATGAATTCAGTTGGACTTCAAAATCCAGGAATAGATAAATTTATAGCAGAAGAACTTCCAAAGATGAAGAAATTAGGAACTAACATTATTGCAAATGTTGGTGGTGGATGTATGGAAGATTATGAAATTGCTTTAGATAAACTTAATGGAACAGATGTTGATATGATAGAACTTAATATATCATGCCCAAATGTAAAAAGTGGAGGTATGGCTTTTGGAATTAAATCAGAAGTTGCTTATGAAGTTGTTAAAAAAGCTAAATCAATAACTGATAAGACTTTAATGGTTAAATTATCACCTAATGCAGAAGATATTGTAGATATGGCTATTAAATGTCAAGAAGCAGGAGCAGATTCGTTATCATTAATTAATACATTAAAGGGATTAGCAATAAATCCATATAAAAGAAAGGCAGTGTTTAATAATGTATATGCAGGATTGTCAGGACCTGCAGTTAAGCCAGTAGCTTTAAGAATGGTTCATGAAGTTGCAAAGGCAGTAGAAATACCAGTAATAGGTTTGGGGGGAATAACCACAGGGTTAGATGCTATAGAATTTATGATGGCAGGAGCTTCAGCAATTCAAATAGGAACAGTAAATTTCTTTAATCCAATGGCAGGAAAAGAAATTATTGAGGAAATGGAATTGTTTTGCAAAGAACAAGGAATTAAAGATATTAATGAAATAATAGGAATAATATAATAATATTAATAAAAGGTTCTAAATGTATTTATAAATATATTTAGAGCCTTTTTATTGATTGTTAATTAAAAAGCTTTATCAAAACCGATATTTTGATAAAGCTTTCTTTTTATGCTATATATTCTTCGGCATCTTCTTGCCATTCTTCAACTTCATCACCAAGCCCTTTTATAGAAGACGCATAAAATACAGGATTTTTTCCAGATTTCTTTTGAGTTATATAATCATTTAATGCAGAAATAGCAATCTTACTTAACATTACTATTGCAATTAAATTTAATATAGCCATTAATCCCATAAATACGTCAGCTAAGTTCCAAACTAAATCCATTGAAGCAATTGATCCAAATAAAACCATAGCTGCTACTAAAATTCTATATAAATATAAATAAATCTTTTTATCAGATATAAATTGTATATTAGTTTCTCCATAATAATAATTTCCTATAATTGAACTAAAGGCAAACAATAATATACATATAGTTATAAATGTACCACCCCAAGATCCAACTTGAGAAATTAATGCCATTTGAGTAAGCTCTATACCTTTAACACTACCATCTAATGGAATATTAGAACCGGATAAAAGGATTATAAATGCAGTAGAAGTACAAATTATTAATGTATCAGTAAATACACCTAATGTTTGAATTAATCCTTGTTTTGCAGGATGTGATACAGTTGCAGTTGCAGCTGCATTTGGTGCAGAACCCATACCAGCTTCATTTGAAAATAAACCTCTTTTTATACCTTGTAATAAAGCAGCGCCAATACCACCACCAACAAATTGTTTAATTCCAAATGCATGTTCAAATATAGTTTTAAATAATCCAGGAATTGACTTATAGTTAATAACTATTATAAATAAGGCAATTATTATGTAAGCAGAAGCCATTATAGGAACTAAAATTCCAGAAATTTTAGCAATTCTATTTACTCCACCAAAAATAATTATTAATGTTAATATAGTTAAGATTATTCCAATTAATAATTTATTTGTATTAAAATTAGAAGCAAATGCTGCAGCAATTGTATTTGATTGAACAGAATTAAATGCAAATCCGAAACAAAGAATTATAAGAACTGAAAAAGTAACACCCATCCATTTTTTCTTAAGACCTTTTTCCATATAGTATGCAGGTCCACCTCTATAGTTATCACCATCTTTAACTTTATAGATTTGAGCTAAAGTAGATTCTATAAGAGCAGAAGCAGAACCTATTAAAGCAATAAGCCACATCCAAAAAACAGCACCAGGTCCGCCTATAGCAATAGCAGAAGCAACGCCAGCTAAGTTACCAGTTCCAACTCTTGAAGCAGTACCTATACAAAATGCTTGAAATGATGAAATTTCATTCTTAGACTTATCTTTATTTTCACTTCCAGTTCCTTCACCAAGCAATTTAAACATTTCTTTAAAGTTAGTAAATTGAACAAACTTTGTTTTAAAAGTGAAATATACTCCAATTGTTATAAGCATAGCAATAAGAATATAAGTCCAAATAAAGTCATTAATTGATAAAATAAAGTCGTTTAAAAGTTTCATATAATTTCCCCTTTCCAATATAATTTGATATTCTTATTGGTAGTATACAATAATAAAAAGAAATATGCAAGAAGTAACAAAAATAAATTCAAAAAAAGAGATTTTTGATATAAAAATGACATTGAAATTGATAAAAATGAATGAAAATGCAATAGATAAATCATTATTAAAAATAAAAAAAGCAGCCAATTTTGACTGCTTTTTTTAATGATTAAATAATCCATTTATTATATCTGAAATTGAAGTTCTATGAGCCTCTGCGTCTGTATCGGAGGTAGATGTATCTCTATTGTGGTTATTACCATTATTACCGATGTTTTCATCAGGAGTATTAGTAGTAACTTTAACATTAAGTTTTACTGTTTCTGAATTTTTAATTTTTTCAGTAAATGAAACTAAAGTATATTGTCCAGATGAGATATTACTTGCAACTGATGCACCATGTATTTTATATTTAATTCCTCTATTATTTAATATAACAATAGCATCATATAAATCCATATCAGCTCTTAAGCCAATTTCAGATAATTTAATATATTCTTCAGCTTTAGTATCATCCTCTCTAGTAGGTACTACAAAAGGATAATCATCTGCATTTGGATTTGCATTAGGTTTATTAATGAATACTTTATCTTCAATAAGACGAGAAGGAGTATTTTTATTTGCTAATTTATTATTAGAACTATTAACACTAACACTAACATGAATATCACAAACAGATTTTGGTTGAGTTCCATCAATAAAGTATTCAGTTTTTACTCGATTTCCTCTTTGATCTTCATAACATAAATCTGTAGGAGATTTTCCTGAATCTTTACATACTTTTGCTTCAACTAAACCAGATGGCTTTTCAATATCCTTATACTCTAAGCCTTCATGAGCAACAGCCATTATTTTACTAAAAAGTGATGCGGCACTAGAACTTCTACCATTCATTCTTTGAGGATTATCGTATCCAATCCATACAGAACCAGAATAATAAGGAGTTAATCCAGCAAACCAGAAGTTATCTGATGAATTTGTTGTTCCTGTTTTTCCAGCTACAGGTATATCATTAAATTGTGCGCTAGTAGATGATCCCTTTAAAATATCATAAATTATATATGATGTTTGTGGTGAAAATAACTTTGTTGATATAGGCTCTTTTTCTAGTAATAAATTACCACTTGCATCTTCAACTTTAGTATAAAGTGCTGGTTCATAAATTACACCATTATTTCCAAAGGCTCCATAAGCAGATGCTAAAATTGTAGTATTACCACCATCTCTATTACCAATAGGTTGGTCAAACTGTCCTAATGCTAACGCAGACATTGTATGAGATTGAGGAGCATATTTAAGTCCTGCCTTTTTACCATAATTAAGGGCTGTATCTAAACCTAGCATATCTACTGTTTTTATAGAAGTTAAATTTTTAGAGTATGTTAAAGCTTCTCTTGCAGTGATATAACCAAACATTGAACCATCAGCATTTTTAGGAACAACAGAACCAAAATTATATTTTTCCAATATTTCTTCAGAAACTGAAGTATCATCAAGTGGGGTTCCAGCTGTAATTAATTTAGTATCAATAGCTGGACCATAAACTGTTAAGGGTTTAGTTGTTGATCCTATTGATTTTAAGTCAAAATAAGCTCTATTTAATGAAGCAGAAGGTTGATTTCCACGTCCTCCAATAAGAACTTTAACTTGCCCAGTTTTATAATCTATTATTGTAGCAGATGCTTGAAGTAATGGAACACCATCACTATCTGTAGGGTCACCATTGTTAACATCTACTTGCAAATTTGATCTATCATTTAATATATCTTGAACAGTATTTTGCATTTGAACATTTAAAGTAGTATAAATTTTTAATCCACCATTAACTAATAATTTTTCTACTTCTTCTTCGGTATATTTATATTTGTCAATTAGGTCTTTTTTTACTTGATTTAATGCTGGATATACAAACCATTCATTATTAACGGTAGAAGATGTATCCATCTTCTTGAAATTAAAATTATTAGCATTTGCATCATTGATTGCAGAATTATAGTCTTCTTGAGAAATATAACCTAATTCAAGCATTTTAGATAACACAGTTTTAGTTCTGTTAATATATCCATTAGGATAATTTGAAGAACTAGTATTATAAGCACTATAAGTTGTAGGAGCTTGTGTAATACCAGCTATATAAGCACACTCAAGTAATGTAAGATCCTTAGCATTTTTAGCAAAGAAATATCTTGATGCAGCTTCAACACCATAAATATGACCACTTAAAGGTATAGTATTTAAATAAGTTCTGATTATTTCTTCTTTGCTTACTTGTTTATCTAATTTAACAGCTAATACTATTTCTTTTATTTTTCTGTTAATTCTATCAAGTGGATTTGACTCTGAAGCAGCTTCAGAGGATAATATAGTATTTTTTATTAATTGTTGAGTAATTGTTGAAGCACCATGGATACCATTTTGCTTTCCTAGTATTACCATTACATCTCTAGCTGCAGCACCTAATATTCTTTTTATATCTATGCCACCATGTGTCATAAAGCGTTCGTCTTCTATTGAAATATAGGCATTTATTAAATTTTGAGGCATTTCATCATAAGAAATAATATATCTAATTTCCGTTGAAGGTAAATCATCAATAAAATTACCTTGATCATCATATAACATTGATGGTTGATTTAAGTTATAAATAGCATTTACATCTAATGACGGTGTTGTTTTAATTACAGCAACTACATATCCAATGCCTACAACACTAATTAATAATCCTAAAATTAATATTGTAAGAAAAAAATATTTGAAAAATCGTTTTAATTTAGATGGCTTCTTTTTTGAGGCTTTAATCTTCTTTTTTGACTTAACAGCTTTTTCCTTTGGAACTTTTGATTTATTAGAATCTTTAGCCATTTGTTCCTCCTTTTATTTATATATAATATAATATTCTATTCCATTTAATTATAGCATATTAATTATAATAGTAAAATAATAACTATCAAGGTGAGTGTATGAAGTATTATACAAAAAAGCCTAAGTATTATAAAAGGCCTAATTTAAAATATAATAGGTTTCAATATTGGTTTCTAATAATAGTTATGATAATTTTACTGTTTAATATAATTCTTTATTTATTTAATAAAAGAATTTTACCATCTGTACTTAGCATAGGGGAAGTAAAGATGAAATCAGAAGCAGTAAAAATTATAAATGAAGAAAGTGTTAAGGTTTTTTCAGATGATTTTAATTATGAAGACATTATTAATATAGAAAAAGATAGTGAAGGAAATATTGTAATGTTAAGAGCAGATACTGTAAGGCAAAATTATTTAGCATCACAAGTAGTATTAAATTGTAATGATAAGTTAAAAGAACTTGGGGAGTTAGGGGTAAAGATTCCTATTGGATATTTAACTAATAATGTTATGTTCTATACTTTAGGACCTAAAATTACAGTTAAAATGCAACAAGTAGGAAATATTGAAACTTCTTATGAATCTATATTTGAAAGTGCTGGAATTAATCAAACAAGACATAAAATTTATTTAAATGTAAAATCTAAAATGAGAGTTATTGTACCATTTCATAGTGATGAAATTGAAGTAACATGTCAAATACCAATTTCTGATACTGTTATTGTAGGAAAAATTCCTGATACAGCAATTAATATGAATAGCAGTAATTAATAGATTACTTATTGGGGATATAACAGTTTACTTACTATTTAAACCATATTTTGTATACTAGGTTGAAAATTAATTTCATTAAAAGTATAATTATTGTAAAATTATAAAGTCAGTAGGAAAGGTGATTTTGTGAAAATTTCAACTAAGGGAAGATATGGATTAAAGGCACTTATAAATTTAGCAATGAATGATAAGCAAGAAAATATTACGATTAAAACTTTATGTGAAAATTTGAACATTTCAGAAAGATATTTAGAGCAAATATTTTCATCTTTAAGGAAGGCAGGGATTGTTGTTGGAAGAAAGGGTTCACAAGGTGGTTATTATATTTCAAAAGATATAACTACACTTACAGTTGGAGAAATATTAAGAGTTCTTGAAGGTGAATTAGAAGTTGTTGACAATTCTAAAAATAAAGATGAAATTGATGAGTTAGATACATTTATAAATGAAAATTTATGGAATGTATTAAATAAGAAAATTAATAATTTTTTTGATAGTATTACTTTAGAAGATTTAGTAAATCAATATAATGAAAGTAAAAGTAATATATTATATTATATTTAAAAATTAGTAGATAGTGAAAAACAGATAAAATTTAATATAACATTTGGTAAAAAGAGTAAATAAATTTAATTAAATATAAATTTATTTACTCTTTTTATTATTTAGTAAGTTTTAAAATAATTAATAATAAATAAAAAAGAAAAAAGTTTTGGGAAAAATTTAATAAAATATTAATTAATTAAGTAAAGTTTTACAATAAATATAAAAATAACTTTTTTGTGAAAATATTGACAATAATTACAAAATGGTATAACATAATATTGAAATCAGTTTTAAAACAATAAAGTGTACAAGTTTTATGAAGTGCTGAAGAATAATTTGAAACTTATAATAAAATAAATTTACCCATAGCGACTCTTTTAAATTATAATTATCTATATTTTTATAGTAATTAAAATGAAATTTATTTTATGTAAAAGGTGTGAAGATATTCATATAGGGCTTAATTTACAATTTTATATAAAAATATTGAAGTATTTCATAAAACAGGGTGAGTTCTTATTGGAATAATAAAATTTAAAATTAGCTTATACAAATTTAGTAATATAAATTGCAGAAATATGTGTATAGGGCATATAAAGGAGGAATGAACATGTTAGAAAATGAACAATGGACTGGCTTTGAGGGCAGAATATGGAAAGAAGAAATAAATGTTAGAGATTTCATTCAAAAAAATTATAAACCATATGATGGTGATGAAAGTTTCTTAGCAGGTCCAACAGCTGCTACAGAAAAATTATGGGGTAAGTTACAAGAATTACAAAAGATGGAAAGAGCTAAAGGTGGAGTTCTTGATATGGAAACAGAAGTTGTTTCTGGACTTACAGCTTATGGTCCTGGATATATTGATGAATCTTTAAAGGGACTTGAAAAAGTAGTTGGTTTACAAACAGACAAGCCTCTTAAAAGAGCTTTTATGCCATATGGTGGAATTAAAATGGCTGAACAAGCTTGTGAAAACTATGGATATACACCAAATCCAGAATTACACAAAATATTTACAGAATATCATAAGACACATAACCAAGGTGTATTTGATGCTTATACACCAGAAATGAGAAAAGCTCGTAGCAGCCATATTATAACAGGACTTCCTGATACTTATGGACGTGGACGTATCGTAGGTGACTATAGAAGAGTTGCTCTTTATGGTATAGATTTCCTTATTGAAGAAAAATTAAAAGATTTAGCTAACTGTGGTGATGGAACTATGACTGATGATGTTATCCGTCTAAGAGAAGAAATCACAGAACAACGTAAAGCGCTTGAAGCTATGAAAAAAATGGCTGAAAGTTACGGATATGATATTTCAAAACCAGCAAAGGATGCTAGAGAAGCAGTTCAATGGTTATATTTTGGATATCTTGCAGCAATAAAAACTCAAAATGGGGCAGCTATGTCAATTGGACGTGTATCTACTTTCCTTGACATCTATATTCAAAGAGATATTGATAATGGAGTTCTTACTGAAGAAGAAGCTCAAGAATTAATTGACCATTTAACAATGAAATGCAGAATGGTTAAGTTTGCAAGAATAACTTCTTATAATGAATTATTCTCAGGAGATCCATCATGGGTTACTATAGCATTAGGTGGTATAGGTATGGATGGTCGTCATATGGTAACTAAGAATGACTATCGTTTCCTTCATACATTAGAAAATATGGGACCTTCACCAGAACCAAACCTTACTGTACTTTATTCTTCTGCACTTCCTGAAAACTTTAAGAAGTATGCAGCAAAGATTTCAGTAAATACAAGTTCTATACAATATGAAAATGATGATGCTATGAAACCAGAATGGGGAGATGATTATTCAATTTGTTGTTGTGTATCTGCAACTCAAACTGGTAAGGAAATGCAATTCTTTGGAGCTAGAGCTAATCTTGCTAAATGTTTACTTTATGCAATTAATGGTGGTATTGATGAAAAGTCAGGAAAGCAAGTAGGACCTGAATATAGAGGAATTTCATCAGAATATCTTGATTATGATGAAGTAATTGAAAAATATGAAAAAATGAGTGACTGGTTAGCTGGACTTTATGTAAATGTATTAAATCTTATTCAATACATGCACGATAAATATTATTATGAAGCAGCAGAAATGGCTCTTATTGATACAGATGTAAGACGTACATTTGCAACAGGAATTGCTGGTTTTTCACATGTAATAGACTCACTTTCTGCAATTAAATATGCAAAGGTTAGAACAGTTCGTAATGAAGCTGGAATAGTTACAGATTATGAAATTGAAGGAGACTTCCCAAGATACGGTAATGATGATGATAGAGCTGATGAAATTGGTATGTATGTTCTTAAGTCATTCCTTGACAAGATTAAGAAGAGACACACTTATAGAAATTCTGAACCTACTACATCACTTCTTACCATTACATCAAATGTAGTATATGGTAAATATACAGGTAATATGCCAGATGGACGTAGAGCTTGGACTCCACTTTCACCAGGAGCTAGCCCATCTTATGGATCAGAAAAGAATGGATTACTTGCTTCATTAAATTCTGTAGCTAAGCTTCCTTATGAATGGGCTTTAGATGGAATTTCAAATACACAAACAATAAACCCAACAGCATTAGGTCATGATGAAACAGAACAAGTTGATAAACTTGTACAAGTGTTAGATGGTTACTTTGATCAAGGTCCACATCACTTAAATGTTAATATATTTGGTATCGAAAAATTAAAAGATGCTATGGAACATCCTGAAAAAGAAGAATATGCTAACTTTACTATCCGTGTATCAGGTTATGCAGTTAAGTTTATAGATTTAACAAGAGAACAACAACTTGATGTTATATCTAGAACATGCCATGAAAGAATATAATTTAGATAAAAACACAGCAAGAGTTCATTCAATAGAGAGTTTTGGATCTGTCGATGGACCAGGAATCAGATTTGTTATTTTTTTAAAGGGCTGCCGTATGAGATGTCAGTTCTGTCATAATCCAGATACCTGGGATATGAAAGACGGAGAGATAAAAACTGCAGATGAGCTTTTATCTCAAGCTCTTAAATATAAGACCTATTGGAAGAAGAAAGGTGGCATCACTGTAAGTGGTGGTGAGCCACTTCTTCAAATAGATTTTTTAATTGAATTCTTTAAAAAGGCTAAAGCAAAAGGTGTTCATGTAACCCTTGATACATCAGGAAATCCTTTTACAAGAGAAGAACCTTTTTTTAGTAAGTTTAATGAGCTTATGAAAGTAACAGATCTTGTAATCTTAGATATTAAACAAATGGATGATAATAAGCATAAAATACTTACAGGATGGAGCAATTCAAATATTCTTGATATGGCAAGATATTTATCAGAAATTAATAAGCCAGTATGGATTCGTCATGTGCTTGTGCCAGGTGGAAGTGACAATGATGAACAGTTAAAGAAATTAAATGATTTTATAAAAACTTTAAATAATGTAGATCGTGTTGAAGTGCTACCATATCATACTCTTGGAACTTTTAAATGGGAAGAACTTGGTATTGAATATCCTTTAAAAGATATTTTACCACCTACTAAGGAGAGAGTAGAAAATGCTAAAGATATTCTTAATACAAGTGAATATACAAAGTATTTAACACGATAATTTATTGAATGGTATAAAGTTATTAAAAAATAAATACAATGTTAAAATTTTAGAGTTTAAGGTTTTAACATTGTATTTTCATATTAAAACAAAAAAACTAGTGAATAAATTGCATAATAAAATATGGCCTAATCAAGGATATTTTTTTGCAAACACTAGTTTTTATTATGTTTATATATTATTTATTTTCCCAGTTGAATACATAAGGTACATTTCTATAAAAACCTTCATAATCTAATCCGTAACCAACCACAAATAAATCATCTATTTCAAAACAATAATAATCAGGTTTTAAATCAACTTTTCTTCTAGATGGTTTATCAAGTAAAACGCAAGTTTTAACAGATTTAGCACCTAATTTCTTAACGTGATCTATAACAAATTGCATTGTATAACCAGTATCGATAATATCATCAACAATTATAACATCAAGTCCTTCTATGTTATCAGGGATATCATTAACAATTGTTACAGTCCCAGAACTTACTTCACTATGGCCATAGCTTGAAGTTGTCATAAATCCAACTTTAGCCTTTAAATCTAATGCTTTAAAAATATCTGCTCCAAAAACAAAGCTTCCTCTTAATAAAGGTAGTACATAAACCTCCTTACCTTCATAATCTTTAGTAATTTGTTGACCAAGTTCTTTAACTCTAGTTTGAATTTGTTCTTGAGAGAAAAGAATATTACGCTTTTTATCTTCCATGTTAAAACCCTCCATTAAAATTATAAGTTATGTATATTATTATATGAAAAAAATAATCTATTAATCATTTAGAAAAAAGAAAATAAAAAATCTTTTAACTAATGTTTAAATATTAACAAGTTTTTATTTTTTTTGCAACTAAAAAATTGATAATTAATACATGATATCTAGGTTTACATTTAATTTATAATAAGATAAAATATAGTGAAATATTGAATTGTATAAAATTTCCCTATAATTATATGTTTATAATTATAGGGAAATATAAAAAATAACCTAATGAATATAATTTAAAGAATGATTAATTTGAGGTGAAAATATGATATATGGAAATATAGATGGTGTTAAAAAATCTGCTATAGAAGAATTAGATAGATTATATAAGGTAAAATGTCCTAAAGATGAAGTGTGCTCAATAGAAATAATAGAAGTTATTTCTAGAGTATCATCATTTATTGAAAGAGAAGTAAGTGTTGCAATTGACAGAAGAGGAAATATAAAATCAATTGCTATTGGTGATTCAACATCTGTTGAAATAGAAACATTAGATATTCGTGAAAAAAAATTAGCTGGGGTAAGGATTATTCATACTCATCCAAATGGAATGAGCAACTTATCTGCCTTAGATATTAGTGCATTAATAAAGTTAAAGCTTGATGCTATAGTAGCAATTGGAATTTATGAAGGAAAGATATTAGATTGCTCTTTAGGAATGCTTACAGTTAATGATGATAAACTTGATTATGAGGAAAAAGGAAATATTCCACTTAAAGAAATTACCAAGATTCATATTTTAAATAAAATAAATTATATTGATTCTTTAGTAAAGGAAAAAGATATTATTGAAGATGATGAAGAAAAGGCAATATTGGTTGGTTCTGATACAAGGGAAAGTTTAGAAGAGCTTAAGGAATTAACAAAAGCTTGTGACATTCCAGTGCTTGAAAGTGTTTATCAAAGTAGAAATAAAATAGATGCAGCTTTTTATATAGGTAGAGGTAAAGTATTAGAAATTGCTCAATTAAGACAAAAGTTAAGAGCTAATGTAGTTATATTTGATGATGAATTGTCAGGTTCACAAGTTAGAAATTTAGAAGCTGCAATTGGAGCAAAAGTAATTGATAGAACAACACTTATTCTTGAGATATTTGCAAGAAGAGCTAAAAGTAGAGAAGCTAAAATACAAGTTGAACTTGCTCAATTAAAATATAGAATGAGCAGACTTCAAGGTTTAGGTACTATAATGTCAAGAACTGGTGGAGGTATTGGTACTAAAGGGCCAGGGGAAAAGAAGCTAGAAACTGATAGAAGACATATAAAAGAACAAATTTATGATTTAAATGATGAATTAAAGAAAATTAAAAAGATAAGAGAAACTCAAAGAGAAAAGAGAAATAAGGAAAGTATTCCTAAGGTATCATTAGTTGGTTATACTAATGCAGGAAAATCTACTTTAAGAAATGCTCTTTGTGATGTGGCAGCTCAAAAAGAAGTTGTTGGAAAAGAAAAAGTATTTGAAGCAGATATGCTATTTGCAACATTAGATATAACAACAAGAGCAATAGTTCTTAAAAATAAAGGAGTAATAACATTAACAGATACAGTTGGATTTGTTAGAAAACTTCCTCATGATTTAGTTGAAGCATTTAAATCAACTTTAGAAGAAGTTATTTATTCTGATCTTTTATGTCATGTTGTTGATACATCAAGTGATACAGCAATAGAACAAATTAAAGCTGTTGAAGAAGTTTTAAGTGAATTAGGTGCTAGTGATAAAAAAACTATTCTTGTTTTAAATAAAATTGATAAGGCAACTGAAGAACAACTTGAAAATGTAAAGAAAGCAACTTCTGAATATGAAACTATAGAAATTTCAGCAAGAGAAGGTATTAATTTGGAAGAGCTATTAGGTCTTATAGAAGAAAATCTTCCATATAAAATGAAAAAATGTGAATATTTAATACCTTATGATAGAAGTGATATGAGTTCATTCCTACATAGAAATGGAAGAGTATTAGAAGAATATTATAGAGAAAATGGTACTTTTATGTTTGTTGAAGTTGATGAGGAAAGTTATAATAAATCAAAAGATTATATTATAAATATAATAATGTAATAAGTTAATAAGAGGTTACTTAAGATTAAAAATAATTAAATTTTAAGTAATCTCTTTTTAACATAGATCCTAATATTGTTTATTAAAAGATATAAATTATTTTAAAACACTAATTTTTGCGAATATTTACATAAGTGTTTATTTAAGAGGTTTATATTTAACAATATTAGGATCATTTTTATATTTATAAAAAATACTAAATATGGTAAAATATAAATAAGGGTATTAAGTTTTAAAAAATGAATAAATAATAAAAGGTGATATTTTGTAATAATATATATTGTAAAAATAATAAATTTGGAGGAAAGGCTAATGAGAATGAATTTTAAAAAGGTAATTCTTTTTGCTATTGGATTTTTATTTATGATAAATTATTCTTTTAATGCATTTGCAGATACATTAGATAGTGCATTAAATAAGTTTTTTAGTAGCAATAATATTAATGAAACATTAGATGCTCAATCAGATGTATATGCAGTTGGGAATAATTTGAGGTTTAATGGAATTGTTAAGGCTGATTTACTTGTTGCAGGAAATAATATTGATATTCAAACTGAATCTATAGGAGGAAGTATTAGAGCAGCAGGAGCTACAATAACAATTGATTCAAATGTTGAAAGAAATATAACTGTAGCAGGAGCAAGTGTTGATATAAAAAGTGGAACTAAAGCAAAGGGAATATATATATCAAGTGGAGACGTAAATTTTGAAGGTGAAGCAGAAGATTTAATGATTAATGGAAATGTAGTTACTATTAATGGTATAGTTACAAACAATGTTAAAGTAAATTGTACTAAGCTTATAATAGGAGAAAAAGCTAAAGTTATTGGGAATTTTAAGGTTAAATCAGAAGAAGATATGGAAGTATTAGGAGATTTTAATACTAATAATATTACTTTTGAAAAAATAAATTATGATAAAAATGAAACAAGATTGTTAGGAAAAATTAATATTTTAGGGAAATTTGCACGTATTATAACTGCAATAATCTTAGCAGTTTTAATAACTTTACTTTGCAATAAATATAATAATAAAGCAGTTGAAAGATTTGAATATAGACCTTGGATGCCTTTTATAATAGGATTTGCAACATTAGTGATTTTACCTATGGCAGCAATATTATTATGTATAACTATAGTAGGAATTCCAATTTCAATAATAAGTTTTATTATTTATGGATTATTAATTTATTTAGCACCGATATTTACAAGTGTAATACTTGGAAAAGTTGTACTTAAAAATATGAACCCTTATCTTTCTGCAATTATATTTACTTTAATTGTTAAGATGTTATTGTTTACACCATATATTGGAGGAGTTATAATATTTGCTTGTATTTTATTATCATTAGGTATATTTATACAAAATATATTTGATAAAATGACTGAAGGATAAATTTAAAAATAAGAAGAAGATGTATCTATTCAAGGTACTTCTTCTTCTTTTATATTAAAAAATTTTACTATAAAGACATTAAAATTATTCTTTACTATAAAGCACTTATTTGACCAAAATTATTAAATTTTTTATAATAATTGTATGAGTACGATTAATGTATAATAATTGGGGAGAATGATATGGAGAAATATAATATAAAATTTAATGAGTATGAACCTAAATATGTTCAAATAGCAGAAAATATAAAAAAGCTAATTAATTCAAGGGTTATTAAAGATGGAGATAAATTACCTCCAATTAGAGAGCTTTCAAAATCATTAAAAGTTAATAATGTTACTATTGTAAGTTGTTATAATAAGCTTGTAGCAGAAGGATATGCATATCAAAAGATGGGGTCAGGAACCTTTGCAAAGAAAAGGGAAATAGTTGATTATTTTAAAAAAGAATATTCAAAAGAAATAAAGCTTATAAAAAATAATTGTGAGAGTAACGTAATAGATTTTACAGGAGAAAGTTCCAAGATAGTTGATTTTCCAATAGATGAATTTAAAAAAGTAATTAATGAGGTTTTAGATAGGGATGGAGCAGAAGCTTTAATTAAGCAGGAAGCCTTTGGATATTATAATTTAAGAAGTACTATAAATAAAGTATTTTGGGAAAATTCATTAAATATTGAAGACTTATTAATAGTGTCTGGGGCACAACAAGGAATTGATATTGCATCTAAGGCTATATTAAACATTAATGATAATGTTATTGTTGAAAAGCCAACTTATGCTGGGGCATTATCAGTATTTAAGTTTAGAAGAGCTAATGTTTTTGAAATTCCAATTGATGAAGATGGAATTAACATTAAAAAATTTGAAGAAATTCTTAAGAAAAATAAAATTAAGTGCTTTTATACTATGAGTTATTTTCAAAATCCAACTGGAATTAGCTATAGTAGAGAAAAAAAGATTAAAATATTAGAATTAGCTAATAAATATGACTTTTACATAATAGAAGATGATTATTTATCAGAGTTAATATTTGATGAAAATATAAAACATGAGCCATTTAGAGTATTGGATAATAATGATAGAGTTATTTATATAAAAAGTTTTTCAAAAATATTTTTACCAGGAATAAGGCTTGGTTATATTATATGTCCTAAAAAATTTAGAGAAAGTATTCAAAATTCAAAGGTAAACACAGATATTGCAACTTCTACATTGATGCAAAGAGCATTAGAAATGTATATTAAGGAAGGATATTGGATTAAATACATAGATAATTTAAAAAGTGAATATATAAAAAGATATGAGCTTATGAAAAAGTTAATTAAAGAAAATTTAAGTGAATATGTAACCTTTATGGATCCAAAAGGTGGATTAAGTTTTTATTTAAATATAAAAGATAAGGAAATAAAATCAAAAAAATTATTTTATAAATTAAAAGTAAAAGGTGTTTATATTACTCCAGGAGCGATATTTTATAGGGAGTTGAACTTAGGAGAAAGTTACTTTAAAATAGGATTTTCACAAGTTACTGAAGATGAAATATCAAGGGGGATTAACATTATAAGGGAGGGACTTAAGCAGTGGCATATATAACAATTAGAGAATATGGTGAAGATAGTTTTATTGAAAAAAAATCTGAATTTATAGGATATGCTAAAAGAGTTGAAAATGAAGAAGAAGCAAAGGCTTTTGTAGCAGAAATAAAATCTAAACATAAACAAGCAAGACATAATTGTTGGGCATATATCATAGGTGAAAATATGGGGATTCAAAGATATAGTGATGATGGTGAACCACAAGGAACAGCAGGTATTCCTATATTAGAAGTTATGAAAAAGGCAGATATAACAGATTGTGCAGTAGTTGTAACAAGATATTTTGGCGGAATTTTACTTGGCACAGGAGGACTTACAAGAGCATATACAAAAGGGGCTTCTATAGCTTTAAAGGCAGGAGGCGTAGTTGAAAAAGTTGAGGGAGTTAATATATCATTACATTTAGATTATGATATGATAGGAAAAGTTCAGTATTTTTGTGGTCAAAATAATTGGCATATTGAAGATACTGAATATACAGATAAAGTTATAGTTCATATACTAGCAGAAGTTACAGTTGCAGATGAAATTGAAAAAGAAGCAATTGAAGCAAGTAATGGAAAAATAACTGTTGAAAAAAGTGAAGAAGGTATTTATTTTAAAGAAGATAATAGATTATATAAAATTTTATAGTTTCTAAACTGGTACAAAAATTGTTAAATAAAGTACCTTATGATATAATAAAAAGGATTTTTATAATATTTTTGAATTTAGGAGGATGAAATAATGTCAGGACATTCAAAATGGCATAATATACAAAATAAAAAAGGAAAAGCAGATGCTAAAAGAGGGAAAATCTTTACTAAAATAGGTAGAGAGCTAATGATAGCTGTTAAAAATGGAGGTCCAGATCCTGATAACAACCCTAAATTAAGAGATGCAATAGCAAAAGCAAAAGCAGCTAATATGCCAAATGATACAGTTCAAAGATCAATAAAGAAGGCTTCAGGGGAAATAGATTCAGTTAACTATGAAAGAATAGTATATGAAGGATATGGGCCATCAGGAGTAGCTGTTATTGTTGATACTTTAACTGATAATAAGAATAGATCAGCAGGGAATGTAAGAAGTGCTTTCACTAAAGGTGGCGGAAATATGGGAACTACAGGTTGTGTAGGATTCATGTTCCAAGAAAAAGGTGAAATTGTTATAGAAAAGGGAGAGCTTGATGAAGAAGAATTAATGATGATGGCATTAGATGCTGGTGCAGAAGATTTCAATAGTGATGAAGAAGAAGTATTTATAATTACAACTTCACCAGAAGATTTTGGAACAGTTAGAGAAGCTTTAGAAGCTGAAGGATTAGAATTCTTAGAAGCAGGCGTTAAAATGATTCCAGATACATATACTGAAATTGATGAAGAAGCAGCTAAGAAGTTCCAAAAGATGTTAGACTTACTTGAAGATGATGATGACGTTCAAGAAGTTTACCACAATGCTGAGTTCCCAGAAGGATGGGATGAATAGAGCGCTTAGAGGTATTCTGAACTTTAAAAATCATTTGATAATTGTATATAAATTTGTTTAAAGACACTTTCAATATTGATATACATAGTGTGTATTGATATTGGAGGTGTTTTTTGATGTATAGTAAATTATAAAATTTTCAATGGCTGAAAGTTAGGGGGAATCTAGATTTTGGATATTTTTTATGGTAAATTAGTAAATTATAATTAGATGTTAATAAATGAAAAATAGCAAAATAAAATTAATTTTAAAAGATAATTAGTTAGCATTTTTAAAAATTATGGTAAGAAAGCAAGAAAAATGTTAAAAGGAAATTGAGAAAGTTATTAGCATATGGATATCTTTCTAAAAAATATATAGAATTTAGATGTGATAGCTGTAAGGAAAGTAAAAAAAGTAGATAATGAAGAAGTAATAGAAACTATTCATGCTTATGAATTTATTAAGAAGTTGATTATACATATTCCAGAGAAAAACTTTAAAATGATTAGATATTTTGGTATCTATTTTCTTTTAGTTGATATATAAAATAGTGTTTTAGAAGAGCCTGTAAATAATTTTGTGTATTCTAAATTTCCTTTTGGAAATAATGAGTGATTTTTAAAATTTAAATTTTATTTAGTTTTGTCTAAATA
>ERZ838225.121-NODE-121-length-122200-cov-7.576045_pt1 | contig 122200 bp, 114 predicted proteins | sample MGYA00519684_ERZ838225 | MGnify/ENA primary metagenome ERZ838225 (study PRJEB31850, sample SAMEA3708829) | human gut metagenome | biome: human gut; feature: human-associated habitat; material: faeces | place: China | collected 2014 ... | reverse complement strand
TGCATGTGTTAGGCACGCCGCCAGCGTTCATCCTGAGCCAGGATCAAACTCTCAATAAAAAGTTTGTGTCCCGATTCAAAATTAACTACTAGCAAATTTTAAACCGTTCTACTGTTGTTTGGTTTGTTTTTGTTCTGAATACTCTGATTCAAAGATGTCCAACCAGGACTCTTTTTTATTAGAATTTTCAGGGTTTTAAACACTGTTCAATCTTTCATTTTCAAGGTTCATTTCGTTGTTGCTTTTGTTCTCAGCAGCAACTCATTTATCTTATCACAGTTGCTTGCGTTTGTCAACAACTTTTTTTATTTTTTTCAAACTCTCTTGAAGTTTGTTGCCGCCGTTCTCAGCGGCGAGTTATATCATATCAAATGCTTCTACAAATGTCAACAGTTTTTTTCAATTTTTTTATTTTATGTTTTTTAAGGCAGTCCAATGACCAAAACTACTTCTAAAATACCTTTTCAGAATTTTTTTCTATATAGAAATAATACACCCATTCCTCCAAGGTTTACGCAAATGGCAGAGCGCATCTCCATCAAGAGAGCATTGCCCTAGAAAAACTATGAATGATTTCTATGTCAAAGGAAACTATTTCTTTCCCTCTTTCTATCTTTTTTAAAGAAGTTTGTAATATATCCGTTTCTGTTTCGATGAATTCCGTAAGAAAGCTTCATATATTTGTAAATTGCCTTTTCCTCCTCCCTCACTTATAATATGTCATACAGACCCCCCGGGGCAAAAAAGGAGGATAAACTGATTATGATGAAAAAACAACTGACTGCATTTTTTATGGCTGCTGCTTTATCTGCTGCTTCTCTTACTGGCTGCTCCGGCAGCACCGCTTCCAATAATCCTGCTGGACAGGAAACCACTGCTCCTGAAACAGTGAAAGAGGTATCTCTGGAGGATGTTTTAAGTGATATTAAAAATGCTTATGGCGAAAATTATATTCCCAATACAGAAATGGACGAACAAATGCTGAAAGATGTGATTGGACTTTCTCCTGAGCTCTGCGAATCCTATGTGGCAGAGGCACCTATGATCAGCACCTTTGTTGAAACCTTTATCGGCGTACAGGCAAAGGGCGGAAAAGGCGATGATGTAGAAGCCGCCTTAAATGCATATCGGGATCGTCTGGTAGGCGATACCATGCAGTACCCCATGAATATTGCCAAAATTCAGGCTTCTCAGGTTGTGCGCCATGGCGACTATATTTTCTTTGTTATGCTGGGTGCTCCCAGTGATGCTTCCATGGAAGAAGGCGATGAAGCTGCATTAGAATCTGCTGCCGAAAACAATCAGATTGCCATTGATATTATCGATGGATATTTCAAGTAAGCCATGGTATTCAGCAGTCTTTTATTTCTGTTCCGCTTTCTCCCACTGTTTCTGGCGCTGTATTTTGCAGCACCGAAATCTCTCAGAAACGGAATTCTGTTTTTTGGAAGCCTGATTTTCTATGGCTGGGGAGAACCTGTATACATCTCTCTCCTGCTGTTTTCCACTCTGGTTGACTTTATTCACGGCAAGCTGGTGGGATATTTTAAAGAGAAGGGAAATTTAAAAGGCGCCCGCTTGGCGGTCGCGTCTTCCGCTGTTATCAACCTTTCCCTGCTGTTTGTTTTTAAGTATACGGATTTTGTTATCCGCTCCTTCAACGAACTGACCGGAAGCAGCTTCCCCCTTCTGGGGCTGGCTCTTCCCATTGGTATTTCCTTTTATACCTTTCAGACCATGTCTTATACCATTGATGTCTACCGCGGAGAAGCACCTGTTCAGGACAACCTGATCTCTTTTGGTGCCTATGTTTCCATGTTTCCTCAGTTAATCGCCGGTCCTATTGTCCGTTATCAGGACATTGCCGCTGAATTAAACTGCAGACGGGAAAATCTGGAACAATTCTCTCTGGGTATCCGTTATTTTATCATTGGTTTGGGGAAAAAGGTGCTTCTTGCCAATCAGGCCGGAGCCCTCTGGACTGAAATCAATGGCATTTTGCCCGAGGAGCGCAGCGTCCTTATGGTATGGCTGGGAATTCTGGCCTTTTCCTTCCAGATTTATTTTGATTTTTCCGGCTATTCCGATATGGCAGTCGGCATGGGTCATATGCTGGGCTTCCGGTTCCCGGAAAACTTCAACTATCCATATATTTCCAAAAGCATTACGGAGTTCTGGAGACGGTGGCATATTTCCCTGGGAACCTGGTTTAAGGAATATGTATACATTCCTCTGGGCGGCAACCGGAAAGGCGGTCTGCTTCAGGTTCGCAATATTTTGATAGTATGGCTTCTGACTGGAATCTGGCACGGTGCCAGCCTGAATTTTCTAATGTGGGGAGTATATTTCGGAATTTTGCTTCTTTTTGAAAAATTCATTTTGAATAATATTTTGAAAAAACTTCCTTCCTGGCTCCAGCACACATATGCCTGTCTCCTCGTGATCTTTGGCTGGGTGCTGTTTGCATTTGAAGATCTGCATGCCGGACTGGCCTATCTGCTGCAAATGTTGGGAGTCAGCGGTCTGCCCTTCTCCAATGACAGAACTCTGTTTCTTTTGCTGGGAAGCCTGTCTCTGCTGGTATTTTCTGCATTCGGCTCTACGCCGCTTCCAGCTAAACTGGCAGACCGGTTCTGCAAAAAAGGCCGTACGATACTGGAACCTCTGTTTTTAGGAGCTGTTCTGTTTCTGTCCATTGCTTACCTGGTGGATGCAACCTATAACCCATTTTTGTATTTCCGCTTTTAACCGGAACCTGGAAAGGAGCTTATATGAAAAAGAAAAACAAATACCCGGCCGTTTTGACGGGACTTTTCTGCGCCTTTCTGGGCTGCGGAGCTCTTGCCTCAGTTTTCATGCCGAAAAAGAGCTTTTCAGAAACAGAAAACCGTTATCTGGCCCAGATGCCTTCTCTTACCTGGCAAAGCCTGAAAAGCGGAGCCTTTGGCACGGAATATGAAACCTACCTCAGCGACCAGTTTCCCTTCCGTGATCAGTGGATTGGCATAAAAACTACCGCAGAACAGCTGCAGCAGAAAAAAGAAATTAACGGAGTCTGGCTCGGAAAGGATCATTATCTCATAGAAACCTTTTATCAGGAAGATCTGGATCCGGAGCTTTCCGGAAAAAACTTGGATCGCCTTTGTCAGTTTGTCAGCGCTCAGGAGGCTCTGGCAGGCAAAGACCATGTGCGGGTCATGCTGGTTCCTTCTTCTGCCGAGATCATGACGGACAAGCTGCCGCCCTTTGCCTCCCCCTTCTCACAGGCCGCTGTCACTGAACGGCTGACTCAAGGAGGAATTGGAGAGATGCTGGTTCCTGTCCGTCAGGCACTGTCTGACGCCAAAGAGCAGCAGGAGCCCTATTACCGCACGGATCACCACTGGACCTCCTTCGGAGCCTTTACCGGCTACCAGGCCTGGGCGGCATCTCTTGGACTTGATTCCTTTAAGCCATCTGATTTTCAGCAGGAAACCGTTTCCGATCACTTTCTCGGAACCATTCACTCCAAGCTGAATATTCCGGTACAGGCGGATTCCATTGTTCTTTACCGGCCAAAAAAAGAACCGGTCTGGAGCGTCTATTACGACGGCTCTGACAGTCCGGTTCCCTCCCTCTATTCTATGGAAGCGTTAAATACTCGTGATCAGTACCGGGTATTCTTAGACGGCAATCATGGCTGGACAAAAATCAAAAATCACAGCCAGGCAGACGGAAGCAGGCTCCTGATTATCAAGGATTCCTACGCCCACTGCTTTGCCCCCTTTGCAGCTCTTCATTTTGAAGAGACGCACATGATTGATCTGCGCTACTATAATGGAAAAATCAGCAATTTCATAAAAGAACAGGGCATTACCGATGTTCTGGTTCTCTACCAGATTCCCGGTTTTCTGAAAGACCGGAATGTCAGCAAGCTGACCTGGTAAGCCATGCTGATATGATGTAACTGTTTGGCCATGCGTCTTCTTGCCCGCTTACAGCGGACAGGAGACATGGCTGAATTCTTACGGTATTATCTGTTTTTTCCGCAGCATTTCTTATACTTCTTTCCACTGCCGCAGGGACAGGGATCGTTGGGATAAATTTTTCTTCCCGCTGTTTCCTTTTCTGCTTTGACATTTCCTGCCAAAACGGAGCCTGACGAACCTAACGGCATCCTTCCGTCATTTCCTAAAACAAAATCATCCCCCTGAACCTCTACCGGCGTATGGCCTCTGAGAATCAGCTTCCGCGTATTGTTGGCAGCATTGGATTCAAGAGAAATAAATCTGTGATATGCCTCCTCTGATGGAAATTCAAATCCGGAATTCTTCATCCAGTCCAAAGTGACAGCCAAAGGCTCTCCCATGCAGGCATGATCCCACAGAACAGACAATACGTTTTCCCGGATTTCCTCTCCGGCGCCAAAAGTCTCCTCCAAATATTCTCCCAGCTTCCGATACCAGATATCTCTGGACGGATATCCATGACGGGCGTAATCCTCTGCCTCTTTTGCGTCTGGAATATAAAAACTCTTTCCGCTCTGGCTGTTTTCAATTTCCTGATACACGTCATTAAACAGAGCTTCTATGGCAATTACCTTTCCATTCTGAAGCTGGCAGCTTCTGTATTTCTTCGGAAGGCTTTCAAAAACCCTCTGGAAGTCTGCAGAACCTGCATCCAGTCCACTGTATTTTTTATACATTCGGTACACAATTTCCTGTGGTGCTGATGCATAAAACAACTCCACAATCCGCACACATACCCACATCCAGTACTGTTCCCGTCTCTGGAGCCGGTATTCCGATGTGTTTATTGCGGAAAACACATCTCTGACATCAGCAGCCACCTCTGTTCGTTCATCCTCGTAGGCAATCAGATAATCCAGCTCATAGATTGGAAGCAGGAGTTCCAGCTCTTTCTTATCCGGGCAGAAACATCCTCTGTTCAATGCCCGCTCCATAGCTTCCATGGATTCCTCCGGAACGGTCATCAAACGTTCCTTCATTACTTCAGGACGCAGTAACTCCTCAGCCAGCTTCTGAGCCAGCTCGGCCTCTGCCATCATCCTGTATCCTGCCAGGAAAATTTCTTCTGCAATATGTTCCAGATCCTCTCTGTCATAAGCATTCAGATAATCTCGAAGCAGCGGACCTCTCCGCATTTCCTCCTGGCCGAAAGCATCCTCCTGGCTGAGGCCTTCCTTCTGCTCTTCGCCTTCTTCCTGTCTGTCCCCCCCGTCTGCCAGGAAAAATCTTTCCTGCAGCTTCTGGTTCAGTTCCTCTGGAGCCGTCCATTTCCATGTTTCCGGATCATCCTTCTGCTTCAAAACAGCAGGAAAACAGGGTTCCTCCTCCAGAAGCTTTTCGATCTCACATCGAAATTCCGGCTTTGTTTCTCGACGGAAGGTAAACCACGCTTCCGTTTCCATCATAGGATCAATGCTGGTTTCAGAAGCATCCTTATATTCGAACGGGGGTCTGGCAACCGCCGAAGCATCTCCCTGCCATTCTCTAATCTGCACCTTTTTCTGGAAAAACTCAAACTCATACCAGGCATTTTCCGCCGTCTCTGTCACAACCTCCAGAATCGGAGCCAGCTGAGAAAAGGTAATCCCCGCCGGTACCCGGCACCGTTTCCATACCAGGGGCTTCGAATTTTTTATGGCAATTTTTAACTGATAAGCTTTCATTAACAGGCCTCCGTCTTTTTTCTATACATAATAATTCCATGAAAACAACAGTTTAGGACGGTCTGAAAAGGCCGTCCCCAACTGTTGCCCATTAGATTTTAATATGTATCCAGAAAAATCACAAGAGGAATTTACACAATATTCAGATAAACCTTGTGTGACGGTGCGGGGAATTCCTGATCAATCCACTCCAGTTCTTCCTGCGACAGCACAATCCTGTCTGCCCCTGCATTATCTAGCGTATGCTCCTTTTTCCCGCTTCTGGGAATTGCAATCGTACTCCCATCACGAATCGCAAAAGCCAGAAGAATCTGAGAAATGCTTGCTCTATGCGCTTTTGCCACCTTCTTCAAAACTGAAGATTCATAAAGCCCTCTGCGCAAATCCCCACCCTGGGCCAACGGACAGTATGCCATCAAAGGAATCTGATGCCGTCTCAGCCACGGCAGAAGATCATATTCGATTCCCCTGGACGCCACATGATACAGTACCTGATTTACTGCACAGTTTTTTCCTCCAGGCACAGACCACAGCTCTTCCATATCTTCTGTATCAAAATTGGAGACTCCCCAGCGCCGGATCTTCCCCTCTTTTTTCAGCTGCTCCATACATGCCACCGTCTCCTCCAGAGGAATTCCGCCTCTCCAGTGAAGCAGGTACAAATCAAGATAATCCGTTCCCATACGCTCCAAACTTGCCATACAGCTTTTAAATATGTTTTTCCGTCCTGCATTGTGAGGATAAACCTTGGAAACCAGAAACAGGTCACTTCTGTCCATCTCCCTTATGGTCTTTCCAATCAAAAGCTCTGCCTTTCCGCTTCCATACATTTCTGCTGTGTCAATCAGCGTCATACCTACGCTGATCCCTGCTGTCAGCGCTTCCTGCTCTCGCAGCTCATCTGCCTTCTGTTCCCCCAGAAACCAGGTTCCCTGACCCAGGGCCGGAACCTGCGTCCCGTCAGGCAGAACTACATAATGTTCCATCGCATTCTCCACTTCTTTCTCTGTTACTTTATTCTGAAACTCCTGATATTTTCATTCCGGTACGCACCATGCGGAAGGTTCTGTCTGCGGCCTCTGCATACAGCTCCTCTGCCCGCGAGAGAGCTTCCTCCAGATCCATCGCTCCGTTTATGGTTGACATTATGCTTTCCACACCAAAGTCATACATTTTTTCAGCGCCGTCACCGATACCGCCAACAATCGCTACAGCTGGAATTCCCTTTGCCCTGCATCTTAATCCGACTCCGCTGGGAACCTTTCCAAACGCTGACTGCCAGTCCATACGGCCTTCTCCCGTCACTACCAGATCCGTTCCTTCCAGAAGGCTGTCAAAGTCCATTAAATCCAGCACTGTTTCAATTCCTGATTTCAGATTTGCATGAAGATATCCGCAGAGGGCTGCCCCCAGACCTCCTGCTGCTCCGGCTCCGGCCATCTGCTCCACATCCATCCCGTTTCTTCTCATAACACCGGCATACTGCTTCATGCCCGCCTCCAGCCGTTCAAGAATATCCGGAGTTCCTCCCTTTTGCTTTCCAAAGGTATAGGTTGCTCCGTCCGGCCCTGTAAGCGGATTGTTTACATCACACATAACCGTAATTTCCGCTTCCGCGGCCGCCGGATGAAGACCGCTCATATCAATCCTGTCCACCTTTTCCAGATCCTGTCCGCGGCCTTCCAGTTCCCGGCCTTCCGAATCCAGAAAACGGACTCCCAGCGCCCTCATGGCGCCCATACCGCCGTCATTGGTGGCACTTCCGCCAATCGCTACAGCAATCTTTCTGTATCCCTGCTCTAACGCATCACGAATCAGCTCTCCTGTTCCATAGGTCGTTGTCTCCAGAGGATTTCTTTTTTCCACCGGAACCATAGGAAGACCGGACGCGGCAGCCATTTCAATCACCGCTCTGTCACCGTGGAACACACCGTAAGAAGCCGTTGTTTCCTCCATCAGAGGACCGTGAACCTTTACCTGGCGGTACTCGCCTCCGGTTACCGTAATCACCGCCTCAACCGTTCCCTCTCCTCCGTCTGCAATAGGCACTCCCACCGTCTCACAGCCCGGAAATATTTTCTCTGCCGATGCTTTCAAGAGACGGATAATCTGCTGGGATGACAGGGTTCCTTTAAATGAATCTGATGCAAATAATAATTTCATAGCCCCTCCTGAACCATTAATTTATTCTGTAAAAATGCATAAACCGGCCAGATTGCGGGGGATGGCCGGTTTATGATATCAATATATGGCAGTAAATTTTTCTTGTTTTTGTCCGTTCCGATTACAGCAGTCCTGCTTTTGTCATCTCTGCTTTGATCTTGTCCAGAACCGGTCCCTCCGGTGTTGCAAGATTCGGAGTGTAGGGAAGACCGATATTGCGTCCCCGCAGGTTAGCCATATCCTTTGCTGCTACCGGGAAGCTTGCGCCGTCCATGGAAAGGCGAACCGGATTCAGTTTAAACTGTGCCTCCAGAGATCCCTCCAGATCTCCCCCGACATACTTATTATAAACGTCTGTAATTAGCTCAGGCATAAAATTTGCCGCAGTGCAGACACCGCCTACCGCTCCGTGGCACAGAGAAGCATACAGCAGGGTATCCTTTCCGCCGAATACCTTGAATCCAATGTCTCTGTTTCTCCGGATAAACTCAGAGGTCTGGGTAATGTCTCCGCTGGTATCCTTCATTCCTACAATGTTGGGAACCTCATGGGCCAGACGCTCTACCAGATTAGCTGACAGAGTATATCCTACACGTCCAGGGTTATTATACAAAAGCACGGGAAGTTCCTCCACTGCATCTGCAATCGCCTTAAAATGGGTAAACAGCTCTGTCTCCGTCGGCTTTAAAAACATGGGCTGCAGCACTGAAATTCCTGCTGCGCCGCCTGCGGCTGCCATTTTAGCAAGACGAATACACTTTTTGGTGCTGATGGCTCCGATACCAAAATATACTGGGACACGCCCTGCCACCTGATCCACAACGATTTTCAGACCGCGCTCCATCTCGTCTTCTTCAATCACATAAAACTCACCGTTGCTTCCATATAACAAAATTCCGCTTACTCCACCGTCAATCACATAATCCACTTGACTGCGAATTGCCTTCTCATCAATCAGTTCATCCTGATCAATGGGTGTAATCATCGGAACAACGACTCCCTTGATAAAATCTGTATTCATACCCGTCTCCTTCGTCCCCTGGGATTATTTTACAATGCTGGTACCGGAAATTTTCTCGTAGTACTTCACAATACTTGCGTGATCCTCTTTATCGCAGCCTTCTGTTCTCAGGAACTGCATAACCTCCATCATCTGAGCAGTCAGAGGAGCCGGAGAACTGATAGCATGAGCTGCGTTCAGTGCGTTGGTCAGATCCTTAATATGCAGTTCAATACGGAAGCCCGGCTTGTAATTGCCATCCAGCATCATTGGCGCCTTTGCATCCATAACGGTAGAACCTGCCAGTCCTCCGCGGATTGCCTGATATACCAGCTCCGGATCCGTTCCTGCCTTCTTTGCAAAGGTCAGCGCCTCTGCCACTGCAGAAATATTGATTGCGACAATCATCTGGTTTGCCAGCTTTGCTACATTTCCGGAACCCAGCTCGCCAACATAAACAACAGAACCTGCCATAGACATCAACATATCATAATATTTGTCAAACAACTCTTTTTTGCCGCCGCACATAACAGAAATGGTTCCGTCAATTGCCTTCGGTTCTCCGCCGGATACGGGGCAGTCCATCATGTCAATGCCCATTTTTGCCAGTTCTGCGCCGATTGCCTTGCTCTCCGTCGGGTCAATTGAGCTCATGTCAATAACAACCAGTCCCGGCTTTGCACCTTCTGCAACACCATTTTCTCCCAGAACTGCTGCTCTTACATGGGGAGAATTGGGAACCATAGTGATTACTGCCTCAACCTGGGAAGCCAGTTCCTTTCCACTTTCTGCAGCTGATGCGCCGCAGGAAACCAAATCAGCCACTGCATCTTTGTTAAAATCATATACAACCAGATCATAGCCTGCCTTTAACAGATTTTTTGCCATGGGTCTTCCCATAATTCCTAATCCAATAAATCCAATTTTCATGATATTTCCTCTCTTTCCTGTATTCCTGTGCCTCAGGTATCTATGACTGCATTATAGATATCACAGCGAAAAGAAACAATGGTTGAATTTCATAAAAACAGGATTTTTTCTTGTTCATCTGCCACAATCCTTCATTATTATTTCATATTCATTTCAAAATAATTGCATTTCATTTCTTTATGCAATCCCCCACAGTTTCATTTTTCTCCACAGCGTTGTTTTGCTGATTCCCAGCGCTTCTGCTGTTTTTTCCCGGTTTCCATTGTACTTTTTCAGCGCAGCACGAATCCGGCGCAGTTCCTCCGGCTCTTCCTCTAACGTGCCTTCTCCTGGCAGATTTAGACCTGGCGCGCGGTCAGGGACAGAAGGTTCCGGATACAATTCTCCAAGCAGTCTTTTCACTGTGTTCTCATCAATGGAACGCTTTCCGGCTGTTAAAATCAGCCTTTCACAAAAGTTCTCCACCTGAAACAGATTTCCTCTCCATGGATATTCCATCATCACCGCCCTGGCTTCTGCCGTCAGAACATGAAACCGTCCATACCGCTCACAGCAGCTTTGCAGTGTCATATCCAGCTTTCTTTTCAAATCCTCTTTTCTCTCCCTCAGAGGCGGTATGAAAAGCTCCAGTCCAGACAGAAGAAAATACAAATCGCTGCTGATTTTTCCTTCTGCCTCCAGCTCCGGCAGAGGACATTCTATTGTTATCATAATGCGCACATCGATCTTTCTCATACGGGCAATGTCTGCTCCGTGGCATACCTGAAACCGGATCAACTGACACAGACGGTACTGGTTTGCCAGAGTCAGCTCCTCTGCATTCCTAAGAAGCAGGGTTCCACCCTGAGCCTGAAGGGCCGCCCCCCTGGAACCAAAAATCAAGTCCCTCTGTTCCTCGCCGGACAATCCCCGGCAGGGAATATCAAGAAACGGACCCTCTTTTCTGGGACTGCTGTTGTGAATACTTTCTGCCAGCATTCGTTTTTCCGTTCCCGGCTCTCCCCGCAGCACTACCGGATACCGTGACAGGGCATACAGACTGGCAAGGCGCACACATTCCTGCATGGCAGGAGACCCCTGAAGGATATCCTCAAAACGCACCAGAGGCGGAAGCCCCCTTTCCTCCTGCTTTCGCCTCTGCTCCTGCCGTTTTTCCTTCATCCCTGCTCTGGGAGCTGTTTTATGACAGGTAATAATTGCCCCTTCTACCCGTTCCTCATAGAGAACGGGAGCAATTACTGCAAAAACAGGCGTGTGATTCCATTCCAGAAACAGAGAAGAGTCCTTCCCCTCCTTCAAAACCTGCCGCAGCACTTCCTCGCCCAGCAGGGGTGCAAGTTCTCCTACGAAAAGTCCTTTCAGCTGTTCCTGTTTTTTTCCAATAATATCCTCCATCACAGGATTTACTGCCGTAATCAGCCCCTGACTGTCCAGACGGATTACTCCGCTAAAGGAATAATCCAGGAGTGTTTCCATCTGGGCTGCTGTCTTTTTCTCCACCTTCATGGCATAATCCAGATTCTCTGCCATCGCCATAGCCTGACGCATGGAATCTTCTGTGGTGGAAAGAAATAGGGAGGGAACCCCTGCCTCTGTGGCAATGGAAACTGCTGTGTCTCCTCCAATCACCAGATCCACACCGTCCTCCACAGCCCTTCGCACAATCCCTGGAAGCTGCGCCCCCTGCTCTGCAAAATACATGCGAAGATCGATTCCGTAAAGCTCGTCAAAATAAGACATGTCACAAAACATATTCCGGAATCCCACTACAGCAATAACCGGACGTGATTTCGCCACAATCTGTCTGGCTCTCATCACCAAAAGAGCCATTTCCTGTGCTGTCAGAACAATTTCCACTACAGGAATATCGGTGTACTGTTTGATCAGGGATGCCTGAAGTCCTCTGGCAATGATAATGGATGCCCCGTCCGCTATGGCTTTTCTGGCCTCCATAACTGCATTCTCCGTAGAGATTACCCGCATTCCGTGAATGGTATATTTTTTCTCCTGTAATATGTTGTGAGCCTGATGAAGCATTTCCTCTCTGGACACCAGAAGTATTGTCTTTCCCATCTGTCTTCTATCCTCCCTGTATTTTTCTTCTGCTACCTTCCTCCTGCGATTACCTCCGCCCTGCTTCCTGTTTCTTCCCGGTTTCTGCATCTGGTTACCACGATTTTATGATCAATCCTCTCCTTCAGCTCAGAAACATGGGAGATAATTCCAACCAGCCGTTCTCCCTCTGTCAATCCCTCCAGTGCCTTCAGGGCCTGATTTAAGGCATCCTCATCCAGTGAGCCAAAGCCCTCATCTACAAACATGGCATCCAGGCGGATTCCGCCGGTTCTGGACTGAATTTCATCCGAAAGCCCCAGAGCAAGAGACAGGGATGCCTGAAAGGTTTCCCCGCCGGACAAAGTCTTCACACTGCGCTCAGAACCATTATAATGATCAATTACATTCAGCTCCAGACCTGCTTTTTCTTTTTTATTGTCACTGTCCTCCCTGCGTTTCAGCTCATACTGCCCGCTGCTCATGGTCATAAGCCGCAGATTTGCCTTCCTGAGAATCCGATCGAAATAATTCATTTGTATATAAGTTTCCAGTTCGATTTTCTGCTTGCCGCTTAATGTTCCGTTTGCCGTATCAGAAAGCGTCTTCAGCCATACATACTCCTGCTCTGCCTGTTCCATAACCTGCCGCCGTCCAATGACTGCATCATAAATATTCCTGTTATTTTTTCCGGCTGCATACTGAGCATCCCTTTCTCTGGAAAGTTTCTGCTTTTGTTCCTCTGCCAGCGCAAGCGCTTCCAAAATACCAGCTTCCTCCAGACCTTCGCTTTCCGCCAGCTGGCTTTTCAGCGTCTTCTCTGCCTGAATCAATCCTGCCAGCAGCTCTTTCTGCCTCTGATACCTCTGTCCGCTCATCTCCCGTGCAGACTCCAGCTGTGCCTTTTTCTCTGCCCACAGTCTGATTCCCGTTTCCAGCGCCTCCTTCGTCTCTCCTGCCGTTTCTCCCTGCAAGTCAAAAATTCTCTCCTGGTATCCCTGAAGCTTAGTTCTCTGTTCTGTCATCTGCTTTTCACAGCTATGGATCACCGTCTCTGCCTCTTTCCGATTCTTCTCTGTCTCCTCCCGGCGCTGCTCCAGAGTTTTTCTTCGTTTCTCCCAGATGCTGTTTTTCTCAAGCTCTGCCATAACCTGACACCGCTTTTCCTCCAGAACAGATAAAAGTCCAGCGGCATGCTCTGCCGTATCATAATCCTCCGCATCTGCCCGCACAGTCTGCTCTTCGGAGTTCTTTTCCATTCCATCCTCCTCCCGCAGTCTGCAAATCTCCTCTAAACGCTTCTGAAGCTCCTGACACCCCCGTTCATCTGCTGCTCTCTGTTTCTCCATCTCCCGGAAAGCATTTTCCTTTTGCTGAAATTTCTCCTCCCCATCCTTCAGACATGCCTCCAGCTTCTCTTTCTGCTCTTTCTCTGCCTCAGCCTGTCTTCGGCGGCAGCTGATTTCTTTTTCCAAAGAAATCAGCGCCTGTTGCTCCTTTTCTGCCAGTGCTTCCAGCTGCTCCGGCTCTGACACTCCATACAGCGACATACCAGCCTGAGCAAGCTGTTCTTCTTCCTCCTCAAGGCGTTTTCTCCACTGTCCGGCTTCTCCGCTGAGCCGCTCTGTTTTTCCTTCTGCCTGATTTACTTCTTTTTCCTTTTTCTCCAGTTCTTCCTTCCCTGGTACGTTTTTCTGTACGCGGGCAGGCATAGGATGATGAAGAGAACCACATACAGGACATGCCTCCCCCGCCCTCAGCTGAGCGGCCAGAATGCCTGCCTGTCCGTCAAGAAACAGCTGCTCCAGCTCTGTGTACTGTTTTCGCAGGCTGCGGCTGATTTCTGCTGCTGTCCCATACCTGGCCTGAAACTGTTTCAGATTTTCCGCTGCCGTTTTCCATTTGCTGATCCGTTCTGTCAGATGAAAAAGCTGAATTTTCCTATTTTCCAAAACCTGCTGTTCCCTTTGAATCTGCTCCAGAGAAAGCTCCGCAGCCTTTGCCTTCTCAAACTCCTCCCTGTCCTGCCTCAGCCTTTCTCCAACCTCAAAGGATTCCTTCTGAAGCAGAGACAGCTTTTCCTCTGTCAAGCTCAGCCTTTTCTTGGCCTGCTCCCACAAATTCCTGCCCTTCCCCAGCTCTGCCTGCTGCTGCTCCAGTCTCGCCTTTTCTGCCAAAAAGCGCTCTCTCCTGCCGTCAAGTCCCTGAAACTGTTCCAGTGCCTTTTCTATAGAATCTGCTTCCTCCTCCAGCTTCCCTAGCTTCTGTCCTTCTGCCTGCGCCTTCTTTTCCACTTGTGTAAGCGCCTGCCCCAGATCTTCCAGCTGTCTTTCCAGCTGTTCCATGGTACTCCATTTTTGCAGACGCTCTTTTGCCTGACGAATCTGCGTCTCCAGCAGCCCGCAGTCCTCTGCAGCCTTCAAAGAAGCATCGGCTTCTCTCTGTGCCAGCTTCAGCCCCTCCTCGGCCTGTTTCCTGTCAGCCATCTTAACTTCCAGATCCTGCTCCAGTCTTTTTCTCTGCCGAAGCTTTTCTGCCTGCCCTGTTTCCCGCCTGATCGTTTCCTCCAGCTTTCTTAAAGAACTGTCCATTTCCTGAAGACGCTTTGCATCCCGTCCCAGAAGCTGACTTAAAATTTCCATACCGCGGACTGCTTTTCCGTCAAAATGCTCCTTCTTCAGCTCCTGAAATTCCAAAGATAGCTCTTCATCCTGCCCTGCATCTACTCCATCCAGATACTGGCTGATGCTTCGGCGCAGCTCATCATACTGCTTCCACCTCTTCTTCACCTCTTCCTTCAGCCGGTCCTGCACCTCCCGATACAGCCCCGTATGAAAAAGCTGTCTGAAAATCTCTCCTCTTTCCGCTGTTCCCGCCAGTAGAAGCTTCTGAAAATCTCCCTGAGCAATCATGGCAATCTGCGTAAACTGCCGGTAATCCAGTCCGGTCAGCTCCGTAATCGCTTTTGTAACCTCTCTGGCCTTTGTAACTGGCTGCCGCCCGTCCGGGAAAGTCAGTTCTGCATCCGCCTTCTGAACAGTCATTCCACTTCCTCTTCCCTTGGGCCGCAGATATTCCGGATTTCGACGCACCCGGTAAGTTTTTCCCTGATAGGAAAAGGTCAGCTCCACAAAGGTTGGCGTTTCCGGCGCTGCATATTTGCTTCGGAACATTCCCGACTCTCTGACCTGCCCGCTGGCCTCTCCGTACAGCGCAAATGTAATTGCATCAAAAATTGTGGTTTTTCCTGCTCCTGTATCCCCTGTAATCAGGTAGAGCCCGCCCTTTCCAAACTTTTGAAAATCAAGCTCTGTCCGCCCTGCATAAGGGCCAAATCCACTGAGAATCAAATATTCCGGTCTCATACTTCCCTCTCTTTGTCAATCTCTTCCATCAGTTTTCCTGCAAAGGCCCTCTGCCTTTCACTCATAGGACTGTTATTCTGCAGCTCATAAAATTCTTCAAACAACTCCAGGCCTGTTTTTTCCTCCAGCCTTTCTACAGCCTCAATCAAATGACCCTCCCTTGTCCTTTTGTTGTCATACTCCAGGCGCATCAGATTCGGATAAACCACCCTCAGCTTCTGCATTCCATCTGGCACGTCTTCTTCGTCCGTCAGAGTAATCTGCACATAGTCCTCCCGATCAAACTGCTCATAAAACGATTTCGCCGTTACCTCCAGATACGTTCCCCTGAGTCTTCTCATATCGTGAAGCGGCTTCAGCGGAATGGTTCTGACCTGAATATTTCCTTTCTCCCTCAGTTCCGCCACTGTCACAGATTTTTGCTGCCCTGCCTCAGAAAAAGAATATTTTAACGGAGTTCCGCAGTACCGGATTGTTTCCCTTCCCACCTGCTGCGGGCTGTGAATATGTCCCAGAGCCACATAATCAAATGGCTCAAACAGCTCCGCACGAATCTGATCCAGTCCGCCCACAGCCAGCTCCTCTGATTCACTGAGAGATGCCCCGGTTACAAACTGATGAGCTGCCAGCACATTCCTTTTTTGCGGATCCAGGTTCAAATGAGAAAGAGCTGTGGCAACAGCCTCCTCACTGGTATCTGACGGCTCATTTTCATAGACATGGCGTACTGCTGCCGGTTTTAAAAAGGGAAGAAGATGAATCCACACTTCCCCCCAGGAATCCTCCAGGCACACACTGGTAAGCTTCCCATCATAAACCGGTGCCGAAAACACACGGCTTTCCCGCATCAGACGGCTTCCAAAGGCCAGACGCTCCGCTGAATCGTGATTTCCGCTGATGAGAAAAACAGCTGTACCTAATCTGGAAAGCTCCGTAAGAAAATGGTCAAAAACCTGCACTGCCTCTGCAGACGGCACCGCTTTGTCATAAATATCTCCAGCCAGAATCACTCCATCCGGCTGCTCGTCCTTTACAATGCCAAGGATCTGCGCCAGAATATATTTCTGATCCTCCAGCATGGAAAACTCATTGACCCGTTTTCCGATATGCAGATCCGATAAATGGATCAATTTCATAATCCTGCACCCACTTTCTGTTTTTTATGTATTGATGATTCTTTCCCCTTGTGTGTCTTCCCCGCTTCTGCTCTTCCGTCCGTTCCGCCTGCCAGCCGGAAAAACTCCTCCATTTCCCGCGTAACCCACTTATCCTTGTGATAAAGAATCTGCCTCCACACCTGCATATGAAAATCCTTCACATCCAGAACGGCAAGCTTTCCCTCACTGACCTCGGCATGAACGGTAAATTCCGGAAGAAAAGATACTCCCTCCTGCAGAATCAGCTGGCGAATAATATAATCCGTATTGCCAATCTCCAGAAACGGCGTAATTTCCAGTCCCTGTGAGGCCAGAAACTGATCCAGAATCAGACGGTAGCTGACATCTTTCTCTGTAAGAAGAAATGACTGGTGCACCATCTCCTCCAGTCTAATTCCCCGCTTCCCCGCCAGAGGATGAGCCGCCCCCGCCAGAAAACGGACATTTTCCGCTTCCTCCAGCGCCTTTACCCACGTTCCACTGCAGACTCGCTTATCCAGCAGATAGACAAAATCCAGAGTATTCTGGTCCATCCGCTTCAGCAGATTCTCAGGCGTATCCAGAATCACTCTGATATTTACCTTCGGATGCAGCCTGTGATAGGTCTGAAGAAGCTCCGGAAAAATAGCCGCGCAAATCGATTCCACCGTACCGACACACAGTTCCCCGGTCAGCTCTCCTGTCTGAGCCACAGCCTGTCTCGCCATTTCCAGATCCCGGACAATCCCTGCCGCATACTCATAAAAAATCACTCCCTGATGGGTCATGGTGGTCTGCTTTCCAATCCGGTCAAAAAGGTAGACTCCCAGTTCTGCCTCCAGCTGCTTAATCTGAATAGTTACTGCCGCCTGAGAATAGCCCAGATTTTTCGCTGCCCTGGAAAAGCTCCTCTGTCTCGCCACTTCAAGGAAGGTAATCATTTCTCTCAGTTCCACGACGCTCCTCCTGTGTCTGTTTAATAATTTTTAATCATATTATAAAATCATTAAATTTTACAAAACTATATCCTCATGATACACTGAATTTAAATAAACCGTCAAGAAAAAAAGGAGATTACCATGGAGAAAAAAGATCCCAGATACCAAGCCTATCTTCATATTTTACAGGAAGAACTGATTCCTGCTCTCGGATGCACAGAGCCTATTGCACTGGCTTACGCAGCAGCAGCAGCACGAAAAGCCCTTGGACAGCTTCCCCGGCGCATCCATGCCGGAGTCAGCGGAAGTATTCTGAAAAATGTAAAATCTGTTATCGTTCCCAACACCAATCACTTAAAAGGAATCCCCGCCTCTATTGCCGCCGGAACCATTGTCGGACAGCCGGAAAAACAGCTGGAAGTCCTTTCCGGAATTACCCCCGACCAGGCCGAAGCCATCAAAACCTATCTGGAGCAGACAGAAATCACCGTTGAGCACATTGACAACGGCATCACCTTTGACATTGTCATTACAGCCTTTGCCGGAGAAGATTCTGCCTCCGTCCGCATTGCCGGATACCATACCAACATTGTTTCCGTTGAAAAAAACGGGAAAAGCCTTCTGAACAAAGAATATGCCGGCGATTCCGGAGACGGGCTGACCGATCGGAGTCTGCTTTCCATGGAAGGAATCTGGGATTTCATCCAGACTGTTGACATTGACGATATCCGGGAAATTCTCGACCGCCAGATCGCGTTTAATATGGCCATTGCCGAGGAGGGAATCCGGGGCGATTACGGCGCCAATATCGGCTCTGTTCTCCTGTCTATGGATCCGCCCAGTATCCGTGTCCGCGCCAAGGCAATGGCGGCAGCCGGCTCTGACGCCCGGATGAACGGCTGCGAGCTGCCTGTTATTATCAATTCCGGCAGCGGCAATCAGGGAATCACCGTTTCTGTTCCCGTTGTCGTTTATGCCAGAGAATTAGGCAGCAGCAAGGATCAGCTTTACCGGGCCCTCGCCCTTTCCAACCTGACTGCCATTCACCAGAAAACCCCCATCGGACGTCTTTCTGCCTACTGCGGAGCTGTCAGCGCCGGAGCCGGAGCCGGGGCCGGAATCGCATACCTGTGCGGAGGCAGCTACAAAGATATTACCCACACCGTTGTCAATGCCCTTGCCATCGTATCCGGTATTATCTGCGACGGCGCCAAAGCCTCCTGTGCCGCCAAAATCGCTTCTGCCATTGACGCCGGAATTCTGGGCTACCATATGTACAAAAACGGCCAGCAGTTCCATGGCGGGGACGGTATTGTTACAAAGGGCATAGAAGCCACCCTTCGGAACGTAGGCCGTCTTGGCAAGGACGGAATGAAAGAAACCAACGAGGAAATTATCCGGATTATGCTTGGAGATTGCTGACAGTTCCTCCATGCATCTTCTTGCCCATTTTATCCTTTCGTGCTACAATACGTTAAAGAGTTTTGCAGACGCGGTTTTCATGCCCCGCTGCTGACAGGAATCTCTGTTATCCCCAACCTTATTACGAAAGGAACCTTCAATGAAAAAGATTTATACAAAAGTCACGGAAAACATGAATTTTTTTGAGGGGAATGATCCTACAGAACTGGCCCGCCAGTACCAGACTCCCCTGTACGTTTATAATGAGCGGATTCTCCGCCAGCGCTGCCGGGATTTAAAAAATATGGTTACCTATCCCCACTTTGTCGTTGATTATTCTGCCAAGGCCAACTGCGGTCTGGCATTCCTTCAGATTGTACGCTCCGAGGGACTGGAGGCTGATGCCATGTCTCCCGGCGAGATCTATATGGAGCGGATGGCCGGATTTGCTCCTGAGGATATTTTCTATATCTGCAACAACGTTTCTCCGGAAGAAATGCAGTATGCCATTGATGCCGGAGTACGGGTCAGCGTGGATTCTTTAAGTCAGCTGGAGCAGTTTGGACAGCTGGCTCCCGGACATTCTGTTGCCGTCCGGTTCAACCCCGGCGTAGGCGCAGGCCATCACGAAAAGGTGGTTACTGCCGGAAAGCTGACCAAGTTTGGCATTGACCCTGAAGATATTCCCCAGGTAAAAGCGCTTCTGAAAAAGTACGATCTGAAGCTGATTGGCATCAATCAGCACATTGGCTCTCTGTTTATGACAGGAGATGCCTTCACTGCCAGTCTGGAACCACTCTTTGCCATTGCCAGACAGTTTCCGGATCTGGAGTTCGTAGACATGGGCGGCGGCTTCGGAATTCCCTACAAAAAAGAATTCGGAGAAGCTCCTCTTGATTTAAAAGAGCTGGGCGCTGCGATTGACAAGGCCCTCTATGCCTTTGCCGAAGAATACGGACGCCCCCTTACCTTCCGTATTGAGCCGGGCCGCTATATTTCTGCAGAAAGCAGTGTCATTCTTTCTACGGTTCACTCCGTAAAACACAACCACGACCGCAAGTTTGTAGGCTGCGACTGCGGCTTCAATGTGCTGCAGCGTCCTATTATGTATGATTCCTATCACGGTGTGGAAATCTATCGGGCGGGAGATCAGCCCTCTGAAAAAGAGGAAACCGTTACTATCGTAGGCAATATCTGTGAAAGCGGCGATATTCTTGCCAAGGATCGGACACTGCCGGAGATTATGAAAGGCGATACCCTGTGTATCCTTGACACCGGCGCCTACGGCTTTACCATGGCCTCCAATTACAATAATCGTCTTCGCCCTGCCGAAATCCTCATCCGGGAGGACGGACAGGTTGTCCTTACCAGAGAACGGGAGCAGTTAGAAGACCTGATGCGCCATGTTATCCCCTTAGAATCTGTATAATCACATCATCCGCATTCCCGTCCGGATTTTCCATCAAAACCGGACGGGGAATGCAGCTTCTTTTTTCTGATTTTCCTATTGCAAATTTACTCCCCTGTTTGTATAATATATACTGTATACAAAATAATGCGAAAATACAATCCAGAATCTATTTTTTGTTCTGCGATTTTTCATGAACTGCAAAGGAGAAGTGCCATGATTAAGCATCTTGGACTGAAGGCCTACGGCAAAATCAATCTGGGACTGGACGTACTCCGGAAACGGGAAGACGGCTATCACGAAGTCCGCATGATCATGCAGACCGTAGGAATTTTTGATCGGATTGACCTGATTCGCACTGCAGAACCGGGCATTCAGGTAGAAACCAATCTGTATTATCTTCCCACCAATGAAAACAATCTGGTTTACAAGGCTGCAAAGCTCCTGATGGATGAATTCCAGATTACTGAGGGCGTTCAGATCCGTCTGAGAAAATTCATTCCTGTAGCTGCCGGCATGGCTGGAGGAAGCAGTGATGCAGCCGCTGTCCTGTTTGGAGTAAACAAAATGTTCCGCTTGGGACTGAACACTGCCCAGCTGATGGAGCGCGGTGTAAAAATCGGCGCTGATGTTCCCTACTGCATTCTCCGCGGAACAGCGCTTTCTGAAGGTATCGGCGAAATTCTGACACCGCTTCCCCCAGTACCCCAGTGCCAGGTTCTGATTGCAAAGCCTGCCATCAGCGTATCCACCAAGTTTGTTTATGACAATCTTCACGCCAATGCTTTAAAACCAGATCAGCACCCAGATATTGATGGAATCCTCCAGGCCATCCGTGACCAGGATATTTACGGAATCGCCGGACGCCTGGGCAATGTTCTGGAGACAGTTACCATAAAAGAATATCCTATTATCCAGCAGATCAAAGACACCATGCTGGAAAGCGGAGCTATAGGCGCTCTCATGAGCGGCAGCGGTCCCACGGTCTTCGGCTTATTTACCAATCCAAAGGCCGCCCAGACTGCCTATGAGGAGATGCGGTTCGGCGCCTTCTCCCACCTTGCCAAACAGGTTTATATTACAAATTTCTATAATCAGAAGGAGCTTTCAAATCATGGAACAGAAACTGAAAGTTAATATGAATGAATATCTTCCTCTTCGGGATGTGGTTTTCAACACTTTGCGCCAGGCAATTTTAAAGGGCGAGCTTGAGCCAGGAGAACGTCTGATGGAAATTCAGCTGGCTGACCGCCTTGGCGTCAGCCGAACTCCTATCCGCGAGGCTATCCGCAAGCTGGAGCTGGAAGGCCTGGTTTTAATGATTCCCAGAAAAGGTGCCGAAGTTGCCAAAATTTCTGAAAAAAGCCTGCGGGACGTATTGGAGGTTCGCCGTTCCCTGGAGGAGCTGGCCATCGAGCTTGCCTGCCAGCGTATGAGCGACAGTGATATTGAGGATCTGGAGCTTGCTCAGAATGCATTCCGCGAAGCTGTCACAGCCGGAGATGCCATGACCATTGCAGAAACAGATGAGCACTACCACGATATCATCTACAACGGCACTGGAAATAACCGTCTTGTCCAAATCCTCAACAACCTGCGGGAGCAGATGTACCGCTATCGCCTGGAATACATCAAGGATGCCGAAAAACGTCAGATCCTTGTAGTCGAGCATGAACAGATTCTAAAAGCTGTCCGCGGACGCAAAGCATCGGAAGCCAAAACCGCAATCCGCGAGCACATTGACAATCAGGAAATCACGGTTTCCAAAAATATCAAAGAGCAGAAATAACCGATTATGCAGGAAAAAGCGGGTGATGAAAACAATTCCTGTTTTCACCACCCGCTTTTTCTTTTTTATTCCTCCGGCTGCTGCTCTGCCGGCTCATCCTCTAAGGGATGGAACTCATCGTCATCCCGTTCCTCCTTTTTCGGAATATACTTATCAAAGATTCCTACAAAGAAAAAAGAATTTGCGTAAGCCAGCAGTGGAAATCCAAACAGAAATACCAATGCCGCAAGCATCGGAACAAGAAGTCCTGCTGCAACCAGCAGCACATCAATGGCCAGCATTCCTACAGAGTGAAAAAAGTGACGGATTGACATGAAAAATGCATTAAACAAGGTTCTCTTAACCGGGTTATAAAACTTGGCCTGAAGAGGAAATACAAATAAGGTAACGCAAATCCAAATAATCCCAAAAGCCAGGAAAATAGCCATCATCACGGTACGCACGGTTGAACTTTCTGTCTGCACCCGCATAAAGAAATACAGATCAAAGCCGATAATTGCACCTATTACCATAAGTATCAGCCAGATAATCGTTGCCTGTTTAAAATTTTCCTTAAAGGATTTAAAAAAGGAACGAATGGTAGGTCCGTCTTCATCCCGTACCAGCTTCATCGTAACATAATAAACCGCTGTTGTAGAAGCGCCCATAGTAACGATGGGAATACTGCATACCACCCATAAAAGATTCAGAATCATAACATCAAAAAACTTTCCGATAAACCGCCAGACCGGGTTGTCGTAATTAAATAGTGAAGAAAGCATTCTTATCCTCCTGTTTTCTACTCCGATCCTTCTGCGGAGTGTCTTTTCTGCTCAAAGAGCCTGAAAGTATTATAGCGAAAAAAAACATAAATTGCAACGTTCCCTCTGATTTCGGAATTTTTTGTGCCATCGCTGGTCAGTTTATGATATACTTATCCCATGGCGGCTCTGCCGCAGACAAGAAAGATAGAAAATGCTTTACAGAAAAGGAATGACTGCTTATGAAAATTACAGAAGAAACCATGCGCCAGCAGCAGGCTGGCTCCTCCTCCGGCAATACAGAAACGTCTCCCACGGATCTTCCGCCTGTCCATCAGCCTACAGAAAAAGAAAAGCTGAAAGCCATGTCTCCCAGGGATAAAGCCTGGTATATCTGGACCTATTACAAATTTCATATTTTCGGCGCTCTTCTTCTTGTTGTCGCCCTGTATATTGTAGGATCCTCTATTTACAGAACCACCTTTGATACGGCCTTTCACTGTATGTATCTGAACAGCCGCGGTGAATCTGATATTAATTCTGAGCCCATCGAAAAGGACTTTGCAGAGTGGATGCAGTTCGGAAAGAAGGAGCTGGTTGTTACAGAAACAGCTTTTGTTTCCTTTGGAGAAAAGGCTACAGAATACAGCTATGCTATGATGGCAAAAATTACAGCCCTTGTTATGGCTCATGATCTGGATGTCATGATCGGGGATACAACCAGCACGGATCATTATGCTTCCATCGGCGGCTTCGAAAACCTGGAAACCATTCTTCCTCCAGATGTGCTTGCGCTGGTTCAGGATCGCCTTTATTATTCCAAAGACGAAAACGGCAAGGAATATGCCTGTGCCATTGATTTAAGCGGCACGGAGTTTGCAGAAGTCTCCAATCTGTCACAGGATACTCCGCTTCTTGGTCTGGTTGCCGGTTCTCAGAGAACCTATCACTCCGTCGCGCTGATTCGCTATATCTTTGATCCCTCTGTGACAAAATAATAAGGTATTCCAAGCATCTTTAAAAGCCGGACAGACGCTGTGTTGTCCGGCTTTACTGCTGCCCGGATCCGGCAGGAAAACTCCTGCTCTGCATAAGCAATCACGGCTTCACAGGCTTCTCTGGCATAGCCTCTGCGCCTGTAAGGGCGGAAAATATGATATCCCAGCTCCAGCCACGCTTCTTCCTCTCCTTCTGCTTCTCCGGCACTCTTCTGCCCGTCCTCTTCCTGTCCTGCCGATACTCCGGCTGTCCCCACCAAAGCGCCGTCGGATTTGCGCACTACTGCCCAGATTCCATATTCACAAAAACGATACTGATGCCGGATATAGGCATCTAAAAGCTCCGGTGTATAAAACACCCTGTCGCTTTCTGTCTCCTCCTCTGGCTCCTTTAAAACCCTTGTCCCATCCTCTTTGGTAAACTCCCGTATCAGAAGACGTTCTGTCTCACAGATTCTCCACGGAAGTCCCAGACTGCGGCGGACAATCCGCTCCAGATATACGTCGTCCACTCCTGCCCGCCTGATCAGGTCTTCTGCTGTCTGCTCTTCCCCCACAAATGTCCCAGCCGCTCCTCTTCCCGCATCCTTCTGGTTATTTTCGCTCTCCCACTCAGGCTCTGCCTCTGCCACATATTCTGCTCCCCACAGTCTTGCCGCCCCGCCTTTTTCCGCTAAACCAACAAAGACTCTCCCCGCCGCCTTCGCAGCAAGGAGAGTCTCCTGCTCATCGGAAAGAATAACCGGGTACAAAACTCCGTCAACCAGAACCTTCCGCTCTGTTTTCATTGTTTCCGGATCACCTTTCTCTCTTTTTCACTGGAAACCAGTCTTTTGTGTGTCCCTCAGGACAGATTAGCACTTCTCCGGCTCGCCATACTCTTCGCCAAAGGTTTCAGCAGTCATGGATTTGATTTTCTGCTCCTTCAGCGGTCTGTCGCTGTAGTCTGTGCGGGTTTCCGCGATCTTATTTACCACATCCATCCCCTCTACAACCTTACCAAAAGCAGCGTATGCGCCGTCCAGATGCGGAGAAGTCTTGTGCATAATAAAGAACTGGGAGCCTGCAGAGTTAGGCATCATGGATCTTGCCATGGAAAGTACGCCCTCCGTATGCTTCAGATCATTCTGGAAACCATTCTGAGAAAATTCGCCCTTAATGGAATATCCCGGGCCGCCCATGCCGGTTCCCTGAGGACATCCGCCCTGAATCATAAAGCCTTCAATCACTCTGTGGAAAATCAGTCCGTCATAAAAGCCTTTATTTGCAAGACTGATAAAATTCTTCACTGTATTCGGTGCAATCTCCGGATAAAGCTCTGCGCGGATCACATCTCCATTTTCCATGGTGATAGTAATTTCTGGATTTTTCATTGTAAAATCTCCCTTCTGATACGATAATCGAAAGCCACGGCTGTTCCGTCCGCTTTCCCTATGTCCAGTTTAATGAAAGTCTGCCGGATTGTCAACAGCAGAACGTCTCATTCACATTCTGTTCATAATTCATTCAAAAACCTTTTACATTAAGAACACGATTTCTTCACGATTTCCCCGTATACTATAACCATAAACAACAAGACGCGGTTGTTTATGAAACGCTTATAAGATTTTTTTCATAATACTCGAGCTGATAATATACATTATCAGCTCTCCTCCCTTTTTTACCTCTTTATAATGTTAAAAAAAGAATCTCTCTATTCCCGGAGAGATTCTTTTTTGCTTTTAACCATACCCTGTTACCGAATACAAATATAAATCAGGTACACAGTGTACATTCCCAGCATAATCAGACCTTCCATACGGCTGATCCGCAGCTTGCTCCTGCACAAAAGCCAGGTGATCAAACTGAATACAATCAGGCAGGCCGCATCCACAACCGCCAGTCCGTTTACCGGTACCGGTTTTACCGCTGCAGAAGCGCCCAGAACCATCAAAATATTAAAAATATTAGAACCAATTACATTGCCCAGAGCCAGTCCATTCTCCCCTTTCCGGGAAGCAACCACAGAGGTTACCAGCTCCGGAAGAGAAGTTCCCAGGGCTACCACAGTCAATCCTACCAAAGTTTGGCTCATACCTAAGGCAAGTGCAATTTCCTTTGCACACTCCACAACAAGATCTCCACCGCATACAATCGCAGTAAGACCTCCTACAATGTAAATTGCGCAACGCAGAGGTGTAATGGATTTATACTCTTCTTCCTCTTCAATTCTGTTTGTCAATGCATCCCGTACTGTCATCGCTACAAAAACCGCGAACAGCACCAGAAGAATAATAGCCTCTGTCCGGCTCACAAAATGATCACCAACAATCATAAAAAACAGGGCGGCAGCTACCCCTACAGACGCTGCATAATCCCACCGCAGCTGTACTGCAAATGGACGAATCGCTCCGCAGGCTCCCAGCACAACCAGCAGATTAAAAATATTGGAACCAATTACGTTTCCCACAGCAATTTCATTATTTCCTGCTAAAGATGCCGTAGTGCTTACTGCCAGCTCCGGCATACTGGTTCCAAAAGCAACAATCGTAAGCCCGATAATAATACTGGGCACCCGCAGTGTCTTTGCAATGGAAGAACTCGCTTCCACGAAAAAATCTGCGCCCTTGATCAGAAGTACAAATCCCACAACTAAAAGTACGTACGTCAGAATCATTTTCCTTTTCCTCCTTTTGTAAATCCTCATGTCCCTCTATTCCGCCGCATGGCGATCCCTGCGGAGCGTTTTTATGTCATAGGACGTAATTTCCTATGACATAAAAACAGCGAGACTTTTATTGTACCACAAGGACACAGTAAAAGTCTCGCTTATTATATGCATGCCGGGCCATATTTACTCCGCCTGATGCGGACAGCCGAGATGACGACAGTACACAGCGGCTGGAACCGCCAAGCTACTCCCTTTTCCATACGGTTTTACATTTTATTTATGTAGTATGATACTTTCTTTTCACATTCTTGTCAATATGATTTTCCCTTTGACAAAAAGGAATCTGCCTGGATAAAATCCAAAGAGCAGCCAGGTTAGGCCACGCCATCAGCCCGTTCCACACATCAGATACCATCCAGACTACGTCCAGACGACAGATACAGCCAGCAAAAACCGCTGCCAGATACAGAACCGGATACCAGCCCATCCATATCTCCCGGCCAAAAATCCGTGTTCCCAGATAGGACGCCGTCTGCCGCCCCAGATAATACCAGGCAATGATTGTGGCAAATGCAAAGACTGTCATTGCTCCTGATACCAGACGTTCCCCCAGAGCTCCCAGGCATCGGGAAAAACACCAGGCAGTAAGCCTTGCTCCATCCAGAGCCGCCGGTACGCTTCCCACTCTGTGGCAAACACAGAGAATCACAAGACCAGTCAGACTGCAAATCACAATGGTATCAAAAAACACCTCAAACATTGCCCACATCCCCTGTTTCTCCGGTGTGGTATTCTCTGCCGCTCCATGAAGCACAGCCATACTTCCCAAACCTGCTTCATTAGAAAACACACCTCTGGACATCCCGTACCGGACACTTCTGCTCAGGAGAAAGCCGCCTACACCTCCGCCTGCTGCCTCTGCAGTAAATGCCTCAGAAAATACCGTCTGTAACACTGGCCAGATGCTTTCTCTGCAGAAAAAAAGAACCATTACAGAAAATGCAACATAAATTCCCGCGGACACCGGCATCAGCTTTTCTGTCACCCTGGAAATTCTTCCGATACCCCCCAGAATCACCAGTGCGGTAAGAATCGTTATAAGTACAGCGCTTGTCCCGGGCCGGATCCCTGCACTGAAGTTTAAGGTTGTACTCATAGAATTTGACTGTACCATGCTTCCCATTCCCAGTGAAGAAAGAAGGGCAAGACCCGCATAAAAAATCCCCATGCATCTGCTCCCCACTCCTCGCTCCATATATACCATAGGCCCGCACATCCAATGTCCATCCTGCTTTCGGTAACGGTATTTCTGTCCCAAAGCCGTTTCTGCATAGGCAGTCATCATTCCCATAAAAGCAGAAACCCACATCCAGAACAGAGCTCCCGGCCCTCCCGCAGTCAATGCTGTCGCCACTCCTACAATATTGCCTGTCCCAATAGTCGCTGCCAGCCCCGTACAGGCCGCCTGAAACGGCGTAATGCCGGAGTCCGCCATCCCTTCATTCTCTCGGTCGCCTTGTAACGGTTCCTCCTCCCAGATACTCCCAATGGTTTCTCTCCACCACTGTGAAAAGCCAAAAAACTGGAAACCGCCTGATTTTACCGTAAACCAGATTCCTGTAGCAAGAAAAATCATCATGGTCCACGGCCCCCAAACAATCACATGTATCGTTTCTGCCAACTGCTGCATTCTTACTCCCAATGTCTTTTTTCTATGTTTATGCAGCAAAGTCTCTTTCCTATACCGGACACAGATTCTGTGCTCCTCTCCCCTTTCTTCTGTATCTCCCGTTCTTCTTTATTTCCCTTTTTCCTTTATTTGTCCCCTCGCATTTCATGCCCGAATATGGTATGATAGAAAGGAACACTACGGGAAATTTTAAGAGAGAGGGGGCAGCTTATATGCCTGGATTTACCACACATTATATTCTGGGAATGAAGGCCTTCAATGATCTTCCCAACAATCAGCTAAAATATATTATTGCCAAATATCGTTGGCTTTACCAGCTTGGACTTCAGGGACCAGATATGTTTTTCTACAACATTCCTATTCTCCGTCACAGAGATTACCGGAATGTAGGCTCCTATATGCATGAGCATCACATCCAGGATTTCTTCCGCTGCTATCTGGAAAATTTACAGGATATTGAATCCCGGCAGCAGAGAGAGGAAGGACTTTCCTATTTCTGTGGCTTTGTCTGCCACTATATTGGCGACTCCATTTGCCATCCTTATGTATATGGCAGAATCGGCTATGATGCCAAAAATCCGACTATGGAAACTCACGGCCTTCATGCCGCTCTGGAAAATGATATTGATGCCCTGCTTTTATGGAAATATAAAAAGAAAAAGCCTTCTCAGTTTAACCAGGCGGCAACCATTTGCCTGAACGGAATGGAAATGCAGTTCATCTCCCAGTTCCTGGCAAAATGTATCAATGAGGTCTATTACCCCATTACCTATGAAAACAGCTTCCAGGTATCTTCATCCATGATTTACCGCTCCATTCTTGCTCTGCGGTTTGGATGCCGCACTCTGGCCGATCCCTCCGGCAAAAAAACTGACCGGATCGCCTTTGTTGAGAACCTTGTGCTGAAAAAACCGGTAGCCTCCACCAAACTGGTCACAGATAAAGTAAAGAATCCTCGTCAGTGCCTGAATCTGGATCACGAGCTATGGTGCAATCCCTGGGATCGAAGACTTGCCTCAAGGGCCTCCTTCCCGGATCTATTCCGGTATTCTTTGCTGAAATGCAGCAACGTAAACGCGCTGATCAATACCAGCATCCATTCCACTCGTCAGGCAGATGCCCAGGAGCTGGAACGGCTTCTCCATGAGCTGGGAAGCTATTCTTATCACAGCGGACTGGCTGTAACAGACTGATTTTTTATTAAATAATATGTGGCAGCCGGAATTTATCCGCTGCCACAATAATGCTGTCTTTTCGTTTTTCTTTTTTACCGCATAATCTGATCGCCATCTTTTATACAGTAATGCCGCTTTACATGAAGCTTCTCCATCCAGCTTTTTGTTTCCGGCGTCTGGTAGCCGCCGCCTTCATTATCCCAAAGCCATCCCGGCGTAGGCCAAAGACAGATTTCCGGATCTATGGCCTGATAAACAGCTTCACTGACTCCATTCTGTCCGTGGTGAGCCATCTGCACAACATCAGATTTTAATGCCTCTGCTCCTGCCTGCTCCAGGAGCAAATCGCCACCAATCTTCTGCAAATCTCCAAGGAACAAAATCGATACCCCATGAACTACCATACGATAAGCAATTCCTGCATCATTGCCGTCCCGCTCTCCTATTTGCTCCGGTCCTGGCTCATAGCGTTCATTCATTACCGTCACTGTCACATCATCTACGGTAATCGTTTGTCCCTGCTCTACAATCTGGCATACTCTATCTGGAAGTTTCTCCAATTCTCCAATAATTGCAGCCGCTGTGCCATAATCTCCCGGTTCATGAATCGCATACCAGTCCAAATCTGCAAAATTATAATAGATATGCTGAATTTCTATTCCCGTATCTTCACCTTCTGCTTCTGTCTGCAAAAGATTCAAAAGAGCACCTACATGATCTGTATGCGTATGGGTCAGAAACCAGGCATCCACATGACCGCCTCTCCGGCGGATTTCCTCCATCAGGTGCTCTCCATCTTCCCAACGACCGCCATCTATTACAATCAGATTTCCATTTTTTGTTTCTATTAAAAATGACATCATCTGCCCTTTTGTCTGATTGGAGAGCATCATCAGTTCAGCTCCCCCCAGAATCGGCTTCTCTTCCCCGGTTCCGCTGCTTTGCAGCTCTCCGACTGTCACAAGCTGGCCGGAATTTTCAGGCTGCTCTGCGGTCCCCCTGGCATAGCTTTCTTTTCTCCATGTCATAAATCCTGTAGCAGCCAACACTACTGCCAGCACTGCAATCCCCCCGGATACCAGCCCTTTTCCAGCAAAGGCTCTTGCTGATTTCTGTTTTCTCCTGCCTCTCCCTGCCCTTCTGTTTTCTCTCTCCATTTCTGCCGTCACATCTTTCATTTTTTCTGCTATTTTACCAGAATTCCTTCTTTTTTGATAGACTCCCTCCTAAACTGAAAGAAATTCGCAAGAAATCCCTCTTGCATTTTTTCTCCTGCAATGCTATTATGTTCAATATAATTTAATTTTTAATATTTTTGAACATTTTGCTCGCAGATATTTCTGTAAAACTGCTATAGGAGGTATTTTGCATTATGAAAAAAGAACAAAATCGGGCTTCCGACACTTCGCTGGCCCGCCGGCTGGACTGGTTTATTACACTGATTCCCTTTCTCTGTATTGTGATTCTCTGTATCTGGTTTGTTCGCAATCCAGAACAGTCCTCCCAGCTTTTAGCTTCTATCCGCTCTCTTCTTGGGGATCAGATGGGCAGTTATTACCTGCTGATCGGCCTGGGTGTATTTTTCTGCTCCCTGTATATGGCCTTTTCCCGCTTTGGAAACATTCGGCTGGGAGATCTGGAAAAACCGGAATATACTTTTTTTCAGTGGGGCTCCATGATGTTTACTGCCGGACTGGCTGCAGATATTCTTTTTTACTCCTGCTGTGAATGGATCCTGTATGCCAATGAACCTCACATTGAAGAAATGGGCGGAATTCAGGAATGGGCCTCTACCTATCCTCTGTTTCACTGGGGACCGATTCCCTGGAGTTTTTATCTGGTTCTGGCCGTGGCGTTCGGCTTTATGCTTCATGTCCGCAAAAGAACCAAGCAGAAATTTTCTGAGTCCTGTCGTCCGATTCTTGGAAAGCGGGTGGATGGGTGGAGTGGTAAAATCATCGATTTCATTGCTGTGATTGCTCTCCTTGCAGGTACTGCCACTACTTTTTCCCTGGCAACACCTCTGCTTTCCATGGCAATCAGCCACGTTACCGGAATTCCTCAGAGCGTCGCTCTTACCATCTTTATTTTAATCAGTATCTGCTGTATTTACACCTTCTGTGTCTATCTTGGAATGAAAGGCGTACAGCTGGCTGCCTCCTGCTGCGTTTATCTGTTTTTTATGCTCCTTGCCTATGTATTTTTCCTGGGAGGAGAAAGCCGATACATTATTGAAACTGGTCTGAGCTCCATTGGTAATCTGGTTCAGAACTTTATCGGACTGTCCACCTGGACAGATGCCCTGCGCACCAGCTCCTTCCCTCAGAACTGGACCATCTTTTACTGGTCCTACTGGATTGTATGGTGTGTAGCAACTCCTTTTTTCATTGGCTCTATCAGCCGGGGGAGAACTGTTCGCCAGGTTGTACTGGGAGGATATTCCTTTGGTCTGGCTGGAACCTTTACCTCCTTCATCATTCTCGGCAATTATGGAATGGGGCTGCAGATGCATGGACGGTTGGATCTGCTTTCTGTATATACAAAAACCGGAGATTTATATGCTGCCATTGTTTCCGTTCTGGAACAGCTTCCGCTTCCCGGACTGGTGCTGATTCTTCTGATCCTTTGTATGGTAACCTTTTACTCTACATCCTTTGATTCCATTACTCTGGTGGCTGCCGCTTATTCCTACAAGGAGCTGAAGCCGAACGAGGAACCAAACCGGAACATTAAACTATTCTGGTCTATTATGCTGATTCTGCTTCCCATTGCCCTGATTTTTTCCGAAAATTCCATGGCAAACCTGCAGACAGTATCCATCATTGCCGCCTTCCCTCTGGGAATCATTATCATCCTGATCCTGGGAAGCTTTTTTAAAGATGCCGATGCTTATCTAAAAGAAAAGCAGAATGAAAAGACTTTATAAGCACTAAAAAGAAAGCGCTTTGACACACAGCCGAACCGAAACAAAGTCGCGTCACCATCCCTTTTCCTCTAACGAGCAGTGTGCATACTCGCGGAACATTTTTGTATCTTTCGATCAAATTTTCTATAATACAAAAGAGAATCGCCAAAGCCGGTATGTATTCCGCTATTCTGGCGATTCTCTTTTATATTATTTTTTTAATTCTAAGCACGCAGTTTTCTGCTCTGGCCATTTCGCTTCTCTGTTCCAATACTGTGAATCATAGCGCTGATATGCTTATAAACCAGCACCGTAATCATGGAAACCACAATTCCCTTAATCACATTAAACGGCCCTACACAGATAACGGCAAAGGTCCACACATTGCTGACTGCCGGGTTAATAGCCGCTCCGGCCGCAATGATATTTTCCAATGGCATAAAATTGGAATAAAAAGGCAGCATAACCAACGCATTTCCCACGATTGCTGCAGCTGACATGAGAAGGGTTCCTGCTGTCAGAGCTGCCATAGCGCCTTTCCGGGTCTTTTTAAACTGATAAATCAGACCTGCCGGAATAACCATTGCACAGCCAAAGGTCAGATTGGCCAGTTCTCCCACAAAGCCTGTGCTGGTTGGCTTCAATACCAGCTTAACCAAGATTTTCACAACTTCAATAACAGCCCCGGCCACTGGTCCTAAAGCAAAGGTTCCTACCAGAACCGGAACTTCACTGATATCAAGACCATAAAAGCTGGGAGCAAGGAAAGGCAGCGGTATCTCAAATACCATCAGCACCCCTGCCAGAGCTCCGAACATCCCCATCAGAACAACATTTTTTGTTGTCATTAATTTGTTTTCCTTCATGATAACTTCCTCCTGAAAATTATAATATAAGCTCATTCTCCAGAGGAATCATGTGTCTGCCCCTTCGCCGTACCGCCGTTTTTTTGCTTTTCAGGAAAGAGACTTCCCATAAAACAAAAACCCCGGATCCTAAGATCCAGGGCAATATTTTGATCGACAATCACAGCTGCTTTGCTGCCACACAATCTCTTCTCTCATCCAGACTATACTGTCGGTTCCGGAATCACACCGGATCAGCCGCCATAAGCGGTTCGCGGACTATACCGCCGGTGGGGAATTGCGCCCCGCCCCGAAGAACTTATTTATAACTGAATCATAACATAGAAATCCCCAGTTTTCAAGTTCTTTCCGGTATCTGTCCATTTTTAATATAACAACTCTTCCTATTCCGCACACTCCTGCAGACGGGAACGAATCTGGCGATAATCCCATTCATTTCCGGCACCATCAACCTGGGCAATCACAGGAACCTGATACTCTTTTGCAATAATCTCTCCGGCTGCACAGAACGTATCTCCATGACGCTGCATATTACCAGAAACTACAACACCCTTTAGCAGGCTGTGATTTTCTTTCAGAAACTGCTCCACTACCGGAGGTACAATACCTCTTCCGTCCGTATAGGTAAAAAGAATAAAATCACCCTCAGCCTTCTCTGTACCATCTGCCAGTTTTTTTGCTTCCAGTCCCAGAGACTGAATCAGTTTTTCTACATTTCCTGTTCTTGATGCATATATATATTTCATAAGAATTCTTCCTTTCGTAATCTGTTCAAATGTCTGTTTGGATATTAGTATTATCTAACCACCTATAGTCTACCATTTTACTATGATTTTGTCAACCGGAAGTATTGATATATTCCATAATTCCCATATAGATAGTCCAGGCCAGCCGCTGCTGATACTCTTCTGAATTCAGTCGTGCTGCTTCTTCCCAGTTTGAAAGAAATCCGCACTCTACAATCACAACAGGTACTTTCACATGAAGCAGAAGATAATAATTGCCATTTGGTTTTGCCAGCCTCCTGTTTTTCTCTCCTAATACAAAATCAAAACGCTTCTGCAGGATTTCTGCCAGGTGCTTTCCTTCTGCAGAATCCTTATAATAAAATACCTGGCCTCCAAATATGGCTTCTTCATGATAACTGTTCTGATGAATGCTGACTGCCAGGATCGGTGCCGCCTCGTTGATTTTATCGCACCGGTTTTTCATATCTGCTCTTTTTTTATTGGCATCGTCTTCCTGGTAAAGCCCGCAATCATCCTCTCTTGTCATAATAACCGTCACATCCGATGCTTCCAGGAAGCCTTTTACCTTTTCTGCAATCTGAAGATTAATATCCTTCTCCAGGCTTCCGTCAACTCCGATTTTTCCAGGATCCGTGCCGCCATGTCCACTGTCAAGAACTACCACTGGTTGTTTTTTTCCCGCTGTCACATTCTGACCGGATACCATAAGCCCTGCATGCCTGGATATCAGAAACACAAAAGTCAGCAGCATAGCCGCCATCAGTATTTCCGCTTTCCGATTCTCCACAAAAATCCCTCTCATCCCTTCAGACTATATTCTAATATATCCTGAAGAAACGGAAAAAAGAATCAGTCCACAATCAGACGATTATAATCATGAACCGCATCCGACACAATATATTCCACATATTCTCCCAACACCGTCAGCGTTCCCTCATTCAGCCACATAAGGTAAGCTGGATCCGAAAGCACTTCATTTTTAATCTGATACGCTGTTCCCTGATAATAATAATAATTAAGCCTTGCATACAGATCCGACATCTGTTTTTTCCTGTCCTCCGGAATATCAGGAACTGCGTTTAATGCCGTCATTGACTGATTATAAAACACCCTTCTAAGGAATGGTTCCTGGAACTTCCGAAACTCCAGCAGATCCCGTTCCTTTCTTCCATGCTCTCTGGCCCAGGACTCCACATCCACAGACCAGGTTCCATACTGATAAGAACCATCATCCCGGCAGGTTAAAACTCCATATTGACAGGCTGGCGTTGCCAAAGAGGAGGTCACAGCCTCCCACACTCCTCTGTTATCCTCAGAGCGCATTGTATGCTGAACATGAAGGTGGCCGCTTAAAAACAGTTTCACATCCCATTCATCCAGAATATTCACCAGCTGTTCTCCATGCTCAATCGTACAGTCATCCACATAGATTTTGCTCTCCTCCAGCAGATTGTGATGTGCAACAGGAATCACGTCCATTGCCTCATCCCATGCCTCCTCCAGCTGTTCCTCAATCCAGTAATAGGTCTCGCTTAAAATCGCACCTCCCACCTTGGCAACCGGACGATACTGACAGGTATCCAGCATCATAATCCGATGTTCCTCATCCAGCTGATACACATAGCTGAGACTTCTCACATCCTCGCTGATGGCTTCATCGTATCCAAAATCCCGATAAATTCTGCGAAACTCTTCCGGTGTGGTATATTCTGCCGGAAGTCTCTGTTCTCCCTCATACCGCGCCGCCCGTTTATTATTGATATCGTGATTGCCAGGAATCACCAGAACCGGAATCCCGGCCTCTTCTACGCGATAAAGCTTTTCAGCCAGACTTTCATGACTTTTCTTCTCTCCCTCCAGTGTCAAATCTCCGCTGAGAATCAAAGCATTGGGACGCAGCTGAATTACTTCTTCTAAAAAAGCATCCGTAATTTCATCGATATAGGTAACTACTTTTCCGTCACCATACTCCACCATTTCCTGGAATCTGGGGCCATAATCTGTAAGCGATGGATCAAAATAATGGATATCCGTAGCCAGAATAATATTTTCAATAATCTGATAGGAAACCTCCTCTTCCTGCTCTCCATCGTCAGATTCTCCATTCGGCTTTTCCGAAATCTGCTCACCAGAACTGCTTTCTGGAACTGTCGGCCTGAAAACAGTCTCTCCGACTGTTTCTCCTGCACTTTCATCAATGTTTGTCCCTGTTTCCGCTTCCGTTCCTGATACAGAAGCTTCCGTCTGAGACTCCTCGGGCTTTGTATCGGAGGGACTGATCCCGGCAGTCCTGCTGCAGCCGCCGCAGGTCAGAAGCACTGCAGCTCCGGCACAGGTCAAAAAACTCTTCCACTGTTTCCTTTTCATAAAACCGCCCCCTTTATGCCTCACGGCAGTTTGATCACATCCCAGATTTCCTCTGGTTCAAATCCCAGCTTCCAACAGGCAACCCCTGCCAGATTGTACTTCTGGATCAGCTCCATCTTCAGCCCAAGAGAACGTGCCTCTTCCATCCACAGTGTATACTTGATTCCATCCCGTACCGTTTCTCCATAATACTGCCCCAGATCCTCCTGCCAGTAAAGCTCCACATTATTATCTGCAATCCACTGCTGAGCTCTGGCAATTCCCATAGCATCGGAAGTAACCTTTCCACCTTCCTCCTTCCAGATTCTGGTGTAAAATGGAACTGCGCTGATAATTTTTTCTCTTGGTACCTCCTTCAGCGTATCCTCAATTCCCTTTTTCTCATACCCCAAAGATGCTACAGAACCCGGATCTCCTCCGGCATAATGCTCATCATATCCCATCATCACTACATAATCAGCCACCTGTCCCTGCTCTGCTCTGTTATAAAAAGAAGTATAGGCAGAAGGCACATAAGAATCCACAGACAAAATAATTCCCTTGTTTCGGCATTCTACAGACAGCTCCCTGATAAACTGGACATAATGCCGTCCTGCCTCCGGCTTAATTCCCTCGATATCCAGATTGATTCCATCAATACCATATTTTTCTACATCTGCAATCAGGCTGGTAATCAGCTTCTTCCTGGCTGCTGTGCTGGCAAACAGAATCTCTGACTGCACATTGGTTCCTCTGTTAAAATTATCCAGAACTGCCCACACCTGAAGTCCCAGGCTGTGCGCTTTATTTACATAATCCTGATTCGCAAGAGATTCGTATGTCCCGTCATTTTCCGTCAGCATAAACCAGGTAGGCGCGATAACATTGACTCCCCTGGTATTGGAAATCAGTGTTTCCATTGTCTTATTGGCTGCTGCCTGAGTCACCTGATGCCACACCATAACTACCGGCTCCTCCATGGAAATCGATGTATACTCCGGAGCCTGAAAGGTACTGATCAGAGTCCGGACTTCCGGCTCCTTTAGACAGCGATTCTGAATGTATCCCACCTGACCGTCCTCGGTCCGCACTCTGCTCCACTTTTCCAGCGTTTCCAGCACTACAACTGTACTGTCCTTTTCCACTGCCGTAAGAATATCACTTTTCACTCCTCCGCGTACACGGACACTTCCATCTTTTTTTACTGCAGCAACCTGCTCCGGTTCCCAGCTGGTATCCACAAACACCCTTTTTGCATCTCCGTCTTTAAAGAAAGAAGTTCTGATATCTGTATAAGCTGATACCAAGCCGGCAGTCAGCCATACCTCATCCTCCTGTTCCACAAGCAGCGGCTTTCCGCTGCTTCCCATAGTTGACGCATCTGCATAAACAATAGAATCCGGCAGGGCATAAATCAGCTGATGATTTTCCTGATCCCAGTAAAACCGCTCATTCAAAGTATCATTCACCCAGGTCAGAGGAAAATATGCCTGACCATTGATATCACGTCCTGTAACCCCCTCCGCCTGCTCATTATTCAAAATCACCGCAATCTCATCGCCGCTGACCCCATACCACAGGCTCTGATCCGCCATATCCTTAGAGGGAGACAATTTCTGATACAGAAAAATACCCGCTGCCGCCGCTCCGATAAGAAAAACCGTCGCCAGCACTGTCAAACTTGTGACCATAAATTTTTTCATCTGTGGTACTTCCTCCTGTCTGTATTCCAGAGAATAAAATTCCCTTTCCTGTCATATTTCCTATGGAAAAAGTATACCACAAAACCCTAATGTCTTCTCTTAAATTTTTCTGATATTTTCCCGCCCCGACTTCAGTTTCCAGGCTGAATTGGAATTCTCTCCTGAAGCCCCGCCCCGTATCTGTGCACAAAGCACTGCTGCTTTATCTGATTAACGATAATAAACCAGATCAAATCGAATTTCCTTCAAACGCTTTCTTTTTCCATAACCAGCAGAAGGCTCCCCTATAAACTCCTGATCCGCCCTATTTACTGCTTTCTGCTCCTGACAGTCCATCACCTCCTCCAGAACATAATCTCCCATATAAAAGCTTCCATCCTCGTGGATTTCAAAAATTTTATCCCACTGACTTTCATCTGCCTCTTTTCCATCTATCAGTATCGGCACTCCTTTTTCCCGGTACTTTCTTAAGCCCTCCAGATAAGCCCTGCGGCTTTCCGGATTCAGCCTTTTTTTCCTATCCACTCTTTTCCTCCACTAATGCCGGAGAGGCAGCACTGTTTTGGAAGGTATAAGCCGTGACACAAATCCCCTTCGCCGCCTCTGCCGGCTATTTTCTATGTATTTTATTTCAGCGGCCATTAAAACAGCAGCTGTTTAAAAAACCTCATGTCTGAAGCAGTCACTGCAAAGGCATCTGCTGAAACCGGAATGCGAATACAGGATATCCGAAGCTGTCTTTCCCATTCTTTCCTGGTCTCTTCGCTGCCAAAAACGGCCGCACACTGCCAGCTCTCATCATGCTCCGGTATCATCCTGACCGCTTCCAGAAACGCCTCCATCTGCCACTCACTAAATGCGCCCACCAGCACTTTTTTATCACAACGGGTACATTCACAGAAGCTTTCCCCTGTCAGTTCCCCATAATCAGCGATAATCCTTCGGTATTTTCCATTGAGGCAGGCCGCCATGGTTTCCGCTCCTGCCCGCTTATAATAATCTGCATCCAAAATCCGGCAGAAAGACAATTTTCCTCTGTTTCCAGCCTTTTTTCCACTTCCGGCATTCTTTTTTCCGCCCCACAGACGGATCTCGCAAAAATTATTCTTTCTGTCTGTAAATTCTCCTTTGCAGAATCCCTCCATAGATTCAAAATCGCCATGACTGTTCCATTCCAGAACTGCAGTTTTTTCTCCTCGAACTCCGGTCAGATAATTGGCAGTCCATACTGCCAGATGGGTTGCCCCGGTTCTTCCTCCGGCGCTGATAATCCCTAAGGTTTTCCAGTCAGCTGCCGAAGAATAAGAAAAAACAGATTTTTTCCTTTTCCGTACAGTTTTCGTATGCCTCCTCCTGCTCTTTCCTTTCTTCTTTCCGCTGCGTTTCTGTTCATCATTGCCTGATACACCTGATCTGCCGCCCTGTCACCAGAAAAGGGATCCGGGAAATCCGGCATCAGAAAGCAAACTGGCTTTTCCTTTGCCCAAACAGATTTTCTGTACCTTGCTCCTGATGCTCCTCCTGCAGCCTGCCTGCTGAAATGATTCATCAGAAGGATAAGACCCGGACAGTTCTTTAATTCTCCGTAGGCCTCATAAGCAGATGCCTGCTCCCATGGCTTTGCCCCACAGACAAGAATTTCCAAATCTGCCTGTTCGTTAAAAAGCTGTTTTCTGCTGCATCCGTAATCCAGAATTCTCACCGGATACGGCGTCTCCTCAAGCTGAACACAGGAACCATACCAGGGACGGACCGGCAATCCCCGTATCACAAAAATCCCCCAGCAGTCATGACCGGCGCCAAACCAGTCAGTAAGCTGTCTTATGGCACCTGTCTCATTGTGTTCCTCATACACAGCAGAAATCCCCTGCCGTCTTAAATAGGCTGCAAACCCTATTGCCGTATGTGTTGTTCCGACCCCCGGCCGGCTTCCTGCTACGGCAATGGTTAGAGATGATACGGGATGGCTTCTCCAAATACCCTGTCTTTGTTTTTCCAGCTTTTGTAACTGCGCCTCTGCCCTTTCCATGGCTCTGCAGAGCTGGTCTGCTGTCTCATACCGCTTTTCCCTGTCCTCACTAAGACATCTGCGAATAATCCGCATAAGATTTCGGCCTGTACTGTCAGACACCTGCAGCGGTTTTCCGTCACCCTCTCCGGGATAATGCCCAGTCAGCATATAATGGAGAACAGCACCAATGGCATAGATATCCGTCCTTTCGTCCAAAACATCTCCCGTATACTGTTCCGGCGCTGCACAGCCCACTGTTCCGTAACGCTGTGACAAATTTTTTGCATCACTCAAATGAACTGCATGATCAAAATCAATCAGCTTTACCGTGTCATGGCAAATTATGAGGTTCTTTGGCTGTAAATCCAGATATAAAATAGGGGTTGGTCTTGCTGAATGCAAGATATTTACCAGATGGCAAATCTGAATTCCATAACGAATCGTCATTGCCTTTGAAAAATGCCCTGTCTCAGAAATAAGGGCATATAGAGAATTTCCCTCCAGATATTCTTCTATCAAATAACTGTAATCCTCATCCTCCTCCAAGTCATACACAATTGGTATCCCCGGATGGCGAATGGTTTTTAAAATCAATGCTTCCTTTCGAAACTGGCTGTAATCCGTACAGGTCTTGGCAACCTGCTTAATGGCACGATATTCCTCCAGTTCCATGTGTCTGGCCAGATATACGGTTCCGCTTCGTCCCCGTCCCAAAATCCGGCACAGCTGATACTTTCCAAACAGAGTTTCGTCTGCCGTCTCGTTCCTCCTTTCTTCCCGTCATCTCTGTAGGCATATTCTAATACATATTCTGCTGTTTTACAAGTATCCTGCAGATAAAATCCATCGACTAATTTCGACACCCCTCCCGGAAAAATTGAAATCCCACAGGAAAATTTTATAAAAAAATGTTACATAGGAATTGCTTTTTCCCTATATCATATACTATAATTAAATTAGGGAAGCAGGACTTTTTCCCAGCTTCTCAGGAAAATACGGAAGGAGTGGTCTTATGAAGATAGAACGGATTAATGAAAACCAGATACGATGTACGCTGACCAGCTTTGACTTAAGTGTCCGCAATATGAATCTGGGAGAGCTGGCCTATGGAAGTGAAAAAGCCCGCAGTCTGTTTCGTGAAATGATTCAGAAGGCCTCCAATGAAGTTGGTTTTGATGCAGAGGATATTCCGCTGATGGTCGAGGCAATCCCGCTTTCCAACGAAAGTGTGATGCTGGTCATCACAAAAATAGAAGATCCGGAAGAGCTGGATACTCGTTTTTCCAAATTTTCTCCTCTCTCAGAGGACGAACAGGAAGGACTTTATAATAGTATCACCAGCGAATTTCTGGAAGGCGCAGATGGTTTGATGGAATTTTTGAAAAACGACCTTCTGGGACTTTCCTCCGGTCAGACAGATTCTGCCCCGGCCAAGGAAAGCGGCGCTGCTGCTTCCGCTGACGGACAGACTGCTTCAGAAGCACCGGCAGTACAGATTCGAATTTACCGTTTCGGCAGCCTGGATCAGGTTACCGACGCTGCCCGAATCGTAAACGGCATCTGTGAAGGGAAGAACTCTCTTTACAAACGCCCGCAGACCTCCAGCTATTATCTGGTTCTCTCCAGCGAGGGCTGCGATCCCCTGACCTTCAGCCGTCTCTGCAATATTCTTGCCGAGTATGGAGAAAAGGTAAAGCCGGAAGCTGCCACGGAGGCGTACTATCAGGAGCATTATGAAATCATTATCAGAAACCAGGCTCTTCAGAAGCTGGCTCTGGTCAATGGCTGAGTCCCTTCTATGACCCCAAACAACAAATAGCTGTTTTACAGCAAAAAGCCGCAGGCTTTGCGGATTCTGGAAGAATATCATTCCCCAGCAAAATCCACGGATGCCTGCGGCTTTCTATATTTCCCAATTAGCGGCTTGCCAGAACTTCATTGATGCCGGCAACCAGAGTATCACAGTCAATACCATGAACCATACATGCCTCTTCCAGACTTTCGCCCTGAGAAGACGGACATCCCAGGCAGTGCATTCCTGCGCGCATCAGCATGGGAGCAATCAGCTCGTCCATCTGAATCAGCTCGCCAATCAACATATCTTTGCTAATCTGCATATTATTTTCCTCCTTATTGGACATACTTGTTAATACTATAATACTTTTCCCGCAAATTGGCAAGATATCTCTTCTTCCTTTTATCCAAATGATCAATGGTTCAGCCATGTATCTCCCTGCCCACTTGCAGCGGACACTCGGCACTAGAAGCTGTTACCTAAATTGTAACTGTCCGGGACGGGGCATCTTCTTGTCCGGCAAAGCCGAACAAGAAGCGTCGGAGATTCCTCCGATGTGAGAACTGGCAGGAAAATCCCTTTGCAAGCAAGCTTGACAAGAATTTTTCTTCCAGTTCTCCCGCCCTCCTGAAGAGTTACCCAAATTACACAAAAATGCCGGAAATGGGATCTCGTTCCTGTACAAAATCAAAAACATGAGAATTATTCTCCTTAATTGCCTTGACGACATCCTATACCACAAGATATAATGCCAGTGCAGAGAAAATTCTGCAATATGTAGTTGTTTTTATTTATATTCCATATAGTTGTAGCTGTTCAGGACAAGAACTATCGGAGATTTCCCGCCGTCCTGAAGAGTTACGCATAATTTTAATCTACGCAGGAGGTAACTGATATGAAAGAGCAGTGGAGAACATTCCAGCCTGGAGTATGGATGCGCGAAATCAATGTCCGCAACTTTATTCAGGCAAACTACACCCCTTACGACGGCGACGATTCCTTCCTGGCCGGCCCGACTGAGAACACCAAAAAGCTGTGGGATCAGGTTATGGAGCTGAACCAGAAGGAGCGGGAAGCCGGCGGAGTTCTGGATATGGACACCAAAATTATTTCCACCATTACTTCCCATGGTCCCGGATATCTGGACAAGGAAAAGGAAACGATTGTGGGATTCCAGACAGATAAGCCCTTCAAACGTTCTCTTCAGCCCTACGGAGGCATCCGCATGGCTGTAAAAGCCTGCGCTGACAATGGCTATGAGGTTGATCCGGAGATCGTTGACTTCTTCACCAAACACAGAAAAACCCATAACGCAGGCGTATTTGATGCCTACACTCCCGAAATGCGCGCATGCCGTTCCAGCCATATTATCACCGGACTTCCCGATGCATACGGACGCGGACGGATTATCGGCGACTATCGCCGGATTGCCCTGTATGGTGTAGACCGCCTGATTGAAGATAAAGAGGAACAGAAATCCACCACCCGCAGCACCATGTATTCTACTATTATCCGCGACCGCGAGGAGTTGTCCGAGCAGATTCGTGCCTTAAAAGAGCTGAAGGAGCTGGGACGCATCTACGGCTTTGATATTTCCAAGCCGGCAACTGATGTAAAAGAAGCTATCCAGTGGACCTATTTTGGCTATCTGGCTGCTGTTAAGGAGCAGAACGGAGCTGCCATGTCCTTAGGACGTACCTCCACCTTTATTGACATCTACGCAGAGCGCGATCTGGCAGAAGGACGCTATACAGAGGAGCAGATTCAGGAATTCGTGGATCATTTTATTATGAAGCTGCGCCTTGTAAAATTTGCCCGTACCCCGGAATACAACGAGCTGTTCTCCGGCGATCCTACCTGGGTAACTGAATCTGTAGGCGGTGTAGGTATTGACGGACGCCACATGGTAACAAAGATGTCCTTCCGTTATCTGCATACTCTGCAGAACCTGGGCACTGCTCCGGAACCAAACCTGACTGTACTCTGGTCTGTACGTCTTCCGGAAAACTTTAAGCGTTTCTGTGCAAAGACCTCCATTGAGTCATCCTCCATCCAGTATGAAAATGATGACCTGATGCGTGTTACCCACGGCGATGATTATGCGATTGCCTGCTGCGTATCCTCCATGCGGATCGGAAAAGAAATGCAGTTCTTCGGAGCCCGTGCCAACCTGGCCAAATGTCTTCTGTACGCAATCAACGGCGGTGTAGATGAGGTCAGCAAAAAGCAGGTAGGACCGAAATACCGTCCGATTACCTCTGAGTATCTGGATTACGATGAGGTTATGGATCGCTACCACGATATGATGCAGTGGCTGGCCGGTGTTTATGTAAACAGCCTGAACATCATCCACTATATGCATGACAAATACTGCTACGAGCGTCTGCAGATGGCTCTTCACGATCATAAGGTAACCCGCTGGTTTGCAACCGGTATTGCCGGCCTGTCTGTTGTTGCAGACTCCCTGTCTGCCATCAAATATGCCAAAGTAAAAACCGTTCGTGATGAAAACGGCATCGTAGTTGACTACGAAGTAGAAGGAGACTTCCCCAAATACGGAAACGATGACGACCGGGTAGACCAGATTGCTGTTGACATTGTCCATGATTTTATGAACTATGTAAAACGGAATCACTGCTACCGCGGCGGTATCCCCACTACTTCTATCCTGACCATTACTTCCAATGTTGTTTACGGAAAGGCAACCGGCTCCACACCGGACGGAAGAAAAGGCGGACAGCCCTTCGCTCCCGGCGCAAATCCCATGCATCACCGGGATACCCACGGCGCAGTCGCATCCCTTGCTTCTGTAGCCAAGCTGCCCTTTAAGGACGCGCAGGATGGTATTTCCAATACCTTCTCCATTATCCCCGGCGCACTTGGAAAAGAGGACCAGCTGTTTATGGGTGATATTGATGTGGATCTGGAATGCGGCATTGATACTGCCTGCTCCATTCCCAATCTGATGGACGGAATCGGCGACAGAGATTAAACATCAGTCACAGCTGATTGTTCATCATTCATACCTGATAATGATTTCCGATAAAAGGAGGACTATTCTTATGACACATGCAAGCGACGCACAGATTGATAACCTGGTATCCCTGTTAGACGGCTACGCAGTCAAGGGCGGACATCACCTGAATGTAAATGTATTTACTAAAGAAACTCTGCTGGACGCACAGGCTCATCCGGAAAAATATCCTCAGCTGACCGTTCGTGTATCCGGTTATGCAGTAAACTTTAATAAGCTGACCAAGGAACAGCAGGACGAGGTTATTTCCCGTACCTTCCACGGCAACATCTAATTAAAGTCGGTTTTATCGTAACTGTTCAGGACGGGGCATCTTCTTGTCCTGAATAGTTACGTTTTATCATAATTTACCAGGAGGCAAATTCTATGGTTGGACATATCCACTCCATTGAAAGCTTCGGCACTGTAGACGGACCAGGTGTCCGTCTCGTTGTCTTTTTTCAGGGCTGTCCCATGAGGTGCCAGTACTGTCATAATCCGGACACCTGGAAAATAGGCGGCGGCACAGAAATAACAGTGCCGCAGATTATGGAACAGTATGAAAAAAACCGTTCCTTTTATCAAAAAGGCGGTATAACAGCAACCGGCGGCGATCCGCTGGTTCAGATTGAATTTGTGACAGAGCTGTTTTCCGAAGCAAAAAAACGGGGGATTCACACCTGTCTGGACACCTCCGGCATTACCTTTCAGCCGGAAAATAAAAAACGGATGAACCTGTTCGATCAGTTAATTTCCGTTACAGATCTGGTCATGCTGGATATTAAACACATTGATCCCGAGGGACACAGAAAGCTGACAGGACAGCCCTTAGAGCCTATCCTTGCATTTGCCCGTTATCTGGATGAGCACAATATTCCTGTCTGGATTCGCCATGTAGTTGTACCGGGCATTACCTTTGATCAGACAGAGCTGTATCGCCTGGGCCAGTTTATTGCCAGTCTGAACAATGTAAAGGCTCTGGATGTACTTCCCTATCATGATATGGGAAAGACAAAGTACGAAAAACTGGGTATCGATTATGTTTTAAAGGATACTCCTCCTCTGGAAAAATCACAGGCTCTGGCTGCCAGACAACTGATTTTAAGCGCCATCCGCGAAACCAGAGCCTCCAGCCAACCCCTGAAATAACAAGACTGCCAATTGTTCCTTATTTTGTTCACAGACACATGATTTTCCACTTGAATATTTTGCTGAGATAGTATAGAATGAAAGAACAACGAAAGTTATAGAATACTCAAGGAGGATAAAATCATGGCATATGTAATTTCTGATTCTTGCGTTAGCTGCGGTACCTGTGAGGGTGAGTGCCCGGTAAGTGCTATTTCTCAGGGTGACAGCCAGTACGTTATCGATGCTGATGCTTGCATTTCCTGCGGAACCTGTGCAGGCGTTTGCCCGACCGGCGCTATCAGCGAGGAATAATTAAAAGACACCAGATACCCCTTCCGTATATGCGGAGGGGGTATTTCTTTTTCTATCTATGGAAATCTAATATTAGGAGATTATTGCAATGACATCAAAAAAACCTGTTATCCTTCTGACACCCTATTTCAATACAGAACGCGACGAACCCTACATGCGTCCGGCATTTTTAAAAGCAGTCCGCCATGCCGGTGCCGTCCCCGTCATCCTTCCTCTGGATCTGGAGGAAGAAGATTTGGCGCTTCTGCTGAAAACTGCCGACGGCGTTTTATTTACCGGCGGCCCGGACGTTCATCCCTTTTTCTTTGGAGAAGAAACCCAGCATCACTGCGGAAACGTCTGTCTCCGTAGGGATCAGATGGAGTTTTCTCTCCTGAAGCTGGCCATGGCTGCCCGCAAACCAATTCTCGGCGTATGCCGCGGCGCACAGGTTTTAAATATCGGTCTGGGCGGTGACATTTATCAGGATATCCCCAGTCAGTTTCCCCAGAAATTTCCTGTAGCTCACACCCAGCCCTTTGGATATGAGATTCCTTCTCATACGGTAACAGTTACTCCGGGAACCCTTCTGGCAGAAATTTCCCAGTGTGATACCCTGAAGGTAAACAGTATGCATCATCAGGCTGTCCGTACCGTAGCGCCAGGACTGATTGCTTCCGGACACGGCCCGGAGGGCCTGGTAGAATGTGTGGAAATGCCGGAATATCCCTTCCTGATAGGAGTTCAGTGGCACCCGGAATATCTCTGGGAGCAGGATCCGGCTGCCTGCCGCCTGTTTACAGCCTTTGTAAAAGCCTGCGGCGAGTTAGAAGAATAGATACACCAAACGGGCGCTCTGAATCCTGTTCCGCAGCGCCCGTTTCCCTTATCCTTCTATTTATCCGCTTTTTCTCCCTGATTTCCGCCTTCTGAAAAACGGAAGCTTTGTGGCAGCTGCCTCCGCTTTTCCCTTGCTTTCTCTCTGATAGGTTCTCAGGGTTTCATCCAGCATCTTAAACCTATCTTCCTCCCGCTCATCGTTTACACGCATCATATACTCCAGCTCCTGAACCATATGATTGCTAACCTGGCGGCTAATCTCGCTGCTCATCGCCTCGCTGCTCTGCTTCATAGCCTGTCCAATCGCATTGCCGATAATGTGGTTCATGATCTCCTGAAACTGATCCAGTTTTTCCTGATTGATTACAGTGCCCTCCTCACTGGGCTTTGGAAGGACGCGAAGTCCAGGCGCTTTCTCGTCCAGCTTCTCTGTGCTTCCCTCCTTTAAAATATGAACTGCATTCTTCTCTAAAATCTCGTCCACATCCACGTTCTCATCTCCTTCAAGCATTTTATTAAGAACCTGTTCGATGGCTTTCAGCTGATATCCTTTTTCCTTCAGCTCTTTTATCTTCTGAAATAAACGAATATGAAGCCCCGTATAGTACCGGTGACTTTTTCCATTTCTTGGTATATTCAGCTGCAGTTCGTCCTCCCAGTACCTGAGCACATGGGATTCCACACCGACCAGCTTACCGGCCTCTGATATGGAATAATGTGTATCGTCCATTCCCTTCCTCCCCTTATGTTCTTTTTAATTTCATAGCCTACTTATAGTTTATGAGGAGTGGTTGAGATTTATGATTAACCATAAAAACTAACCTTAAAGAATTATGGATAACACAAAATTAAATACCGTTGCAGAAGCTACACTGACAGGAACTGCCAAAAACAGCAGACGTGGAAACATACGATTGCGTTCCTCTTCTGTTGAACATGCACCCATGACCAGACTTCCTCCAGATGAAAACGGAGAAATAGCCGAGCTCTGGGCTCCTACAACAATACAGGTGTACAAAATCAACGGATTTAGACCAGCTGCTTCGGAAAGTCCTGGCACAAGTGGAAACAATGCAGGGCAAACAACGCCCAATGTACTGGAAAAAAAGCTCATAATTGCCCCGATCAAACTAAATGCAACTGGAATGATCCAAGCAGGAAGGCTGCTTCCGGCCCATGCTGCCATCTGATCCAAAGTTCCCGCCTTTACTGCAACCTGAATCAGCATTCCTACTCCACATATCATAAGAATCGTATTCCATGGAATTCGGGCAATTACCTCCTTCTGCGGAGCCAGATCCAAAAACAGAGCAATCACAGAAAATACAATTGCTACCAGACCCACATCAAGCTTACTGTTAATAAATGCTATTGCCTCATTTTCTGGCACAATTACATTTAATACAGGAAACAGCAGTACAATTATAATCATGATCAGCATCAGATACAGATTCTGCTTCTGTTTCTTTGTGAATGGATCCGGTTTTTCAAAGGATACCCCTTTCCCAATATGACGGTTTGCTTTGGGAATATAGCGAAATCCAGCAATCAAAAGAAGCGAAAACACTACACTGGCAATAAAAATGACTGCTGTTGAAGAAAATGCCATATCTCCATGACCGCTTTCCTCCATCAAGCCTCGGAAAATAATCCCGCTTCCACTGGTCATAAAATTGGCACCTGATAATGCCCCGCAATTAACTGCAGCTGCGCCGGTCAGCGGATCCATTTTTGCTTCCTTACAAATGAGAAGTGTAATCGGCACCATGAATGCCATCACAGTAAAAAACCCCGCTCCCAGCATGGCAATTCCGGCACTTGCCGCATAAAGAGCAAAGGGAAGAAGTCCAGGAAAACGCCTGCAAAAATAAAGAAGATATCGGGCTGCCTTTTCCAGAGTTCCGTTTACCAGAGCAAAATTATAGAACAATGACACAGCCATAATAACAAACATCGTACTCACTGGCCACCCGCTGATTACTTCCTTCGGTTTCATCATCATAACAAAGCAGCCGATTACATATGCAAATACTATTGCAAAAAAACCTGTGTTATATTTTGTTTTATACCCAATTGCAACTGACAAAGCAATCGCCGCTACAATAAATAAACTGATCATATCCCTACCTCCTGAATACTATAAATTTAGAAGTCTTGTCTGAATCTCATGAGTCATATAAAAAATCTGTTCTTCAGAAATTCCATGATCTGCCAGATATTGTATATATTGCTCCAGCGCAGCTTCCCAGAAAGGATTTTCTACCTGTCCTCCATCTGTGCTCACCATAACATTCTTATAACCACAAGCCTGAATCGCCTCCAAATTCAAAGGAAGATTACTCTTATATTTTCCTCCTCCCATAGGCTGTGCGAAACAATGTTCCAGAATAATGTCATAATCCTGTACAAGTCTCACCTGATCTTCTAAACTCATCCCAACCATCCACCACTCTGGGTGAGTCACAACAATTTTTCTCACACCTGCATTTCTTGCGGCCTCTACAACCCTGAAAATTTCCTCTGGAGAAAGATGTCCCGTTCCCAATACCACATCAAAATCCTTTATCAGCTGAAATATATCCTGCAGCTCAGGAACGATTTTACCGTCTCTAATAACCTCAACCGCTTTTGACAAATCCCCCTTTTGCTTTTCCAGATTATTTCTGGCTGATTGGGTTGGAAGCCAGATCACCTTAGCACCAAGCTTCAGTCCGCTTTCTACTGCTGCTGCATTCAGTCCTCCCATTTGACGATTTAAGGTGACACTTCCAAACATCGTAAAATCATTATCACCATGATGTATGATTTCATTATGACGATTGCATAGGTAGGCGCGATCTACCGTTGTCCCCTGATGCGTTTTAATAACAATCGCCCTGGCCCCCACCCGGATTGCAGCTTCCATTAGCTCAAAATCGTCATAAGCGCGATGGCGGATATCTGGATTTGAATGCACATGCATATCAATAACCCCTTTTAAAGAAATTTTTCCCATTCGCTCTCCTCCTTTTTAGTGAAATTGTTGTAATTTTTATGATCTAAGCATATAATAAAAGATATATTGATGAAACCGAAAATAACTTATATACTATATCGGAAAATCCGATATAGTAACTTATGGTTCTATTATTACCAAAAAGAGGAAAAACCAATGCAGTTAAAAGAGTTAAAATATATTGTTGCGCTGGCTGATGAGGGAAGTATCTCCAGGGCAGCAGAACGTCTTTATATGGCCCAATCCAGTTTAAGCCAGTTCCTTCTTCAATATGAAACAGAATTAGGTATTTCGTTGTTTGTAAGAACCTCAAAAGGTATCCGCCCAACTGCTGCTGGCTCTATGTTTATTGATAATGCCCGCATTATCCTTGGACATTATCGGTTAATTCAAAATAAACTGGACGACATGGCCCAGTTAAAAAGTGGAAGTATTATTCTTGGAATCAGTTCTTTCCGCGGAAAATATATGATTCCCAAAATTTTGAAACAATTTTATGCCCTTTACCCAAATGTAAATGTAGAAATTATAGAAGCCAACAGCAAGGCGTTAGAAGAAAAACTCATTGATGGAACCATTGATCTGGCTATTATTGCGCTTCCATTGTCCCGTTTAACTCACGAAGTAGAAATATTTAAAAAAGATGAAATTCTCATTGTAGCTGACTCTGATCACCCCATTCAAAAATATGCTCATCCCAAGGACAACGGACACGGCTTTTGGCTGGATTTAAAAGATGCAGAATCCTATGAATTTATTCTCAGTCCCTATGATACCATGCTGGGGAATATCAGCCGTCAGGAATTTAAAAAAGCCGGAATCAAATTCCGAGCTGCAAATACGAATATTACTGCTGATCTGGCTGCGGCTATGGCAAGAGCCGGCCTGGGACTGGCCTTTACTTATCAGTCCTGTATTGAGGAATACCCCCATGCCAGTTACTTTTCTATTGGCCAGAAAGGTGTGTTTTTGGAATTGGCACTGGCTCACCCTTATGCAACCTATCAATCCAATGCTGTAAAGGCAATGGAAAAAATCATTCGAGAAACCTTCCCTAAAGAAGTCTGATTTTTCCACAGGAAAGGTTTCTCAAATATTCTTACTTTTCCAAATTCACAAATTTTGTAAACTCCGGCTGCCACAGCAGATTCACGGTTCCGATAGGGCCGTTACGCTGTTTTGCAATAATTACCTCTGCAATGTTAGGCATATCCGTATCCTTGTTATAGTAATCATCACGGTAAAGAAACATTACTACGTCTGCGTCCTGCTCAATAGCCCCTGACTCACGCAAATCCGACAGCATGGGCCGATGGTCTGTTCTCGTCTCACAGGCACGGCTCAGCTGGGACAGGGCCACCACAGGTGCATTCATCTCTCTGGCCAGGGCTTTTAAGGAACGGGAAATCTCCGAAATCTCCTGCTGACGGCTTTCGCTGCTTTTTCCGCCGCTTCCGGACATCAGCTGAAGATAGTCGATAATAATCATGCTGAGCCCCTGCTCAAGCTTCATTTTCCTGCATTTGGATCGCAGCTCTGTAATCGAAATCCCCGGCGTATCGTCAATGACCAGCTTGGAATTTCCAATCACACCGATTCCTTCCACAATAGCATCCCAGTCTGAATCTGTCAGGTTTCCAGTTCTCAGCTTCTGAGAATCTACATTAGACTCCATAGCCAGCATACGGTTTACCAGCTGTTCCTTAGACATCTCCAGGCTGAATATCATACAGGGCAGCCCCTTGCGCACAGCCACATGATCAACCAGATTCAGGACAAATGCTGTTTTTCCCATTGAAGGGCGAGCCGCAATCAGAACAAAATCCGAAGGCTGCATGCCTGAGGTTTTATAATCCAGATCAATAAATCCTGTAGGAATACCCGTTACCGTTCCCTGGGTTTTCGAGGCAGCTTCTATTTTTTCCAGTACATTTAAGGCCACCTGCCTGATAGGAACAAACTCGCCGGAGCTGCGGCTCTGCAGAAGATCAAATACAGATTTTTCCGTTGCTGCCAGAATCTGCTCCAGAGGCTCTTTTCCTGCATAGCAGGTATTGGCAATTTCTTCGTTTACCTTAATCAGTCTCCGCAGAACTGCCTTTTCCCGAACAATATTTGCATAGGATTTTACATTGGCTGATGTGGGAACTGTGGTAATAATATCCCGGACAAAATCAAGGCTGCTCACCTCCGGAGGAACGTCCTTCTCCTTCAGACGATCCTGAAGAGTGACCAGATCCACTGGTTTTCCCTCGTTAAACAGTTCTACCATGGTTTCAAACATAATTCCATACTGCTGCTGATAAAAATCCCTGGCAGTTACAATCTCAGAGGCCGCAATTATCGCTTCCTTGTCCATCAGCATGGAACCAATAACAGACTGCTCTGCCTCTATACTGTGGGGAAGCACCCGTTTCATCAAAGCTTCATCCATGACTTTGCTCGTCTCCTGTCTTTTTTACTTTCCATAGAGCAAAATGGCTGCCCATTTACTGGCAGCCATTGTCTCTTACGCTTCTGTCACCTTTACAGTCAGTTTTGCCGTTACATCCTTATGCAGCTTTACCGGCACCTCATGGTTTCCGAAGGTTTTAATCGGATCCGGCAGAACCAGCTTCTTCTTATCGATATCCAGACCCAGCTGTTCGGAAGCAGCAGCGGCAATTTCCTTTCCGGATACAGAGCCAAAGGCTTTTCCGCCCTCGCCGGCCTTCATCTTCAGCACAACCTGACCGCTCTCGATCTTTTCTGCCAGCTCCTTTGCTGCGGCCAGCTGCTCTGCTGCAACCTTGGCCGCATTGGCCTTCTGCAGCTTTAAATCATTTAAGTTCTTTGCAGTAGCCTCTACACCCAGCTTTTTCGGCAGAATAAAGTTTCTTGCATAGCCGTCATTTACCTTTACAATCTGACCCTTTTTTCCAAGAGCCTTTACATCCTCTAATAATACGATTTCCATTATGATATATCTCCCTTCTGCAGCATTTGATCAATTACTTCTTTTACGCGGCGTTTTGCATCTTCAATGTTTCCATCCTTCAGCTGGGCGCCTGCAATTGTTCTGTGGCCGCCGCCCCCCAGCTGCTCCATCATAACCTGAACATTTACTTCGTCAATGGATCTGGCGCTGACATAAATGATATTCTGATATTCTGTCAGAACTACAGAGGCCTTGATTCCCTTAATTTCCAACAGCTCATTAGCCGCCTGTGCGCCGACAATCGTGGGACTGTGAAGCCCTTCTGCCGGACATACACCAATGGAAAAGCTATCACGGTAAACCTCTGCCGAAGTAATGGTGTATGCTTTCGCCTTATAATCTGCCATATCGTCCCGGAACAGCTTCCTCACCCTTGTTACGTCAGCTCCGCTGCGCCGCAGATAAGCTGCCGCCTCAAATGTCCGCACCCCGGTCTGATTGGTGAAATTGTTGGTGTCAATTACAATTCCCGCATACATGGTATCGGCCTCTGCCGGCTTAATCCGGATTCCGTCTGCAATGTACTGAAGCACCTCTGCAACCATTTCACAGGTGGAGGATGCATAGGGCTCCACGTAGGAAAGCACTGCGTTGGTAATCACCTCACTGCTCTGGCGATGGTGATCGAGAACAACAATCGTCTTTACCATTTTTAAAAGCTCCGGTGCATCCGTAATACTGGGGCGGTTCACATCTACTACCACCAGCATGGTATTATTATCTACCAGCTCCGCAGCCTGAGGCCCTTTCAGGAACAGATCCTCCGGATATTCCGGATTATCCAAAAAGCGATCCATCATAGGCTGTACGGATGAGGTTACCTGGTTAATTACAATGTGGGCTTTTTTATTCAATGCCACAGCTATCCGGTAAATACCGATGGCTGCGCCGAAGGAATCGATATCGCTCATCTGATGTCCCATAATCAGCAGACGATCCTTCGTCTCCACCAGCTCCCGAAGCGCATGAGCCTTGACACGGGCCTTAACGCGGGTTGCCTTTTCCAGCTGCTGAGATTTTCCGCCATAATACTGAATCCGGCTTCCATCTTTCACTACCGCCTGATCACCGCCCCGTCCCAAAGCCATATCAATGGCAGCCCGGGCAAAATCATAATTCTGGCTGTAGCTGTCTCCGCCCATACCGATTCCGATACTTAAGGTCACGGCCATCTCATTTCCAATATTAACCGCCTTTACCTCTTCCAGAATGGAGAAACGCTCCTCCTCCAGCTGTTCCATATACTTCTGCTTGATGGTAAAGAAATACTTATCCTTTTCCAGTTTCTTCACCACACCCTCAATGGAACCAATGGCCTTATTGATTTTCCGATCAATCAAAGCCGTCAACAGAGAGCGGCGAACCTCCTCCACGCTTTCCAGCGCCTCATCATAGTTATCCAGATAAATCAGTCCCGCCACCATACGCTCATCTGTAATCTCCTGACGATAACGAAGAATCTCTGTCTCGTCAAACAGATATACAGCCAGCAGCTTCTGGCGGCTGACCAGAGCCTCAATATCCTCCTCCTCTGTTCCGCTTACAAATATGGGCTGCAGATCCAGACGGAACTTATACTCCCCAAAAGAAGTATGTACCTGCGCTGTCTCATTATCCACAGCAAGATCTGTCTTTGTTACCTCTGGAAACAGTGAAAGCAGATTTTTTCTTGTGCCTTTTTCCAGGGCAATGATTTCCTGAAAGGCCTGATTCATCCAGACAATTCTTCCATCATCATCTGCCAGGGCATAGGGAAGCGCCATCTCTGTCAGCAGCTGCTTCTGAATCCAGGCATATTCGGCGGAAAACTCCACCAGACCGCCCAGTACCCGCTTGCGGCTGTAAACTCTCAGCCAGGCAGACATCGCAATATATGTGATAGTAAACGGCAGCATCATACATGCCGCCTGCCAGCTTACAAGAAGTACTGCCACATTGGCAAACATCAGAAACAGCGATAGCAGCAGCGGCCAGGCCAGATACCACTTCAACTGTCCTCGTACTTTCATATTCTCTTTCATAACCGTTCTCCTTACCGAATTCCCAGTATCCTAAAAACAGCCATCTGACTTATAATTATATCATAGGAAGCCCTTTTCGTCTACAGCGGGAAAATGCTTGGCAGCAGGAAGAGGCGGCCACAGGGAGGATGAAAGCGCACTTTCTCAGGCAGTTCCTCCATTGTTTTTTTCCTGTTTTTATTATAAAATGAAAAAGATTGATCAGAAACATTTTACAATTCCTATATGACAGTACTTGAAGTGACATATAAAAACAAGGAGACAGCAGCTATGACAAAAAAAGAAATTTCAGAAATCAAACGTCAGTTTACCCCCTCCAACTGTTCCATTACCCGTATCTGCGGCTGCTATGTGGACGGAGAAAAAAATAAAAAAGCCCTGTTCAAAGAAGCCTTTCTTTCCCTTCCGGAAGAAGACATGTTTAAATACTTTGAAATTCTTCGGAAAAATCTTTCCGGCACTCTGGGAAAAAATCTCATGAATCTGGAGTTTCCTCTGGAAGCAGAAAAAGAAGGAGGCCCCCACGAATTTCTTCTGAAGCTGAGAAACAGCCGGCTTCAGGACGAGGCTCTTCTGGAAGCTTTTTATGATCGGATTATAGAAACCTATGAATATGTAGGCAATTATCTGATCCTGCTGATTCACGATGCTTATGATATTCCCGGAAAAACCTCAGACGGACTGGAAATGGATGATGCCTCTGATGAAGTCTACAGCTACATTCTCTGCAGCATCTGCCCCGTTGATCTGTCAAAGCCAGGATTAAGCTACAATGAGCTGGAAAACCTTTTCCAGAATCGGGTCCGCGACTGGGTGGTGGGAAAGCCGGAGCTTGGCTTCCTTTTCCCGGCCTTCAATGACCGCTCCACGGATCTCCACGGAGCCCTGTATTACTCCAAAAATGTCAATGACCTTCATGATTCCTTTATGGAACAGCTGTTAGGCTGCCCCCTTCCTCTGCCTGCCCAGTTTCAGAAGGAATCCTTCCAGGCAATTATTGAGGAAACCCTGGGAGATGCCTGTGACTACGAAACGGTTAAAAGCATTCACGAAAATCTTAGTGAAATGCTGGAGGAGCACAAGGATCAGCCGGAACCTCTGATGCTGGATAAGTATCAGGTTAAGTCCCTGCTGGAGCAAAGCGGAGTCGAGGAAGAGCAGCTTTCCCACTTTGACGAAACCTTTGATGAAACCGCAGGACCAGGTGCTTCTATTTTTGCCGGAAATGTCGTAAATACCCGGGCTCTTGAAGTAAAAACACCAGATGTAATTATAAAGGTCAACCCGGAACGGGCTGACCTGGTAGAAACCCGCGAAATCGACGGACGCCAGTGCCTTGTCATTGCCATTGACGGAGGCGTAGAGGTCAACGGGATCGTTGTAAATGAAAATAATAAGGGATCTCAACAAGAAGCATAACGCTCCACCCAGCGGCGCAGGCAAAGGCTACTCCGCTGATTCCCATAGAAGGCGTGAGGAGCCATGTGAAAATGACCCGCAGACTGGTCTGAATAAAGGTTCCCAGAAGGGTCATTTTCATCATGCCCATGCCCCGGTAAAAGCCCTGAAATCCATTGGTAAAGGCGGGAAAAATATAAAAAAATGCCATAATTGCAAGATACTGACCGCCAATGACTGCAATGGCCTCTGCGCTTTCTCCGGTGACAAACAGCTTTAATACCGTATTTCGAATCAAAAGCACCACTGCACAAATTCCAATCCAGTATCCAAACTCCAGCAAAAGCCCTCGGCCAAAGCCTTTTTTCATCCGCTCCGGCTTTTGCGCTCCCCGATTCTGGGCCACAAACGTAGTAATTCCATGAGAAATGCTCTGTTCTGGAAGACATGCAAAATCATCTATCCTGGTTACTGCATTGTAGGCGGCAATCACGTCCACTCCAAGGGTATTGACGGCCCCCTGAATCAGCACCTTTCCAACCGGCTGACAGGACTGCTGCAGCGCTGTAACGGAACCATACTGCAGCGTCGTTTTCAGCAGCCCCCGATCCATTACAAATTCGCCTCTCTCCAGCCGGAGCAAAGGAATCTTCTGATACACATACCAGACAGACAAGCCCGCAGATACTGCCTCTGCCGCCACTGTGGTAACAGCCGAACACACAATTCCAAAGCCCAGACCTCCGATAAAGATCAAATCCAGCACTCCATTAAGCACCGAGGAAAACATCAGAAATTTCAGCGGCGTTTTCGAATCTCCTACGCTTTTGAGCGCAGATGACAGTGCATTATAAAAATAAGTAAAGGGCGCGCCAATAAAAATAATTCTTAAATACACCGCAGTCATTTTCATCAGCTCCTCCGGCACATGAAGCAATCTCAGAAGCGCCGGAGTAAAGATGATTCCCATCCCTGTCACAGCCAAAGAAAAATACAGGCCAAACAGGACTGCCGTAGACATTTCTCTTTTCAGCTTTTCCAGCTGTTTTGCCCCAAAAAATTCACTCATCAGCACACCGGCCCCCATACAGATTCCGGAAATACCTAATATTACAAGATTCATCACCGGGCTGGCCATTCCCTCTGCCGCCAATGCCTCTTTTCCAATAAACCGGCCTGCAATGATAGAATCTACTGCATTGTAAGTCAACTGAAACAAATTACCCAGAATCAGAGGCACAGAATAGCTGATTAACTGCCGGGTAATGGATCCCTGTGTCATATCCATTGCCACTGTCTTTTTTCCCATTATCATTCACTCCTGACCGTTCTCTTTTTCTCAAAACCCTGTCTGCTGTGCCTGCCTAACCAGCTTTTGAACGAACTCTTTTCATTATACTGCCGCCGCAGAAAAAGACAATAAAAATCCGGTTATACTTCTGTATTTTTCTCCAGGGATTTACATTTACATAAAAATCCGATATACTGAAAATCACTTAGAACTAAGGAGGCCTTTTCATGTTTCGTATGTGGGGAAAAATCTGGAAAAACAACCGTATGCTTCAGGATACTGTCATCTGCATGACAGATTATCGGATGTCCCGCACACAGATGGTCTTCCAGTCTCTGGATGATATCTGCTGTCAGTTTGATTTGAGCAAACCCATCTGGCTGGATTCCAATATTACAGACTTCAAACGCCACGATAAAACACGGTTCAGCCAGGATAATTTTATTGAAGAAATTGAATTTGATTATCTGGAAATTCAGGTACTTGAGGAGTAGAAATGCCGGAAAACGCCTTTCTGAAACGGTCATTTTGGAAAACTCTTCACAGGTCAAATTGCAGAGAGCAGATACCGCCCCCAATGGGCAGCACCTGCTCTCTTTCTCTTTTATTGTATTCTGTTTATGGTCATTTTTTAACTGCCGCTGTTTTTACAAAGGCTTCTGCTTTCAATTACAGTCTGGCCAGCAGCTTCTCTCTCTCATCCTCATATCCCGGCTTGCCAAGCAGCGCAAACATATTACGCTTGTAGCTTTCTACGCCAGGCTGGTTAAACGGATTCACACCCAGAATATATCCGCTGACACCGCAGGCAAACTCAAAGAAATAGAACAGCTCGCCCAGATAGAATTCATTCTGTTCCGGAATGCGAACCATCAGGTTCGGAACGTTGCCGTCTGTATGAGCAAGGATCGTTCCGTTCATAGCACTCTTATTTACAAAGTCAACGCTCTTTCCTGCCAGATAGTTCATACCGTCTGTATCAACATCTTCTTTATTCAGCAGAATCTCTGCCGGAGACTCTTCTACACTCATAACAGTCTCGAACATAATTCTTGCGCCGTCCTGAATAAACTGTCCCATAGAGTGCAGATCTGTGGTCAGATCTACTGCTGCCGGGAAAATACCCTTCTGATCCTTGCCTTCACTTTCTCCGAACAGCTGCTTCCACCACTCAGATACATAATGCAGGCTGGGCTCATAGTTGGCTACGATCTCTACGTTTTTACCTTTTCTCAGAAGAATATTGCGGATTGCGGCATACAGCAGAGCGTCGTTAGACTCATATGGATCTTCCAGTGCTTTCTTTCTTCCGGAAGCAGCGCCCTCCATCAGCTTGTCAATGTCCAGACCTGCTGCTGCGATGGGAAGAAGACCTACTGCTGTCAGCACGGAGAAACGACCGCCTACATCATCCGGAACTACAAAGGACTCATAGCCTTCTTCGTTAGCCAGGTTCTTCAGGGCTCCTCTTGCCTTGTCTGTGGTTGCGTAAATACGCTTGTTTGCTTCTTCGCGTCCATATTTTTCAATCAGCATTTCCTTAAATACACGGAATGCGATAGCCGGCTCTGTGGTTGTTCCGGATTTGGAAATAATATTGATAGAGAAATCTTTTCCCTCCAGTACGTCCTTTAAATCATGGATATACTTGCTGCTGATGCTGTTTCCTACAAAATAGATCTCAGGAACCTTTCTCTTGCTCTTATCCAAAACATTGTGGAAGCTGTGGCTTAAAAATTCAATTGCTGCACGGGCGCCCAGATAGGAACCACCGATTCCTACAACCAGAAGTACGTCTGAATCGCTCTGAATCTTCTTTGCTGCTGCTTTGATTCGTTCAAACTCTTCCTTATCGTAATCTACCGGAAGATCAATCCAGCCGACAAAATCATTTCCAGCTCCTGACTTACTGATCAGAGTCTCTTTTGCCCCCATAACAGTACTCTTAAAATTTGCCAATTCCTCTGCAGATACAAAATCAGCAACCTTGGAATAATCAAATGTTACAGTCTTGCCCATAATCTTCTCTCCTTTTCTTCTGTTCCCCGGTCCAATTCCCACAATGCCTCTTTCCGAGAACCATTATTGAATTAATTATACCATATTCTCCACAAAAATGCGACACAATTTCACACCAAATACTGCTTTAAAATATCTCCGATCAGCTCTACCTCCTCTGGTCTCAAATCCCTCAGCCAGTTTTCATCGGCTGCACGGCTTTTTTCACGACAGGCTGCAATCTGCTCCAGGCTCTTCCTCAGATAATCCAAATCGCGAATGGTCTTCAGTCCCGAATTTTCGCCCTGCTCTCCTGTCCCGCTATTTCCATAGCCGCCTGCAGCTGCCTTTCCTCCTGCACCTCTTCCTTCAAATCCATCTGCCTCGCTGTCAGCCTGGATTCCCGTTCTGACTCTGGAATCACTCCGTCCTCCATGCTCCGACACTCTACTTTCTCTGTCTAAAGTCCCCGATTCTCCATGGATTCCCTCAGAAAGCTTCTGGCTGCTTCTGTTTTTCCCATTTCCACGAAGCCCGCCAAACAAAGCACGCCTTGACTCTGTCAGACTCTCTGCAGCCACAGTCTCTGTCTTCCTGCCTCCAGACAGTTTCTCTTCCCGCGCTCCCGCTGCTTCCATCTGCCCTTCAAGCTCTGCTCGCTCTGAAGCCGTTCCGGAAAATGCATTGCTGCCTGAAACCTCCTGTTCTGCGTCTGCTGCAGTCTGGGTTCTTCGAACCAGTTTTCCTTCCCGTTTTCCTACCGTTCTGACCCCTCGCAGCCCGGAACGCTCCTGTGCCGTTTTGTCTCGCTGACTGCCTTCTCCAGACATACTCCGTGCCATTCTGGGATACATCACATTCTCCAGATAGTCCTGAAGCGCTGCCTGCAGCTGTTCTCTCCAGCCGCCTGTCACACCGTTATCAAAAAGCATGGTGATCATTGCCAAGAGGACTGAGCCTCCTCCGTACAGAACAATGTAAAAAGTATCCAGCCGATACCAGTAAGAAAGAAATGCTCCAAGACCTCCTGCTAAAAGGCAAAGCCAGGTCCACTGCATACACAGGTTGCTCCAGCCTGACAGATTCACGCCCATAATCTTCATTTCATACAGCTGGTGCTCCAGCCATGCTCCACTGTCAGACATCCCCTGGTTCATCCGATATGTATTTTCTGCTTTCTGCCGCAGCTCCTTCAGGCTCTTATTTTTTGTCAGCGCCAGATTTGTACTTTCTTTTATCAGTCTTTTGTAGAAGCGTTTGGTAATCGCTCTCGTCATAATGCCGAGTACGCAGATTCCTGCCAGCACATACAGTGCCTTTCCTGTTTCCAGTAATTGTAACATAAAAACAGCTCCCCTTTCTTTCTTGATGACATCCCCATTATACCGGGCAAAATCACTTTTGGAAAGTTCAGGGAGCCTAGAATCGATCATCAAATTCTGCTAAAATTCGATTCTTAACTTCATATTGAATATTCTTTCATGGAAAATTTTGTCAATTTTAATATGCCTCAATAAGAGCTTTTGTCAATCTGGTGCTGTGAAGAATAGCCTGACGCTCAAATTCCGGGTAATCCATAGATGCGCTGTCATCTGCCTTGTCGGAAATTGCCCGAACAATCAGAAACGGAATCCCGTTTAAATATGCTGCCTGGGCAATAGCTGCTCCTTCCATCTCAGTACAGAATCCCTGGAAGGTATCTGTCAGCCACTGCTTTTTTTCTTTATCAGAAATAAACTGATCTCCAGTCACAATCCGGCCTTCAAAAACTCCCAGCTCCGGGTTTACTTTCTGGCTGCAGGCAAGAGCCATTTTTCTCAGTTTTTCGTCCGCCTCGAATGAAAAAACATCCATCTGAGGAATCTGACCAACCGGATATCCGAATGCTACCGCATCTACATCATGCTGAACTGCATCTGTAGAAAGAACCATATCTCCGATATTAATCTCTGCTCTCAGGGAACCCGCAATTCCAGTATTTACAATTCCGTCCACCTGGAACCGATCTGCCAGAATCTGTACACACATAGCCGCATTTACTTTTCCAATACCGGATCTTACAACCACAGCCTCTTTTCCGCCAATGGTTCCCTGGTAAAATTCCATCCCTGCTGCCTGTACAATTTTTACATTGCTCATTTCCTGCTTTAACTGAGAAACCTCATCTGCCATTGCCCCGATAATTCCTAACATAATTGCTTAAATCTCCTTCTTCTCTGTCCATAAATAAGAAAGTATATGACCTGCGGGCGCATTCCCGCACCAAAACACAGCTGCATCAGAAGTGATTTCCTCTGACGCATCATGCACGTCTTCAATGAAAGAAAAAGAATGGTGCTGCCTTTCGTCTGCTTTTCAGCCAGCGGCACCATTCTTTCTCTCATAAAATCAATCAAACTCTGAGCTTAATCTTCTGGCTCAAATACATCTTTTCCAAGTCCGCAAAGCGGGCATACCCAATCCTCGGGAAGATCTTCAAATGCTGTTCCCGGTGCAATTCCATTATCCGGATCACCCACCTCAGGATCGTATACATAGCCACAGGGGCCGCAAACATATTTCTGCATCATAAACTCCTCCTGTCTATTGATTTTCATACCTTTTAAATACTTCTTACGTATATGTTTTACTATATTTTTTACGATTATTCAAGATCAAATTTTTCCTGATTTTCCATCCGATTTTTTTCATTCCCGGTTTTGAATCTTCATCCTCTCCCAGCTCTTTTCTTCTTCTTCGCTCATATTCTTCTTCCGTTACCGGTTTGATTCCTCTTATTCGAATCTGCTCTATCAGTTTTTCATAGTGATTCGCTGCAGCCGTTTCCATGCTGGAAATTGCATTAGGATCCCGAATCTTCTCTTCTGCCCAGATGCGTTCTGCCTCATCCATTTCCTCCAGCAGGCTGGCTTCATCGCTGCTGAAAAGTTTCTGGGCCTTTTGTTCTATCGTATACAAATTGTCTGCTCGTTTATTCTGTCTCACTGGCCATCCTCTTTACTCATGGATTTTCTGCTGCACCCGCTGTTTTCCCTGTTTTCCATTCGATTCGGGGTTGACTTTTTAAACATTGCGGTTAGTATAATAATTAATAATAAAGTACCACTTATGGGCAACCATACCCTAATAAGACTATTTTAGGAGGCAACTTTTATGAAAAAAATTGTTTTGACCGGCGGCGGTACTGCCGGACATGTTACCCCTAATCTCGCGCTGCTTCCATCTCTGAAAGAACGCGGTTATGAAATTCATTATATCGGCTCCTACAACGGTATTGAGCGTAAGCTGATTGAAGGTGCTGGTATTCCTTATGATGGAATTTCCTCTGGCAAGCTTCGCCGTTACTTTGATTTAAAAAATTTTTCTGATCCCTTCCGTGTTATCAAAGGCTATGCTGAAGCACGTCGTCTTCTGAAAAAATATCGTCCGGATGTAGTTTTTTCCAAGGGCGGATTTGTTTCCGTCCCCGTTGTATTGGCCGCAAAGCACTTTAAAATCCCGGCCATTATCCACGAATCTGATATGACTCCTGGACTGGCTAATAAAATTTGTATTCCCTCTGCTGCAAAGGTATGCTGTAACTTTCCAGAAACACTTCCCTACCTTCCCGAGGAAAAGGCCGTCCTGACCGGCTCCCCCATCCGGAGGGAACTGCTGGAAGGCGATCGCCTGACCGGACTGCAGTATGCCGGACTGTCCGCAGAAAAACCTGTTATCCTGGTTATTGGCGGAAGTCTTGGCGCTGTGGCTGTCAACAATGCTGTACGCAGTATTCTTCCCAAGCTGCTGGAAACCTATCAGGTTATACATATCTGTGGGAAAGGGCATCTGGATGATTCCCTGATTAGCCAAAAAGGATATGTACAGTTTGAATATGTTGATGCCCCATTGCGTCATCTTTTTGCTGCAGCTGACTTAATCCTGTCCCGCGCTGGCGCCAATTCCATCTGTGAAATCCTTGCCCTTCGCAAGCCGAATATACTGGTTCCTTTGTCTGCGGCAGCAAGCCGGGGCGATCAGATTCTCAATGCACGCTCTTTTAAAAAGCAGGGCTTCTCTGCTGTGCTAGAAGAAGAACAGATGACCGACGAAACCCTATATCAGACTATTCATGACACTTATGAACACCGTCAGGAATTCATAAGTGCCATGAATCAGAGCACCTTATCCGATGCTGTAGACATTGTTATGAATCTGATTGCCTCTTATGCAGAAACATCCGCATAGTTTTTGTACGTTCTGTTTCTTCATAATATCTGATATCTGTTTGCAGATTTGCCTGAAGCTTCTCAATCTGAAGCCTCAGGCAATTTTTTCAGATGTCCGGACGCTTCGTGCAGGCTGTTTTCCTCAGTCTTCTCCAATTTTTCCCGAAGGTACTTTCTTCCTCTCATCAGCCTCATTCTGCACGCAGCCCCTGAAACTCCGAGGATTCTACTCACCTCATCCATCGGTCTTCCTTCGATGATATACAAAAAGAATACTACAGCCCAGTCCCTCTTCATTGTCATCAATGCATTCATAACATCTTTATATAGCTCTTTTTGAACTATAACTGTGCTGAGATCCTTTCCTGACAGTATGCTCAGTTCATATCTGATCACCTGCAGCTCTGCCGGATCCATACTGGCAACACTGCGATTTTCACGCTTTCTCCAATAATCAATGCACAAATTCTTCAGCGTCTTAATCAAAGTTGCCCTTATTTTGGAATCTGGCCACGTTAATGGATAATGCTCATAAAATGCCAGAAATGCATCCTGAAGCACATCATCAATTTCATCATAAGGAATCCCTTTTCTTTGGGCTATTGTACGCAGCAGCGGATAATAACGGCTGTGTATAGAGTAGAAACATTCATCCTGAGATTTTATATATTCTCTCATTTTTCCTCCGTAAATAACTCTTCTGCCAGCGCATTCTTTAAAATTCCTGCCGTTTCTTCCAACTCTCTGCTCTCAGCCTTCCCCGGATTCCATGCCACCATGACTGGACCATTCTCATATCGCGGAATTACATGTACATGCAGATGGAATACTGTCTGTCCTGCGCTTGTTCCATTGTTCTGAACTACATTAAATCCACTGGCTCCCAGTCCTTTTTTCATGGCACTGCCAATTTTTGCTGCCAGAGGTAAAATCTTTCCCGTCACTGCCATGTCTGCTTCACAGATGTCCTTGTAATGTTGTTTGGGCAGAATCAGAGCGTGCCCCTTTGAAGCAGGCCCCAAATCCAGAATAACCCGAAAATCATCGTCCTCATAAACTGTGGATGATGGAATCTCCCCATTCGCAATTTTACAGAAAATACAGTTTTCATCTCTCATTCCCAATCCCCCCTTTCTTAATGTTTATTATATTTCCCAATATTCAGAAGTACAGTGTGCTTTCGGCTTTCGATACAACAACATCGCCAGCACAATTCCGATAACCAGACCGGCCACATGAGCCACGTTATCGACACCCGTACTTGTAAAACCAAAATACAGGGAAAATATAATCATAATAATTAACTGACTGCTGCTTAAATCCTCCAGTCTTCCACGGTTTACCAGTACTGCATAAAGCAAACCGCCTATAACGCCAAAAATAGCTCCTGATGCACCTGCACTGACTGCATGGGTCTGCTGTCCCATATCAAAAAGCATTGACACAGCATTCGCTCCCACGCCACATAATAAATAGAAAAGCAGATACTTGATTTTTCCAAGCGCCCTTTCCAAATTATCTCCCAGCACAAACAGCACCAGCATATTATTGACAATATGATTAATTCCAAAATGCATAAATACAGCAGTCAAAAGCCGGTAATACTCATGACCATCCAAAACCAGAGGACCAAACATCGCTCCGTGTTCCAGCATAAACAAAACGTCCTCACTGGAACCGACCGCTTCCAGGTACACAAAATAAAGGATATTCAATACGATCAAAGTCATTGTTATCCAGGCCTTCTGCTGCCTTTGTCCGTAATTTTCTATTCTTTTCATTTCCATGAATTCTTTTCCTTATGTATCTGTTTCACGGCTATTTTAGCATAGTCCGCCCTGTTTGTTAAGGTATTCTATTGTCTCTTTCCTGTTTTTTCCAGCTTTTTTCACGATTTTTGTCTTTTATAACGGGCTTTTTACTCAAATCGGTATCGATATCGGGCAATACAAACCTCATCTCCCGGATGCAGCCGTGCTGCCTCATTATTCTCCAGCATACGGCCTGCCACAGAGGTACCGTTTGTTGAGTTTAAATCCTGGATGAAATACTCCTCTTCTATCTGTTCAATTTTAAGGTGAAGCCTGCTTACGGTTTCTTTCTGCAAAATGTAATCTACCAGATTTTCCTGTTTGCCGATTATAAATGGATAATATGAAAGAACAATATCCTCAGACTCTCCGTCCAGAGAACATAGTCTGTGTAAATTTTTGCTTTCTTCTGTTCCCAGATCTGTCAGCAATACCGTATCCCGCCCTTCTTCCGGCCCTTTTGTACCATCAAAGGCTGGTATTTCTGTCTTTTGCCGATTTTCTTTTAAAATCCCCTCACTGTCTTCGTCATCCTTCGAATCCTCATATTCCTCAAAACCAAACATATTCTCCCAGGAAACCTGAACCGGATTTTTTTCCTGTTCTGCCTGTCTCTTTCTTCCAGGTACTTCCCTTAATTGAATCAACTTACCCCAAAGTTCTCTTATTGCCTCCCAAAGCCCCCAAAACATAGTTTTTGATTTTGCCCGCTCCAGCTTCTCTCGTGAATTTTGAGTTTTTCGGCTGCCCGGATAATTTCTTTCCCCCTGGCTGCCTTCTTCCCACACACTCGGAACACCTTCCGCTGCGGCAGTCCCAGTTTCTGGTTGTTCTTCGCTACGTTTCAGAATCCGCTTTTCATCCGGCTTCTCAAGTCTGCATTCCTCATTATTTTGTCCGCCTCGTTCCAGCAGACGCAAAATATCCCTCATTCCATAATTTTCTCTGCGGCTTTCTTGAAACAGTCCATAGGCAAGAACGACACCGTCTTTGTCCTGGTGATCCACCTTTCCCAACAAATACTCAAGCAATTTTCCAAAATCCTCTGAAAATAGCGCTTTACGTCCAGGAATCAGGCAAAGCCAGACAGAAAAAGTTTCCGGTTCAATATATACATACTCCGGATCCAGAAGAATACTTCCCTCTGGAAGAAGATACCGTTCCATTCTGTCAAGTACCTGAATTAGGGAAAGAATCAGACGACGCAGCTGTACTTCCCGGAGCTTCTGATTTTCTAAAAGCCGTGCCAACGGCTGTTTAGAAGAAATTTCATAATAAAATCTTGGCTGCCCATCGGTCTGATTCAGCTTAAACTCTAAAATTCCTTCTACTGCATTAACTTCCAGCATCCGACATTCATAGCTGCACCAGTCTGACTCCTTCGGTTCCACAATCATATAGTTATGCTTCATCTCTCTCCGATAACTAATCTTCATGACAATCCCTCCGTCAGACTCCACATCCTCAGAAATTTTTCCGGCCGATATACCGGAGCAGAAATTTCCAGACTCCATCCATTTCCTTCTGCAACCTCTATAATTTTAAACTCTTCAGAGTTTTCAATTTTGTGCCGCTCTGTTTCAACCTGTAGGTGGAGTCCAAAATTTCCAAGAGTTTCCGCCTGCATACGAAAGGCCTGACCAATCAGCGTCATAATCGTAAAAAGCACAACAGCCATAACTCCGGCAGCCTCTACTGTATATGCAGCCGGCAGAGCCCCTCGTGTTTCCTGCTTTCCTCTGCGTCCTTTCTTCCTCATCCCATTTCACCCTTTCCATCCTCCTGCTGCTTCTCCTATGATCATCCAGAAAACAGGCACAGCAGCAAAAGGAAGAAATGGAACCGTCTGTTTCCTCAGATTATCTTTCTTCTTAAAATTTCCCCAGACAAAATATACCAGACAGAACAGACCGCAGCATAAGGTTCCATAAAACAGCACTGCCAGATTTCTCCAGAATCCCAGCAAAAGACCGCTGATCAGAAAATAGCATCCGTCTCCGGCTCCTATGCTTCCTCTGCTGACCTTTCCCAATCCCAGCAGCACCAGTCCCGGCAAAAAACCAAAAAGTCCTTCTGCAGCCTTCTCCCACATTATATTTTGATTCTCCCACATCCGAAAAACCAAGACTGCCCCGGCTATCATTCCAAATATCCAATAAAGATTGATATCGACCTGCTTTTTTCGCAGATCCTGTCCTGCTGCCAAAGCGGTAAAACCTGCAAGCACTGCTGTCTCCAGCTTCATTCCTCCCCCGCCTTTCTTTCTTAATTATCTTCTATTTTCCACAATAAGAGCAGGGACCAAGGTGGGCCACTTCTCTGAGCTTAACTGCCCGCACATAGGATACAATGGCGCTGCAGTTTTTCGTTCTGTGATAACTGCTTCCTTCTGGCATAATATAAACTATGGAACCAGCTGCTGCACCGTCTCCGCAAACCTTACAGGCATAATATTTTCCTCCACTTTTATTCCTCAAACCTTCTATCTCCGAAAATGCTACAGAGCTTAAATTATTTACCAGATAGTGACAGGAACGGCTTCTGTGATAGCGTGTACTGTTTCTTCCTACATAAACAATCTCATCCTCATCGGTCCCGTTTTCTCCTCCCCCTGCCGTTCCATCATGCCCCTCTCTTCCAATCCATGCTCTTCTGCGGCTCCTTGCAGTACGGCTGATATGCTCCAGCCCCAGAACTGGAAACGGCATCTGTATCTGATAATTCAAAACCAGATCCAGCATTTCTCCATCCTCCAGTACAGAGGACTGTAAGGCATTCATAAAAATCACCTGCCTCGTATCCACATGATCCTGCACCCGAAGCTGTGCATAAATCCCGGCAGCAGCACCTGCAAGATTTTTACAGAAGTCCTTCGCGTAATTATCCGCTCCTGGAATCTGTTCTTCTTCCCCCTTTAATATTACATCCTGAAGGTATGCATACTGACTTAATTCTTCTCCTGCTGCCTCCAAACCTGCCTGTATTTTCCTCTCTGTATTCATAATTTTCATTGGAAGAATCAGACTGACTGACGCAAAAATAAACAGCGGGAGTACAAGCGCAGCTTCCAGCGTCATCCCGGCGGGGACGGACAGGAATGCCTTTCTGCCATGACAGTGTACACATTCATGTAAATAAACAGCGAGGATTCGTACTTGGAGAGTCACGATTTTTTTCATTTTTTTATAAGGGATTTTTTTGTAGAACTGCAGAATACTTCGATTATGCTTCTGCACAGCTGCCATGGAAAAAGGCATTCCTGTCCGCCTCCTTTCTTCTTATTTTTTCAGTTTGCCGTCTTCGCCTTAATATCTCCTCTCCACAGACACCGTCATCGGATATACGAGATCAGAGCCGCCCGTCAGATTTCCTACAAAGCCAGGAGAAAAAAATACATGCTTTCCATAAAAGTCTCCCTGGATCCGTATCTGATAAACGCAGCGGCGCATTCGAAAGCTGTCCTGTCCCTGCCTCAGATTCATCTGAATCAGGTCCATCATGCGAAACTCCTGAAGTACAATATTACTCATAAATAAAAGTATTTTCAGCCAGGACAAATAGGAGAGCCCTGTATCACATTCTCCGGCCCCAACAATCCGTTCCTTCCCCATTGACAAAAGCTGTTCCAGCTCCAGCTGCCAGTCTGCTTTTGCTTTTAGCAGAGGAATTTTCTTTCCGGCCAAAAGTCCCCGAACATCCATCAGAGATTCTCCTAATGCCCACACAGACATTACAAAAAATGTTGTTATCATAAGAAGTGGAGTCAAAGCCCCTGCTCCTGTAATGGCCATTGCCAAACCTCTTGCCTCCGTCCTTTTCTGAGAATCTGTCAGAATGTGTACCAAATTCAGCCCTTCCCGAACAGCCAGGAGTCTGTGAACTGCATCCGAAAGATTTTCACGGTCAGATTCCTTTCCTCCCAGAAAATATTCCATTTCATAGGCAAGAACGGTTTCGCCTTCTTTCTGCTCCTCCTCTTCCAGAAAATTTCCAAAATTCATTCCGCAGTATTCATCAATCAAAAGATGATCTAAAAAATTCACTGTTCTAACTGCATCCGGCTCCATATCCTGGTGTGATGGGACATCTTCCAGTCCAGAAGCCCTATTAGAAACTTCTCTTCCTTCCGGAACCACCAGTTCTAAAAATCCCTCCTGATACATAGATGATACCTGCTCCAGCCAGCCCTCCTTTTTCTTATCTTTTACTCCATGAACAAAGGAAAGCTTATGAATAGAAAGAGAGCCTAATCTGTGCTCCAGCGGTGACCACAAAGCATCTAAATCCGGACCTTCACCGCCCTCTTCCTCATCATCCTCCCACTCATCAATAATTTCTTCTACCTCAAAAGATTCCTCAATGAGTTGCTTCAGTTCCACAAGCATTTGCTTTGACCAGGGTTCCAGAGACTCTATCTCCTGCCGCCTTTCTCCGTCGGCATTTACGTAAGATTCATACTGTTGGATTTCCTGCTCCAGAAGTCCCTGGATCTCATCCCTGCAGTCTCCGCTTTCCTTCTCATATTTTGCCCTGCTGATTTCCATTCCCTTGGCCAGAGCATCTGCCTTTCTCCGGTAACTCTTTACCAGCCCGGGTATCTGCTCCAGCTTTCCAATCATCTTCTCTGCATTCCTCCGAAAATCAGCTCCGTCATAACTGTTTAATGCAGACATTCCGCTATTTTTCAGCTTCTGCTGTTCATCCAGATTTTCACTGATTGCTTCCAGGGCTTTTTCCAGCTTCAGGGCCTCCCGGGCATGTCCCCGATAGCTCTCTGCCATGTTCTTTACAGATGCTGCTTCCTTTGCACTGTCCCACAGATTCTGAACAGTATCCACATCAAAATCCATATGCCAGATTCCAAACTTCATATAGTCAAGAACCTCTTTCTCAAAATAAGCCCCCTGTCCTTCCGTTGCTCTTATAATTTCCTCTGTCTGCGCCCCTGTATACTGAATCGGATACCAGTTTTCCATTTCCAAATATGGAAGAATAAATCCGCCAAAGGCATCTGTAATATCTTCCGGAGTATCATACTCTGCAAACAGAACCCGGTAAGTGTCCCAAAGCTTTCGATGATACTGACTGAATACAGAATCCATCGCTGATGAAGCTGCCGTCTGCAGATACAAGCGGGCTCCTGCTGTCCTTGCAGACTCCAGAATCACGCAGAAAAAAGCAAACATACACATCATGATCAGACTAAAAAATACCGTTATCTGCCCGTCTGCCGTTCTTCTCATTCTGTCCCTGCTCTTCCTGTTGCATCTTCATCAGTAAACCTCTTTTGACTGCTTGCTTATTTCACTAAAAATATTATTTAACAGTTCCGTAATCTGGGACTTGAAAATAATCACCAGTCCAATCAGAACCACCAGAATCAAAACGATCTCAATTACGCCAACTCCATCCTCCTGATGGAAAAATTCACAGATTTCATTTCTCAACATATCGATATCCTCCTTATCCCATCGTCATCATGGCCGGAGCCATGATCATTACCATTACAATGCCAAGCATCAAAAACAGCGGCGCAAGCAGCTTTGTTCCTGCCTCCTCTCCCATACGGCGGGCCAGGTTTTTTCTCATTTCAAAAGCATCCTCCATCTCTGTTCTGAGTATGGCTCTTAAATTTTTTGTTCCCGCCTTTCTGTTCTGCTCCAATACGCTGCTCAGCTTCAGGTAAGGCTGAAGCTTACATCTGCGGCCAAATTCCCGGTAAGCAGTCCCCTCCGGCATTCCATTTACCAGCTGGTAATATGTACGGCACATTTCCTCTCCTGCCGCCTGCTGCTTCTGCTTTCCCATTTCTCTTGCGTGTTCATAGTCCTTTACCATTCGTTCCCACGCGCTGCGAATCGTCATTCCTGCTCCAACCAGGATCATCAGCTTTGATACCAGTTCTGCATAGTCCAGAAGCAATTCCTTCTCCCGACGTTTCTCCCTTACCTTTTCTGCCTCCCTCTCCCGGATTACCAGTAAGAATGCAAGAAAAATTCCTAAAAAAGGCAGCGCAAAATAATTCTCTTTCTTTTCCCTGCGGTAGGAAATTGTTCTGCCATCCACACGCTCCGGAAGAACCAGATACTCATCCGTCTTCTGTTCCTCATTCCTTTTCTCTATCTCCTGCTGAAGTCCTGCCAAAAGCTGCTCATCTGGAGAAAGCGTTCTGGGAACCAGACGAATAGGAACCTGGAAATCTGCATGATAACCATCCACAGTCAATCTTGCAGAGAGAATCACCTGTCTGGGCGTTTCTGTTGATTTCATAATTTTTCCCATAGAAGAAAGCAGTTCCGGTTCTGAGGACTGCCACCGAATAGAAATCCCTGTTTCTTTATCCCTGGAAATCAATTCCAAATCCGATTCCACCTCCGTCAGAGAACGGTTTTCTCCCCGGATTCTGTTTTCAATATCATCCATCAGATGATAAAAGGCCTCCATAGCTTCTTCCTGAGTATACGCTCTGGGACTGACCTGTACCGTAACAGGAACCGCTTTCTGAGCCACTCCGTCTACCAGCAGCTCATACTGCTCCTCAAGTCCTGCATATCCATCTCGAAGAATTCTGTTTCCCGGCAGGCTTTCTGATGAACTGCTGTTAGAAATTTCCAGGATTCCATAAAGCGCCATACTTCCGACTATACAGACTGCCGGCAAAATCCACTGACTTTTTCTGGTAATCAAAAGTCCCCATCCCTCCTTTTTCAGGCAGCCTATATGCGGATATCCAGAATTCTTCTGGATAAAACCACTGAGATCAGATATCCTGCCATACATCCTGTCATCAAAATTCTTCCCAGTCCTGTTTCATACATCTGTGAAAAAAAACCTGGTGAAGAACCTTCTACATAAAATGCAATCAGAAATGGTATCATTCCCATAATTTTCTGCTCGAACTGTCGGGATGCTGTCATTGTCCGAATTTCCTCCCTCACCTGCATTTTGTCCCGAATCACTTCTGCTGTATGACGCATAATCCCGCTTAAATCTCCACCGCTGCGCTTGGCTACAGAAAATACCTCAGAAAAATTTTTCACATCCTCCAAACCGCTTCTCTCTGCAAAATCATTCAGCACCTCCTCTACGGTTCTGTTTGTTTTCAGCTGAGCGATCATATAGGAAAATTCTCTTGTAATCAGTCCATCTTCCCCATAAAGCATAGACAGTTCCTCCCTGCTCACTGCCAATGCGTTTTCCATGGCATATCCAGAACTTAAAGCCGATGCCAGAATCACCATGCTCTCCTTAAACTGAACAGCCAAAAGATTGCATCTCCTGTTTTTCAGTCTTTTTCTTTCCGAAACAAGAGCCACCGTCACCCCAACAGGAATCATCATCCAGAATGCCTTCATGCTTCTGTAAAACACTGTCGCAAACAGTCCGCAGGCAGCCACCCCCTTTCCCACTGCCTGAAGCAGTTCTGCCGTCGTCATCCTGTATTTCTCATACTGGATAACCTGCTGCTTTGAGTTTTTCCACTGACTGCAGAGTTCCTGTTTTGATAAGATGCCCCCTGACCCGCCCTGTTTTCCTTTCCTCATCGACACTTCCCTCCTCTTCCTGAAAACGGAACAGAGAATTCAACTGGATGATTCCTTCTTCCACTGCCCCTACTTCAGCAATCTCCAGAACCCGACGGCTTTTATCCCGCAGACGTCCCAAATGCACCAGAATATCAATCGCTGAGGAAATTTGGCTCCGCACTGCTGCTAAGGGCAAATCCGCCCCCATAAGCGTCATAGTTTCCAGCCTGGAAAGCATATCTCTGGGACTGTTTCCATGTCCTGTAGACAAACTGCCTGCATGTCCGGTATTTAACGCCTGAAGCATATCGAGACACTCCTTCCCCCTCACCTCTCCTACAATAATCCGATCCGGCCTCATCCGCAAAGCTGCCCGAATCAAATCGCTGATTTCAATGGCCCCCTCTCCCTCTCCATTGGCGTTACGAGTTTCCAGGCGAACCAGATTCGGAACCTGGCGAATCTGCAGCTCCGCTGAATCCTCTATCGTAATGACACGCTCTGTGTTCGGAATAAATCCTGACATAGCATTGAGAAAGGTTGTCTTGCCGGAACCAGTTCCGCCGCAGATAAACAGATTGTATCCTGCCTGCACCAGATTTTTCAAAAACTGTGCAGCTTCCTCTGTTAAAGAACCTATGGAAACCAGCTTCTCTGCTGTAATCGGATCCGGAAATTTTCGGATTGTCACAACCGGACCATCCAGGGCAACCGGCGGCAAGACCACATGAACTCTGGAACCGTCCTCCAGTCTTGCATCTGCAATAGGATGCAAGACATTCACAGACCGGTTAATACGGCTGACAATCTGCTGAATCAAATCCTCCAGCTCCTCCACCTGGTCAAATGTCCGTTCCCATTGGCTGATTCTCCCTTTTTTCTCCACAAAAATTCGATCTTTTCCATTGACCATAATCTCCGTCACTTCTGGATCATCTACCAGCTCCTGAAGAATATCAAGCCGGCGAAAGCTGTCGTACAGTCGTGTTTTTAATTCCAGCCGCCGCTGCAAAGGCAGATATTGTCTCTGGCCTTCCCTGCGAATTGCCCGATCAATACACTCCTGCAGATTTTCCTCCTCTATCTGGCTGATCCCCTGAAGCTCCATACGAATCTCCTGCTTCAGACGCTCCTGCACTGTCCCGCTTTCTCTCTGCCCGTCTTTTTCCATTCTTGGTAATATCTGCAGTTAAGCTTCCTCCTTTCCTGAGTCTCCCCGTCCGGTGAGACTCCGCACAAAGTCCCCCATCTCTCCCCATAACAATTGCTCCAGATAATGTCCCTGCTGGACGAGATTTTTCTGATATGGCAGGCGAATCCTTCGAATCCGTTCCAAAAGCCCTCCATATCCAGAGACTTCTATATATTTTTGCCATTGCTCCAGCTTTACCAGAGATACCGGATCCTCCTGGACTGGTGTGTAAACCACATCGCACAAGGACAAAAACAGTTCCGTCCCCCAGAAAAAATGTCCTAGATCTACAACAATCGTCTCATAAAGCCCTTCTGAAGCAATCAAATCAATCAAACTAGCCAGTTCCTCTCCTTTCATCTGCGCCAAATCTTCTGGATATTCTGCAGGAGGAACATAATCCAGCTCTCCCCAGCTGTATGTTACTCCCCGCAGGCGAAGATGGCTGTATTCTCCCTGCCGGTAATAATAAAGCAGCTCCGACAGACCAGCTTCATATTCCGTTCCTGTAAGCACAGACAATGCACAGCACTCCTCCAGTGTCAAAAAAAGCGTCTTGCTGCTTCGAGACAAATCCTGTCCCAGTGTAAATGCAAACGCTGTCTTGCCGCATCTGCCTACAGGAGAATAAACACCGATTATCCTGCTCTTCTGGCTTCCAGTTACCATCCGTACCGGCTGTTCCTTCACCTGATAGCAGGACATAACCTCTCTCAGGACACTGTCTGTGGCCTGATATTTGTAAACTGTTTTCGCCTCCTTTCCCGGAAACCCTGTTTCTCCGAGACGAATAAGCTGCTCCGCCCGTATTCCTTCCAAAGCTTCCTCCTCCACCTCATCACCAACCAGAAGCATCTCTATTCTCTGCTGTTCAGAAAATGCCCGAAGACGGGCCAGACTGGTAAATGCCACAGCATGAAACGCCGCCTCCTTCTGATTTACAAATTCTGCAAAACGATCTGCATAAAATGGATCTGCATCATACACTGCCATAATCCGTTTCATAAAACACATCCTCCCAATCTGACTGCCGCTGAACCAAGCAGATACAAATATCCCCCAGCTGACAGACACGCTGCCAGAGGGATTCTGTGTCTGGCCTCCAGCCCTGTTAAATCATCGTAACTGAAACAGGTTCTCTGTCCCATCAGACTCTCTGCATAGTGAAGCAAATACCCCATACGCAGTCCAAAGCTTCTGTCTCTCCACATACGCCCCACTGACCACAAAGCTCCCAGAAACAGCCCGATCATTATCACGAACAGACCGTCCCGAATTCCCAGAAACCCTCCTGTAACAGCTGCCAGTTTTCCGTCTCCAGCTCCAATCATACGGAAACAAAACAGCAAAAAGGATGGTATCAGAAAAAATGCAGCTCCGGTAAAAAATACAGCCCCTCTGCATAAAACACCTACAGCCAGGCCTAAAACAAGCCACCAGTTATACACCTTTCCGTCCCTCAGATCCGTAATTCCTGCGCCTGTCAGAACGATACACAAGATGCATCTGGAAAATAATTCCTCAGACAGACCTTCCCCTCCTCTCTTCTAAATCTTTCTCATAAAACTGTGTTGAAAATATTTTGCCGATTGGCTGATGCTTTCTTTTTCGAATCAACAGATCCGACACAGAAGCATAAATGAAATTGAATCACACCGCCTGAACTGGCGTTGACTGTACACTAATCATACCCAAAAATAACCCGGATGTCAATTCTATCAAACCGTTTTTCGATCGTCAAATTTCGACACCCCTCCAGAGAATCAATCCTCTGATATCGTAACAGTTCAGTTACCTGATATCAATACTGCAAATTTCTTCACAAAATCAACAAAATCTTAAACAATATAAAAAAATCATAAACTTTTTATAAAAAAATTGTATTGACTTTTGTACATAAACAACGTATCATGAAGACAAATGGAAAATTATTTTATGTTCGTACCACGAAATGGGAAATTTTATTTTTTATTCTTGCTTTTATCCTTTCTCACATTAATTTTCCAAAAATAATACCTTTTATCAAGAAAAGGAATGAAAAAAGGAGGAATTTTTTATGATGAAGTATCTGCAAAAACTTGGTAAAGCATTGATGCTTCCAGTGGCATGTCTTCCCATCTGCGGTATTCTGATGGGTATTGGATATGCACTCTGTCCGTCTACCATGCAGGGCGGTGAAGTAAATGGTCTTGTAGAGATTATTGGCTTCTTTCTTGTAAAAGCAGGCGGAGCTCTGATTGACAACATGCACTGGCTGTTTGTTATTGGTGTTGCCGTCGGCATGACGGATGACCACGATGGTACTGCCGGACTGGCAGGTCTTGTTTCCTGGCTGATGATTACCAAGCTGTTAAATCCCGGCGTAGTAACCACCATCATGCCGTCTATCGCAGACAATGCCAACTCTATGCTGGCTTTCGGAAAAATTGAAAACGCATTTATCGGTATTATTGCCGGTCTGATTGGTGCTTCCTGCTACAACAGATTTAAGAACACCCGTCTTCCCGATGCGCTTTCCTTCTTCTCCGGCAAGCGTTCTGTCGCAATTATCACTGCTGTTGTTTCCATCGCAGCTGCAGCAATCCTGCTCTTTGCTTGGCCGCTTATTTTCGGCGGACTGGTTGCACTGGGCAAGGGTATCGTAGGCATGGGAGCTGTAGGTGCAGGTATCTACGCATTCTTAAACAGACTTCTGATTCCTACCGGTCTGCACCACGCACTGAACAACGTATTCTGGTTTGATACCATCGGTCTGGGCGATCTGTCTAACTTCTGGGCAGGCAAAACCTCTGCTGATGTTACCTGGGATCTTGGTATGTACATGTCCGGATTCTTCCCCTGTATGATGTTCGGTATCCCTGGCGCTGCACTGGCAATGATTCAGACCGCAAAGGACAATAAGAAAAAAATTGCCGTTGGTCTTGTAGCTTCCGCAGCAGTCTGCTCCTTTATCTGCGGTGTTACCGAGCCCTTCGAGTTTGGCTTTATGTTCCTTGCTCCGATTCTGTACGTTATTTACGCTCTGCTGTACGGTATTTTCACCACCATCACTGTACTCCTGGGCTTCCGGGCAGGCTTTTCCTTCTCCGCTGGTTTAACCGACCTGGTATTCTCTGCTTCCCTTCCGGCAGCACAGAAAACCTGGCTGATTCTTCCTCTGGGCGCAGCAGCATTTGTAGTATTCTACCTGGTATTCCGCTTTGCTATTACTGCATTTGACTTAAAAACCCCGGGTCGTGAGGACGATGATGACGAGTTGGATGCAAAGGCTGTTCTGGACACCAGCGATTTTGACGGTGTAGCAGCTATTATCCTGGAGGGGCTTGGCGGTAAAGAAAACGTTGTTTCTCTGGACAACTGCATTACCCGTCTCCGTCTGGAGGTAAAAGATCATACTCAGGTAAATGAGAAAAAGATTAAATCTGCAGGCATTGCAGGCGTTATCCGTCCCAGCAAGACTGCCGTTCAGGTTATTGTAGGCACCAAGGTACAGTTTGTAGCTGATGCCATGAAGAAAATGCTTTAATACATATCCTTTTTCTATCTTTTTAAAACAGGAGGACTGCAGAAATGGTCCTCCTGTTTTTGTTTTCTCCCATTTATTCCCCTTTTCTTTTGTGAATAATGTCTGATTTTATCCTTTTAATCCCCCTGTTTTTCGTTGACATGTTCAGAAAACCGTGCTAGAATGGCATTAGTTTAAATTTTTAAACCAAGGAGGATTATTATGGCAGACGGCAAGGATCTGGAACAGCAGTTTCATGACTGTATGCCCCTTTTCATTGCTCTTGGCGATGAGATGCGGCTTACCATCATAAAGACACTGGCCCATGCCGTCCGGACGGATCATCCGGAGGGACTGAATGTCAACGAGATTACACGCCAGACAAGCCTGTCCCGGCCTGCAATCTCCCATCACCTGAAAATATTAAAAGACTCCGGGCTTGTGGAGGTTCGCCGCAGAGGCACCTCCAACTACTACAGTCCCAGACTTTTAAGCGCCACCCGCAGGCTGATGCAGATGGGCGCTCTCGTGGAGGATTTTTTCAGGCAGGACTGAAGCATTTCCTCTTTCTGTATAGTTTTCCAGTTTCCGGTGATACTGAAACCAAAGCCAGATATTATCTGCAATCTACGTCTTTGGAGGCAGCATTTTATGAAAACAAAATCAGGTTATCAGAAGCGACAGCGCACAAAATCGACCGACACACTGGAAAATCTGGAACTGAAAGCGGAAATCGACCGGACCAGACACCGGCTGGAATCGGTTCGGAACCAGTTTGAGGAGGTGGTGGATCCCACCTTAATCGACTGTTATATTTATGAACTGAAAGCCGTTCAGCTGCGGTATCAGTTTCTGCTGCGGCGGTTTAAGCTTCTGGAAAACTCTTAAACACCGCAGAATCAATACATCAGGAGGACTTTACTGAAGCTATGGTTACTTGGTATGAAAAAGCTGTATTTTATCACATGTATCCTCTGGGGATGACAGGGGCTCCCCTTGAAAACAGCCCGGATACTCCCGTTGTTCACCGTTTTGAAGAGCTGGACAAATGGGTTCCCCATATGAAGGATTTAGGCTGCACCGCCCTCTATATTGGGCCGCTGTTCGAATCCTCTTCCCACGGCTATGACACCCGGGATTACCGCCTGACCGATCGCCGCCTGGGGGATAATGAAGATTTTATCCATTTTGTCAAACTATGCCATCAGGCCGGCATCCGCGTTGTAGTAGACGGAGTCTTCAATCATACAGGACGTGAATTTTTTGCTTTCCGCGATATTCAGGAAAAACGGGAACACTCCCCCTACTGCGGATGGTACAGGGGTGTAAATTTCGGCTGGGACAGTCCCTTCCACGATGGCTTCAGCTACGAAGCCTGGCAGGGCCACTATGAGCTTCCCTGTTTGAATCTGCAGAATCCGGAGGTAAAACAGTATTTATTTGATGTGATTCGTTATTGGATTGATACCTTTGATATTGACGGAATCCGTCTGGACTGCGCCAATGTAATGGATTTCCAGTTTATGAAGGAGATGCGTGCAGCCACTGCTCCCATGAAAAAAGATTTCTGGCTGATGGGAGAAGTTATTCACGGAGAATACTCTCGATGGGTCAATGATGAAATGCTTCATTCTGTGACCAATTACGAGCTGCACAAAAGCCTCTATTCCGGTCTGAATGATCACAACTTTTTTGAAATTGCCCACAATGTACGACGCCTTCAGAATATCGGCGCCAGACTTTATACCTTTTTAGACAATCACGATGAAAACCGGATCGCCAGCAAATTAAAAGAAAAAGCTCACCTTCCTCTGGCATGGCTGCTGCTTTACACGCTTCCGGGCATTCCCTCTGTTTATTACGGAGATGAGTGGGCCATAGAAGGAGTCCGCACCAGAGACAGCGACAGAGCGCTGCGTCCGGCTATTTCCATGGAAAACGGTCAGAAGCTGGACTGTGAGCTGACAGAGCTGATTCGCCAGCTGGGCCAGATCCACACAGAGCACGAATGCTTTCACGGCGGACAGTATCAGGAGCTGCTTCTGACCAATCGCCAGTATGCATTTTCCAGGAGCAGCGAAAATTCGCTTACAATCACCGCCGCCAACAGTGATGACGGAGAAAGCACTCTTTCCATACCAGTTGGGGTCTCTGCCGGTCAAGCTGTCAATCTGATAGACGGCACGAGCATTCCTTTTGAGAACGGAAGACTCACACTTACATTACCGGGCAACAGCGGCGCTGTCCTGGAAATCAGGGAGGATTAGGATTATGGCTGCCAATACCAAAAAAGGAACCTCTGCCACAGGTATCATTTCAGAGATGGATCGATACCTGTTCGGACAGGGAACACACTATGAGATCTATGAAAAACTGGGCGCTCACCCCATGACACTGGATGGAAAAAGAGGCGTTTATTTTGCTGTCTGGGCCCCCCACGCTGCTTCTGTCAGCCTGGTAGGCGATTTTAACAACTGGGAGCCGGAATCTCATCCCATGACCCTTCTGGAAACCTCCGGAATTTATGAAATCTTTGTACCAGGTTTGAAAGAAGGCAATCTCTACAAATTTGCCATTGTTACCCAGACCGGAAAGCTCCTGTTTAAAGCGGATCCCTACGCCAGAAGCGCCGAATTCCGCCCCGGAACCGCCTCGGCTGTCGCTTCTGACACCCCGTATAAATGGTCTGATTCCGCCTGGCTGCAAAAACGCCGGACCACCAATCCCAGAGAAGCTGCCATGAGTATTTATGAGGTTCATCTGGGCTCCTGGAGAAAAAAAGACAGAGAAGAAAAAAATGGATTTTATACATACCGGGAGGCTGCTGTTGAGCTGGCTGAATATGTGAAGGACATGGGCTATACCCATGTAGAGCTGATGGGTATTGCTGAGCATCCCTTTGACGGCTCCTGGGGCTATCAGGTCACCGGCTATTATGCTCCCACCTCCCGTTACGGCACCCCTGAAGACTTCCAGTATTTTGTCAACTACCTTCATAAAAAAGGCATTGGCGTAATTCTGGACTGGGTTCCGGCTCATTTCCCCCGAGATGCCCACGGACTGGCTGATTTTGACGGACAGGCTTTGTATGAATATGCAGATCCGCGCAAGGGGGAACATCCGGACTGGGGAACCAAGGTATTTGATTATGGAAAGCATGAGGTTTCCAATTTCCTCATTGCCAACGCCCTGTACTGGGTAGACAAATTCCATGTAGACGGACTTCGTGTCGATGCCGTTGCCTCCATGCTGTATCTGGACTATGGCCGCAAAGACGGCGAGTGGATTGCCAACCAATACGGCGGCAATCAGAATCTGGAAGCCATTGAATTTTTCCGCCATCTGAACAGCATCATGGCCTCTCGCGGACAGGGAGCCATGGTAATTGCCGAGGAATCTACCGCATGGCCTCTGGTAACACACGATCCCAAAGACGGCGGCCTTGGCTTTACCTTTAAGTGGAACATGGGATGGATGCATGATTTCCTGGAATATATGAAGCTGGATCCCTATTTCCGCAAATTCAATCACAACAAGATGACCTTTGGACTTACATACTTTAACAGTGAAAACTTTATTCTGGTGCTTTCCCATGATGAGGTGGTTCACTTAAAATGCTCCATGATCAACAAGATGCCCGGATATTTCCCTGATAAATTTGCCAACCTGAAAGCAGGCTATACCTATATGATGGGACATCCCGGAAAAAAACTTCTGTTTATGGGACAGGACTTCGGACAGCTCCACGAGTGGGATGAAAAGGTCAGTCTGGACTGGTATCTGACCGAAGAAGAGCTCCACAGCGATCTCCAGCATTATGTCCGTGATCTGCTTCATATTTACCAGAAATATCCTGCACTCTATGAGTCTGATGATGACTGGGACGGTTTCCAGTGGATCAATGCCAACGATGGGGATCGGAGTATTTTCAGCTTTGTCCGCTACGCAAAAAGCAAGCGGAAAAGCCTGCTCTTTGTCTGCAACTTTACGCCCATGGAGAGACCTGAATACCGGGTCGGTGTTCCCAAACGCGGAAATTATACTCTGCTGTTAGATAATGGTCACGGAGCTTACGCCCCATCAGAATGTCCTGTTTTCCGGGCAGTCAAAAAGGAATGCGACGGACAGCCCTTCTCCATCAGCCTGCCTCTCTCAGCCTACGGAACCGCAATTTTGCGTTTTTCCTGAAGCTTCTAAGCAGACGCCGCCGAACGCAGGCATTGGTATTCGCAAAAGCATGGAATTTAATGAGAAAAAAGAATTGTTAAAAAATTATCAAAAAGTAGATGACATTCTGAAACTTTTGTAGTAGAATAAGGATCGACCTGGTTGAGTAATCAACACCAAAAAAAGGAAGGAGAGTTTCGTATGGCAAGAGAGTTAATATCCAAGAACGCGACCAAAAGTGTCTACCGTGATGGTGATATGGCAATTAAGGTTTTCTGTAAGGGTTTTCCTAAAGCAGAAGTACTGAACGAAGCACTTGTCAGTGCCCGTATCGAAGAAATCGGCGGTATCAATATCCCTGCTACTCTGAAGGTAGAAGTAGATGATGATGGCTGTTGGGCTATTTACAAGGAATTCATCAACGGCAAGACCCTCAAACAGCTGATGGATGAGAATCCGGACAAGCTGGACGAGTATCTGAATCAAATGGTTGACTTACAGTTGACGATTCATTCTAAGACCTGTCCATTACTGAACAAGTTAAAAGACAAAATGGCGCGGCAGATCTCTGAGATTGAGGAATTGAACCCTGTCAACCGCTACGATCTTCTCACCCGGCTGGACAGCACCCCCAAGCATGTAAAGCTGTGTCATGGTGATTTCCAGCCTGAAAACATTATCGTGAAGGAAGACGGCACCATGTACGTTCTGGACTGGGTTCATGCAACCCAGGGTAATGCCAGTGCGGATGTGGCCAGAACCTATCTGCTGTTCTGCCTGGACAACCAGGAGGCGGCAGACAAATACATGGATCTGTTCTGCAAAAAGACAGGTACCGACAAACGATATGTACAGCAGTGGCTTCCTCTGGTAGCTGCCGCTCAGCTTACAAAGAAACGGCCAGAAGAGGCAGAGCTGCTTCACAGCTGGCTGAATGTCTGCGATTATCAATAACCAGGTTGTTACAATTCGAGGTCTTGCCGATTGCGGCAGGGCCTCTTTTGTTGTATACTGATACCAGCAGGGGATTGTTTTCCTGCTGTATAAACATTAGAAAAGGAGGAACTTATGCAGACCATTTTAGTTTGTGACGATGATAAGGAAATTGTAGATGCCATAGATATTTACCTGACCGGAGAAGGCTTTCAGGTGATCAAGGCATATGACGGCTATGATGCCCTGGCTCTTCTGGAAAAAAATCATGTAGATCTGGTTATTATGGATGTTATGATGCCAGGACTGGACGGAATACGAACCACACTGAAGATAAGAGAAACCAGCAGCGTTCCCATTATTATCCTCTCTGCAAAATCCGAAGACACGGATAAGATTCTGGGACTGAATATTGGCGCAGATGATTATATTTCCAAGCCCTTCAATCCCCTGGAGCTGGTAGCCAGAGTCAAATCCCAGCTGCGCCGCTACACTCAGCTGGGCAATCTTAACCAGCAGACCAGCGATCAGGTTTTCAAATGCGGCGGACTGATGATCAATGATGATACCAAGGAGGTCTGGGTAGACGAAGAGCCTATCCGTCTGACTCCTATTGAGTACAACATCCTGCTGCTTCTGGTAAAAAATGCAGGAAAAGTATTTTCCATTGATGAGATTTATGAACAGATCTGGAATGAGGAGGCTATTGGCGCAGATAATACCGTAGCTGTCCACATCCGGCATATCCGCGAAAAAATTGAAATCAACCCGCGGGAACCACGCTACCTGAAGGTTGTCTGGGGCGTTGGCTATAAAATCGAAAAACAATAGGAGAAATTATGAAGCGGAAAACCTATTCTCTGCAGATCCGCAAAACGCTTGCTGTGCTGCTCCATCTGATATTTCTGACTCTGACCGTATCCAGCATCAGTTTTATGTATCTGCATACCCGAATCGGAAGCGGCCTTGGCTGGATCCTGGAACGACAGTATGAGGACACACCTCAGTTTCAGCAGCAGTTTCAGTCAGATCTGGATCTGATATTCAAGTACGTATCTTACCGTGACATTTTTGAGACAGACGGCTCTCTGGATTTATCCAAAGAAATGTTTGCCGTATCTCACGGCGACGGCCCGGAAATCACCTATACCCTGGAGGAAGTACTCCGCTACGCCAAAAGTCAGGGCTTTTACTTAAACGATCAGTTTGAAGTAGTCAATGATCTTTTCATTTATGACAACGTCTCCACCATCCGGGATCAGCGCGTGATCTGGCGGGCCTACGAGCCCAATCCGATTTTGACAGAGCCGGGAGATGCTTACTCCTCCCTGCTGGATCTGTCCAGAGAGGTTCTGGACTGTTTAAGCGACTACTATACGGCCACCTATCGGTTTATGGCTAATCCGTCCAACCTGTACTATTCCATTGCCTATCTGGACGGAGATACCCCAGATGCTCTTTATACCAATGCCTCCGGCATTACGCCCGAAGAGCTGATGGAGCTGGGCCGCTACTGTTCCCTGACCAGCGAGTCCATTATTATTGATACCAACCTGTCAGAAATTCCAAAAAACATTGCTACCTCTATGGAGCAGAATAATACCTCCAATTCGGATCGCTATTATATTACTGTTGCGGTAGATACCGATTATCTGGCTGATGATCTTTATTCTGAGCAGTCTATTGCCTACCGCCATCTTAGAAGCCGATTTGCAGAATCTCTTCTGGGACTGGCCCTTGGCATCATCGGATGCCTTGCAACCCTCTACTATCTGGTTATTAACTCAGGTTACCGGACTGCAGACAAAGCGATTCCCTATCTCCACGGCTTTGATGGAATCTCTACAGAGGCGTGCCTGATTATGACTGGGGTTTCCACTTTATTCGCCCTGTTTCTCGGCGAAAAAATCGGATACCGGCTGATTCATCTTGTTACAGCAGAGGCAAGCTGGAGTTTTCTGGAACGGATGCTGCGGGCAGTTCTTATTTATGGCTGCTGTATGATCAGCGCTTTCAGCCTGCTGCGGCGCTACAAATGCAGAACTCTCTGGAGCGGCAGTACGGCCTGCCAGTTAAAGAAAAACCTGGAACTTTATTTCACAGACAGAAGCTTTTCCTGGCGTCTGTTATGTGTTTATTCTGGCTTTATTGGAGCTCACTTACTCCTTCTGGGATTGATGGCCGCAACCTTTCACTTCCGTATTTATGCGGCTGCAAAAGCCGCTCTCCTGCTTCTTCTTGCAGGACTTTTTATTCTGGATTACCTGGTCTTTCACAAGCTGTTCTGCATTTCCGGACAGCATGACCGGATTGCCGATGCCATTGCAAAAATTGCAGGCGGAGATACGTCTTATCAGATGGATCTGCAGGGACTTTCCGGTAAGGAACTCCAGATGGGAAAGATGATTAACAGCATCGGAACCGGTCTGGAACAGGCGCTTCAGGAACAGGTAAAAAGCGAACGGCTGAAGGCGGATCTGATTACCAATGTATCGCATGATATCAAAACGCCTCTCACCTCAATTATAAACTATGTAGATTTGCTGAAACGGGAAAAGCTGCCTGGTGAAAAGGTTCAGGAATATCTTAATGTCCTGGATCAAAAATCCCAGCGGCTGAAAAACCTGACAGAGGATCTGGTAGAGGCCTCTAAGGCCAGCTCCGGCAATGTCAAGCTGGAAATGGCAACCCTGGATCTGGTGGAAATGATCTGGCAGACCAACGGAGAATTTGAAGAAAAATTTGCCCAGCGCCAGCTGGAGCTGATTGCCGCCCTCCCGGCTCAGAGCATTCTGATTCACGCTGACGGGCGCCATCTGTGGCGCGTTCTGGAAAATGTATATAACAATGCATTTAAGTATGCTATGGAACACAGCCGTGTATACACAGAAGTGATTCAGAAAGAAAATCATGTGTTTTTCACTATAAAAAATGTTTCCGAATCTCCCTTAAACGTACAGGGCTCCGAACTGACAGAACGTTTTGTCCGGGGTGATGTATCCCGAACCACCGAGGGAAGCGGACTTGGTCTCTCTATCGCTCAAAGTCTGACAAGACTTCAAGGCGGAACCTTTGAAATTCTTATTGACGGAGATCTGTTTAAAGTTCAAATCGGCTTTGAGGTAGTGGAAAAACAATCCTAAAAAAAAGAATCGTCCCAGCTCCGGTTCAGCACCGGAAAATGGGACGATTCTTTTTTCTTTATCCAAAAATACGCCAGCCGCAAATAAAATTATTGGCCCACCAGGAACTTAAAGAACGATGTACCACCTTGCCGTTACCGGAAGATGCGTCAATCACCGTTCCGCCATTGGCAACAATACCTACATGGCCGCTTACTACAATAATATCTCCTGCCCGCAGATTGGAAAAACTGGTAATCTTCTGATACTTTCCAACACTGCGCCAGCCGGAGGAGGTCAGATAACTCTGACGGACTCCAACCTGATTCAGACACCAGTATACAAAACCGGAACAGTCAAATGCATTTGGCCCCTTAGCGCCCCATACATAAGGACAGCCCAGCTTGGAGCTGGCTACAGAAATCAAAGCGCTGGCACTTCCGCTGGCTGTTCCTGTACTGGGAACTCCACCGCCTCCGGAGGAGCCTCCGCCGGAATTGCCACTCTGGCTGGAACCGCCTGTGCTGGGTCTTCTGTTTCCTCCGCTGGAGGTGCTTCCTCCCCTGGAGCCAGACGGCGCTTTCTTGGCATCGCTGCTGGTCAGCTTTGCCATCGTCATGGCGCCTACGGTTCCGTCTGCGCTGAGGCCGTTGGTCCGCTGGAAGGATTTTACTGCATCCTCCGTAATCTCACCATAATAGCCAGTTGCATTTCCTGAATTTAAGTATCCAAGTCCGCTCAGAAGGCTCTGGACTCTCTGAACACTCTCGCCGCTGTCACCAAGGCTTATGCCGTTTGGTACTGCGGAATCACTGTTTAAGGCAATACGGGTATCTGGTCCCAGGAAGCCGTCTACAACCTGGTCATTTCTTGACTGGAACTGCTTCACTGCCATAATTGTATCATTTCCATAGGTTCCGTCCGGCTCTGTTGTCATATACCCCAAAAGCTTCAGACGTTTCTGCGCTTCCAGCACCACATCACTTTTCTCACCGTAGGAAAGCAGGTTGGGCTTTACCTCATCGCTGTACAGCAGGTTCATAGTTTTCCGGCCTACCTTGCCGTCCTGCTCCAGCCCATTGACACTCTGCATCTTTTTCACAGCAGCCTCTGTGGCTTCTCCAAAATTTCCCGTCACCTGGTTTCCATAAGCCAGATATCCCATCTGATACAGACGATCCTGAATCCGCTTAATATCATCGCCCACATCTCCCATCTGAGCTGCGTAATATTTGGCATCCGGCGACAGAATGGCCTCCAGCGTCTCAGGACCGATAATCCCGTCCTGAGCCAGCTTATTCTGCCGCTGATAAATCTTCACGGCACTCTGGGTTACCTCACCATAAAAATCCGTTGGTTCATCGTTGTCCATAAATCCCAGATCCATCAATCTCTGCTGCAGCTTTGCCACAATCGGATGGTGCTCGCCAATCCGCAGATAATCAGGAATCGGATCCGTATACTCTGCATCCACTCCTGCTACAGAGGGCAGCAGCGGTCCATCCGGCGTCAGCGTCATAACTGTTTCATCTGCAGCTGTCTGAGGCAGAGTCTCTTCCATCAGAACCACCGGAGGAGCCAAGGACGTTGACTCATTTAACGCAGCTTCCTTGCTGCCGCAGGCTGACAGCGCTCCGGCACTCAAAAGGACTGCGCCGGCAAGAAAGAACCGACGCAGGCTGTCTCTGTGTTTTCTCCTTTTTTTCATATTCATATGTAATGTCATAAAGGCCTGATTCCTCACTTCCTTTGTCGAATAAACAACATTTTAGCACATTTCACATTTCGTTTCAACGTGTGAAGGAAAATTGAAAGAACTTTCCATCTTCGTTCAGATATGGGAAACTTCAGGCAGGAAAATACATTGAAAGCTTGTATGAAAAAAGCCCCTTCAGCGCCAGCTGCTGAAAGGGCTTCGGAAATCTCTGTTTCCTTTTTATGCGAAAAATGAAATAATCAATGCTACGATGAAGCCGGTTCCTCCTACCAGTGTCTCCATAATGGTCCAGGTTTTCAGAGTTGTCTTCTCATCCATGCCAATCAGAGACTTCACCAGCCAGGAAGTCCAGAATAATCAGTACCAGAGGAATCATAATAATGCCTACAATCGTTCCAAAGGACAGCAGCTTAGACTCATCAAAATCTGCCTGATTTGCTACATGCTCCGGAATCGCAATGTTATATTTTTCCCACAGAAAGCGCCAAACACAGGGCCTGCCACAATCATGGCAGCCGTACCGCGCAGAATACCGGCATAGCAATGACCAGACCAGTAACTCCAAGAGCCCAGACCGCTTTTTCATCTCCAAATTTCTTTACCATAGTTACAGCGATACTCTGGGCACCGCCCGAGGTTTCCAGTATCGCTCCAAACATGGAACCAAGACCAACCAGCCTTGTCGGATTTAATGCTGTTTCCATTTGTGTACCCCTTTCCTTATTCGTTTTCCCGTTTTCCCCTTCCGCCGGACAACTGCCTTTTATCAGAATCCGGCGGACCGTTTTCAAAAGCCTTATTATTTATTGTAATAGTTCCGCCATGGTTCTTCTTGCCGCCTACAGCGGACAAGAAGCTCCGGGCGGCTGAAGGATTTATTCCATATATCCGCCCTTCATGGGAGATACTGCGTGCTGAGAATAAATCTTCATCACGCCCCTGGTATACTTAGCTGGCTTTGGCTGCCATTTCGCCTTTCTCTCCGCCAGAACCTTTTCCATCTCAGCCTCTGACAGCTTCTCGCCCTTCACGCCTACAATTTCCAGCTTTCTGTTTACCACATCAATATGAATCAGATCTCCATCCTCAACCAGAGCAATGGGGCCGCCTGCTGCCGCCTCCGGGCTGACATGGCCGATAACCGGTCCCCGGGATGCGCCTGAGAAACGGCCGTCTGTAATCAGCGCTACGCTGGAAGCCAGCTCCGGATCTGAGCAGATTGCCTCACCAGTATAGAACATTTCCGGCATACCGCTTCCCTTGGGGCCTTCATAACGGATAAAGATAGCGTCGCCCGGTTTCACCCGTCCCTTCAGGACTGCGTCAATACACTCCTCCTCACTGTCAAAGGGTTTTGCATTCAGAGTTGCCTCAAACATATTCTTCGGACATGCCGTATGCTTGATTACGCATCCCTCTGGAGCCAGATTTCCCTTCAGAATAGCAATGCTTCCGTCCGTTCCCTTCGCATCGTCAAAATCATGGATAATCTCTGTCCGTTTAATCTCGCGCCCCAGCAGCTTCGCCTTTTCTTTCAGGATGGCATCACAGTGCTCATAAAAGCCATTATGCTTTAACTCCTCCAGATTCTCTCCCAGGGTCTTTCCGGTTACTGTCATAACATCCAGATGAAGCATTCCCTTAATCTCCTCCATTACTCTGGGGACGCCTCCTGCATAGTAGAAATACTGAGCAGGCCAGTCACCGGAGGGACGGATATTCAGCAGATAGTGAGCGCCTCTGTGCATCCGATCAAAGGTATCTGCATCAATCTCAAATCCAAACTCATGGGCAATGGCCGGAATATGCATGGTAGCATTGGTTGAGCCGGAAATCGCTGCATGAACCATAATGGCATTTTCAAAGCTCTTCATTGTCACAATGTCCTTCGCCTTGATTCCCTGCTCCACCAGCTTCATCAGCTGCACGCCGGCATCATAAGCTGCCTGCTTCAGTTCCGGAGCTGTTGCCGGCATCAGAGCAGTTCCCGGAAGCATCAGGCCCAGCGCTTCTGCCATAATCTGCATCGTAGAAGCAGTTCCCATAAAGGAACATGCTCCGCAGCTGGGACATGCATGCTGTTTGTAATAATCCAGCTGCTCCTTGGGAATCTCTCCTCTCTTTTCCTGCGCGTCAAACTTTCCAATTTGCTCCAGAGTCAACAGCTCATTAATGGCGCATGAGGGATCCTGTTCCACATATTTAGCCGGAATGGTATGCGCCTCCATAACTCCGCCGGTTACTACAATCGCGCTCATATCCTTTAATTTTCCGATTCCCATCAGCATGGCCGGCATGGATTTATCGCAGCTTGCAATAAACAGACCGCCGTCATAACCGGTTGCATTTCCATGAATTTCCACCATATTCGCCATCATATCCCGATGAGCCAGGGAATAATTGATTCCGTCATGGCCCTGGGCGATTCCATCGCAGATATCGGTTACATAATTGCGTGCTCCTTTTCCTCCGTTATCGGCAATTGCCCGCATTCCCTCTTCCACAAACTGATCCAGGTGGGCGCTTCCCGGATGACTGTCTCCAAATGTGCTTTCCACAAGAATCTGCGGCTTGGACAAATCCTCTACCGTCCATCCCATACCGATTTTCAGCGGGTCATTTTCCGGTGCAAGTACTCTGATTTTCTGGCTGTGCAGTTCCATTCGTAAACCTCCTCGATTAAGTAAAAACTTCTTCAAAATCATCTGATGTCTTATGCCTAGATCTTACCATTTCTTTGTTTTTATTGCAAGTCATCAGACATTATTTCTACTATTTTTACAGGTTTTCCCCATCTTTATTGTGTATATTTTACAAATAATGTGCGTTTTCTCGTCTTTCATCCTATTTTAGTCATCTGATGTCTTGTTTTTGGCATAAATACATCAGACGTCTTATCTTTGACTTGATTTTCCCAGGGAAATGCGTATACTGAATCTATAGACATCTTACTACATCACAGAGAAACGGAGACACCTTTTATGAGCGAACTGTCCAATATCAAAAGCACACTCCTGGCAGAGCAGGTACAGGAACAGCTGTACCAATATATTCTTGATAATCATTATGAAATCGGGACGAAAATCCCCAACGAATTTGAACTGGCAAGATATTTTGGAGTAGGAAGAAGCACCATCCGGGAAGCTGTAAAGCTTCTTATATCTAAAGGCGTGCTGGAGGTGCGGCGAGGCTCCGGAACCTACGTCATCAGCACAACCCCTGCTGATCTGGATCCTCTGGGCCTTCAAAAAATCGAAGACAAAATGGCTCTGGCCCTGGATCTGGTAAATGTACGCATTATGCTGGAACCAGGCATTGCAGAAATGGCTGCCTTAAACGCCACTCCAGAGGATATCAAAAAGCTTCGCGACCTCTGCGATCAGGTAGAAATCCGCATAAAAAATGGTTCCAGCTACATCAAGGAAGATATCGCCTTCCACACCTGTGTGGCAGAATGTGCCAAAAACAAAGTGGTGGAACAGCTGATCCCTATTATTGATACGGCTGTACTGATGTTTGTCAACGTCACTCACACTCGATTAAAAGAAGAAACTATTATGACCCACCGGGCTGTTGTTGACGCCATTGCAGATCATGATTCCATCGGAGCCCGGTCTGCCATGATGATGCACATGACCTTTAACCGAAACATGATCCGAAAGCTAATGAAGGAGAAAGCCCAGCCGCCTCTTTCCTAAAAAAGAAAGAAGCTCGCGAGCCTCTCCGCCTGCGGCGGGTCGCTTCTGCAACAAAATTCTCTTCCAACCCATGGCGATTCCCGCAGAGCGTTTTTATTTTATAGGACGTAATTTCCTATGGAATAAAAAAAGTACCAGCCCCGCAGCTTCTTGTCTGCAAAACCAGTACCTTATCATGCGCCCTCGGGGGCTCGAACCCCGGACAAATAGATTAAGAGTCTACTGCTCTACCAACTGAGCTAAGGGCGCATGTCTATAATTGTTTGATGTCCTCATCAACAAGACGAATATTATTTTACATCTAATTTTTTTAAATGTCAACACTTATTTTCATGTTTTTTTAATTATTTTTATATTTTCTTCTTTTTTGTATATTTTCCCGGACGCTCTGCCTCTTTCAGGCTGGCTGCAGCAGGGAATTCCGGCGAAAACGCCTTCCCCTGCCGCAGTCCAGAATCCATGCTGCATTCCAAAAGGCTGCAGCCCTCCATTTTCGGAATAACAGGCTTACGCCTCCTTCACCAGCTTTGCTACTGTATCCTTCGGCTGTACGCCAATCAGCTTGCCTGCCGGAAGTCCATTTTTAAATACCATCAGCGTGGGAATTGTCATAACGCCATACTTCATGGCAATCTCTTCATTGTCATCTACATTCAGCTTTCCAACATAGGCAATGCCATCTAATTCGCCAGCCAGCTGCTCCACAACCGGAGCCATCATTTTACAGGGGCCACACCAGTCTGCATAAAAATCTACCAGCACCGGTTTATCTGCCTGCAGCACCTCTTTGTCAAAATTCGCAGTTGTAAATGTCTTTTCCATATTTTCTACTCCTTTCAGCCCCTTACCTGCACCGTCCCCGATTCAGAATCTTTTCCACCTCTCGGAAGCACCGGCACCAGTTTAAAATCTTCCGGTTTAAGGCTTCCTTATCACAGGTAGCGCTTTGCAGGCTGCGGGTTATCTTTGTTTTGAAGTCCATCTGCGGCTCCGGGAAATCCTTTTACTATCATTATATGCAGTTTAACGGCTGGCTATCAGCTTGCAGATAGGATTTCCCATGGCAGAAAACTTCATTTCATATTCTGTCATCACATTTCCCTCTGCCATAGGGCTGTGATGAAGATCCTCTGTAAATGCATCAATTCTCCAGCCTGCTTCCGGAATTGCCTCCAGGGAATAAGCGAACAGTCCCTGATTATCCGTTTTAAACTCTACAGTTCCATCTCCACAGAGAACCTGATCATACACCTTCATAAAATCCGGCGATGTCAGACGGCGTTTTGCATGGCGATCCTTTGGCCATGGATCAGAAAAGTTCAGATAGATCTTTTCTATCTCCCCTGGTTCAAAAATTTCTGCCAGCTCCTTTGCATCCACACACATAAAGAAAATATTTGGAAGCTCCAGCTCTGCCCGTTTCTGCAGCGCCCGCAGCAATACGCTGGAATACCGCTCAATCCCGATAAAATTCACCTGGGGATTTCTGGCAGCCATTTCCATAATAAAACGGCCTTTTCCCATGCCTACTTCAATACGGATGGGATTATGGTTGCCAAATAATTCATGAAACCGGCCGCGGTACTCTGCCGGCTGCTGAATCACATAGGGACTGGAAGCAATGGCTTCTTCTGCCCCGGGAATGTGACGTAATCTCATATCTGTGTTTCCTCCAAACCTGCTTTCATGCTGTGGTTTTATTCTACCAGACGAAAATATTCTTTGCAAGCAGAAAGAAAACTGAAGAACTTTCTCCCTATCACAAGTTAAAAATCCTTAAAATGTTACAATATCTTTAAAATTCAATAGTTTTTCATTTTTTGAGTGCGCAATTCCAACTAATGTAGTATAATATTCACAAAAGCACGACCGCTTATATAAAGAATCAAAAAAATGTGTTCCCACAGCACATTCCCATACAAAGGAGGTTCCCATGGCAAACAATACCAATACTAGCTGGGAGAGAATCCAGCAGGGTGTCAGTGATACAGAGCGGCTGATTGGTCAGAAGGAATACAACGCTTCTATGATCAAAGCTCGCCAGACTCTGGAATTTATGGTTAAGCTGCTTAGTGAACGGGCCGGACTGGATGATGGCTGCGATCTGAAAACCCAAATTGATCTGCTCTACCAAAACCGCTGGATCAGCAAGTCTGCCTGCGAGCACTACCATAAAATACGGATTATCGGCAATGCCGCCGTTCACGACGGCGATTCCAATGCATACAGTGCCAACCAGGCATATCATATGCTTTCTCAGGAAGTTTATGCTTTTACAGACAGTAAAAATGCCGGACGTACAACGGGACGTTCTTTCCAGCCATCGAAAGCTGCCCCTGCCTCTGGCCGTTACAGCTCCGGCTCTTCTCAGAACAACCCGGCTGCTCGTTACGGCTCCGGCCAGAGTTCTTCAACTGGACGCTATGGCTCTAGGCCCTCTCAGAGCCCTTCGGCTGGGCGCTACGGCTCCGCTTCCGCCCAGGGCGGCGCACAGATTTTATCCGGCGCCAGCTCCACTCAGGCGGGACGCTCTGCTTCCTCCCGAAGCACTCAGCCAGCCCGTTCTTCCCAGAATGCTCGCTCTTCGCAAAACAACAGGCGAAGCTCTTCTCCAAGCAGGCGGCGCACCCCACAGAAACGTCAGACCATTACTCTATACGATTTATTAAAGCTTCTGGTCCCTGTTCTCTGTATCATTCTCCTGTTTTTTGTTATCCGTCTGTTTAAACCAGGTGAAGATACAAAGGATACCACCGCAGCAACCACTCCTCCCGTAGAGTATATGACAGAGTCCACCTCTGCAGATGCAGTTCCTGACACTACTGCAGCAGACAACGCTGCTCCTGTATACAAAACCACCGACACTCTGAACGTCCGCTCCCAGCCCAATACCGACGGAGAGCGAATCGGCCAGCTGGCTGCCGGAACCACAGTCGAGTATATCAGGGCGCATGATGCCGAATGGGCAGTAATTCTTTACAACGGACAGGAAGCCTATGTTGCCAGCCAGTATCTGTCAGCAGAATAGGATTTGCTCCCCCCGCAGCTTAATAAGCTGCACAATTTCCTTCTGGGCCGCGGCCGTCATATTCCGGCGCCGCGGCCCCTTTATCTTTCTTCCAATTCTCCGCGGTCTTTCACCGTATTTTCTTTCCTTATACATAATGAATGAAAATGCCTTGTTAAAATTTTGTTTTTCTTTCGTTTTCACTATGGTAATTCAAAGAAAAACGAGTATGATGATACGTGTACTACATAATACCCTGTATAGGGACAGATCTATAGCGCTTCTTTTAGATAGAGAATGTCTCTCTGCAGGAAAACAATAATAAGACAAGGAGGATTGCGATGGACACTGTCATTAAGCAAATATCGGAAATTGAGTCCGCAGCCGCCGCTGTCATGGATGCGGCCAATGGGCGAAAAAAAACCTTTGCCGAAGAAATGGCGGAAAAAACTGCTGCCTTTGACCGGGAACTAGATTCGGAAACCGAAGCCAAGCTGCAAAAAATTCGGGCAGAAATGGAAGTTGAAATGGATTCCAAGTTGTCAAAACAAAAATCCGATGCAAAGAAGGTATTGGCATGGATGGAAAAAAATTATGAAAACCATCACACAGAATATGTCATACAGCTGTTTCAGTCCATGATAAAGGAGTAGCTATGAGTCTGCTGACCTACAGTGGAATTACCACAAAAGTACGAGCCATGGAAAGCCGCCTTTTCACAGAAGAACAGTTTCGTGAAATGGCTGCCCTGGAGGACGTTCACAGCGCCGCCGATTATTTGAAGCAGCAGCCCGCCTATGCCGGTATATTTTCCGGTCTTGACGACTCCATGCTGCACAGGGGCAATATCGAGCGGCTTCTGACCCTTTCCCTCTACCGGGATTTTGCCAGCCTTTACCGGTTCGGCAGCCTGAAACAGCGGCGTTTTCTGGATCTCTACTTCATGCATTACGAAATTGATATTATGAAACGGGCTCTGCGGCATGTGTACAGTAAACAGCCTGCAGAAATGGATTTATCCGAATTCCGGGAATTCTTTGAAAAGCATTCCTCGATTGATCTGGTTGCCCTTTCCCAGTCAGAAAGTCTGGAAGAATTTTTAAGCAGTCTGAAAGGTTCTATTTATTATGACCTGCTTGCCGGACTGGCGGAAAACGGAAAATGCAGCAGCTTTGACTATGAGCTTCAGCTTGATTTGTTCTACTTTAAATCTCTCTGGAAAATCAAAAATAAGATTTTATCGAAAAAAGAATTGAAAATTCTGGACGAGTGCTTTGGCTCTAAAATTGATCTGCTGAACATTCAGTGGATGTATCGATCCACTCAGTATTATCACCTTCCGGCAGCAGATATTTATTCTCTGCTGATTCCCATTCGTTACCGGCTGAAGCCGGAACAGATCAACCGGATGGCGGAGGCATCCACAAGAGAAGAATTTCTGGCAGCAGCCAGTCAGACCGTTTACGGAAATCTGGCCAATACCTTTCTTCAGAAAAATCCAGATGCCGATGGGCTCTACCGCCAAATCATGGCGCGGATTTACAGTACGGCAGGAAGAAAAAATCCCTATTCTATTGCCATTCTCAATTCCTATCTTTTCTTTAAGGAACGGGAAATGCACAGAATCATTACCATTCTGGAGGGAATCCGCTATGGGCTGAGCGCCAGCGAAATAGAAGGGCTTGCAGCAAAACAATAAGGAGGTTTTACCTGTGATTGAAAAAATGAAGTTTTTAAGCATCGCCGGTCCCAAGGACGATATTGACAGGGTTGTTGAGCAATATCTTTCCAAATATGAAATTCATCTGGAAAATGCCCTGTCTGAGTTAAAGACCGTCGCCAGCTTAAGACCCTACACGGAAACCAATCCGTACAAGGCTGAACTTCAGACGGCAGCCGGGCTTATGGAAAGCTATCACAGCCATCTGACTCAGACCTCTTCCAAAAAGCTTTCTCTAAAGGAAGCCGTGGAAACGGTTCACAGCCTGGACGGAAAATTGCAGACGCTGACAAAACAGAAGGAGGAGCTGGAAAAAGAAGCTGATGTTATCCGCAACTCCATCAACAATGTCATCCCGTTTGCCAATTTAAACTACAATTTAAAAGATATTCTTCACTTTAAGTATGTAAAATTCCGCTTCGGCAGAATGCCCCGGGATTATTACAACAAATTTATGACCTATATTTACAACACTATAGACACGGTGATTCATCCCTGTATGGAAGATGCCGATTACATCTGGGCCGTTTATTTTGTTCCCCAGGTCCTCTGCGACAAAATCGACGCCATCTATGCTTCCATGCACTTTGAGCGCTTCTTCCTGGCAGACGAATATGAAGGCACTCCTGAGGTTGCCACCCACACCCTGGAAAGCCGCCTGTCCGACATCTGCGAAAGCATCCGCTCTGTGGAGCAGCAGATTGTCTCTGCCATTGATGAGCAGAAGGAGCAGCTGGCAGCTGCCTACGAAAAGCTCAGTACCTATTCCACCAACTTTGATGTAAGAAAGATGGCAGCCTGCACCAAGCAGGATAATCACACCTTCTACATTCTCTGCGGATGGATGAGCCAGTCCGACGCAAACGCCTTTCAGCAGGAGGTGGAGCAGGATGAGGATACCTTCTGCTTCGTAGAGGATCAGCATGAAAATATTGTCAGCAAGCCACCGACTAAGCTGAAAAATCCAAAGCTCTTCAAGCCTTTCGAAATGTTTATTCGAATGTATGGTCTTCCCTCCTATGACGAAATCGATCCAACGATCATTCTGGGACTGACCTATTCCTTCCTTTTCGGATTCATGTTTGGAGATGTCGGACAGGGGCTCTGCCTGATGATTGGCGGTTTTCTGTTATATCGGGCAAAGAAAATGAATCTGGCAGCGATTATTTCCTGCTGTGGTTTCTTTTCCACAATTTTTGGCTTCATGTTCGGCAGTTTATTTGGATTTGAAACCATTCTGGAACCATTGTGGCTCCATCCCAAGACAGCTATGACGAAGCTGCCCTTTATCGGCAATCTGAATACTGTATTTGTGGTTGCCGTAGCTATGGGTATGGGCATTGTGCTGATGACCATGATCATCAATGTTATTAACCGCCTCCGGTGCCACGACACAGAAAACGCCTGGTTTGATACCAACGGCGTTGCCGGAATCGTCTTTTACGGGGCCCTGGCCGCTACTGTGACCCTTTATATGACCGGTCACGCCCTGCCTGCCACTGCTGTTCTGGTGGTAATGTTTGTACTGCCTCTGGCTGTCATTTTCTTCAAGGAGCCTCTGGCCGCTCTGATAGAAAAGAAGGCGCAGGTTATGCCGAAAGAAAAGGGAATGTTTTTTGTTCAGGGATTTTTTGAACTGTTTGAGGTATGCTTAAGCTACTTCTCCAACACCCTGTCCTTTGTCCGTGTAGGCGCTTTCGCTGTCAGCCACGCCGCCATGATGGAGGTTGTTTTAATGCTGTCAGGCGCTGAAGCAGGCAATCCCAACTGGCTGATTGTCATTCTGGGCAACCTGTTTGTCTGCGGCATGGAGGGCCTGATTGTAGGAATTCAGGTTCTTCGTCTGGAATATTACGAGCTGTTCAGCCGTTTCTACAAGGGAACCGGACGGGAGTTCCGCCCCTACGGCAAAAAAGAACAGGCACAGTAACTGCACTTATTTATTTTACACATAGTAAAGGAGATTAAAATCATGACCTTATTAGCAAAAATTACATTAGCAGCCGCATTACTTTTAAGCATTGCCATTCCCTTTGGCGCCTTTGCCGCAGGGGAAAAAACAAAGGGACGCTATAAAACCGCTCTTGGCATCAACGCACTTCTGTTTGCAGGCACTCTGGTTACAGCCGGTACCCTGATGTTTACCGGAAATGCATTTGCAGCAGAAACTGCTTCCACTGCCTCTAATGCAGCCGGCTGGGGTTATCTGGCAGCCGCTCTTTCTACTGGAATGTCCTGTATCGGCGGCGGTATTGCCGTATCTGCAGCAGCTTCCGCAGCTCTGGGCGCTATCAGCGAGGACGGTTCCATTCTTGGTAAATCCCTCATCTTCGTAGGTCTTGCCGAAGGTGTTTGTCTGTACGGACTGATCATTTCCTTTATGATCCTTGGTAAACTGTAATTTATGAAAATGTATCTCATCAGCGACAACATCGACACCTGGACCGGCATGAGGCTGGCCGGGGTGGATGGCGCTGTTGTCCATGAAAAAGAAGAACTGAAGCAGGAGCTGGATAAGGTTCTGGCCGACAGGGACATCGGAATTGTTCTTCTGACGGAAAAATTCGGACGGGATTTCCCGGATCTGGTAAATGAAGTCCGGTTAAATCACCGTCAGCCGTTATTTGTAGAAATTCCCGATCGCCATGGCACCGGCCGCAAGCCGGATTTTATCACCTCCTATGTAAACGAAGCCATTGGGCTGAAGCTCTGATTATTGACAGAAAGCAGGTGACTGTTTTGACAACTGAGGAAAAATTACAGCATTTTCTGGATACCTGTATGGAGGATGCCAGAACCAGAAGTAACCGGATGCTGGATGAATATATGACCGCGCTGGAGCAGACCTTTGAGGAACACAAGGCCGATGCCCGCCGCCATGCAGAAATGCTTCTGCGGCAGGAAACAGAAAAAAGCCAGCGGGAAATCAACAAAAAACTTTCCTTCGAACAGATAGGAATTAAGCGTACTCTGGGTATGAAGCAGGAAGAGCTGAAGGATAAGCTCTTTGTAGAATTAAAAGATAAGCTGGCCTCTTTTATGGAAACACCGGAATATCAAAAGCTTCTGGAACGGCAGATTCAGGCAGCTGTAGAGTTTGCAGACGGCGCTCCCATTATGATTTATCTGGATCCGGCTGACAGCGACAAGCTGAACCGTCTGGCCCTTCACCACGGAGCAGCTGATATCCAGATCAGTGAATATTCCTTTTCCGGCGGCTGCCGGGCAGTAATTCCCAGCCGTCATATTCTGATTGACAATTCATTCCGGACCAAGCTGGAAGAGGCCCGGGAAAACTTTCATTTTGATTTAAGTCTTGCGGAGGGAGGTACGGTTCATGACTAAGACCGGTGTTATCTACGGAATCAACGGCCCCATTGTCTATTTGAAGGGCGATCCCGGATTTACCATGAATGAAATGGTCTATGTCGGCAAAGAAAACCTGGTAGGTGAGGTAATCGGCCTGACCTCCAAGGGTACTACCATTCAGGTTTATGAGGAGACTACAGGAATCAAGCCGGGAGAGATCGTGACCGGAACCGGTGCGCCGGTATCTGTTACCCTGGCCCCTGGTATCCTGACCAACATTTTTGACGGCATCGAGCGTCCTTTAAGTGAAATTGCAAAAACAGGCGGCGCTTACATTAACCGCGGCGTCAGCGTAGATTCCCTGGATACAGAGAAAAAATGGCAGGCTCACATGACAGTCAAAAAAGGCGACCTTGTATACGGCGGCACCATCATTGCCGAGGTACCGGAAACTCCCGCCATTGTACACAAGGTAATGGTTCCTCCGGACAAGGAGGGCTATGTACTGGATGTAGTTTCTGACGGGGAATATACAATCAACGAGCCTCTGGTTACCATTCAGGAACCGGACGGTACAGAGACAAAGCTTACTATGACTCAAAAATGGCCCATCCGTGTGGCCCGTCCCACCAGCCGGCGTTTTCCGGCTTCCCAGCCGTTGATTACCGGACAGAGAATCCTGGATACCCTGTTCCCCCTGGCAAAGGGCGGTACCGCTGCTATTCCCGGCGGCTTCGGTACAGGAAAAACCATGACCCAGCACCAGATTGCCAAGTGGTCTGATGCAAATATCATTATCTACATCGGCTGCGGCGAGCGAGGCAATGAGATGACTCAGGTTCTGGAAGAATTCTCAGAGCTGATCGACCCGAAAACAGGACGGCCCCTGATGGATCGAACCACCCTGATTGCCAATACCTCCAATATGCCGGTAGCTGCCCGTGAAGCCAGTCTGTATGCTGGTCTGACCCTGGCTGAGTATTACCGGGACATGGGTTACCATGTTGCCATTATGGCTGACTCCACCTCCCGATGGGCAGAGGCCCTCCGTGAGCTTTCCGGACGTCTGGAGGAAATGCCTGCCGAGGAAGGCTTCCCGGCTTACCTGGCCTCCAAGCTCTCCGCTTTCTATGAGAGAGCCGGAATGATGCAGAACTTAAACGGAACCGAGGGCAGCGTTACTATCATCGGCGCCGTATCTCCCCAGGGCGGAGACTTCTCCGAGCCTGTAACCCAGAACACCAAGCGTTTTGTCCGCTGCTTCTGGGGTCTGGACAAGAGCCTGGCTTATGCCAGACATTTCCCGGCTATTTCCTGGCTTACCAGTTATTCAGAGTATTTAAACGATCTGGGGCCCTGGTACACTGAGCATGTGGATAAAAAGTTTGTGGATTACCGCAACCGGATTGTCTATCTTCTTTCTCAGGAAAGCAGCCTGATGGAAATTGTAAAGCTGATCGGCGGAGACGTACTTCCAGATGACCAGAAACTGATTCTGGAAATTGCAAAAGTGATCCGTGTCGGCTTCCTTCAGCAGAATGCCTTTCACAAAGATGATACCTGCGTCCCTATGGAAAAGCAGTTTAAAATGATGGAAGTGATTCTGTACCTGTACAAGAAATCACGTTCTCTGATTTCCATGGGAATGCCCATGTCTGTATTAAAGGAAAATCCGATTTTCGATAAAGTCATTGCCATCAAATATGATGTTCCCAATGACAATCTGGCTATGCTGGATGATTATAAAAAACAGATTGACGCCTTCTACGATGATGTCGTAGAGAGGAATGCGTAAGGAGGGGTTAGAAATGGCAATTGAATATTTAGGTTTAAGTGCAATTAACGGCCCCATGGTAGTGCTGGAAGGCGTTTCCGGCGCTGCCTACGATGAAATTGTGGAAATGGTCGTAGACGGAAACAAAAAGAAGCTGGGCCGGGTCATTGAGGTTTATGAGGACAAGGCCATCATTCAGGTATTTGAAGGCACAGAGGGACTGGGACTGCGCAATGTTCACACCCGCCTGACCGGACATCCTATGGTTCTGGGCGTTTCCGAGGATATGCTGGGCCGCACCATGAACGGAATCGGCGTTCCCATTGACGGACTGGGTGAAATTGTTCCGGAGAAAATGCTGGATGTAAATGGCCAGCCCTTAAACCCGGTTACGCGGGAATATCCCAGAAACTATATCCGGACCGGTATCTCTGCGATTGACGGACTGATGACTCTGATCCGGGGACAGAAGCTTCCGATTTTCTCCGGAAACGGTCTGCCCCATGATCAGCTGGCTGCCCAGATCGTACAGCAGGCTTCTCTGGGCGATGACTCTGACGAGGAATTTGCCATTGTCTTTGCCGCCATGGGTGTTAAGCATGATGTGGCGGATTTCTTCCGCCGGACCTTTGAGGAAAGCGGTGTTTCCTCCCATGTAGCCATGTTTTTAAACCTGGCCAACGACCCGGTGGTAGAGCGTCTGATTACGCCCAAGGTTGCCCTGACCCTGGCTGAATATCTGGCCTTTGAAAAGAATATGCACATTCTGGTAATCCTGACGGATATGACCTCCTTTGCCGAAGCCATGCGTGAGGTTTCCTCCTCCAAGGGAGAGATTCCTTCCCGAAAGGGCTTCCCCGGATATCTTTACAGTGAGCTGGCCGCTCTGTACGAGCGTGCCGGAATTGTAAAGGGCATCAACGGCTCTGTCACCCAGATCCCCATTCTGACCATGCCCAATGATGATATTACCCATCCTATTCCGGACCTGACCGGTTACATTACAGAAGGACAGATTGTTCTGGATCGCTCCTTAAATGGACAGTCCATCTATCCGCCCATTAACGTACTGCCCAGTCTGTCCCGTCTGATGAAGGACGGCATCGGCGAGGGCTTTACCAGAGCCGATCATCAGGCTGTAGCCAACCAGCTCTTTTCCTGCTACGCCAAGGTAGGCGATGCCCGTGCTCTGGCTTCCGTTATCGGTGAGGATGAGCTGTCGCCTCTGGATAAAAAATACCTTGTTTTCGGAAAAGCCTTTGAGGAACAGTTTGTGGGACAGGATCCCCATGACAACCGGAATATTATCAAAACTCTGGATATTGGCTGGAAACTTTTAGGCCTCCTCCCCAGAGAAGAGCTTGACCGGATTGACACCAAGATTCTGGATCAGTATTATCAGCCGGCTTCCCCGGAGGAACAGGACGGTTCTTCCGATGTCCGGTAAGCAGGAGGGATCGCCATGAATCCGAATACATTTCCAACAAAAGGAAATCTGATTCTTGCAAAAAATTCCCTGGCTCTTGCCAGCCAGGGATATGAACTGATGGACAAGAAGAGAAATATTCTTCTGCGGGAGCTGATGGGCTTAATCGATCAGGCAAAGGACATCCAGTCTGAGATCGACTCTACCTTCCGCGAAGCCTATCAGGCTCTTCAGAAGGCCAATATTGAACTGGGAATTCATTATGTGCAGGATATTGCGGCCTCTGTTCCCTTAGAACAGTCTATCCGCATCAAAACCCGCAGTATTATGGGCACTGAAATTCCTCTGGTTCAGTCCCAGTCTGACTGGCCCAATCTGACCTATGCCTTTTACAGTTCATCGGAGGCGCTGGATCGGGCCCGGATGAATTTTGAAAAGGTAAAGGAACTGACTATCAAGCTGTCTATGGTAGAAAATTCCGCCTACCGGCTTGCCAGCAGTATCCGCAAAACCCAGAAACGGGCCAATGCTCTGAAAAACATTACCATTCCGACCTATCAGAATCTTGTCACTACCATCAGCAATGCGCTGGAGGAAAAGGACAGAGAGGAATTTACCAGACTGAAGGTCATTAAAAGAAGCAAGTCTTCAGATAATTAAAAATGAGGGCGAAGCCCAATCAATTCACGGTTGATTGGGCTTCGCCCTCAGATTTTATTCTGCATTGAACACATACTTATCCAGACGTTCAAAAGCTTCCTTAACACGGGAAAGAGGCAGAGCCAGATTCATACGCAAATGGCAGGGACCATGGAACATCCGTCCATCCTGAACCGCTACTCCCACCTTCCAGGCCGCCTGCTCAACCTCATCAATGGTCTTGCCATGAGCTTCACACCACCTGGTACAGTCGATAAACAGCATATAGGTTCCCTCCGGTCTGCTGACCTCCAGTCCCTCAAAATGCTCTTTGATATAATTACAGGCATAGTCTACATTTTCTGCCAGCACCTGACGAAGCTCATCAACCCACTCATATCCTTCTGGCTGGTAAGCCCCCAGCAGCGCATGCATGGAAAGCACGTTCATGCTGTTGTAATGACTCAAAGAAGACTCCTTCTCCACACGCTCTCGAATCCACGGATTATAAATAATATGATAGCTTCCTACCAGACCTGCCAGATTGAAGGTCTTTGAAGGCGCATACACAGCGACAGTACGGCTGCGGGCATCCTCACTGACCGACTGAGTTGGAATATGTCTATGTCCGTCCAGAATCAAGTCAGACCAGATCTCGTCAGAAACAACGTAAACATCGTGCTTCTGATACAGTTCCATTGCCCGTTCCAGTTCCCATCTCTCCCATACACGGCCGCAGGGATTGTGAGGGCTGCATAAAATCGCCGCATGAATTCTGTTCTCCACAAGCTTTCTCTCCATGTCCTCATAGTCCATGCGCCATACGCCGTTTTCATCCTGAACCAGCGGGCTGTGAACAATGTTGTAGCCGTTATTTTTGAGAGATTTGGTAAAACCAATATAGGTCGGCTGATGAACCAACACATTGTCGCCTCTGGAACAGAATACATTCAGAGCGCTGATAACGCCTCCTAACACGCCATTTTCATAGCCAATATGCTCCGGTCTCAGGCCGGTTACTCCATTTCGTTTCTCCTGCCATTGAATAATTGCATCAAAATATTCGTCTGTCGGATCAAAATATCCGTATGCCGGATGCTCTGCCCTCCTGATAATTGCCTCTGGAACCGTCGGTACAGTCGGGAAATTCATATCTGCTACCCACATGGGGATTACATCAAAGCCTTCCTCCGGCTTTTCCGGTGCAAATCCATCTCTTGTTCCCAGCCCGTCCACTGCGATTGCATCTTTTCCGTGGCGATCCATAATTGATGTAAAATCGTACTTCATCCTCGCGTCCTCCTCATATGTCTATATGATAAATGTCCCTTTTGCAGCTGTCAACAGATAGGAGAGGGGACCACTTCTCCCGCAGCCATTTTTCATAGCGCCCGCGGCAGATTCCACTTATAATGACGGGCCAGAACTCGGATCACCACCACCAGGGATGCACTGAGAATCAGATCCCATTCGCTTTCCAGAACCTTCTGCAAAAGCACATAGCTGACCGCCCCTGCCAGAGACGCGCAGGCATACACATGGCGGCGCAGCACAGCCGGAGTTTCTCCTGCCATAATATCACGGAGAACGCCTCCGCCCACACCGGTAATCACTCCCAGGAAAATCATCAGAAAGTTGTATTCCCCAAAGCCTGCCGTAATTGCTGTATCAATTCCCACTACCGTAAAAGCTCCCAGGCCAACAGCATCCAGAATATTCATAACCCGCTCATACCAGAGAGAGCTTAACGCCTCTATGGTAATACGGCGGCACTTAATAATCAGAAACAGGCAGAGGACAGCAACAAACGCGGCCATCACATAAACCGGATTCGTAAACAGAGCCGGCGGATGAATCCCTATCAGAATATCGCGGATCATGCCTCCCCCTACTGCTGTTGTCACACCCAGCACAATAATTCCAAGCAAATCCAGATTTTTCTTAATTGCCACCATTGCTCCGGAACAGGCAAAGGCCACAGTTCCGATAATCTCAACAATAAAAAATACTGTAATTGTTTCCATCTCATACTCTCCTGATGTATTAATTTCCCATCTCTCTGTTCAATATATAGTTCCCTTTCTGAAAAGTCAACCCGGCTTTTGCCGATATTGTTCGTTTTTCTTCATGGATCCTTAAGGTCCCCTGCCACCGTTTTGGTAGACGATGATTAAAAAATATAGTATACTTGGAATGAAAATTAGGAAAGGAATACTTGCTCATGAAGCTTTTCCACAATCTGCTGGGACTGATCTTTTCCTTTGCTCTCATGGCGGTTCTTCTGATTACCTCCATTGAGGCAGTTACCTACTGGACTCCTGGCTATTATGAGAAAGAATATACAAAATATCAGGTTTTAGAAGCTGTTGACATGGAAATGGACGATCTGCTGGAGGTTACCGATGAAATGATGGCCTACCTGCGGGGAGACCGAAAGGATCTCCATGTTCCCACGATTGTAGCTGGCCAGCCCCGGGAATTTTTCAATGAACGGGAAATTGCCCATATGGAAGACGTTCGGGGACTTTTTCTTGCGGCCATTACCATCCGCCGCATCTGTTTTCTGGTTATGGCCGCCTGTGCAGCTCTTCTGATTGTTCTGAAGGCAGAGACAAAGCGGATTCTGCCGCGGATGATCTGTGGAGGTACCGTTCTTTTTTTTACCATCCTGGCGCTGTTGGCAGGCATCATATCCACAGATTTCAGTAAATATTTTATTATTTTCCACAAAATCTTCTTCACCAATGACCTGTGGATTCTGGATCCCGCTACAGATTTGTTGATAAACATTGTTCCGGAGCCGTTTTTTGTGGATACTGCAGTACGGATTGCCGTAACTTACGGAATTTCCGTCATTGCCGTTTTTTCTGCCTGCGTTATTTGGCTGAAAAAACAGAAAAAACAAAAATAAGAAAGAAAAACCTGTTTTCACCAAGGAGGTGCTGTTATGACCCATTTGTTTGACCCGATTACCATTGGCAATACTACCTTAAAGAACAGAATTGTTTTTGCCCCCTCCAGTTTTGGCCCCGGCGGTGCAGAGTGGTACGAAGCTCTGGCGAAAGGCGGCTGCGGCATGATTGTTGCAGCAGATCTGTCCGTAGTCCCCTCTATGTTTGGGGGAATTGCTCTGGACAGCGACGCCTCAGCTGCGCCTCTCCGAAAGGCCATAGAAATCTGTCACCAGTATGACTGCAAAATTTCCGCCCAGCTGTTTCATCCCGAGTATGACGTTATAAAAATCCGGGAGCTCTATCGCCTGGAAGGGCGGACAAACCCGCAGAAGGTACGGGCCGAGCTGGCTCTCAGCACTAAGACCTTCTGTGATACGGTTTCCCCGGAACATATTCAGGATATCCTCGCTGCCTACGAGGCTGCTGCCCGTCGGGCAGCGGACCTGGGCTTTGATATGATTCAGATTCACGGCGATCGGCTGACCGGAAGCTTTACCTCCCCCAATTTCAATCACCGGACTGATGAATGGGGCGCCTGGGATCGGTTTGCCCTGGACGCAGTCCGGGCTGTGCGGCGCGGCGCTCCGGCGCTTCCGCTGGACTACAAGCTGACTATCCGCACTGAGGATCCGGCTTATGGGCGCGGCGGAATATCCATGGCCCAGGTGCCTGAATTTGTCCGCAGCCTGGAGGAAGCATCCATTGACTGCTTCCATGTTTCTCTGGCTAATCATACAGTCACCGAGGATACCATTCCCCCGGCAAAGCATCCGTATTTCCAGGGCGAAGCCTGCTTTTCCTTCCTTGCCCGTCTGGTTAAAAAGCACACCGAAAAGCCGGTCTGCTGTGTTGGAAAAATCCAGTCCCCTGAAACTGCCGAGGCCCTCTGCGAGGAAGGAATTGAGCTGATTGGCATGTGCCGTCAGCTGATTGCAGATCCTCAGTGGCCGGAAAAGGTCCGCACCGGCCGCGCCGGAGAGATTACCCGCTGCCTCTATTGCAACAAAAAATGTGTTGGGGCTTTAAAAACCGGACAGACAGTGGGATGTGTCCTCCATTCCTGATAGAATCGCTACTGTCTCCGGTTTGTCTTATGGAGAATAACTATGAAACGATTTACAGCCTTTTTTCTGAGTCTGGTCCTTCTGTGCAGTTCCTTCTGCAGCACAGCCTTTGCCGCGGCAGAATGGCCGGACAATATTTCCATTTCCGCAGAGGGCGGAATTGTTATGGACGCCGGCTCCGGCGCTGTCCTCTACGGGAAAAATATCCATACCGCCTATTTTCCCGCCAGTATTACGAAAATACTGACTGCGCTGATTGTGATTGAAAACTGCGATATGGACGATATTGTAACCTTTTCCCGCAATGCGGTTCACAATGTAGAGCCGGGAAGCACCAGCGCCGGTATGGATGTGGGCGATCAGCTGACTGTCCGTGACTGTCTGTATGCCCTGGTTCTCCGCTCTGCCAATGAAGTGGCCAATGCCCTAGCAGAGCACACTGCCGGTTCCATAGAAGCCTTTGCTGATATGATGAATGAACGTGCCGCCTCCTTAGGCTGCACAGATTCCCATTTCTGTAACCCCAGCGGACTAAATAACCCAGATCACTATACATCGGCCTATGACATGGCTCTGATTGCTCAGGCCGCCTTTCAGAATGATGCCTTTGTCACCATTGATTCCACATTGTACTATGATCTTCCGCCCACCAAGCGGAATCCTGACGGCTTTCGTATTTATCCGGGACACCGGATGATGAAAAAAAATGCGCCTCAGTATTATCCCGGAATCATTGGCGGGAAAACTGGCTACACCTCTCTGGCAGGAAATACTCTGGTCACCTGCGCGGAAAAAAACAACACTCGCCTGATTGCTGTTGTTTTAAATGGACATCAGACTCACTATACAGATACCAAGGCACTGCTGGATTTTGGATTTTCCAGCTTTCAATCTCTGAAAGCCGCAGAAATAGATACTGCCCATTCATCCGTGGCTAATGATATGACGATTGCCGGACTGCCTACTACGGATCTGTCCGTACTCTCTATTCAGAAAGACTGCCGGATTTCCCTTCCGAAGCTTGCCGATCCGGCTGATATTACCTCCTCCATCTCCTACGATCTTCCTCCCGCAGCGCCTCAGGATGCAGTAGCACAGATTTCCTACGAATACGGAGGACACGCCGTCGGCGCCGCCTATCTAATCCGCCAGGAGCCGGATACTGCTGCACGGGAAGCTGATATCGCCATGGCAAGAGCCATGACCTTTGATGAAACTGCCGCCCTTTCTCCAACAGGCGAAGACAACTCTCCGGCAGCTCTTTCCGGAGATCTTCCCGTATCTTCCGAAGAAGAGGAATCCGGCAGTACCGAACCGTCGGACACTCCCGCTTTCCAGCTGTACATTCCTCAGGGCATGAAAACCGGGCTGATTCTGTTTGTCGTTCTGGGAATTGTGGGCGGAGGACTTCTTGTTCTGAAATTCCATATTGAAAAACAGGAAGCCGTTGAACGGGCCGCCCGCTATCAGCGCCGTCAGAAACGCCTGGAGGATATTGGCATGTCCACTGCAGAATTTGATCTTCTCATGGAAAAAAAGCGGACTGATTCAGCTCTGAAACAAAGTCAGCCAAAGAAAAGACCACGAAATCATCCGTCCTTTCTGGACAGAAAAAATTAAACGAAAGAGGAATTCCAAACCTGTTACTGATTCGGAATTCCTCTTTCTTTTTTTGCTTTTTTACCTTTTTTCTTTCTTGTTTTATTAGCCGCCGCCTCCTGGCGCTGGCGCTGACGCTTTGCCCTGCTGCGCTCAGCCCGCTTCTTTTTCAGCTCCTCTTTTTTATTGATAACAAAGGCTGCGCCTTCCTCATCTGTCAGCTTCAGAGTCTTTACTACAAACACCCGATCCCCGTCTGCCTTTTTGATGCGGATTTTTCCTTTCAAATATCCATGCTCCGGACAGACTGCCAGAGAAAAATACATTTTCTGGTTGGCCGTAAACCACCGGATCTTTTTTCGCAGGCTTTTGCCGCAGAGATAACATTTCGTAGAGGTGACTCCCCGATCCTTCATGGCATCCTCACGGGACTCAAACACACGGGACACATATTTGGAATAGCCGGGAAATGTTACCTGGATCTCCTCTTTTTTGTTTCCCGGAAGCCGGTAATAATCAACCGACTGAAAAGGAAGGAGAGCTTCTGCCCCTGTTTTTTCCACCAGACAGGCCAAAACCCGACCGGTGTAATAGGCATCATCCAAAGCCCTGTGAAACGGCCGTTTCTCTAAAAGCCCCTCCTGTTCCACTGCCGCATCCAGAGACAGTCTGGCTCCCTCTGCTGTAAATAGTCCGTACAGCTTCTGCACATCATAATAAAACAAAGGGAAGGGAAAGGGAGCTTCCATTTCGTAATACGCCATATTTCTCTGCAGCTCTGTCAGATCCATGGAACCCCAGGTACCATATACCGGCTCTTCGCCGCACCAGCAGAGAAACTGTCTGGCTGCCTCGGGAAAATCCATCCCCCAGGCCTTCAGCTCCTCCATATTCATATGAGTCACTTCTGATATCATATGATGCATCTGGCCATAGACCTGAGGCCGAATCAGCCGGTGAAACTCATCCACCATCTGAAAATTCTCATCCAGCTTTACTGCACCAATCTCAATAATCTCAAAAGGGAAATCTGCTACCGAATCCTCCCGTCCCCGGGGACTCTGATTCCACTCTAAATCAAATATAATATAATTCTTCATAATGGACGATTATATCATAAAGAAATGATTTTGCATAGGCAGTCCTCAATGGCTTTCGGATCTCCCTGAACCGTACCCTGAACCATTGGTCCCTTGCCGCCTCCTCTTCCTTCAAAATGGCTGTAAAACTCCTTTAAAACCTGCTTTAAATCTATGGAATTGCTTCCCAGAGTAAACTGGTATCCGCCCTCTTCCTTTCCCAGGAAAATCCCGCAGACGCCGCTGCATTTTTCTTTTCCTGCATCTACAAAACGGCGGGCCGCATTCTTGTCCAGATCCTCTTCAAATACAAAATAGTTGACGGTTCCTTCCGGAAGATCCTCCAGCTTTTTCTCCAGATACCGGGTCTGCATCTGAATTGCCCTTCCCTTCCAGAGAAGCGCCTCCTCCCGGAGACGTTCAACCGCTTCCGCCGCCTCATAGGGCTTTGCAGACAAAAGCCGGGAAATCTCCCGCACATTGTCCTCCTTCATCCGGTAATCCTCCAGAGCCCGGAAACCACATACCATTGTCACACGGGTTCCGCCCTTGTAATTGACTGCATCCACCAGCTTAATCAGGCCAATTTCACCGGTTCGGGATACGTGGGGTGCACAGCAGGCGCATACATCGTATCCAGGTACCGTCACAATCCGCACCTGTCCGGCCAGTTCTTTTTTACTCCTGTACTCCAGAGCCGCCAGCTCTTCCCTGGTGGGATACTCCACCCGGATCTCCAGATTGGCAGCCACAGCCTCATTGGCCTCTGTCTCAATGCGGCGCAGCTGCCCCGGCTCAAAGGTTCCGTTAAAATCCAGAGTCACCGCTTCATTGCCCAGATGAAAGCCCACATTGTCATATCCAAAATACCGGTGCACCAGACCAGATACAATATGCTCGCCGGAGTGCTGCTGCATTCTGGAAAATCTTTCTTTGTAGTCGATTTCGCCATGTACTGTTTGTCCCGGCGTCAGAGGCTTCTTCATCATATGAATCACCTCGCCCTCCCGCTCCTTTACATCCTCTACGGGAATACCGTCAATTACGCCAGGATCCGCATACTGGCCTCCGCCCTCCGGAAAAAATACCGTCCGGTCCAGAATCACCTCATACCATTCCTTTTTTTCATTCCACTGACAGGATACCACCTGAGCCTCAAATTCTTTTCTGTGGCTGTCCTGATAATATAATTTCTCTGTCATAATCTTTTCTCCATATCTCGCCATGCCTCTGCTTCTGCAGAATCGCTTCTTTCTATTGTAGCAGGCAGGAGCCGTCCCGTCCAGACCTATCCCTTAACGGTTATCCTGCCCTCCCTTACGCTTCCTGATGCCTCCGACATAAATCTCCAGATTTTTATGGCTCTTGCGGTATCCGGAAGGCGTCATTCCCGTCACAGCTTTAAACACCCGGTTAAAATGCGTCAGATTAGAAAACCCCATTTCTCTGCTGATCTCCGTGATACTCTTATCTGTCTCCATAATCCTTCTCTGAGCATTCATGATTCTGGTAACATTCACATACTGAATCACCGTACTGTTGGTATATGCCTTAAATTCCCGGCAGAGATAATAGCTGCTCACATAAAAGCGTTCCGCCAGACTTTCCAGAGTAATATTCTCATCAAAATGGCGGTGAATATAATGCATTACCTGCCCCATTCTTGTTTTCTGCTCTGTTTTTACCGGTTCCGCCACCTGCTTTTGACGGGCCAGCAGATACAGAAGAAGATTCAAAAGAGAGTGCTGACATTCTCTTCTGAAATCCGCTTCCTCCTCCTGTTCCCGCAAAAGCTCTCCGAGAATTCGGTGTATCATCTGGCTGTCTCTGAGCCCCATACTGTACATGCCGTTGGCCTGATCCAGCAACGAGGCCAGCTCCGGTACATCCACGTCCTCCCTGCGAAAATACAGCACAATTCTCCGGAAAGGTATATCCTTTTTTCCATAAGAATAATGCATAATGTAGGGAGAAAACAACATCAGCTCCCCCGGCTTAAGCACATAGAGCTCATCCTGAAGACGCTGATACCTCTCCCCTTTTTCCAGATAATACAGCTCATAATAATTGTGATAATGGGGCTGGGTCATATTGTCATTGACCCCTGCAATCCGCTCACAGGCAATCTCCGCCCCCTGCGCCATCATAATTCCCGCCTGATCAATCATAGCCCTTTCTCCTCAGCAGTATCTGCATAAAAACACTGTTAAAATTTGTAATTTCTGTCAATGCAAAAGCAAGATATGTAAAATATTATACTATTCTACGCAAAATCTGTCTAGTTTTGATGCTTTCAATTTCTTATAATACAGGCACATCGACTTCAAAAGATTTACCAAGGAGGTTTACAAAATGAAAGTTTGCACTACTGCATTTGCCGTAACAAAACAGGGCTCCGGCTTTTCCATCGCAACCAACTGTGTGGAAATCCGCCTGCTGTTTCTGACAGATTCCATTCTGCGGATCCGGGCCGGTTTTGAAGGAGATTTTGCAGAAGAATCCTACAGTCTTGTTATGACTGCATGGGAAGATCGCATGGATGGTTTTCTGAAAAATTACAGAAAGCGGATCCAGCCTGCTGACGCAATTCTGGAGGACGGAGAAGAAAAAGCAGTCATCCGCGGAAAAGAACTGACCGTAGTTATCGAAAAATCCCCATTCCGCATCTGCGTATATGATCAGGACAATACTCTGCTTCATGCCGATATTGTGGATCTGGCCTACCAGGAAGACTCCAACCGCCGCCGTATTCATACCAGCGAAATCACCCCCCAGGACTGCTTCTATGGATTTGGCGAAAAAAGCGGTGACTTCAATAAAGCGCAAAAATTCATGGGCATGAGCCCCAAGGACGCTATGGGCTACAACCCGAAGGAAACCGACTCCCTTTACAAGCACATTCCCTTTTATATTAAACTGAACCGGGATACCAGAAAGGCTGTCGGCTATTTTTACCACAATACCTGCGAATGCGATTTTGACATGGGACGTGAAAAAAGCAATTACTGGAAAATGCACAGCCGCTACCGTACAGACGGCGGTGACATTGATCTCTTTTTAATCGCCGGTCCCTCTGTCCGTCAGGTTGTGGAACGCTATACCGACCTGACCGGAAAATCCGCTCTGCTCCCCCGCTATGCCCTGGGTTATCTTGGTTCCTCCATGTACTACCCGGAACTGGAAAAGGACTGCGATGACGCTATCACAGAATTCATTGATACAACCAGAGAAGAGGGCATTCCCGTAGACGGATTCCAGCTTTCCTCCGGATACTGTACTGTAGAAACGGACAAAGGCGTAAAACGCTGTGTATTTACCTGGAATAAAAAAAGATTTAAGGATCCTAAGGATTTCTTCCATCAGATGAAGGTCCGGGGCGTTACCGTAACCCCCAACGTAAAACCCGGTATTCTTCTGATTCACCCCATGCTGGAAGAAATGAAGAAGAAAAACATGTTTGTCAAGTCCAGCACCAGTGAAGAACCAGGCGTAGGAACCTGGTGGGGCGGACAGGGTGTGTTTGTGGATTTTACCAAAGAATCTGCCCGCGAAGACTGGAAGTCTCTGCTGAAAGAAAATGTGCTGGATTACGGAACCTGCTCTATCTGGAATGATAACTGTGAATATGACAGTATGGTAGATAAGGACTGCCGCTGTGATTTCGAGGGCAAGGGAGGCACCATCGGACAGCTGAAATCCGTTATGTCCAATATTATGTGCCACGTTACAGACGAAGCCATTCACGAGACCTTTGAAAATACCAGACCCTATATTGTCTGCCGTTCCGGCCACTGCGGAATCCAGCGGTATGCCCAGACCTGGGCAGGCGATAACCTGACCTGCTGGGATTCCCTGAAATACAACATTGCCACTATTCTTGGCATGGGTCTGTCCGGCGTAGCCAGTCAGGGCTGCGACATCGGCGGCTTTTACGGTCCGGCTCCTGAAGGCGAGCTCTTCCTGCGCTGGGTTCAGAACGGAATTTTCCAGCCCCGCTTCTCCATCCACTCTACCAATACGGACAACACCGTAACAGAGCCCTGGATGTATAGTGATTACAAAGATGAGATCCGCCGCGCCATTGAATTCCGTTATCAGTTAAGCCCCTATCTGTATTCTCTGACAGACCGGGCCCACAGAATCGGACTTCCCATTATGGAAGCCATGTGCAGCGCATTCCAGAATGATCCAAACTGCTATGATGAAGGCGTTGACTTTATGCTGGGAGATTCCCTCCTGGTTGCAAACGTAGTAGAAAAAGGCGCGTCTTCCAGAAGCATCTATCTTCCGGAGGGCAATACCTTTTACGATTTTTATACCAGAACCCCCTATGAAGGCGGACAGACTATCGAAATTCCTGTTACCTTAAGCAGCATTCCTCTCTTTGTAAAAAGCGGAGCCATCCTGCCCATGGCAACGAATCCCATGACCAATCTTGCCACTCAGCAGGCCACCGGTCTGACCATTCTCTGCGCGGCAGATAAGGACGGCGAATTTGAGCTTTACGAGGACGACGGTGTTTCCATGGATTACGAACAGGGCGGCTGTCTGAGAACTCATATTTCCATGAAAACCGGCGAAAGAACCTGCCTGGACTTTACGCAGGAAGGACATTATGAGACAGCTGTGGAAACCATGGCCATTGACATGATTCACAGAGAAAAAGCGCCCTACTGGGTAACTCTTGACGGCAAAGAGCTTCCTCATTTCCTTCACAGAAGAAAATTTGAAGAGGCAGAATGCGGATGGTACTACAGCCAGCGGCTGAAATCCGTTCAGATCAAATACAAAAACCCGAAAAAGGATTACCGTCTTCTGGTTTCCTTTGAACAGTTTGATTTAATTGGAATGTAAGGGGGTACTTGTTTTATGAAAAAATTAGCAGCATTTGCACTGACACTGAGCCTTGCAGCAGCTTCCCTCACAGGCTGCGCCTCTGGCGGAGCCGCTACAAGCGCCCAGGCAACCGCAGAAAATCCCATGGTTCTGACTCTGGCTCACGGCCTAAGTGAAACCCATACCGTACATATTGCCATGACCGAGTTTGCAGAAAAAGTAGAAGAAGGCACAGACGGAAGAATCCAGATTCGGATTCTTCCCAACGGCCAGCTGGGATCTGAAAATGAAAATATGGAGCAGCTTATGGCTGGCGTTATTTCCATGACTAAGGTATCTGCCCCTGGTCTGGCTACCTACAACGAGGCCTATCACACCTTTGGCCTTCCCTATATTTTTGATGATACGGAAAATTTCTATCATGTCATGGATTCCCAGCCCATGCGTGACTTTTTCCTGTCCACTGCCGATGACGGCTTTGTTACTCTGACCTACTACACCTCCGGCGCCCGTTCTTTTTATACTATTAATAAGCCAATCCGGACTCCGGAGGATTTAAAGGGATTAAAAATCCGTGTTCAGGATATGAAATCCCAGACTGATATGTTAAAGGCTCTGGGCGGCATTCCTGTTGCCATGTCCTACGGAGATGTTTATACCTCTCTTCAGACAGGAATTATTGACGGAACTGAAAATAATGAAACTGCCCTGACTACAGGAAAGCACGGCGAAATCTGCAAGGTGTATTCTACCGATCAGCATGCCATGATTCCTGATGTTCTGGTTATGAGCGCCAAAACATGGACTTCCATCAGCCCTGAGGATCAGAAGGTCATTCTGGATGCAGCCTATGCATCCACAGAAAGCCACAAGATCGCCTGGGATGCAGCCATTGAGGAAGCCATTCAGGAAGCATCCACTCAGATGAATGTGGAATTTGTCAATGATGTAGATAAAGACGCTTTCCGAAATGCAACAAGCGGCATGGTAAATGAATACTGCCAGGAATATCCGGGTGTTCAGAACCTGATCGATATTATCAATTCCGTTAAATAAAGGGGGAGGATTTCCATGAAAGAACTGTTAACTACTGTAAAAAAATTCATGATAAAGCTTCTTGCCGGTATTGCCACTGTCCTTTTGTCTGCCATGACTCTCCTGGTTCTGTATCAGGTATTTACCAGATATGTCCTGAACAGTCCGGCTGCTTTTACAGAAGAACTGGTGCGCTACTTCCTGATCTGGACCGGATTTATCGGCGCAGCCTACGCGTTTTTTACCAGACAGCATATGTGCCTGGTACTGGTTCGTGACAGCCTAAATCCTGCGGGCCGGAGGATTCTTATGACCCTTGTGGATCTGCTGATTCTTCTGTTTGCACTGTTTGTTATTACCATCGGCGGCTTTAAACTGGCGCTGAGCGCTGAAAAGGTATATTCCGCTCTGCTGGGTATTCCCAGAAGTCTGGTTTATGCCATGGCCCCTGTCTCCGGCCTGTTCATGATTGCCGCACAGATTATCAATCTGTACGAAGATATTACCGGAATTACCATTGAAGGAGGGAATGAAGCATGAGTATCGGAGTAACTGCCATTATCCTGTTTGCAGTTTTTGCACTGCTTTTGTTTGCAAGCTGCCCTATTTCCGTAAGTATTGTAATTTCTTCCATTGTTGCTGCAATCTCCTCCCTGTCCTGGGATCAGATTACCTTTATTACCATGCAGAAAATGAACAGCGGTGTGGAAAGCTTTTCCCTGCTGGCCATTCCTCTGTTTATTCTTGCCGGCAACATTATGAATAACGGCGGTATTGCCAGACGTCTCGTAAACTTTGCCAAGCTCTTCGTTGGCTGGATTCCCGGCTCTCTGGCTCAGGCCAACATTGTGGGAAACATGCTTTTCGGCGCTCTGTCCGGCTCCTCTGTTGCCGCAGCCTCCGCTATGGGCGGCTGCATTTACCCTATCCAGAAGGACGAGGGCTATGATCCGGCTTTTGCCACCGCTGTCAATATTGCATCTGCCCCCACAGGACTTCTGATTCCGCCGACCAGTGCATTTATTGTATACTCTACCGTAGCAGGAGGCGTATCCATTTCCACTCTGTTTATGGCCGGATATATTCCCGGTATTCTCATGGGTCTTGGCTCTATGGTTGTTGCTTTCCTGTATGCGAAAAAGCACAACTATCCGGTATCCGGTAAGGCAACTGCTTCGGAAGCTCTTAAAGTTACTTTGGAGGCTCTTCCCAGCCTGCTGCTGATCGTTATTGTAATCGGCGGTATTGTAGGCGGTATTTTCACTGCAACAGAGGGCGCAGGCATTTGCGTGCTGTACTGCCTGATCCTGTCTGTCTGCTACAAGAGCCTGACTGTACAGTCCTTTATGAAAATTCTGGTCAGCAGCGCCTGCACCAGCGGCATTATCCTGTTTCTGATTTCCGCTTCCTCCGCCATGTCCTTTGTTATGGCATACTCCGGAATTCCGGCGGCAATCAGTTCAGCCATTATGTCTGTATCCACAAACAAATATGTGATTCTTCTTTTGATGAACATTATTCTGCTGATTGTAGGCATGTTTATGGATATTACACCGGCTATCCTGATTTTCACCCCCATCTTCCTGCCTATTGCAGAAAGCCTGGGCATGTCCAACATTCAGTTCGGCGTTATGCTGATCTTTAACATGTGCATGGGCAACATCACTCCCCCGGTAGGTTCTGTACTGTTCGTAGGCTGCGGAATCAGTAAGATCAGCATTGAGGAGGTTACAAAAACTCTGCTTCCCTACTTTGCTGTTCTTCTCCTGCTGCTTCTGGCTGTTACCTATATTCCTGCTCTGTCTCTGGGCATTCCATCTATGATGGGACTTCTGTAAAAAAGGACAGGCATAAGGGCGCCGTTCCATCATCCACACCAGACAATGATGGAACGGCGCCCTTTTTCACAGCATCTGAGCATTTATTTTGTTTATTTTCCCTTCCCTTTCATACAGCTCCTGCACATACCTCATAAACCTGGTTATCTGTTCACTGAGAATAAACTGGTTTCGCCAGACCAGATACAGGTTCCTTGCTGCCCCCAGCCCAGGCAGAGAAAACGAAAGAAGCTTCCCCTCCTGGCAATCATTTTCTGCCGCCTTTGCCGATATAATAGAAACTCCCAGGCCGCAGGAAACCAGGCGCTTTACTGCCTCCTGATCGTTGAGCCGGGCCGCCACATGAAGATCCTGCTCCCGGATTCCTGTCTGAAGGAAATAGTTCTCCATGCATTTGCGGCTTCCGCTCCCCTGTTCCCGCAAAAGAAAAGGCTCTGCAAGAAGCTTCTCCATAGAAACGCCCCCCTCATCCTTCCATTTCCGATAATACTCTGTCGCCGGAGTAATCAAAACCATCGTGTCTCTGTAAAAAGGCAGAAACGTAAGATTTTCATCAGAAACCTTCATTCCAACCATTCCCAGTTTAATATTTCCCTCCAGAACCTGGCTGATAATCTCCCGGCTGTCTCCCTGGTGAATATGAATCTGAATCCCGGGATTTGCTTTTAAAAAGCCGGGAAGCACCTCAGGAAGAATATAGACGGAGGGAATCGTAGAGGCTCCCAGATTAATGACATGCTCTGTTTCCATCTGCCAGCTCTCCACCAGACTGTCCCTCAGCAGGAATATTTTCTCTGCACATTGATACAGCTCCCACCCTCTCGGAGTAATCTCCACATCCTTGGTGGTGCGCAGCACCAGGCGGGACTGCAGCTCCTCCTCCAAAGCACGAATATGGGTGCTGATAGTAGGCTGAGAAATATAAAGCATCTCTGCCGCTTTCGTAAAACTCTGATATTTTACAACTGCAGCAAATGACTGAAGCTGTTTAAAATCCATACCCTTTCCTCCTGCAATCTTCCATTATGACAGCTCGTCCAGCGCCTGAAGCGCCAGCGCAGCCTCCTCCCTGGTATTCCACCATCCGAAAGAAAAGCGAATGGTTCCTGTGGGGAAGGTGCCCAGAGTCTGATGAGCAGAAGGTGCACAGTGAAGTCCCACCCGTGTCATAATTCCATACTGGACATCCAGCTCATAGGCTGTTTGGGCAAGCTCCCGCCGCACCGTCTGAACAGACACCACTCCTGTCCGTCCCTCTGTATCCTTTTTCCCCACAACGCGAAGCCGTTTCTCATACGGATCCATAGATTTCAATCCCTCCAGAAACTGTCTGGTCAATGCAAGCTCATGGCTGCGGATCTGTTCCAGCCCTGTTTCACGGATCCAGCCAAGTCCTGCATGAAGCCCCACAATTCCCGGCAGATTCATAGTTCCCGCCTCAAACCGATCCGGCATAAAATCCGGCATAACCTCAGTATGGCTGATGCTTCCTGTTCCTCCCGCAATCAAACTCTCCATCTGAGGCAGAAGCTTCTCGCTCAGAAGAAAGCCGCCGATTCCCTGGGGGCCCAGAAGCCCCTTATGGCCGGTAAAAGCCAGAGCGTCAATCTTCATGCGTTCCATATCCAGAGGCCACACTCCGGCTGTCTGGGCTGTATCAGCAATAAACAAAAGACCGCACTCCCGGCAGAATGCTCCCACCTGTTCATAAGGCATCATCGTTCCGCACACATTGCTGGCATGGGTCATTACCACCGCCCTGGTTTCCTTTTTCACCAGAGGAGCCATTTCCTCCAGAATCAGGCTTCCATCTCTGCGGCAGGGAATCCGGGAAAAAGAAATCCCCTGCTTTTCCAGCTGCACCAGGGGACGCATCACCGCATTGTGCTCCATAGAAGAAACCAACACATGGTCTCCCGGCTTTAACAGCCCCTTTAAAATCACATTAAGGCTTTCTGTTACATTTTTTGTAAACGCCACATTTTTGCAGTCTTTGCCTCCAAATAAACTGCAGAGTCTCTGTCTGGTTTCATAAACCAGCTCCTCAACAGCATACGCACGATCATAACACCCTCTGTTAATATTACTGCCAGATCTTGTCATATAATGATACATGGCCTCTGGCACCGCCTTCGGTTTGGGAAAGGTTGTGCTTGCATTGTCCAGATAAATTGCATCCATCTCCTCTTTTTCCTCCTCTTCTGCAGCGATTAGCCTGACCGCAGCTTCCCCGCTGCGCTTTCTTTTGCCGCGGCTTTCTTTCTGTGTTTTTCTTTCATCATAGCACACACTTATTTAATAATCAAATAAATCAATCCAAAATATTAATAACTGCTATTGGACTTCATTTTTTATGCATGTTATCATAAGATTAATGAATTTATGACATTTTTTTCACTATTTTTACGAAAAAGCTATTGTCATAAAAAGAAAAAAGGAGTGTAGCGTTATGTCTCAGACAAAAGAAAAACAAACAATCATAGCTGCTGGCTGTATCATCGGCCTTATCTCCGCGGCACTGGTATTTCTGGGAAATCCATCCAACATGGGCTTCTGTATTGCCTGCTTTCTGCGGGATCAGTCCGGCGCCCTGGGCCTTCATTCCGCAGCTGCAGTCCAGTACATCCGTCCGGAAATCATCGGACTGGTTCTGGGAAGCCTGATTCTGGCTGTAAGCCGGAAAGAATTTCAGGCAAAAGGAGGAAGCTCTCCTGTTACCCGTTTCATTATTGCATTTTTTGTAATGATCGGCTGCCTGATGTTTTTAGGCTGCCCCTTCCGTATGATTCTTCGTCTTGCAGGCGGCGATTTAAACGCGCTGTTCGGTCTGGCCGGTTTCGTATTTGGAATTCTTGCCGGAATCTTCTTCCTGAATAAGGGCTATACCTTAAAGAGAACCTACCGGCTTCCCAAAACAGAGGGAATGATTCTCCCTGCCATAGAAGCGGCCCTTCTGATTCTTCTGATTGCCGCTCCGGCCTTCATTCATTTTACAGAAGCTGGCGGCGGTCCTGGAGGCAGCCATGCTGCCATTGCAGTCAGCCTGGGAGCAGGCCTGATTGTAGGCGCTCTGGCTCAGAGAACCCGTCTCTGCATGGTAGGCGGCATCCGTGATATGGTACTGTTCAAAGAATCTCGTCTGCTTCTGGGATTTATCTCTGTTTTTGCAGCTGCTCTGGCAGGCAACCTGATTCTCACCGCAGTCAGCGGAGGAACCTTCTTCCAGCTGGGCATGGAAGGACAGGCAGTTTCCCATACAGACGGCCTCTGGAACTTCCTGGGCATGTTCCTGACCGGATACGGCTGTATTCTGCTGGGCGGATGCCCCCTGCGTCAGCTGATTCTCTCCGGTGAAGGCAACACAGACAGCGCCATTACCGTTATCGGTCTCATGGTTGGAGCCGCATTTGCTCACAACTTTGGCCTTGCTTCCAGCGGAAATGGCCCTAGCGCCAACGGAAAAATCGCTGTTCTCATCGGCCTTGCCGTTGTTACTGTAATTGCCTGCTTCAATACATTTCAAAAGGAGGATTAAGCAATGAAAACCTTAGATGCAAGAGGACTTTCCTGTCCTGAGCCGGTTATTATGCTGAGAAAGGCCCTGGCTGGCGGAGAGCCCTGCCAGATGATCGTAGACAACCACGCTGCCAAGGAAAATACATCCCGCTACGGCAAGTCCCAGGGATACCAGGTAGCTGTTCAGGAACAGGGCAGTGAATACACCCTGACCTTCACGAAATAATGTATATCGCTACTTTTTATTCCCATTTCGGCGCCATCCGCTATAAACGGCTTTGCGGGGAGCGAAATATTCCCGCCCATGTTATGCCGGTTCCCAGGGACTTAAGCAGCAGCTGCGGCACCTGCGTCTGCTGTGAGGGAGCATATCTTACACCGGACGGAACTTTTTTGGAGGAAGTGGAACAAATCGTTGAAAAAACAGAAACCGGCTATCGCCGGATCTATCAGGCAAAGGACAGCTGAACGCTGTCCTTGACACAACTATAAAAGTATGATAGCATAAGAAACGCGAAAGCTATATTTTTCCTTGTGGCTGAGATAAACAAGGGGAAATATAGCTTTTTCTTTTAGCTTTTCAGCCGGATCCTAGGAGCGACAGGCGTATGGCATGGATTTTGATTAACATCTGGAGAGCTAATCCAGCTGGCTGAAAACCATATAAGTCAGTCCGGCTTTTTATAGTTCAATAAATTGATATAATATTTCAATAAATAGATATTGCAATCCTGTCTGTTTCTTAGTAACATGATCATATAGTTCCACATCAAATGCAAAGGAGGAAATATTAAGTAATTAAAATAATTGATATTAGTGCTTAAAAGTGTTTAAATATGCCCATGCATGTAGGAATTATTTATGAACATTTCTAATATCACTAATCAAATCGTACTCCAACTGATAAACGTTATTACACTTATGACCAATACCTTCAGTTTAAAGGCATTTATACAGAACACGATAATCGTCAGATAGTTATTTATGCCAGAGTATCTACAAGAATCCTTCAAGTATTCTCCTGTAGGTTGTATGGACTTCGTAAGTATAAAAAACAAATAGAAGGAGATGGGGAGATTGCTAAAGAGC